>Ga0208587_1001742_pt1 | contig 11436 bp, 7 predicted proteins | sample NGESurdeep092012_7_FD_184472 | JGI IMG/M metagenome (GOLD analysis project Ga0208587, IMG submission 184472) | Arctic peat soil microbial communities from Barrow, Alaska - NGEE Surface sample 210 deep-092012 (SPAdes) | ecosystem: Environmental > Terrestrial > Soil > Wetlands > Peat ...
GTGGGGTACCGGCAACCAGATCTACCTGGAGAACGCTCACTACAACACGATCGAGCAAAACCGGGTGATCAACGGCGACATGATGGGGATCATGCTGATGGATTCCGGCAATAATCTCGTCCAAAACAACTTCACTTGGGTGAACAACGCCGGATTGGCCAACTGCGGCATCCACGTGCAAGGGGCGAAGTCGGCCAACAACATGTTCCGGCTCAACCTCGCATTCGGCAACAATATGGCGGGCATCATGCTCTCCAGCGCCGGGCCGGGCAACACGGTAGCGGACAACATCACGATTGGCAACGGCCGGAACGGGATCTCGAATACCGGGACCGACGGCACCTGGATCGAAGGGAACCGCGTCAGTTACAACGGTGGCCCGTGGGGAACGACGCCGTTTGCGGCGTCGACCAAAGGCGTCGGATTCGGCATCAACATCGGGACCTCGACTGGGGTGACCGTGTTCGACAACCGCGGACGCAACAATACTGGAGCGGACATCAACTGGGACGGAAGCGGAACGGTCAAATTCGACTCCAACGCTTGCGACAAGTCCACCGGCGGGGGCGCCTGCGCCAAGTAGCTTCTGTCGCAAAACTACCATCCGGTGGCGAAGCAACCCCTCCCGACCCAGAGGGTACCCCGGTCGGGGCTCTGATGGTGTCCGGGCACTTTACGCGGGCGGTTACCAGCGGCCACCTACGGTGCCCGGCGTGGCCCCGCTAAGTACTCAGGTTCGGAATTACGGTGACGTATCAAGAAACCACTTGCTTACGCGCGCGGCTCCGATCAGAGCCGCGCGCGTAAGCAAGCTGAGAAGAAATCGGTTGGCAGGCGGAAGCGCCTGCCCCACCTAAGTGTGAGTGCTTACGCCGTCCGCTGCGTTTCGGTCTTGTCGCCACTGATGGCGGCTTGCGCGGCGGCCAGGCGGGCGATGGGGACGCGGAACGGCGAGCAGGACACGTAGTCCATGCCCACGCGGTAGCAGAACTGCACCGAGCTCGGCTCGCCGCCGTGCTCGCCGCAGATGCCGACTTCCAGGTGCGGGTTGGTCTGGCGGCCGCGATCGACCGCCATCTTCACCAACTCGCCGACACCTTCCTGGTCGAGGACGGCGAAGGGATCGTTGGCGAAGATCTTGCGATCCTGGTAGTCCTGCTGGAACTTCGTATAGTCGTCGCGCGAGAGGCCCATGGTGGTCTGGGTCAGGTCGTTGGTGCCGAAGCTGAAGAACTCGGCTTCCTTGGCGACGTCGCCGGCGGTGAGCGCGGCGCGCGGAATTTCGATCATGGTGCCGACCATGTACTTGAGTTCCGACATGCCGGCCTTGCCGAGCACTTCCTCGGCAACCGCGACCACGATCTTCTTCTGATTCTCGAATTCCTTGACGCCGCCGATCAGCGGGATCATGACTTCGGGGATCACCTTCACGCCCTTCTTGAAGACCTGTACGACCGCTTCGAAGATGGCGCGCGCCTGCATTTCGGTGATCTCGGGATAGGTGATGCCGAGACGGCAGCCGCGGTGCCCCAGCATGGGGTTGAACTCGTGGAGTTCTTCGACGCGCTTGAGCAGGTCGGGGATGACGGTCTTGAGATTCTTGACCTCGGCGCCGAACTTCTGGTACTTGGCCACCAGCTCGCGCTTCTTCTTGATATCGGCATAGGGCAGGATGGCGACGTCCACCATGAGGTCTTCGCGCTTGGGGAGGAACTCGTGGAGCGGCGGATCGAGCGTGCGGATGACCACCGGGAAGCCGTCCATGGCGGTGAAGAGGCCGGCGAAATCCCTGCGCTGCATGGGGAGGAGCTTCAACAGGGCCTTGCGGCGGCTCTTTTCGTCGCGCGCCAGAATCATGGCCTGCATGTGCTCGATGCGGTCCTCGGCGAAGAACATGTGCTCGGTGCGGCACAGTCCGATGCCTTCGGCGCCGAACTTGCGCGCCGTTTTGGCGTCGCGCGGGATATCGGCATTGGCGCGCACGCCGAACTTGCCGCGGAACTCGTCGGCCCACGCCATGAAGCTCTTCAGCACGCCGGAGGAGGGGTCCGCGTCCAGGGTGTTGGCCTTGCCGGCGAAGACTTCACCGGTGGAACCATCGAGCGAGATCCAGTCGCCTTCCCTGAGTGTGACCACCTTGCCGTTGACGGTGACGGAGACTTCCTTCTTATGCTCGTTGACGGTGAAGGCTTCGGCGCCGGCGACGCAGGGGGTTCCCATGCCGCGGCAGACTACGGCGGCGTGGCTGGTCATGCCGCCGCGCGCGGTGAGGATGCCTTTGGCGACTTCCATGCCGTGGATGTCGTCCGGTACGGTTTCCTTGCGGACCAATACGACGGGGGCAATCTTGGAGGCCTCGACGGCGTGATCGGCCGAGAATACGACGGTACCGACCGAAGCGCCGGGGGAGGCGGGCAGGCCCTTGGCCAGGAGGGTGAGTTCCTTCTTGCTCTTGGGGTCGAGCACCGGGTGAAGGAGCTGATCGAGCTGCTGGGGATCGACGCGCAGCACGGCTTCCTGCTTGCTGATCAGGCCTTCGTTGACCATCTCGACGGCGATGCGAACCGCCGCGGGGCCGGTGCGCTTGCCGTTGCGGGTCTGCAACATGTAGAGCGTGCCGTCCTGGATGGTGAACTCAAAGTCCTGGATGTCGCGGTAGTGCTGTTCCAGCGAGGTGGTGATGTCTTTGAGCTGGTTGTAGACGGCGGCGTTCCATTTTTCGAGGTCGGAGATGGGGTGCGGCGTACGGATGCCCGCGACCACGTCTTCGCCCTGCGCGTTCTCCAGGAACTCGCCGTAGAAGGCCTTTTCGCCGGTGGCGGGATTGCGCGTGAAGCCGACGCCGGTGGCGGAGGTTTCGCCGAGGTTGCCGAAGACCATGGCCTGGACGTTGACGGCGGTGCCGAGATCGTCGGGGATCTGGTTCATCTTGCGGTAATGCTTGGCGCGGTCGTTAAACCAGGAGCCGAACACGGCATCGCGGGCGCCGGTAAGCTGGGCGAGGGCGTCCTGCGGGAACGGTTTGCCGGTCTTCTTCTGCACCAGCTTCTTGTAGCCGGCGATGACTTCCTGCAAATCCGCGGCGGAGAGATCGGTATCCAGCTTGGCCTTGGCCTTCTTTTTCTGGCCGTCGAAGACTTCGTCGAAATCGTGCTTGGGGACTTCGAGCACCACGTTGCCGTACATCTGGATGAAGCGGCGGTAGCAATCGTAGGCGAAGCGCGGGTTGTTGCTCTTGGCTGCGATGGCTTGGACGGTCTCGTCATTCAGGCCGAGGTTGAGGACGGTGTCCATCATGCCCGGCATGGAGAACTTGGCGCCGGAGCGCACGCTGACCAGCAGCGGGTTGCTGGTGTCGCCGAGCTTCTGGCCCATGCGCCCTTCCAGCTTCTTGAGGGCGTCGAGCATCATCTCGTCAATTTCGGCCGGGATGGTGAACTTGTTGTCGAAGTAGATGTTGCACACCTGGGTCGAAATGGTGAAGCCGGGGGGCACCGGCAGCTTGGCCCGGCACATCTCGGCCAGCCCGGCGCCTTTGCCACCGAGCGTATCTTTCATTTTTCCATCGCCGTCGGCGGTTCCGTTGCCGAACGAATAGACATACTTCGTCATGCTTGATTGCTCCTATGAATTAGTTACGATTTCCGAAAAATCCGCTATGGTGGAAAACTCCGCCAAGAGCGTTTGCAGCAGGGTTAACCGATTCTGCCGGACAGCCGGGTCCGGCGCATTCACCAACACTTTGTCAAAAAAGAGGTCGATCTTGGGACGCAGGCGCGAGATGGCGTTTTCGATGGGCTGGCCGGCGATGCGGCGGAACTCCTGGTAGAGTTCGCGCTCCGGGCCGGCTTCGAGCAGGGCTTCGTCGATCCCGGAGGGCAGGGCAGTGAAGCCGGTGTCTTGGGCCTGCTGCAGGATGTTCGCGATGCGTTTGAAGGCGGCCGCGAGAGGTTCGAAATCCGGGCTGGCGCGCAGTGCGCGCACGCGTTCCAGGCGCGCTGCCAGATCCACCAGGTTACCCCAGCCAACGCTAGCGGACATACAGGCGTTGATTTCGTCGTAGGCGAAGCCGCGGATGTCCTTGAAGTAGTAGCGCACGCGCTCGGCGAAGAACGCCTTGAGCCCTTGGCAGGGCGGCCTGACGCCTCCGGCGTCGAAACTCTTTTCGTTACCGGAGGTCGTTTCGTCCTCGCCGACGAAATCGAACAGGGAGATTTCGAAGCGGCCTTCGATCAGGATGCGGACCACGCCCTGGGCGGCGCGGCGCAGGGCGAAGGGGTCGCGCGATCCAGTGGGGATTAGTCCGACGCCGAAGCAGCCGCGCAGGGTGTCCAGCTTGTCGGCCAGCGCCACGATCTGCGCCGTGCGATTCCGCGGGATGGCGTCCTCCATGCTTTCCGGCTTGTAGTGATCGTAGATCGCCTGCCAGACGGGTTCGCTCTCGCCCTGCACGCGCGCGTAGAGGCCGCCGACCACGCCCTGAAGCTCGGTGAATTCCTTGACGAGCTCGGTGGTGAGATCGATCTTCGAGAGTTCGGCGGCGCGCACCGCGTGGGCATCGCCGCCAAGTTCACTAGCGAGGTGCATCATGCGTTCGGTCTTGGCCAGATAGCTGCCGAGTTTGGCCTGAAAGGTGACGTTGGCGAGGTCCTGCTTGCGGCCGGCGAACGGCTTCTTCTGGTCGGTTTCCCAGAAGAAGCGCGCGTCGTTGAAGCGGGCGCGCAGCACGCGCTCGTTGCCGCGGCGCACGAAGCCCTCGGGGTCGCTCGGGATATTCATGACGGCGACGAACTGAGGAGCCAATTTACCTTCGGCGTCCTGCACCGAGAAATACCTTTGGTGGTGCCGCATGACGGTGATCAGCACCTCTTCGGGCAGCTCCAGGAACTGCGGATCGAAGTTGCCCTGGATGGGCATGGGGCACTCGGTGAGATAGACCAGGGTTTCCAGCAGTTTGTCATCGGGCTTGATGCGGATGCCCGCCATGCCGTGGCGGATGCGGTGGCGGCGCTCCTCGGCGGAGAGCACGACGCCGTGATCGCCGAGGCGCCGTTCGTAATCCGCCGTGGTGACGGCGATCTCGCGCGCGCCCAGGCGGCGATGGCCGCTGGTCAGCCGGCCAGAGCGCACGCCGGCCAGTTCGAACGGGATGATGTCCGGGCCGAGCAGGGCGACGATCCAGCGGATGGGACGGATGAAGCGCGGGCCGCCCTTGCCGGTCCAGTACATGGTTTTGGGGAAGTACAACCCGAGAATGACGCCGGGGAGGGCTTCGGCCAGGATGTCTTTGGTGTTGCGGCCCGGCACTTTTTTCCGGCAGGTGTAATACTCGCCCTTGGGGGTGGATTCCACCTTCAAATCGTCGAGATAGGCGATACCTTGTTTGCGGGCGAATCCGGCGACCGCCTGCGGGGGGGCCGATTTGGGCGGACCGAGCACGCGCTCCACAGAATCCGGCTGCCGGGCCGCCAATCCTTCGGCGCGCAGCACCAGGCGCCGCGGGGTGGCATCGAGGCGGACCGATTCGTGCGGGATTTCCAGCTTCTCAAAGGAGAGGCGCAGGTTTTCGAGCGCCGTGGGAATCATCCAATCGGGGATTTCCTCGGTGCCGATTTCAAGCAGGAAGGGAAGGCTCCACTGGCCGCCCACTTCCTTGCGCTCCGGCTCCGCCAACTCAAGCAGTGTCTCGGTTTCGGTGTCCAATGTCATGTCGGGGACATCTACCACGGGAATGCTCACTGGGCTACCTCCGCAGTGGGGGCCTGTTGCTGGTCGCTCCAGGCGGCGGCGATGGCGACGGCCATCTTGCGTACGCGCTGGATCACGCCGACGCGCTCGGTGACGCTGATGGCGCCCCGCGCATCCAGCGTATTAAAGAGGTTGGAGCACTTGAGCACCTGGTCGTAGGCGGGGAGCAGCGGGAATCGCCGCTTTTCGGGCGACTTCAGGTCGTAGAGTTTGATCAGGCGGGTGGCCTCGCCCTCGTGGAGGTCGAAGAGTTTCCAGAGGGTCGAAATGTCGGCCATCTCGAAGTTGTAGACCGAGTACTGCAACTCGTCCTGGTAGCGCACGTCGCCGTAGCTGAACCCGGGCGCCCACTCGATATCGTAGACGCTGTCCTTCGCCTGGAGGAAGGCGGTGAGGCGTTCCAGGCCATAGGTCAGCTCGGCCGGGACCAAGTCCAGGTCGATGCCGCCACATTGTTGAAAATAGGTAAATTGCGAGATTTCCAGGCCGTCGAGCATGACCTGCCAGCCGATCCCCCAGGCGCCCAGGGTGGGGGCCTCCCAGTTATCCTCTTCCAGTTTGAGATCGTGCTGCTTCAGGTCGATGCCGATGGCTTCGAGGCTGCCGAGATACTGCTCGATCACGTCGGAAGGGGCCGGCTTGAGGATCACCTGGAGCTGGGAATGCTTGTAGAGCCGGTTGGGGTTATCCCCGTAGCGCCCGTCGGCGGGGCGGCGGCTGGGTTGGACGTAGGCGACACGATACAGCTCCGGACCGAGCACGCGGAGGAAAGTTTCGGGGCACATGGTGCCGGCGCCGACCTCGGTATCGTAGGGTTCTTGAATGATGCAGCCCCGGTCTGCCCAGTACTGCTTTAACGTGAGGATAATCTGTTGAAACGATTGCATTTAGCTAGCTAAACCTTCAAACATCGGTCAACCCTTCCAGCATCGGAGCTGTGATCAAACGCCGTTCCGCGTGGGACTCCATCTGTTGCACCAGGAAGCGGCGCAAATCCGCGGCCGTGGACTGCGTCCAGTTGGTCTCGCCCAGTTGCGCCACCGGCCGGCGCAGAATCTGCCCGGCGATTTCCCTGGATTCCCGGCTCAACTCCCAACTGCTGCCCGCGCCCAACGTGCGCCGGCAATGGCCGCAAATCAGACCGGCCCGGTCGCGGCTGAAGAACGCCTGCTGGGGTGATTCGGGGTCGTCCAGCAGACTGCCGCAACCGAGGCACACATGCAATTCCGGCAACCATCCCGAAAGCCGCACCGCCCAAAATGAAAAGTACGTGACGGCGCGCCACACCCTACCCGCTTGCCCACTATCCTCCCCGCCCGCCGGCCGAAGCGATTCCAGCACGGCGACGAGGAGGCGAAAAAACCTCTCGCCCGGCTCCGCGGAGGGCAACAACAACTCGCTCGCTTCCGCGAAAAAATCCAGCGCGACGCTCGCCTGATAATCGGTGACCAGATCGAACTGCGAGCGGATCAACTCGCAGGAATCCAGATTTACCAATTCGTGGCTTTCCCGCTGGAAGTAAGCCATCCGCACGTGCGATAACCGCTCCAGGCCGCTTCCGAAGGTACTTTTCGGACGCCGCGCCCGCTTGGCCACACCACGCAACTTTCCCTGATCCCTGGTAAGAAAGCTGACCACGAGGTCCGCTTCTTTCAACGGGTAAGTACGCAGAACGAGAGCTTCGCTGACGCGTGCCGGCACACGTGGAAATTTCAGAGTATCACAGTTGAAAAGGCGGAGTCGCGCTCGCGAGACGGATCGGCGTTGCGCTGTTTCGGCGTACACTGAACCATGGCCCTGACCCTGACGCTCGACCCTCATGGTGAGCAGCTCGTGGCAGCCCACCTTCGCACCGGCCGCTACCACTCGCCCGAAGAGGTCGTCACCCGCGCCCTCGAATCCCTGGCCGAGAAGGAACCGCCCGTCCCCCAGCGGAAAAGGACGCCCGCCGAAGCCGTCGCCCATATCCGCGAATCTCGCAAAGGCGTCACGCTCGGCGGCCTGAGGATCAAGGACCTGATCCACGAAGGCCATAAATACTGATGCCCGGTTTCGTGCCGGACGCCTCCGCCACACTCCCGTGGCGCTTCGAAGACGAGGCGACACCCTGGACCGAAGCCCTGCTGGACCGGATAAAAGGCGGGGAAGAAGTACGTGTGGCGCGCCCTCCGGCCGCTGGAGGTCGCCAATGCTCTCTTGATCGCACGCCGCCGCGGGCGCGTGACTGCCGGCCAGATCAGCGAGTTCATCGAAGACCTGGCCGCCCTTCCCATTCGCCTCGAACCACCGAGTAGTCCGCCGCAATGGCCCACGATTCTTGCCCTGGCGGAGCGACATCGCCTGACGGCGTACGATGCGGCCTATCTGGAACTGGTCCAACGCACTGGGTTGCCACTCGCTACGCTTGATGACGATCTGCGAAAGGCGGCACAGGCCGAGGGCGTGGCGCTGGTGGAAGAAGAGTGAGTACTAAAGGCAGCCGGCACGGCTAGCGGAACCGCTGCGATTCAACTGGCGGCGATCGCTCCACTACCGAGGCTGCAACTCCTTAAAAAACCACAACCAGAAGTCCTGGGTCCCCGCTCCCACACGATACCTTGGCTCGAAACCACATTCCCTGGCCATGTTTACAGCGCGGGTATCGGAAAACGCCAGGCCGACCCAGGTATCGGTGACCTTGGACTCATCAGCCGTATTCCCCCTGACCTGGAACTTGAACAATCCTCCCGGCACAAGAAGCCGGTTGGTTTCCCGAACATAGCCCTTGATGATCTGGTAACTGGGAATGTGCTGAAAGACGAGGGTTGAAAATGCGAAGTCGAACGGCAAATCCGGGATAACCGTCAGATCCATGCCGTTGTTCTGGTATACGTGGGCGTTAGGGTATTCGCGCAGGGCTAAGCGCGCAAGCTGCACCATTCCGCCGCTCACGTCGACAGCGTGGACTTCGCCGAACATGCGGGCCAGAGCCCTGGTTACGCGACCCGCTCCACAACCCAGCTCAAGCACCCGCATCCGGCCGGCGGGTTTTCCCTGGCAGATACTCGCCATATCCGTGAGTATGTGGTCGGCAACGGTTTGCTCACCAGAGACAAAAAACTCCTCATCCGTCCAGTTATCCTGCCCGGTCGCGACGAAATGCCGGGCGTTCTCACGGGCCCGCCGGTCCCAGGCATGCTTCATCCTTTCCGCTTGCTGTTCGGCCGTGAACCGAGCGTGAAAATAGATGTGGCAGAGTTTGTGAAAGAGCGGTCGAAATACCGCTTTCAAACTGGGTCCAGGTGGCACAATGGCTATTGTCGCTCAAACGGCGCTTCCCGAGCCCTCCCCCCAGAACCGCCAGGGGCCGCCGCGGCAGCATGGATGGCAGCGGAGGCCGAGCGGGAGTTGGCGTCGCGCGCCTTACTCGTTGCGCAGCACCTGGCTTGGGTCGAGGCGGGAGGCGCGGCGCGCGGGGAGGAAGGCGGCGGCGGCGCCGATGACGGCGAGAAGCGCGGCGGTGGCCGCGAAGGTGAACGGGTCGGCGGGCTGGATGCCGAAAAGGACGGATTCCACCGCGCGGGCGCCGGCGAGGGCGGCGGGGAGGCCGAGCGCCAGGCCGAGCGCGACCAGGATGAGCGAATCGCGCATGATCATCCAGACCACTTGAGCGCGCGGAGCGCCGAGCGCGATGCGCAGGCCGATTTCGCCGGTGCGCCGGGCGGTGCCGTAGGCCACCACGCCGTAGAGGCCGACGGCGGCCAGCACCAGCGCCAGGGTGCCGAAGAAAGCGCCGAGCGCGGCCAGCAGGCGCTGCTCATAGATGGAATCGTCGACCTGCTGGCGGAGGGTACGGATGTCGCCGATGGCGACTGAGGGGCCGAGGCGGCGCAATTCCCGGTAAATGGGTGCGAGCAACGCATTCGGAGGCGCCTGGGTGCGCACCAGCATGGTAGGCAGGCCGCTGTTCTGGCCCTGATCGATGGCGACGTACACCGTCGGCTTGACGGGTTTCTGAATGCCGGCGTGTCGGACATCGCGCACTACGCCGACGATGAAGGTGGGTTCGCCACCCTCGGGTTTGCTGTCGTCAAAGCTGAACGTGCGTGAGTCGGGGTGTTTTTCGCCGGGCAGGAACTCGCGGACGAAGGCCTCGTTCACCACGGCCACCTGGCGCGGGCCGGTCATGTCGTTACGTTCCAGTTCGCGGCCAAGAACGAGCGGGGTGCCGATGGTCTCGAAATAACGCGGCGCGATGTGGGCCTCATCCACGTAGCCTGGCTCATGGGCGGTGCGCTCCGAGCCGGGGACGCGAATACTGGCGCCCGCAAATCCCATAAGGAACGGTCCCGGAAATCCGTAGCTCACCGAGAAGACTCCAGGCAGGGTCTGCAATTGCTCGGCGAGCTGCCGGGAGGGCGTGCGGATTTCGGGCCGCATGGCGCGCGGAAAATCCACCGTAAACGCGACCACGTTCTGGTTGCGGAAGCCCAGGTCCACGCTGCGCAGGGCAAAGAGGTTGTGGCCGAACAGCGCGGCCAGGCCGACCAGCACCACGCTGAAGGCGACTTGCGCCACCACCAGCACGCGCCGCAGCAAGGGGCTGCCGCCTTGCCCCACACTCCCCGCGCGCAATCCGGCCGCGGGATCCACCGCGGTGGAACGTAAGGCTGGTCCCACGCCGAACAGAATCGCGGATAGCGCCGTGATGGCCAGGGTGAAAAGCAGCACGGTAGTGTCCAGTGCGGCGCCAAACGGATTGCCGGAGCTTTCCGGCAGGAATTGGATTACGGCGCGCTGTCCCCAGGCGGCCAGCCAGACGCCGAGCGCGCCGCCGGCCACTACCAGCAGGATGCTCTCCGTAAGCGCCTGGCGCACCAACCGCGCGCGCGTGGCGCCGAGCGACAGGCGCAGCGCCACTTCCTTCTGCCGCGCTGCCCCGCGGGCCAGCAGCAGGTTAGCCACGTTGGCGCACGCGGCCAACAGGACCAACCCCACGGCAACCATCATCACGGTGAGCGGGCGGCCGAATTCCTCGCGCAAAACAGAGAGGCCGACGGATCCCTCGCGCACTTCCAGACGCTGCCCCAGCGCCTTTTGGCGTATCGCCGCGTTGTAGGTGGAAGGATAAACTGCCTTCAGGTGCTGCGCCATCAGGACATCCAAGGCGGCTTGTATCTGCCGCGGGGAGACCTCCGGCCGGCGGCGCGCCACCACCCAGAGCCAGTGCGTACGCGGGTCTGTGAACTTCATGCCGGCCATCATGGCGGGCACCCAGACTTCGGCGCGGCGCTCGACTTGCACACCGTGGAAGCCGGCGCCGGCGACCCCAATCACGGTAAACGGCTGTTCATCCACCAGGATCTTGGCGCCCAGGATGGCGGGATCGGCGCCGTAGCGGTTGTGCCACAGATCGTAGCTGAGTACCGCGATGGGGTGGCCGCCGGGGGTGCGATTGTCGTCCTCGGTGAACAGGCGCCCGAGCGCCGGCGCGACGCCCAACACGGTGAAGTAGTTGCCGGAGACGAACTCGCGCTGGCAAAATTGCCCGCGGGCGCCGGGACGCGTCGCGAACCGGGTCTTGGATACGGGGGTGCGGGCGATCACGCCGGTGAAGAGGTCGCCGCGTTTGGCGATCTCCTGGAATAGCGGGTAGGACACGTAACCATCAAACCGGCCGCCAGTTGGGTAGAGACTCACCAGTTCGTG
>Ga0208587_1001751_pt1 | contig 11389 bp, 11 predicted proteins | sample NGESurdeep092012_7_FD_184472 | JGI IMG/M metagenome (GOLD analysis project Ga0208587, IMG submission 184472) | Arctic peat soil microbial communities from Barrow, Alaska - NGEE Surface sample 210 deep-092012 (SPAdes) | ecosystem: Environmental > Terrestrial > Soil > Wetlands > Peat ...
TTTTCCTTGATCCTTGATCCTCACTCATGCCTCATCGGCGCAAGCACTTCGCGATTGCCATTGCTCTGCATCGCCGAGACGATGCCGGCCGCTTCCATTTGCTCGACCAGCCGTGCGGCGCGGTTGTAGCCGATGCGCAAATGACGCTGCACCAGCGAGATCGAGGCGCGGCGATTTTTCAGCACGATCTCGACCGCCTGGTCGTACAGCGGATCGGCTTCGGCATCCAGGCTCTCGCCTGCTGCACCGCCCTCTTCAGATGATTCTTCCAGCGAATTGAGTACGCCGTCGATGTACTGCGGCTCGCCTTGCGCCTTCAGGTATTCGGCGACGCGGTGCACTTCCTGGTCGGACACGAACGCGCCATGCACGCGTTGCGGATAGCCGCTGCCGGGCGGCAGGTACAGCATATCGCCCTGCCCGAGCAAGGCTTCCGCACCCATCTGGTCGAGGATGGTGCGCGAATCGATCTTGCTCGACACCTGGAACGCCACGCGCGTCGGCACGTTGGCCTTGATCAGTCCGGTGATCACATCCACCGAGGGGCGCTGCGTTGCCAGCACCAGATGGATGCCGGAAGCGCGGGCCTTCTGTGCCAGACGCGCGATCAACTCCTCGATCTTCTTGCCCACCACCATCATCAGGTCGGCGAGCTCGTCGATGAACACCACGATCAGTGGCAATTCTTCAAGCGGCTCAGGATTATCCGGCGTGAGCGTGAACGGGTTGGTGAGCGGCTGCCTGGCTTTCACGGCATCGCGCAGTTTCTGATTGTAGCCGGCAATGTTGCGCACGCCGAGCGCGGACATCAGCCGGTAGCGCCTGTCCATTTCCTGCACGCACCAGTTGAGTCCGGAGGCGGCCTGGCGCATATCCGTGACCACCGGCGCGAGCAGATGCGGAATACCCTCATACACCGACAACTCCAGCATCTTGGGATCGATCAGCAGCAGGCGCACCTGTTGCGGAGTGGCTTTGTACAGCAGGCTCAGGATCATTGCGTTGATCGCCACTGATTTGCCGGAACCGGTGGTTCCCGCGACCAGCACATGCGGCATCTTGGCCAGATCGGCGACCACCGGCTTGCCGGAAATATCCTTGCCCATCGCGATGGTCAGCGCGGAATGCATGTCGGCATAAATCTGCGAACCGAGAATTTCCGAAAGCTGCACGATCTGGCGCTTGGCATTGGGTAACTCCAAGGCCATGTATGCCTTGCCGGGTATCGTTTCGACCAGCCGGATGCTCACCACCGACAATGCGCGCGCCAGATCCTTCACCAGATTGGTGATCTGGCTGCCCTTCACGCCGACGGCGGGATCGATCTCGTAACGGGTGATCACCGGACCGGGATAGGCGGCGACGACTTTTACTTCCACACCAAAATCTTTCAGCTTGCGTTCGATCAGGCGCGAGGTGAATTCCAGCGTGTCGGCCGAAACGGCTTCAACATGGCGCGCGGCCTGATCCAGCAAATGCAAAGGCGGCAACGGCGAGTCGGGCAGATCGGCGAACAATGGCGCCTGCTTCTCCTCGATGACCCGTGCCGACCTGGCCACTTCCATCAGCGGCATTTCAATATGTATGGGCTGGTGATCCTCGACGCGTTTCTTTTTTTCTTCTTCGACGACGGCGACTCGCTCATGCGTCGCCTGCATGCCGATACGCCTATCCTGGCGTGTCTGCCAAGCCAGGCGCGCCCATTGATAAGCGGCTTCCAACAGCTCGCCCAACCGATCCACGAAGCGCAGCCAGGACAATCCGCTGAACACGCTGAAGCTGGCGCCGATCAGGGCCAGCAACAGCAGCGTCGCACCGGTAAATCCAAACACACGGGTCAGCGCCTCGCCCAACACCGTGCCGAACATTCCGCCATGTGCCAGCGGCAACGCGACTCTCATGCTGTACAAACGCATCGCCTCGAGCGCGCTGCTGGAAAACAACAATGCGGCGAACCCCGCGACCGAGACCCAGAACGTCCGCTTGCAGAAAATGCTGTCGGCGCGCAGATTATGGTATCCCGCCCACACGCGTTGCAGCATGAACAGCACCCACCACCAGGCGGAGAAACCGAACAGGTAAAACAACAGATCGGACAGATACGCGCCCAGCACCCCGCCCGGATTTGAGATATGCATGCCGCTGACACTATGCGACCAGGCCGGATCAGCGGGATTGTAACCATACAATGCCACAGTGAAATACAGCGCACCTGCGACCAGCAATATCCAGCGCGATTCGCGCAACAGTGCGAACAATTTATTAGTCAACAGATCGCCTCTCGCCTCAGCCATGAGATATACCGATCAAGGCCGCAGATCCGGTGACACGCCCAGTGACATGCCCAATGACATGCACCGTCCCGGCAATCCGTTGATTGCGCACCATCCCGCGGAACAGTAAACGATCATCCTCAGACATGATTTTCATGCCGATCCCCCCAAGCCGATTGATTTTTTTGACAAGGCTATGATACCGCAGCCCGTCAACGCGCGCTCGTCAACAACAGGCGGATATCCTGCGCCATCCACTCGGAAGGCTCTCTGTCACCAGCCAGCAAGCGCACCCGGCCCTGTGTATCGAGCAGATAACTGAACGTCGTGTGATCCAGCATATAGCCGGACTTGGTCGGGGTTTTTTGATAGTCCACCCTGAAGTTTTTTGCCGCACTTGCAGTTGCCTGGGCATCGCCATACAAACCCAGGAACGCAGGATGAAAAGCCGGCACAAATTGCGCCAACAATTCGCGCGTGTCGCGTTCCGGATCGAGCGTGACGAACAATACCTGCACCCGGTCAGCATCCTTCCCCAACAGGCGCAGCGTCTGCGCCAAGTCGGCCAGCTTGGTGGGGCACACATCCGGGCAATGGGTATAACCAAAAAACACCACCACCACCTTGCCCTGGAAATCAGCCAGACTGCGGGGTTTGCCGTTGTGATCGGTCAGATGAAAATCGGCCTGTGCGTATTTTCCTGTCACGTCACTCGCATGAAAGCGGCTCTGCTGCCCGGCTTTTCCGCAACCGGCCAGCAGAACGATCAGCAACAAGAAAAATAATCGGTGCATCATTTTCGTATAATGCATTGTTCATCCATCCAAAACAAAAAACTAACAGGCCGCTGTTTCTATTAGCAAGTATAACAAGCCCTGCAATTATGGCTCCAGACGATCCATATCAAGCTGCCTGGCCGCAACACGCGAATCCGGAGGCGTCATGAAAGACACTATACCCAGCAAAGGCGCAGCAATCCGCTGTCGCAGCGCGGAGATGTTTTCCTCAACCAGTGTCATGTCGGCATCAACAACATTGCCCACCCAGCCTGCCAGTGTCAAGCCGCGTGCGGTGATCGCCTCCACCGTCAGCAGCGCATGGTTCAAACAACCAAGGCGCATGCCCACCACCAGGATGACAGGCAGACCCAATTCCACTACCAGATCGGCACTGTCCTGTTGCGCATTGAGCGGCACACGAAAACCGCCTACGCCCTCCACAATCACCACATCCGCCTGCGCTGCCAACTCTTGATAGGACTTTGCTACGACTGAACAATCAATAATGACACCGGCCCGCTGTGCGGCGATATGCGGCGCAATCGCCGGCAGAAAAGAATATGGATTGATCTGCCCGTAACCCACTGCCACATTGCCTGCAGCGCGCAATTGCAGTACATCTTCGTTCTGCCCATCGTCATTGCACCCTGCCGCTATCGGCTTCATGCCGATCACGCGCTTGCCCTGCGCGGCAAAACAATGCAGCAGCGCGCAGCTGATCAGCGTCTTACCGATATTGGTGTCCGTGCCGGTGACGAAATAATTCATTTCAATTTGAAAGAAGTCTTGATGATCGTTGCGCCGTCGCGAGTGGTGCGCGGCTGAGGCTTCCATGCGTGACCGTAGACGACTTCAAAAGTCGCAGGCAATTTTCCGTTGCTGCGCAAGCGCTCGTAATTTTCGATAAGGCGTGCCCAGGTATTTTTTCCCATCAACCCGCGGCCCCGTCCTGCGGTGGCATTGTGCGCACCTATCGTTTTGAGGTCTTGCAATACGCCGCGCACATCGTCGTATGTAAGCGTGATGTATTCCATATCCATCACCGGATCGGCAAATCCGCCTTGTACCAGCATGTCGCCGATGTCGTGCATATCCGCGAAACGGTTGAGATGGTTGTGCTGGTCCACACCATTGAACGCCAGTCTTAATTCCTTCAGCGTGTCCGGCCCGAAGGTGCTGAACATCAGCAGCCCGTCCACTTTCAGCACGCGGTGCAATTCGACACAGGTCGCCGGCAAGTCGTTGCACCACTGTATCGCCAGGTTCGACCACACCATTTCCAGGCTGTTTGCCCCCAGCGGCAAAGCTTCCACATCCGCGCATACCTGCAGCCGTTTTGCTTCGCCGAACAGTTTCTGCCACCAGCCGGAGCGACCCTGTGCGGCCTGCAGCATGCCGATGGCGATGTCCAGCTCGATCACCTGCGCAGCCGGATAACGTTGCGCCAATCTGCGCGTACCCCAACCGGTGCCGCTGCCTGCGTCCAGTATGCGCTCCGGTTGCAGCTTGATGTATTCCAGGCGCTCCAGCATCCGCGTGCACACTTCGCGTTGCAACACCGCTGCCGCATCGTAGCCCGTCGACGCACGACTGAAGGCGCGGCGTATCTGCCGTTTATCGATCAAGTATTCATCCATGCTCATTTTTCGTTCAGGAAATTAACCACGTGTCTTACAAATTCATCGGGATGTGACAAAAATGGCGCATGCGCAGCGCCTCCGATTACCGCCAAGCGTCCGTTCGGTGTGTTACTTGCCAGGTATTGCGAGGCTTGCAGCGGTATCAGCGTATCACGCTCACCCGCCAGCACCAGCATAGGCAGACTCATGCCCGGCAAGGCGCTGCACAAATCGCAACTCCGCAATATTTCCAGCCCTGACTGCAGCGCAGCCAGATCGGGTTCACCCCGGCTGAACAATCCCTCGCGCAATACGGTCAACCATTCGCGCTCCTGCTCGCTGCCGCGCACTTGCAGTGCCAGAAAGCGCTTCAAGGTCAGCGCGTAATGATGCTGCAAGTTGTCCGCAAACTCCTCCAGGATCTCCACGCTCAATGCATGAACCCATCCTGCGCGGCGCACAAAACTCGGCGTGCTGGCAACCGTCACCAGGCGGCTCACTTGCTGCGGGTGTCGCTCTGCCCAGCGCAATGCGATCTGCCCGCCCAGCGACCAGCCGCACACGTTTAGCGGCTCGACGAACTGCGCAGACAGTTCATCGACGACGGAATCTATCGTGAAATTGGCAACGGAAAACGGAAAATGGGAAAGGTCTGCGCTAAATCCATGCCCAGGCAAATCCACCGCCATCACGCTGAAATTTTGCGCCAGCTGTTCCGCGACCCCGCTCCACATGCCGCCGTGCATGCCCCAGCCGTGGATCAGCAACAGCGGCGCGCCGCTGCCGCTTGTGCCCGCATATTCGTAACGATCAACGTGCAAGCTCATGCAATGTCCCAGTTAAACGTGTCACGTCAATCATGCTATGCGCGGCAGACAGAGTGATGCGCAGCCGCGCCGTACCTTGCGGCACGGTGGGCGGCCGTATCGCCGCGACCCAGATGCCGCGCTCGCGCAACGCGTTGCTCAGATCAAGCGCCGCCTGATTGTCGCCGATCAACAGCGGTTGTATCGCGGTAGTCGAGGGCATCAGCGGCCAGCGTAAATCACGCAAACCGCTGCGCAATTGTGCGATCAATCGCTGCAAGTGCGCACGTTGCGCTGTACCCTGAGAGATCAAGCGCAAGCTCGCCAGCACTGCGTTCGCCAGGGCGGGCGGTGTGGCCGTGGTGTAGACATAGCTGCTCGCGTTGTTGATGAGCGTATCGACTACCACTTGCTCTGCCGCGACAAACGCGCCAAACACCCCTGCCGCTTTGCCCAGCGTTGCCATGTAGATGATGCGGGATGAAGCGATGCCGAAGTGCGCCAGCGATCCGTTGCCCTGCTCAGCCAATACACCGAAACCGTGCGCATCATCCACCAGCATCCATGCATCGTACCGTTCGCACAACGAGAGAATTTCCGGCAGCCTTGCCAGGTCGCCATCCATGCTGAACACCGCATCGGTGATGACAAGTTTGCGCCCACTCTCCGTTTGCTCAAGCAACGATGCGAGCTGCGCCATGTCGTTGTGCCGGTAGCGCTTGATGTTGGCACGCGACAGCAGCATCGCGTCATTCAGCGAAGCATGGTTCAGCTTGTCGGCAAACACCGTATCGGCCTTGCCCACCAGCGCTTGCACCACACCCAGATTGGCCATGTAGCCGGTGGAGAACAACAACGCGGCAGGTTTGCCGACAAAATCGGCCAAGGCGTGCTCCAACTGTTCATGCGGCTGCGTGTGCCCGCTCACCAGATGTGCCGCACCCGCGCCCGCGCCATACAGCTGCGCGCCCTGTTGCAAGGCGGCGATCAGCTGCGGGTGATTGGCCAGGCCGAGATAATCGTTACTGCAAAAGGACAAATAGGGTTTGCCATCCACGACGATATGCGGTGCTTGGGGACTTTGCAGTGTGCGCCGCCGACGCAGCAAACCTTGTGCAGCGCGTTCGTCCAACCCGGATTGAAGTGCTGCAAAAGGCATCAGTCTGTCCAGGTTGCTTCAGGATATCTGTTCTTTGTTGCGCAGCTCGACGTATTTTTTATGGAATTCGCTGGCCGCATTTTTCATGTGCGCGACGAATTCTTTATGAGCAGTCGCGCGGCTAAAGGTATCCGCCATCGTGGTCATCATCTGGAAATAGAACTCGGCCATTTCATCCACCATCATTTCCTTGGTCCACAGATCAATATGCAAAGCGGATTTTTTGTTCGCATCCCAGAAAGCCAGCATCATGGCTTTGGCTTGCTGCGCTTCTTTAACGCTGGAGTCGGTCGCGGTCCATGCAATTGAGTTGGGATGATTATTGGGATCCATGCGAACATCGATGGTGATGGTTGAATGCCTCATTTATGGGGTTCCTGTCAGTGGTATTGCTATGAACGTTATTTTGTCTTGATGCCACGATATATCATCATTGCTGCACGGCTAATGGATACATGCCCAGTTTTTCCAGCAACGCACGATCACGCTCCGCTTCAGGGTTGCCGGTGGTGAGCAATTGCTCTCCATAGAAGATCGAGTTCGCGCCGGCCAAAAAACACAACGCCTGTATCGCATCCGACATTTGCTGCCGTCCTGCCGACAACCGCACCCGCGCAGTCGGCATCGTGATGCGCGCCACCGCGATGGTGCGCACGAAGTCCAGCGGATCGAGATCCTCGGTTTGCGCCAGCGGCGTGCCCTCCACTTTCACCAGATTGTTGATCGGCACGCTTTCGGGATAAGGCTCGAGATTGGCCAGTTGCGCGACCAGACCCGCTCGTTGGGTAAGGTTCTCGCCCATGCCGACGATGCCGCCGCTGCACACGTGCATGCCGGCTTTGCGCACCCGCTCCAGGGTATCAAGGCGATCCTGGTAGTCGCGTGTGCTGATGATGTCGCCATAAAATTCCGGCGAAGTGTCCAGATTATGGTTGTAGTAATCCAGCCCCGCGTCACGCAACTGTTCGGTCTGCTTATCATTCAACATGCCCAGCGTGGCGCAGGTCTCCATGCCCAAACCGCGCACCGCCTTGACCATCTCGACCACGCCTGCCATATCCTCTTCGCTGGGTTCGCGCCATGCGGCACCCATGCAGAACCGATCCGCGCCGCTTTGCTTAGCGGCAAGCGCGGCAGCGACCACCACATCCACATCCAGCATCTTCCTGTTCTCCACTCCCGTGGAATGGAACGCCGATTGCGGGCAATAGCCGCAGTCTTCCGAACAGCCGCCGGTCTTGATCGACAACAGCGTGGAGAGCTGCACCGCGTTCGGATCGAAATTCTCGCGGTGCACCTGCTGCGCGCGGAACATCAGATCGGCGAACGGCAGTTTGAACAAAGCTTCAACGTCTTCCACGCTCCAGCGTTGCGGCGTGGCGGGCCGTTTGCCAGGTTGTTTGACAGGACGGATAAATTCGATACTCTGTGTATTCATTTTTGGGTATTCATTTCGGGCTAGGCTGGTTATGCTGGTTGGCAAATGGACTGCGATCAAAGGTAACGTGCAATCATTTTTGAAAAGCTATCATCATTGAAAGCCAATCATCCTTGAAAGAGAGACAACTTGTCAATTTTAAGTAGGGGATTTTTGAACATCAGGGCAGGATTTAAGCAAATCCTGCCCGCGCAACCATGCGTGCTTTGCGGCAGCATGAGCCACGATGGTTTGTGGTGCAATTCCTGCGACGCGGCCCTGCCCTATCTCAACGCACCGCATTGTCCGGTTTGCGCCTTGCCGACTCCCGCCGGCGAAGTATGCGGACATTGTTTGACTCATCCGCCATTGTTCGGCAGCACCACCGCGATATTCGGCTATGCCTTCCCGCTCGACAAGTTGATCCAGGGCATGAAGTACGGCGAACAACTGGCATTGGCGCACGCTTTCGCGAAAAAGATGCTGCAACGCATCGATAAAAGCAATTTTCCGGATTACGTGATCGCCATGCCGCTGCACCCCGCCAAACTCCGTGAACGCGGCTTCAATCAATCACTGTTGCTCGCCACAACTGTCGCCCGCGAACTGAAACTAAAACTGCTGCCCAACGCCTGCCGGCGCGTGCGCGACACCCCGCCGCAATCTGCCTTGCCCTGGAAGGAACGCAAAAAAAACGTGCGTAATGCGTTTAGCTGCGACAGGGATCTGGCCGGCAAACGAGTTGCCTTGGTGGATGATGTGCTGACCACCGGGGCCAGCCTGAACGCACTGGCTGAAGCCGTGTCGAAAAAAGGCGCGATTGAGATCAGTGCATGGGTAGTGGCACGAACGATCAGAAAATAGGATTCAGGATTCAGGATTAAGGATTAAGGATTAAGTTAAAAACAGAGCGCCGGTTTTCACGAATCCCCACCCCTCGCGCCTGAGCGTAGCGGTCATAGCTTTAGCTACGTGAACCGCACGGCCTACCCCTTGCGGGTGCAATCCTGCTTCAAAGTTCTTTGAGCTTTTGCCGCACGAACGCCTTCAAATCCGGACTGAGCGTTTGTGTATCGAGAGCACGCTTGAATGCATCCTTGGCATCAGCATTGCGCTGCAAGGCCTGCAAGGAAATGCCGTAGCCCATCAGCCATATCCCGTTGTTCGGGGCAAGTTGCAGCGCGATCCGATAATGCGCGATCGCCTCGTCGTTGCGATTCTGGCGTTGCAACAAAGCCGCCAGGAATGCCTGGTAATCGGCTTGCGAATTGGCATACGGCAAGGCCTTTTCCAGCGTTGCTGTTGCCTCTGCAACCGCGCCGCGCTCCACCTGCAAGCGCGCCAGCATCATGGTGAAGCCGGTATGATCGGGCTTGCTCTCCAGTCTTTCCTGCAACACCTGTTCGGCATCCGCGCCTCGCTTGCCTTCCAGCAGCAGGGCGACCAAAGCCTGCCGCGCCGCATCATGTCCCGCATCAAGGCGTAATGCCGCCTCATATCCCGCCAGTGCATCGGCGATGCGCCCCTGCTGCATCAACGCTGCCGCCTTGCGAAACTCCGCGTCGGCCTGTTGCGCTAGACTGACGTGCTTCATTGGCAATGTGCCTTGCGCTGTTTTAACGGCGATTTTTTCATGTTGTGCAGCGGCTTTTATTGGCTTTGGCCTGGCTGTCACCTTGGCATGCTTCACTGATACGTCTGGATTTTCGGAAATATTTTTATCATCTGCCAAAGCCTGTCCTGAGCCTTGTCGAAGGGCCTGTCCTGAGCTTGTAGAAGAGTTCTGTCGTGTAGCTTGTCGAGGGGTGGAAGGCAAAGGCACCGAGCTCAACTGAAAGCTCAGTCGCGAGGCCGGAAGATTCGCGACTGCAACACCCGATACCGGCGCGACCATATCTTCAGGTTGCTGCTGAAGGGTCAATTTCTCATGCTCGTTAGTACCTGGAAAATTGCCTACACCATCCGGGTGCGATAACCAGCGACTTTCCGCTTGCGGTTTAGTCGATTGGGTATGCAAAGCTAACCCCTGCGTGACCTTTGGTGAAATACTCGCTGCCGCGACATTCGAGTTGTGTGTCTGTACCCATTGCCATGCGGCGATCCCAACCATCAGCACCAACCCGAAAACCAGCAAAGGCATGGTGAAGTTGCGTCTGGAATACGGTACAGCCCGCACCACGGTCTGCTCCGCTGCGGTATGCACACCGCGCTGTTCAAGCTGGTTGAGCACCTGATTGATGACACTCATTGCAGCCCCATCCATGAAATCCCCGCCCACGCAATTCCCAACGACATGACCAACGCCGCACCGGTCAACGCCACTGCCCAGGGCAACCAATCGCGGCGAACTTCTGGCGTGTCCGCTGCCGCATCGCGGATATGCCTGGCCGACACCTGCTGCCTGCCTTCGCTGAATGCCAGCATCAAAGCCTTATGGGAGACGATGTTGACCAGCCTGGGTGTGCCGCCAGTGATACGGTGCAACTTGCCCACTACTCCGGCGCTGAACAATGTTTCACCGGCAAATCCGGCCACTGCCAAACGGTGGCGCAAATAGCGTTCGAGCTCATTCTTGCGCAAGCCCTGCAGGTCATATTGAAAGCTGATGCGCTGCCGCAGTTGGCGTATCGAATGATGCCGCAGGCGTTCATTCAATTCCGGCTGACCAAACAACACCACCTGCAACAGTTTGCGTTTTTCGGTTTCGAGATTGGTGAGCAGGCGCAAAACTTCCAGACTTTCCAGCGGCATCGCCTGCGCCTCGTCCAGGCACACCAGTGCGCGCTGACCGTTGCGCGCACAGTCCAGCAGCGCGCGCGTCAACCCCTTCAGCAGCATATGCTGGTCGGTATCTTTTTCCAGCGGCACGCGAAATTCTTCCGCCAATGCCAGCAACAAGCTGTTCGGATCGAGATAGGGATTGGGAATATAAGCGGTCATGAAGCTCGGCGCGGTCGCGGCAACTGGGGCCGCTTGATCCTGTGTGCCGATCAGCGTGGTGGAATGTCGGCCTTTATTCAGCGTGGCGAGAAATTTGCGGCACAGCAGGGTCTTGCCGTTGCCCACCTCGCCGGTGATCTTGATAAATCCTTCGCCGTTGCGCGCAGCCACCAGCAGGGTATTGAGAGCCTCCTGATAACTGGAGCAAGCGAAGAAAAAACTGGTGTCAGGAGTTAAGCTGAAAGGCAATTCCCGCAGTCCAAAGTGTTGCAGATACATGTCTAAGGGAACCTCAAGGTTTTGTGCCCTGCCCCATCATGCCGTTGACACGATCGCGACTGTGCATGATGTCATCAGACCAATCCTTGTCGCTATCCACTATGGTTGGTTTCAGCA
>Ga0208587_1001752_pt1 | contig 11389 bp, 11 predicted proteins | sample NGESurdeep092012_7_FD_184472 | JGI IMG/M metagenome (GOLD analysis project Ga0208587, IMG submission 184472) | Arctic peat soil microbial communities from Barrow, Alaska - NGEE Surface sample 210 deep-092012 (SPAdes) | ecosystem: Environmental > Terrestrial > Soil > Wetlands > Peat ...
TAGCCAGAACCCAAACACCCGAAAACAGTGAAACCCCTGCTCAACAGGGGTTTCACGCGTCATACGACACGTAACTTCGGTCTAAGGCGTTCCTGCCTGCAGGGGGGTCGGACGTCTCGGCGGTCTCCAAGAAACCAACGAGTCGGTTGCAGGCCCGCTCAAGGTGCGAGTCGATCTCCTCGGCAGCACGGTTAGCATCGCCGTCTTCTATCGCTGACAGGATCGCGGCGTGCTCCTCAGCGATGCGCGAAATGTGCAGCAGGCGATGAGACTGTACTTGTGCCATGCACAGGTGCGCCTCTCCCATGAGGGATACATACAGACGAGTCAAGCGTGGGCTTTCGAGCGCCTCGACCAGCGCACGGTGGAAGGCAATGTCCAGCCCGACCACCGCCGGCAGGGGATCACAGGTTGCTCTGCGCAGGGCCACGAGCGATTTGCGGGCGCTATCTGGAACCAGGCGTTTCGTGGCGAGGGTCGCCACCACGCCACGCTCGATGAACGCACGCGTGGCGTAGAGATCCCGGATGTCGTCGGTAACCAGCAGCGGCACACGGGCCGTCTTGTTGGTCGCACGCCGCAGAAGGCCTTCGTGGACGAGGCGCTCGACAGCCGCCTTCGCGGTTGGTCGCGCAACCGAGAACCGCTGCGCCAGATCCATCTCTGTGACCGGGTGACCGCCTTGCATCTCTCCCGTCAGGATCCATTTGCGGACAGCTTCGTATACGGCGTCAACCAGGGAGGGCACATGCAACTCGTTCGCCATGACTCGTCTTTCATCTCTTCTCGAGGTTTCGCGCACATGAGGCAGCCAAGTCTACGGCTTCGGTTACGAAACACTCTATACTGGTCATACTAGTATACACGTCTGACTAGAACACCATGTTGACACCGTAGTCGCACTGGCCTCGAGGTACGTCGTCACACCTCGCCTCGCCTACACATCGGGCGACTGGTTCCGTCTGTGGTGTCGCGCCACCTGCCATTCAACGGCAGGAAGCGTGTCCGCCTGCGCCTCGCGTACCCCGCCGGCGCAATGACGGCGGCGCGGTTGCCAGCTTCGTCGGTAACCTGTCCGAGCGGCGCCCGGGTGATTGCGTAGAGCCACCGGAACTTGTCAGGCAAGTACTCTTGACAGCGCAGATGGGTGACTCTATTGTCACTCGGAGACGTCGGCCTATCGCCCCGCTCGAAGCAAACGCATCGCCCCCGCTCGAAGCACACGCACTGAGTCGCCAGAGAACTCCTCAATATTGCTGGGGTTCCTTCGGCCTATTGCGCCGTGCGGAGGAGATGTCCCTCACCCAAGGAGAATTCAGATGACTCAGGCTTCCTCGACCAATCTTGAAGGAAAGCGCGTAGCATTTCTCACGTACAACGACGGCGTAGAGCAGATCGAGCTCACCGAGCCGTGGGAGGCGCTTAAGCAGGCCGGAGCCACCCCAGTGTTGATATCGCCGAGTGCGGGCACCACCCGTGGGCGCTTCCACGACATGGACCTCGGCGATGAGTTCTCGGTGGACGTTGTCTTGACCGATGCAGATGCGAACGATTACGACGCCCTTGTTCTTCCCGGTGGGGCTGTTGGTCCGGACATGCTGAGGACCTTCCCGGTCGCCATTCAGCTGATCCAGCGCTTCTTCGAAAAGGGGAAGGCCGTCGCCGCCATATGCCACGGCGCGGTTCCGCTGGTTGAGGCCGATGTGCTCGGCGGCCGCACTTTGACTTCGGTGCGCAATATCCACACCGACATCCTTAATGCGGGTGGTAGCTGGATCGACGACGAGGTCGTCGTCGACAAGTCTGCTAGAGGCACGCTGATCACGAGTCGTGGCCCGCATGACCTTCCCGTCTTCTGCCGCGCGTTGATCGCAGAACTGGCCGAGTAACTCGTCATTGCTATGTGGCCCACGATGACGAAGGAGTCATGAGTCCATGCCCTACTCGGCAAGACAGGTTACGAAGGACTTTGCTGGTGTGACAGTCCTGCAGGACGTGTCCTTCGCATGCCAAGAGGGTCAGATTCATGGCCTGATCGGTGAGAATGGCGCTGGCAAGTCGACGTTGATGAAGATCATGGCCGGCCTCTATCAGCCATCTGCGGGTCAGTTGTTGTGGGGTGACGACGAGGTCTCCTTTCCTACGGTGCATCACGCCACCGCCAAAGGAGTCTATCTTGTCCCGCAGGAACCTTCTTTGCTTCCGGACCTGACGATTGCAGAGAACCTGACGATCGGACGATTCTCCAAGCACAAGATCAGCGCGCTCGGGCTTGATTGGCAGGGGATAAAAGAGGCAGCCCGCGAGAGCCTAGAGAAGCTGGGCTTCACCATCGACGTAACTTTGCCCGCGGGCGGATTATCAATCGCGGCGCAGCAGCTCGTCGAATGTGCTAGGGCGCTCATGTTCGACAGCAAGTTCATCCTCTTCGACGAGCCCACGTCACCGCTCGATGCCGCCGAGGCTGACATGTTGTCCGGGAAGATGCGCGAACTACGTGACAGCGGCCATGGCATTGTTCTGATCTCCCACCGGCTTTCAGAGATGTTCGCTCTCTGCGATGACATCACGGTGTTACGCGACGGCCGGACTGTCGGCGATAGGTTGCGGCCGCCATTCCGTCACGATGAGGTAGTCAAGGCGATGATCGGAAGGGAACTGCAGGAAGTGGACGCCGCACTCAAGCGGCGCAGAAACACCCCAGACGAGACACTGCTGCGGGTAACTTCGCTCGCCTCGCCCCCCGCGGTTCGGGATGTGAATTTCGAGGTGCGGGCGGGGGAGGTTGTCGGCTTCGCAGGCTTGATCGGTAGTGGGCGCACCGAATCTGCCGAGTCTGTCGTCGGCTTAAGACCCAAGACCGATGGCGTCATTGCTCTCACAGGCGCCGCACGAATGCACAAATCGGCGGCTGACGCATTCGATAGGGGCTTGGTTTACGTGCCCGAAGACCGAGCGAAGCACGGTGCATTCCTCGACCTGTCGGTGAGGGACAACATCACAGTGGGTGTCTTGCATCGGCTTACCAGTGCAACACACGCTTGGATGATCTCCCGGCGCGGCGAGCAGCAGGCGGCGAGGGACGGGATGAGTCGCACGGATGTGCGCTGTCCCTCCCCTGAGACTCGGCTTCGCTCGTTGAGCGGTGGTAACCAGCAGAAGAGCCTCATTGCTCGCGCACTTCTCATGAAGCCGCGCGTGCTGCTGCTCGATGAACCGACACGAGGAATTGATGTCGGCGCGAAGGCGGTGATCCACCAGATCACGCGAGATCTCGCGGAAAGTGGCCTCGGCGTGGTCTTCATTTCGTCTGAACTGGAGGAGCTCACTCAGGTAAGTGACCGCATCGTGGTCTTCTACGAAGGCCGCACTGTCGGAGTTGTCGAGCGGGATGGCTCTCACGAGTGGCCACTCGAACAACTTGGCCACCTTGTCATAGCTGGGGCGAGCCCAGTACAAACTCAGTCCGAGTCATACCCAGCGCCTCATCCTTCACAATCGGTAAGCGAGGTAGATCCGTGCTCCGGCGTACAGTGACCAAACAGGAGAGTTATCTCCTCATCGCCATTGTGATCATTTCCCTGATCACTGTGGCTGTACACCCTAACTTTCTGAAGGCCAGCAACGTCACATCTATCCTGGTGTCCGCGTCGATTTTCGGATTCATCGCACTGGGCGAGACCTTCGTCATCCTCGGCCGTGGAATCGATCTATCGGTGTCGGCCACGCTGGGCCTCAGTGCACTAGTGATCGGTATGACAGCTAATCAGCACCACATACCAATAGTCATTGGGGTCATCATTGGTGTAGTACTCGGAATCGTACTTGGGACTGTCAACGGGCTGCTCGTCATCTTCGGCAAAGTTCCTCCGATCATTGCGACACTCGCGACCCTCACCGTCTATGGAGCCCTAGAATTCGTTTACACCAACGGCAATCAGGTCAACTCAATGCCGAACAACTTCGACAATTTGGGCAACGCCAGCTACTTGGGGATCCCTGTGATCGTCCTCATCTTCCTTGTCGCTGTCGCCGTGTGTTGGTACTTCGCGAAATACACCCAGCTCGGCCGGGACATCTACGCAACTGGCAACGACCGCCAACATGCAGAGTCCCGCGGCATCAAGACGAGCAAGGCTATCTTCTCAACGTATGTTATCTCAGGCTTGCTCGCAGGTATTGCCGGCTTGCTCTTCATCAGCTACTACACCACGGCCACGGCGGCGACTGGACCTGGCGCAAGCTATGAATTGAGCGCGATCGCCATCTCGCTCATCGGCGGCACCGCACTGACTGGCGGTCGAGCTAACTTCGTTAGCGTGGCGATTGCCAGCGTGTTCTTGGCGATGACTCTTACTGTTGCTGTGTTCTTTGGGGTGCCCGGCATATGGGATCCGGCAGCTGAAGGGTTCCTGATTCTCGCCGTGGTCCTCGGGGACGCGTTTCGTACGTCACGCTCGGGACGACGCTCGGTTGTCGAGTTGAAGCGGATCATCAGTAAGGGCGACGTCGCCCACCTAGCGGACAATCCAGCCGGCGAGAGGTAGTGGGTATGTTAGGTAGTCGTTTAGGAAAAGCTGACGTGTTCCGCCCGCTCTCCGCCTCGGTCAAGGCCTTTGGCGGATGGGAGTTCGCACTTCTCGTACTCCTCGTGGTTGAGATCGTGGCGTTCTCGCAGGGCGCATACGGATTCTGGCTCGGTGGTGCTGGAGCACTTACGCAGCTCCAGCAGTTTGTCGGTATCGCCGTGGCCAGCATGGGCCTGGGCCTGGTGATACTCACCGGCGGCATAGACCTATCCATCGGAAGCGTGGCAAGCCTCACGGGTGTGGTCATGGCCCGACTCTGGGCGTCGGGTCTCAACATCTGGGTTGCGGTGCTCATTGCACTAGTCGTGGCTTGTGCCATCGGCACCCTCAACGGACTTATCATCACGTATGGCAAGCTGCATCCGCTCATTGTCACACTTGTCACAATGTTTGTGGTATCCAGTGTCGCCGAAGTGGTTGTCGGTACTCCCACGCCGTACGTGTTTCCTAGCAACTTCGTTAATCTGGGCATGGGGGCGTACCACTCGCTACCTTGGTCGGTCATGGTGTTTGTTGTCGTCGCGATTTGTGCTGGATATCTTGTCGGGTTCACGACTTTCGGGCGCGAACTGCTAATGATCGGTTCGAATCCTGTTGCCGCCGCATATGCAGGCATACGGGTGCGCCGTGTACTCGTCATCAATTACACCCTTTGCGCACTCAGCGCGGGTATAGCGGGTATCTTGATGAGTGCTCTGTACGCGTCGGCGCGCGGCGACCTCGCGCAGCACTTGCTGTTGCCGGCGCTGACGGCGGTAGTTCTCGGTGGAGTTGATATCTTTGGGGGCAGTGGCCGCGTTCGAGGTATGGTGCTTGGGGTTCTGTTGATCGGTTTCCTGCAGCAGGGAATGATGCTGTACGGCGTCAACGCCGTCGATGTGCAGTTGGTGACCGGAATCTTACTGGGAGCCGCCGTTGTCACAAAGAACATGTCGGGTAGTCAGCGCTTCACGCGCCGCCTACGGCGACGTCGCACTAATGTACCGCCGCCTGTTCCTAACGAACTGGAGGCGTCCAAAGTTGCTTCATAATAATGATGCTTTGTAGCGCCTAGACGTTCCAAACTCCTAAGTTCGCACATATCAAGACTGCCCTGGAAGTACCATCCACTGGAGGTAACCCGATGAAAATTCTCGCCCCATCCGCTCGCAATGCCCTTTACTCCAGCGTGGCGGTGCTGTCTATCGTAGGGCTTGCCGCGTGCGGCAATTCGGCAAGCAAAAGTGCCGGTACGTCCGGCGGTTCTTCGTCTGCTGCTGGTTCGATCAAGGTTGCCATGAATGTTAAGATCACCGGTCACACGTTCTTTACAGAGATCCGGGATGGCGCTCTCGCAGCGGCACCCAGTCAAGGAGTGTCGCTTACTTATAGCGGCCCCACGTTCTCGGATGGACAGGCGCAAGCAACTCAACTGAACAGCATCATCCAGCAGGGTTATAAGGTCTTGCTGTTGTCGGCCAACAGCCCAACTGTGGAGGCCCCAGCGGCCGAGAAAGCCCAGGCAATGGGTATCCCGGTCATTACGTTTGACGCCGATGTCATACCGGCTGCGCGCGGCTGGTACGTCAACGACGCCGCCTACCCCGCCTTCGGTAAGTGCCTCATCGACCAGGCGGTGAAGTTCGGTGGTCCTAATGCCGAGGTCGGCATCGTTTCATCGAATCCGGACTCGCCGAATCAAATCGCCTGGATCAATTCCGCGATGGCGTACCAGAAGGCTAACTATCCCGGACTCAAGATTGATGGAACAGTCTACGGGAAGGGAGATGAGGCTCTGTCCTTCTCGGGCGCCGAGAGCCTGCTTCAGGCCCACCCAGGAATCAAGGTCCTCTTAACGCCGGACTCAGGCGCCGCTCCTGGTGCCGCTTCGGCCATCACCAAGCTAGGCATGATCGGCAAGGTTCTGTCAGTCGGTCAGGGCGACCTAGCATCGAGCCGACAATACATCAAGAATGGCAGTGAGGTCTCGTGCATGTGGGACAACGCCGGGTTGGGCAAACTGCTCGTGTACATGGCGAAAGCGGCTGCAAACAAGACGCTACCGAAGAACGGGACCTTCACGTCTGATCCGGCCGGTTCGTGGGTAATCAAGAACGGCTGGGTCGACTACGCGCAGAACCCGACGGTATTCAACAAAGAGAACGTCGGCAAATTCACCGATGCGGGTTCGCCGATCGGCTGATTCGAGTGGCGTCCGGGCAGGGTGCCACTGAGCGGTCCTGCCCGGGCGCACCATAAGCGCAACCCCAATGTGACGATACGAGACGTGACCGCGGTCAAACTGTGGAGGTAGGACGATGGACAAGACTTTGACATTGGCGCAGGGCCAGGCGGTGCTCTCCGCAGCGCTGGCTCACGCAGAGAGCAGCGGGCTTTCGCTGAACGTAGCTGTGGTGGACGCCGCGGCGCACTTGCTCACTTTTGCTCGCCAAGACGGGGCCATCCTCGGGAGTATCGACATCTCGTGTCGCAAGGCCCGAACCGCCGCCCTTATGAAGCGTCCCACGGCCGAGTTCGCCGTGACTGCAGCCCCCGGGGGACCGGTCTACGGGGTGGAAGTCACCAACGGCGGGCTGGCCCTCTTTGGGGGCGGAGTACTGCTGACTTTCCCCGATGGGACCGTCGTTGGGGCCGTCGGGGTCAGCGGCGGTTCAGTAGAAGAGGACTGCGCAGCTGCGGACGCTGGCGCTGCTGTCTTGTCCGGGCCCGCCTAACTCGGGAGTCGACGTCAAAATACCGCGTCGCCCGACGGTCGGTAGCGCAACACCTGCACTGGACTTTATGGAGGAGAGATCAACGTGGAGTTGTCACAACCCTTGGCGGCGAACTGTTCGCTTCTGTTTACCGAGCTTCCGTTGCTCGAGCGGCCAGTTGCTGCCCGAGCGGCAGGATTCGAGGCAGTGGAGTTTTGGTGGCCTTTCTCGCAGGCTGTTCCGTGCGATGCTGATGTGGATGGCTTTATCCGTGCTATCAAGGATGCTGGAGTCGCCCTAATTGGTTTGAACTTCTTCGCGGGGGATATGCCGAGTGGTGACCGGGGCATACTTTCCTTGCCTGACCGTCGACATGAATTTGTCGACAACGTAGACGTCGTTGTAGGTATCGCGGACGCGCTGGGGACCAAGGCGTTCAACGCACTCTATGGCAACAGGCTGGGTGACATGAATTCTGCTGGACAAGACGAGGTGGCGCTCCAGAACCTCGCTGTCGCAGCGGCCAAGGTGGCACCGCTCCAGGGCAACGTGCTGCTTGAGCCGGTGAGTGGCGCCCCCGACTACCCACTCTTGTGGGCTGCTGACGCGGTGAAGGTCATTGAGCGAGTAGAGCGCGAACTCGGGGTGTCAAACGTACGCCTCCTGCTCGATCTGTACCACCTCACTGTGAATGGTGACGATCCCGCCGTCGTGATCGATAGAGAGATCGGCCGGATCGGACATGTGCAGTATGCGGACGCGCCAGGCCGGCACGAACCGGGAACTGGTGGGCAGGTCGACATCCAGAGCTACTCGCGGCGTCTTGCTGCAGCCGGATACTCGGGCTGGATGGCTTTGGAATACGTCCCTTCTACCACAACGGCGGAGAGCCTGAACTGGCTAGAACAACCATCCGCAACATGATTGCTTGCTCAAACCGGAGCAACCATTTAACGTAAGGGGAACTTGTAATGACGACAATTGCCTTCATTGGTCTCGGAATCATGGGACGGCCCATGGCCACCCACCTCGTCGCGGCGGGATACGACGTGGTAGGTAGGGACTTTAATCCCGCCTCGGTAGACTATCTCGTCAGCAAAGGGGGGCGTTCTGCGGACACCATGGCGTCCGCGGTCGCTGAGGCCGACATTGTGATCACCATGCTGCCAGATAGCCCCGACGTGGAGATGGCCGTACTCGGTGACGACGGCATCTATGCCCACGCGCGCCCAGGAATCCTGCACATCGATTGCTCATCGATCCGTCCCGACGTCGCCCGCAGAGTCGCTGCGGAGGGCGAGAAGCACGACATCCAAGTCGTCGACGCGCCGGTCAGCGGTGGTGAGGTCGGCGCCGTCGAAGCAACGCTGTCAATCATGGTAGGCGGCTCCGAGGAAGACGTCGCGCGAGCGCTGCCGATCCTGACGCACATGGGCGGGACAGTCGTTCACGTTGGGCCGAAGGGGGCAGGGCAGACCGTGAAGGCTGCCAACCAGCTCATCGTCGCTGGCACGATCGAGCTCGTCGCCGAGGCGATCGTGTTCCTGGAGGCTTATGGCGTGCAAATGGACGCTGCCATCAAGGTGCTGGCCGGAGGGCTGGCGGGCAACCAGATCCTTGAGCGTAAGGCGGCCAGCATGCTCCGGCGGGAGTTCTCGCCCGGCTTCCGGGTCGACCTTCACCATAAAGACATGGGCATCGTCACGGCAGCCGCTCGCGAGGCTGGTGTCGCCATTCCGCTTGGATCACATGTGGCGTCCCTCGTCGGTTCCCTCCGGGCGCAGGGACATGGTGGGCTGGACCACTCGGCACTGCTCCTGCAGGTCGAGCAGCTATCTGGACGCAGCCGGCGTAGTGACGGTAAGCCGGTTGGATGAACGGCGGTGATGCCAGTCGAGGGCCAGCGGGCGTCACGGTTTGTCCGGCCCGCCGAGGATGACTGTGTGAGACGGCGTGCGGGGGTACGTGTGGTGCTCGCCCCCGACAAGTTCAAGGGCAGCCTCACCTCTGAGCAGGTCGCCGAGCATCTCGCCCGTGGGCTCGTAGCGGCATGGTCGGATATCGACGTAGTATCGGTCCCGGTTGCAGACGGAGGCGACGGAACACTCCACGCCGCTGTGGCAGCAGGCTTCCGCCGTCGTGAGGTCACCGTGACTGGTCCGACCGGGCAGCCGGTGCGGTCGGCGATCGCCGTGCGGAATGGGATCGCTGTCGTCGAACTTGCCGCCGCGTCGGGCCTGGCGCTGCTGGCCGACGGGCAACCTCAGCCGCTCGAGGCGACGAGCTGGGGCACGGGAGAACTCATTCGTGCGGCGCTCGACGCCGACTGTACCGAGATCATTCTCGGCGTTGGTGGCAGCGCTAGCACGGATGGCGGGTCGGGGATGTTACAGGCGCTGGGCGCTCGGCTGCTCGACAGCTCCGGTGAGCAGTTGGGGCCCGGTGGCGGCGCGTTGCGAAGTCTTGACCGCGTCGATCTTTCCGACCTGGACCCGCGGCTTAAGAGCGCTCGGTTCGTGCTGGCGAGCGATGTCGACAACCCGCTGCTCGGCGACCACGGAGGCGCTCGCATCTATGGGCCGCAAAAGGGTGCGACGTCACGTGACATCGAAGAACTCGAGAGTGGAATGGAGCGATGGGCATCTTTGGTCGACTATGCCGCTGTCAGCCTGCCGGGCGCTGGTGCGGCTGGCGGAGTGGGCTACGCCGCGCTGACGGTTCTCGGCGCGATCAGGCGTCCGGGGGTCGAGGTAGTCCTCGAGCTCACGGGGTTTCAAGAGGCTGCACGCGGGGCAGTCCTTGTCATCACCGGTGAGGGGTCACTCGACGCACAGACTCTCAGCGGCAAGGCACCCGTTGGCGTCGCACGCGCTGCGGGTCGTCTTGGCGTTCCGGCCATAGCGGTCTGCGGCCAGTGCCATGTGGACCCTTCCACGCTAGCTTCGGTTGGCCTGGGCAGGGCATATGCACTAACTGATATCGAGCCATGCATCGAGATCTGTATCAGTCGCCCAGGCCCGCTGTTGGAGGATCTGGCAGGTCGTATCGCAAGGGATCTCGCGGGGGGCCGGGTCTCCGGAGACAAGAGATAACGTTCGGCCCTCTGCAGAAGGTTCGGAAGCGCTTCATTGATGGCTCTTCAACTTATTCGGCTCAGCAACCCCAGGACCCCCGACACGGCGTCATAATTCGTGAGTGGTCAGAGCGAGTTTTGACCTCGCAGGGGCGGTGCCCGGGGTGCCAGGGCTCGGGACATAGTGATGTCTGGAGCCCTGTGCACCGCCAAGCCTTTGGGGCACTGTACGAGACCGCCAGACTTGGACAAGCACGACACCGCGAAGCCGTCCTCAGGGTGGTTTCGGGTCCAGTACGACAACACCTCCCACGGAAGCTCTTCGACGTCGTTGAACAACAGGATTCCGATGTGCTTGATCTCCGGCAGTGTCATCTCGCCATTCCATCATTCGCGGTGAATTTGTCTATCCGCGTCCCGCAAGTCGAACCTTCAGCGTGTGAACGCCGGCGCCTAACGCTGCAGGGAGGTCATGTCGCCGTATGCCCTGTCCGGTGAAGATCCCGGGACCCGGGCGTCCTACGACAAGCGTTCTTTGACCTCCTGACCTTCTGACTCTCCCGTTCCTGCCGGAGAGGAGGCCGCAGGACGGTACACGGGTGATGGTCGTAGCCAGCGCAGGACTTCGTTGGTGTTGTTCCAGGCAGTGGCTTCTTGCGTTGCCTTCGTCGGGGTTACCGCATGGTGTACCGCCCTGGGTGTATGCGCTGCGTTGGTGGGATCAGCCCGCCTGGTGGACGCGAAGGGCAATCAACATGTTCGTCAGCGACGTCAACATCCAGCCGAACCGCACGGGTCTGCCCGGGATCGCTTCCCTGGAGTCCATCGTCGGTGCTCTGCTCACGTTCGGGCTCGTTGCGGCCGTCGCGGGTATCGCGATCTCGTCGATCGCGTGGGCTATCGGGTCCCATTCTGGCAATCCGCATGTGGCGGGCAAGGGCAAGTCTGGGGTGTTGGTCGCCCTGGCGGCGGCGTTCCTGATCGGGGGCGCCACGTTCCTGGTCAACTTCTTCAACGCCCAAGGCGGCCACCTC
>Ga0208587_1001753_pt1 | contig 11388 bp, 11 predicted proteins | sample NGESurdeep092012_7_FD_184472 | JGI IMG/M metagenome (GOLD analysis project Ga0208587, IMG submission 184472) | Arctic peat soil microbial communities from Barrow, Alaska - NGEE Surface sample 210 deep-092012 (SPAdes) | ecosystem: Environmental > Terrestrial > Soil > Wetlands > Peat ...
TATGACGTGCTCGGTGACGACGGCCGCGGGCTCATCGCCGTGGGCCGGCTCGACGCGATCGGCCACGAAGTGACCCGGTTGAAGCGAGTGCGGCTCGGGACAATCGAGCTCGGTGATCTGGAGGCCGGCGCGTGGCGAGCGCTGACCCGCGAGGACGTGCGCGCCGCGTTTCAGGGCGCCCTGTGATCCGCGCCACGACCCTCCGGGCCGACCGAACCGTGGGCCGTCAGCTGCGGTATGATCCGTCGGATGGACCAACTGGCGTCCGCCGACCCTCTTGTGGCCACGCCGCTCCGCGACCGCGACGCGATCGCTCAGCGGTTCAAGTGGTCGCTGACCGATATTTTTTCCGACTGGCAGGCGTGGCAGGCGGCGTATGAAACGCTCAACACGAAGATCGCCGCCTACGCCGCGCTCCAGGGCACGCTCGCGCAGGGGCCCGAACGTCTGCTGACCGCGCTCAAGTTCTCCGATGACATCGGGCAGCTCACCTACAAAGTCTGGTATTTCGCCTCGCTGTGGTACGACCAGGATCAACGCGACAACCAGATCAACGCCCGGCGCCAGGAGGTGCAGATCCTCTTCGCGAAGGAAAACCAGGCGAGCGCGTGGTTCAATCCCGAGCTGCTCCAGATTCCGCTGACGACCATCCAGGCGTGGATGGCGGCGCATCCCGCGCTCGAGGTCTACCGGTTCGCGCTGGAAGACCTGTATCGGCAGCAGGAACACGTGCTCGACGCCAAAGGCGAGCATCTGCTGTCGCTGTCCAGCCGGTTTTCGTCGACGCCGAACGACGCGTATTCGGCGCTCTCAACGGCTGACGTCACCTACCCGACGGTGCGCCTGTCGACCGGCGACGTGACGCTGACGTACGGGCAGTACCGCGCGATCCTCGCGACGAACCACAATCAGGCCGATCGCGCGACGGCGTTCCGCGAGTTTCATACGCTGTACGGGTCGAGCGTGAACACGTACGCGTCGCTCTACAACGCCGTCCTGCAGCGCGATCTGTTCTTCGCGGAGTCGCGCGGCTACAAGACGACGCTCGAGGCGGCGCTGCACGGCAACAACATTCCGACGGCGGTCGTCGAGAATCTGATCGCGACGACCAAGGCGGGCACCGATCCACTGCGCCGGTACCATCGGCTGCGCAAGCGCGTCCTCGGCGTGGACACCTATCACGCGTACGACACCACCATCCCGCTCGTCGACTTCGATCGCCGGTATCACTATGAGGATGTCCTCGACTGGCTCACGGCGTCGGTGGCGCCGCTCGGCGCCGATTATCAGAACCAGATGCGCCAGGCGGTGGCCGGCGGATGGATCGACGTCTACGAGAACCCGGGCAAGCGCAGCGGCGCGTACTCGGCTCCGGTGTACGGCGTCCACCCGTACATGCTGCTCAATTACAACGACACACTCGACGCCGTGTTCACGCTCGCGCACGAGATGGGGCACTCGATGCACACGCTCCTCTCGCACGACCATCAGCCGTTTGTCTACGCGGGCTACACGATCTTTGTCGCCGAGGTCCCGTCGACGCTGAACGAGGCGCTGTTTCTCGAGTACATGCTCGCGCACGCGAACGACCAGCGCGAGCGCATCGTGCTGCTGCAGCACGCCATCGACGGCATCGTGTCGACCTTCTACACGCAGGTGATGTTCGCGGATTTCGAGCTGCAGGCGCACCGGCTCGCCGAAGAAGGGCGCCCGGTCACCGCCGATGGCCTCGGCGACATCTACGTCAATCTGCTCGAGGCCTATCACGGCGATGCGCTCGACTACGACGTGCTGGCGCGCCTCACGTGGGCGCGCATTCCGCATTTCTTCAGCACGCCGTATTACGTGTATCAGTACGCGACCTGCTTCGCCTCGAGCGCGCAGATCATGAAGCAGATCTCGAACGCGCCGGCCTGCGACCGCCAGGCCGCGGTGGATCGCTATCTGACGCTCCTCACATCAGGTGGCAGCGACCATCCGATGACGCTGCTCCAGCGCGCCGGCGTCGATCTCGGGCGGCCGGAACCGGTCCGCGCCGTCGTCGAGCAGATGGAGACGCTCGTCAGCCGTCTCGAGCGGGAAATCAGCGCGTTGTAAGCACTGTAGGGGCCGAGTTCGCTCGGCCCCTACGCCGTCGTTGTCCTAGTCTTCCGGGGAATCCGCAGCAGCGCGTGCGTCGCCCCAAGGCATGCGTCCATCACCACCGTCATTCCGCCTGCCGTCGCGCGCGCCGCGGCGTCCTCGTTGACGATACCCGTCTGCAGCCACAGGGCCTTGGCGCCGATCGTCACCGCTTCGTCGGCAACCGCCGGCGTGTCTTCGGCGCGGCGGAACACGTCCACGATGTCGATGCGCTCGGGCACGTCGATGAGCGACGGATACGATCGCTCGCCGAGGACCTCGGTCTCGCGCGGGTTCACGGGAATGACGCGGTAGCCGACGCTCTGCAGCTTCCGCATGATCCCATGAGACGCCTTCTCGGGATTCGATGAGGCGCCAACCATGGCGATGGTCGTCGCGTGGGTGAGGAGCTCTCTGATCTGATCGTCGGTCGGATTCCGGTGGGGCATCCGACGACTATAATGCGCCCACCTATGACATCACAACGCCTGACGGCCGCCGCGATCATTCTTGTGTCTGCCGCCGTCGCCATGGAGGCCTGCGCGCGCGCCTCGCGCACACCGGCCGACCTCGTGATCACGCGGGCGAAGGTGTGGACGGGGAATCCCGCGCAGCCGGACGCCATGGGCGTGGCGATCATCGGCGACCGCATCGTCGCCAGCTTCAACGATGCGCACGTGCACTTCGTGGACGGCGGCCGCCAGCTCGACGACGTCGACCTGAAAGACGCCGCGACACCCGATCCGCCCGGCGGTGCCATCGTCCGCGATGCGCGCGGCACGCCGACCGGCATCCTCAAGGACGCGGCGATGAATTATGTCGGCCGCGTGATCCCGCCGATGACGTCCGAGCGCCGGCTGCGCGCGGTGAAGCGCGCGCTCGAGCATGCCGCGTCGATTGGCATCACAAGCGTGCAGGACATGAATCCCGCGTACGACGATATCGCGGTGTACGCCGAGCTCGCGAACCGAGGTGAGCTGACCGCGCGCATCTACGCGGCGCCGATGGAAACGGGATGGCAGGATCAGGCCCTATACGGATGCGCCGAACACGCGCGGCCTGCTGTCGGACGAAATGCAGCCGCTCGACGCGATGCGCGCGCGTCTGGTCGGCGCGGACCGAGCCGGCTCGCAGCTCTGCATCCACGCCATCGGCGACGCGGGAATCTCACAAATCCTCGATCTCTTCGGCGAGGTCGTTCGTGCCAATGGCGCGCGCGACCGGCGGTTCCGGATCGAGCACGCGCAGCATATCGCGCCAAAGGACTTCGATCGGTTTGCTTCGCTCGAGGTGATTGCCTCCGTGCAGCCCTATCACGCGATCGACGACGCGCGCCACGCTCGACGGCACGCATCCGACCGGCTGGATCCCCGAGCAGAAGATCACGATCGCCGAAGCGGTGTCGGCGTACACCGCGGGTTCGGCGTACGCGGAATGTCAAGAAGCGGAGAAGGGCGCGATCGCCCGCGGCAAGCTCGCGGACCTGGTCGTTCTCAGCGACGACATCTTCAGCATGCCGCCGGCGTCGATCAAGGACGTGACGGTGATGACGACGATTGTGGGCGGGAAGGTCGTCTACCAACGGCGATGACGTAGAAGACGCCCGCAATGCCCAGCACGATGCCTTCGATCGCGAACTCCCGGGCCGACGCCTGCGACAGCAGCCAGATGATGACCGCCGCGGCAAGCATGGGCACGACGGGCCCGCCCGGCGCGGTGAACGGCGTCCCGCCGGTCTGGATGTTCTTCCGCTGCAGCTCGTAGGACGCGGCGACGCACATCAAGTACAGCGTCAGCGCCGCGACGTTGGCGAGCACGGCCAGCTGCGTGAAGCTGCTGCTGATGGCCAGCGCGGCGACGATGATGGCGTAGGTGACGATCGCCACATAGGGCGTGTGGAAGCGGGGATGCACGCGGGCCAGCGCGGCGGGAAACATACCGTCGCGCCCGAGCGCGAAGAGCGCCCGCGGGCTTCCCAGCATGCCACCCGATACGTAGCCGAACATCGACACCGTGGCGCCGGCCAGGACCAGCACGCGTCCGGAGCGGCCGAGGACGCGCGACGCCGCCTCCGCGAGCGGCGCCGCGGAATAGGTCGACATCGACGGTCCCAGCAGACCCTGCGCCACTCCCTGCACCAGTAGATACACCGTCGTCGTGATCGCGAGGGCGGTGAAGAGCGCGCGCGGCACGGTGGTCGCCGGCGCGCGCACCTCGCCGCTCGGCACGAGCGCGACTTCGACGCCGACGAACGCGAAGATGAGGATGATGGCGGTGCGGCCGACGTCCGCGGCCTTCGGCAGCCCGGGCCACGCGAGGAAGTCGCCGTGCACGAGCCAGACGCCGGCGGCGACGAACACCAGGAGCGGCACCAGCTTGGCGAGCGTGACGGCTTCGACCAGCCGTGCGCCGAGTGAGACGCCGCGCACATTGATCCACGCCAGCACGGCGAAGAGTGCGAGGAGCACGGCGGCACTTCCGGCGCCCGCCGCGGCGCCGATCCACTCGACGCCAAACGATCCCGCGAACGCCGTGGCGACCGACGCGACAGCGAACGTCGCCATCAGCGCATACAGCCCGCCGCTCAGAAAGCCCACGAACGGACCGAACGCGACCTCGACGTACGCGTAGAGGCCGCCGGTCAGCGACACGCGGCTGCCGGCCGACGCGAAGCAGACAACGATCAGCGCCATCAGCCCCGCGCATACGAGGTACGCGATTGGAGCCGCCGCGCCGAGTCCCGCGGCGGCGACGGCGGGGAGCACGAAGATGCCCGCGCCGATCGTGCAGTTGATGATGCTTGCGGTGAGGCGGCGCACGTCGATCGCGCGCACGAGCCCGGCGTCGCCTCGCGCCACGCCGCCCTCGCGGTCGTGCGCGGCCGCCGTCACTCTCGTCCGCCTCGTCGATCGCGGCCGGCGCGGCGGTCCGGCAGCCGGCGCCGTTCCCCGTCGTGGGGAGGCGCGAGATTCGCGGCGCGCCGATCCTGGTCGCGGCGCTCGACCCGCGTGCGCCGCTCGCGCGCTGGCGGCACCGGCACCGCGCTCTTGACCGCGTCGGCCATCTCCCGCTGCACGCGGAGCACCCGGCGGTTCGGCTCGAGCACGTCCATCAGGCCTTCATAGATCGCCTTCGTGCGGACGTCCGTGGCGCCGGCGGCGATCCGTTCGCGGAGGTACGTGACCGCCGCTTGAATGTTGGTCCGTTGCCAGTTCACGGAGTCACATTAGCTCATCTTTTGTTCATTTGTGGGCACAGCCCTTGCGTGTTGCTCCCGTGACTACATTTTCCAGGGGACACCGAGCCATGGGCATCGCATCGCTGAAGGATCTCTACCTCGACGACCTCGGCGACCTCTACGACGCGGAGCAACAGATGATTCGCACGCTGCCTCGTCTCGCCGATGCGGCGCATGCGCCTGAATTGAAGGAAACGCTGACGAAGCACTGCCAGGAGTCGCGTCTCCACCTCGAGCGGCTCCAACTGATCTTCACGCACTGGGGCGCGGCGGTCCCGTCGCAGCGGTGCGCCGGACTCGCCGGGATCGTGCAAGAAGCCGACGATCGGCTGACTGAACCCGCGACAGACGACGCGCGTGATGCAGCGATTATCGGCGTGGCCCAGCGCATCGAGCACTACGAGATCGCGGCGTACGGCTGCGCGCGCACCTACGCGCGCCGGCTCAACCGTCCCGACCAAGCGCGGCTGTTGCAGGAAACGCTCGACGACGAGGCGCGCGCCGACCAGCGCCTCACCGAGGTCGCCGAAGCCCACGTCGTCGACGACGCGCGCACCGAGGCTGATCTGCACGCGCCGGCGTCGGTCTCCCGTCTTCGCTGTGTGGACGCGCGCCAGCTCGATTACAAGCGCTTGTCGCCGGGCGCACTCGAGGTTCGCAACGACGCCGACGAAAAGCTGGGCGCATTCGACGGTCTGATTTTCGACTCCACCTCCGGCCGGCCTCACTACATCGTCGTCGACGCGGGCGGCCTGTTCTCGGGAAGCCGCTATGTGCTGCCGGTCGGACACGTCCGATTCGACGACCGCGCGCGCGTGCTGCGCGTCGATCTCGACACGGAAGTCGCGGCGCGATATCCGGTGTTCGACCGCGCCGAGTTCGCGACCATGACCGACGACGCCTTGCAGGGCTACCAGGGGCGTCTGCTCGATTTCTTCAAGCGAGACGATGGGGCCGGGCGTCCGCGCGCGGCGGTCGAGGACAGCCAGCCCGAGTGGCTGATGACCGGCGTGTGGATGACGATCCCGCCGTACGTCGGGAAACCGCGCTAGCGAAAATCTGCGATCATAGATCGCAGATGATCCGCATCCTGGCTCTCGCCGGCGTCCTGAGCATTTCGTTTTCGGCGATTTTCGTCCGGCTCGCGTCGGTATCTCCCGTCACCGCAACGTTTTTCCGCGCGGCGTACGCCGTCCCGGTCCTTGCCGTCGTCTGGGCGTTGAGACGTTCCGGCGATCGGCGATCCGGGCGAGAGCGTGCGCTCGCGGTTGCGAGCGGCTTGATCCTCGCGATCGATCTCACGCTGTGGCACGAGTCCATTGCGCTCATCGGCGCCGGGCTCGGCACGGTGATCGCCAACGTGCAGGTGGTGTTCATCGCGCTGGCCGGGTGGGTGCTTTACGGAGAGCGCCCGACGGGCCGCACGGCCGCGATCGTGGCGGTCGTGCTCGCGGGCGTCGCGCTGACCTCCGGACTGGCGCGCCACGATGCGTATGGGTCAGCGCCGGTGGCTGGAGCGATCGTCGGCGTCGTCGCGGGCGTGTGCTACGCGGCGTTTATCCTCATGTTCCGGGCGGCGAACCAATCGCTCGCGCCCACGTCGGGGCCGTTGCTCGACTCCACGCTCGGCACGGCGGCCGGCGCGCTGGCGCTCGTGTTCCTCGATCCGCATTTTTCGATCGTGCCGGCGTGGCCGGCGCATCTATGGCTCGTCCTGCTGGCGCTCGTCTCGCAGGTCGTCGGCTGGCTGCTCATCGCGACCGCGCTGCCGCGTCTGCCCATGCTCGAAACCTCCGTGATGCTCCTTGGCCAGCCGGTGCTCGCCGTCATCTGGGGCGTGCTGTTCTTCGCCGAAACCTTGTCGCCGCTCCAATGGGTGGGGGCAGTCGTCGTCCTCGCCGGCGTGGCAGCGATGACGACGCGCACGAGACTCACGACGAATGCCTGACGACTACGCGATTCCCATGATCTCGTTCAGATAGCCGACGAGATACTTCCAGGCAAGGTAATACACAAAAATCGCCACCGGCGCGAACACCGCAACCAGGCTGGGCGTGATGATGTCGATGGCCAGGAGCCGTGCGAGCAGCAGCGCGATCGGCATCAGAATCAGCGGCAGCACGGCGCCGTGCAGACCAATCGGCCAGCGATCGCCCGCGCCGAGCGCCAGTCGCAGCACGTTCCACAGGCCCCAGAGATTCGGGACGACCGCCATCGGGAAGATGATGACGTGCTCGAGCGGCAGCGGCAGGCGCAGTGTCGTGCGCGCGATGGTGAAGCCGGTGACCCAGACGATGAGGAACGGGGTCGGCACGGCGATGCCGGCCATGTAGGCGCGCAGATACGGATGTGTTTTCATAAATAATATAAGACCTCGATCATCAGGCGTGGGGAGCGATCGCCGACGAGACGCACGATCCAGCCGAACACGTCGCGCTGGTGATCCTTGAAGAGCGTCTCGAAGGCGGCGACATCGCCCTGCACGAACCGGCGCTGCATGTCGCTCATCTATGGAGTCTTACCGGCGGAGGACGGAAAAGGTTTCAGATGAAGGTTTCAGGTTGTTGCGCGATGCACGGCTTCGATTTCGGCGGCCGCGCGCCGGCCGCTTTCCACCGCGCCGTTCATATAGCCCTGCCAGCGGAAACTGGTGTGCTCGCCGGCGAAGAACAGGCGCCCGAACGGCCGCGCGAGCCACTGGCGCAGCGAGGGATCGAACGCCGGATCGAAGTACGCGTACCCGCCGCGCGCCCAGGGATCGGCTTCCCAGACGACTTGCCGCGAGCGGAGGAGCTCGGCGTCCGCCGAGCCGAGCCAGTCGAGCGACGTCGCGAGGCCGCGCATTCCGCTCTTGGCGACCATCGTCTGCGTCGCGTCGCTGGCGGAGCCGCCGGCCAGTAGGGCGAGGATGCCGGTGCGCCCGCGCTGATCTTCGTTGGCCTCCCACGCCGCACCGATGGGCAGCTCGCTGCCGAACGCGCGCGGGCGGCCGACCGCGCGCCAGAAGCGGCTCGAGAACTGCAGCAGCGTCTTGGTCGCCTTGCCGTATTTCAGCCGCGCGATGGCGTCGTGCTGCTGCGCCGGCAGCGCGGGTGTGATCGGCACGCGCCGGAGCAAGGTCGCCGGCATGGCGAGCACCATGTAATCGCAGGTGAGCTGCGACACCGTGCGCGCAGCCTTGAGGGCCGCGCGGACCTCGCGCCCGCGGTGCGAGATCGCCACGAGCTCCGTGCCGAACTGCACGCGATCGCCGAGCGCGGCGGCGAGCGCCGCCGGCAGGCGATCGTTGCCGCCGACGATGCGGTACATCGACCAGCCGGCGGGCTCGTCGGTCGTGGCGAATTGATCGACGAAGGCGACGAGCGACAGCTCTTCCGGATCCGCGAGGAAGAATCCGCGCAGCCCCGTGGCGGTGGCCCGCAGGTCGCGATCCGCGCGCACCTCGTCGAGCCATTGCGCCACCGAGCGCCGTGCGAGGTCGGCCGTGATCGGCGAGTCCCAGCGCTGCTCGGCGAGCCGGTACTGGCGCGTGAGACCCGCCAGCCGTTCGGACAGCGCGTCCCAGCCGCGCGCTGCATTGCCGTTGGTGATGCGCGTCCGCCCCGCCGCGTCGCGGCGCGCGTAGCCGAAGCCGTCGCGCAGGATTCGGGTCAGCTTGAGTCCGAGCTCCCCGGCGAGCGCGCGGATCTCGGTTTGCGCCTCATCGATCATGTCGCCGCCCGCTTCGGCGTGCTGGCTGTCGGCGAATCCGTCGCGGATCGTCCAGACACGTCCGCCGACCCGGTCGCGCGGCTCGACGACGGTGACGTCGGCGCCGTGGGCGACCAGGTCGCGCGCGGCAGCCAGCCCGGCCAGGCCCGCCCCAGCCACCAACACCGACACGCCGCGAAGCGATCCATCATCAGGCACGGCTTGATCTTACTCTTTCGCGGAGATCAGTCCGGCCAAAGCCGGACACGACGGCTTCCGTCAAAACTGCTCGACGGCGTAGCCTTTCCCCTTCAGCAGCGCGAGCAACCCGTCCGGTCCCAGAAGATGCGCGGCGCCGACGACGACAAGCGCGTGGCCGCGGCGGGCGAAGAGCGCTTCGAGCTTGGGCAGCCAGCTCTGGTTGCGGTCGACGAGCAGCTTCTTGTACATCACCGGATCCCGCTGCAGATCCGGCAGCACGATGCGCTCGACGGCCGACGCGTCACCGGCCTTCCATGCATCGGCCATCTTGTTCACGTTGCTGATCTCGGTGTCGAGATCCTTCAAGGTGTCGGCGAGCATGCGATCCTGCTGGTCCATCGGCATGCCGTCGAACAGCGACAGCTGAAACTCCGCCGTTTCGAAGCCCTGGACGGCTTTGCCCTCCGCCTGCGCACGATCGTAGAAGTGCTTGTCGAGACCGAGATTGGGATCGAAGCCGGCCTTTTGCCATTCCAGCAGGTCGAACGTGACGGCGAGCATCCACGGCTTCATCCGTTTGAGCGGCTCGATGGGCATGTCCAGGTCGGCGAGGTGCTTGGTCACTTGTGCATAGGTGGCCGGGGAGAGCACGCTGTCGAGCGATTGACCGGTGGGCAGCATGCCGCGCGACAGCATCGCGAACTGCGAATCTGGAGACGCCATCTCGCCGAGGTCTAACTCTTCGACAAGCAGGTCCGATTCCTTGAACGCGGCGTCGAGCGCGGGACTGAGAGGGTAGGAGTCTTTCGACAGCATGTGTACTGAGCCGACCAGATACACGACGTTCTGCTTGCCGCTGATCTTCCACAGAAAATCGCGGGTCGCCGCGGCGGAGTGGGCGAAGGTCGAGGCCGCGAGGAACGCCGTCGCGACGAGCGTCGCGAAGACGCGCCGCCACCTCGCGCGGTCGTGCAGAGGTCGTGTCATGGATTCACCATCTTGCCGGGATTCATTCGGTTGTCCGGATCGAGCGCGCGCTTGATCGTGCGCATGACGTCGAGCGCGGCACCGTGCTCGGCTTCGAGGAACTTCATCTTGCCGTAGCCGACGCCGTGCTCGCCGGAGCAGGTGCCCCCCATCGCCAGCGCTCGCCCCACCATCCGCTCGTTGAGCCGGCTCGCTTCCTCGAGCTCGGCGGGCGCGGCGGGATCCAGCACGTAGACCAGATGAAAGTTGCCGTCGCCCGCGTGGCCGACGAGCGCGATGGGAAATGACGCGCCGGTGTTGTCGCGCTTGGTCTCGAGAATGCAGTCCGCGAGGCGCGAGATCGGCACGCAGACGTCGGTCGTCCACGGGCGCGAGCCGGGCCGGAGCGCGATCGCCGCGTAGAGCGCGTCGTGGCGCGCCTGCCAGAGCCGCTCGCGATCCTCGATCCGCGTCGCCCATTCGAAGCCGCGTCCGCCGCGCTCGGCGGCCAGCGCCTGAACCGTTTCCGCCTGATCGCCGACATGCCGCTCGCTGTCGCTGTGAAATTCGAAAAATAACGTTGGCGCGACCGCGTACTGGGTCTTCGAGTAGCGATTCACCGCGTCCATCTGCGTCTCGTCGAGGAGCTCCATGCGCGCCACCGGGACGCCGAGCTGAATCGTCGCGATCACGGTCTCGACCGCGCCCTGCATGGTGTCGAATGCACACACGGCGGCGGAGACCGCCTCCGGCAGCGCGTGCAGCCGCACGGTGACCTCGGTCATCACGCCGAGCGTGCCCTCGGATCCGACGAACAGCCGCGTGAGGTCGTAGCCGGCCGATGATTTGCGCGCGCGCGTGCCAGTGCGAATGATCTGGCCGTCGGCGAGCACCACCGTCAGCCCCAGCACGTTCTCCCTCATCGTCCCGTACCGAACGGCCGTGGTGCCCGAGGCGCGCGTCGCCGCCATGCCGCCGATGGTGCAATCGGCGCCGGGATCGATCGGGAAGGTGAGTCCGGTATTGCGGAGCGCGTTATTCAGCTGCAGGCGTGTGACGCCGGCTTCGACCGTCGCGTCGAGATCGTCGACGCCGACGCGCAGCACCGTGTTCATCTTGCGCAGATCGATCGTGATGCCGCCGTGAATCGCGTTGACGTGGCCTTCGAGCGA
>Ga0208587_1001758_pt1 | contig 11369 bp, 11 predicted proteins | sample NGESurdeep092012_7_FD_184472 | JGI IMG/M metagenome (GOLD analysis project Ga0208587, IMG submission 184472) | Arctic peat soil microbial communities from Barrow, Alaska - NGEE Surface sample 210 deep-092012 (SPAdes) | ecosystem: Environmental > Terrestrial > Soil > Wetlands > Peat ...
AGCGTGTACAGGTTCGGCGCCAGCATGGGGCGCAGACAGCGGCCGTCCTCGAGCCAGAAGACCTGCTCGCGGAGCGGGTGGCCGTGCTCGATGCCCATCTTGGCGAGCGCGTCCGTGGTGATGATGACCGGCGTGACGACCTGGACGCAGCCGGCGCCGGTGAGGGCCGTCCGCAGGCATGACTCGAGTTCCACGAGCTGCGGCGCCCGGCCGACGGCACGCATCTCCTGCAGGTGGCGCCGGGCGTCGCGCACGAGGCCGTCTTCGAGCTGTTTGAACGCCGCGTCGCGGGCCGTGACGTCGGCAAAGACTCCATCCAGCACGAGCGGGTCGGCGCCGAGCTCGCGCAGGCGTTGCACCTGCGTCGTCGTGAGGCGCATGCGGATGGCCTCGTCCGCGGTCATGTGGAGTCGCCTTCCAGACGCGCGCGGGCCAGGTAGTCCGAAAGACCGCCGAGGAGCGCCTGCGCCAGCGTCTCGACATGGTCGGGGCGTGACGCCAGGCGTTCCTCCGCCGGGTTGCTGAGGAACAGGGGTTCGACCTGCACGGCGATGGCGCGCGTTTCGCGCAGCACGCCGTAGTTGCGGCCGAAGCTGCCGAGGCACGTGGCGCCGGCTCTCTCGAGGCGCGCCCCCATGTACTCGGCCAGAAGGCGACCGTGTTCGGAGTAGTAGTGGCTGCGCTGGAAGTAGTAGCAGGCGGCGCCGTGTGCGACCGGCGCTTCGTTCGCGTTGGCGTGCAACGACACGAAGTAGCCGGCGCCGGCGTCGTTGGCGGCAGCGGCGCGCGCGTAGAGCGGCACGGCCTCGTCGCGCTCCCGGGTGAGCCGCACGCGGCAGCCCTCGGCGCGCAGCAACTCGGCAAGCCTCAGACCGAGCGCCAGCGTGAAGTCCTTCTCGGTGAGGCCTCCCGCTGATATGCGACCCGCGTCGGGACCTCCGTGCCCGGGATCGACGACCACCATCTGCCCTGTGAGGCTGCGGGCTTGCGCGTAGCCGCCGTCGCGCTCGGGGATCTTCTTGCCCTCCCGGCCCGTCTCCGCCTTGCGCAGGGCCGCGAACTTGACGATGGTGCTCTCGCCGATGATGCCGTCGACGGGGAGGCCGGCGTTGCGCTGGAAGTCGAGCACGGCGCGCTCCACGTCGTCGTCGTGGACGCCGCGCTCGGCGCCGGCGTTGAAGCCCATCAGGTTGAGCTGCACCTGGAGGGCCAGCACGTCGTCGCCGCGGAACGGCGGCTCGCGCAGGTAGAGCAGGCGGTCGCCGAGGGAATACCCCGCCTCCACCAGCTCGCGCCAGGTGTTGGCGCCCACGAGGCCGTCGACCAGCAGGCCGCGCTGCTGCTGGAAGGAACGCACGGCAAGCTCTGTGCTCGGGCCGAAGAACCCGTCGACGCCCTCGCGACCGAGCTCGAAGCCCTGCCCGCGCAAGCGCGTCTGGACGTCGAGGACTTCTTTGCCGCGGTCGCCGCGAGAGAGGTTGCGCACCGGTGACTCCTGGTCGCTGGGCCTAGGATTCTATACGACGGGACTGCTCAGATGCCGGTCGCCGCGCGCACCCCAGTGATGATGAGGATCAGCATGCCGACGCCGATGGCGATCCGGTAGATCACGAACAGGTCGAAGCTGTGGCGCTTGAGGTAGGCCAGCAGGAACCAGATCGCGGCGAACCCGCTGAGCGCCGCCGCGGCGATCCCGACGGCGAACGGGGCGGCGGCGCCGGCCGGCAGGCCCTCCTGGGCGACCTGCAGGCCCTTGTACGCGGCGGCGCCGCCGATGACCGGGATGCTCATGAGGAACGAGTAGCGCGCCGCCGCCTCGCGGTTGAGGCGCAGGAGCAGCCCGGTGACCATGGTGATCCCGGAGCGCGAGACGCCCGGGGCGAGGGCGAGCACCTGCGCCACGCCGATGATCAGCGAGTCGGCCCAGGTCAGCGCGTCGATGTCGCGGTCGCGCCGGGCGGTACGGTCGACGACCCACATCACGAGGCCGAACATGATCATGAGCACGGCGATCATCCACGGCTGCCCCAGCCGGGTGACGATGACGTCCTCGAAGGCGACCCCGACGATCGCCGCGGGGATCGTGCTGACGATGATCAGCCATGCGAGCTTGCCCTCGGGCGAGTCTAGCTTGCGCTGGGCGATGGTCCGCACCCAGGCCGCCAGGAGCCTGCCGATGTCGCGCCAGAAGTAGGCCACCAGCGAGAAGAAGGTGCCCAGGTGCAGGGCGACGTCGAACGTCTTGTTCAGCTCCGGGTTGTCGAGCAGGAAGTGCCAGTTGAACAACCAGGGAACGATGAGCAGGTGCCCGGAACTTGAGATCGGCAGGAACTCCGTGAGTCCCTGGACGATGCCCAGGATGATGGCCTGCAGAATGGTCAAGAGGACTCCTTCGCTCGCCGGGCCTGCGGCGGCGCGCCGGGAGAGGCGCCGCCGTCGATGAGCTTAGCGCACGGTATACCTGTGCAGACACCGTAGTCGACCGCGGGCGCCGCCCGTGGAGGAAGCGAGGGACAGCCTGGCGACGAGTGAACCCGTGGTCGTGAGCTGGAAGAAGGAGGGCCTGCTGCTCGAGGGCGCCACGGCCCAAGGGCGCCTGGACATGGCGTCCGGGCTGGACGAGCCCGGACAGGGGCCGACGCCCATGGAGCTGCTCGCCGTCGCCCTGGCCGGCTGCACAAGCACGGACGTCGTCTACTACCTCAAGGGCGCGCTGGACGAGAAGAAGGTGCAGCGCGCCATCGAGCTGTCGGAGACGAAGTACTGCTCGGTGGAGGCCACGCTGCGACCCGCCGCCAGCATCTCCTCGCGGTACGTCCTCGAGGCCTGATCCGGCCCACCGACCTCGCACTCCGCCGGCTGCCGAGCCTGTCTGGCGGTTTGGCACTACTGGCACGGTGTTTACAGGTGAACCTGCGGACTGTACTATCGCTCGAAGGCGATCACCTGGAGGGAGCTGCGTGGACCGCGATCACGAGTTGTCGGCAGTGCTGGCCGACGCTACCCGGTATCGCATCTATCGGGCCATCGCCGAACGTCCCGGTGAGGACGTCACGGTCGCCGAGATCGCGGAGCGGTTCGGACTGCACCCCAACGTGGCCCGCATGCACCTCTCCAAGCTCGAACAGGCGGGCTTTCTGGCCACCGACTTCCGCCACGCGAGCGGTGGCGGTCGACCCGCCAAGCTGTATCGTCTGAGCGATCTCGTGGTCACGTTCGGCTTTCCCCCGCGGCGTTATGAGCTCCTCTCCCGGCTGGCGCTCGAGTCGCTGTCGGCCGGCGGGTCGCGCGACGACGCGGTGCGCGTGTGCCGGGAGGCGGGCGCGACCGAGGGACGGCATGCCTTGGCGGGGGAGGCCCGCGCGCCGCGCGACGCGGCCGCGGCGGCCGAGCTGGTGCGGCGCGTCGCCGATGACCAGGGGCTCCTCCCCGAGGTCGCCTGGCGCGACGAGGTTCTCGAGGTCGTCGTCAACAACTGCACCTTTCGCGAGCTCTCGGGCGCCGACCCGGACCTCGTCTGCGCCATGCACCGCGCCTTCCTGGAGGGCGTGCTCGAGGTCGTGACCGCCGGCCTCGGACGCCTTCGCATCAGCTCCGGCGACTGCCGGATCAGCTGCGGCGGGGAGCGCTGCAAGATGCTCTGCACGTTCTCGCCCGACGGCGGGCAGCTGTCCGCCGCCGGGCAGTGATAGAGTAGCTTCCTGTCCGCATCCGCAGGGAGGGGCCAGTGACCGTCGACGAGGCCATCCGCGATCTTCTGAACGTCTCCACCGATATCCAGGGCGTGGCCGTGCTGGGCCCTGAAGGCGGCGTCGCCGCCGCCGGACCAGGCGCGGTGGCCGCCCACCTGGCCGCCACCGCCGGCCGGCTCTGGGAAGCGGCGGTCGAGCGCGCCGCGGCCCTCGGAGAAAGCCCGCTCGACCATATGGTCGTGCAGGACGCGAACGGCGCCGTGGCGATGCTTGCGGCACACGGACGGCGCATCGCCGCCGTCACGGGGCCGCGACCGGCCGTGGGGCTCCTCCTGTTCGACCTGCGCACCTGTCTGGGCGACGCCTTCGCCGCAGAGGAGGGGCAGTGAAGTTCCGCACAGCCGTCATCGTCCTGGCCGTCCTCGGCCTTGCCGGGGCCGCGGTGTACGTGCGCCGCAAGCGCGCGGCGGCGGCGCCCCCGCCGGTGCAGCTCGGCCTCGAGGACGGCGGCGAGCAGTCGCTGGCCGCCGGCGACCCGGGAGTCGCCGAGCTGCAGAGCGCCGCGGCCGGAGTGCGCCGCGGCTTCGAGATCGACGCCTGATGGATATTGCCGCGTTCGACGCAGGGCTGCTGCAGGCCACCATCGCGCGCGCTCTGCGCCGCGGCGGCGACTTCGCCGAGGTCTTCGTGGAAGACCGCGACAGTCTCGGCCTGCGCCTCGAGGACGGGCGCGTCGAGCAGACGAGCGGGGGCCGCGAGGTCGGCGCCGCCGTACGCCTGCTGTCCGGCGAGCACACCTATTACGCCTACAGCGACGCGCTCGACGAGGCCGGCATGACCGCCGCCGCCGACGCCGTCGCCGCGGCGGTGCGCGTCGGCGACGGCGGCTCCGCCGTGATCGATCTCGGCCTGGTGCGCAGCGACCCCGGCCGTCACGCCGTCAGGATCCCGCCGGAGACCGTGGCCATCGCCCGCAAGGCGCAGCTGGTGCGCGCCGGCGACGAGGCCGCGCGGGCCGCCGGCGCTGAGGTCGCGCAGGCCATCGTCGGGTACGGTGACACGCGCCAGAAGGTCCTCATCGCGAACTCGCTCGGCGACCTCGTGTACGACGACCGCACGCGCACGCGCTTCACGGCGCAGGTCGTGGCGCGCCGCGGCGACGTCATCCAGACCGGCCACGAGACAGTCGGCGGCAGCGCGGGGTTCGAGCTGGTCGACGAGGCCACGGCGCGCGCCGTGGCGACCACGGCCGCCGAGAAGGCGCTGACGATGCTCGACTCCCGGCCGGCGCCCGTGGGCGCCATGCCCGTGGTCATGGCCAACGGCTTCGGCGGCACGTTGTTCCACGAGGCCTGCGGCCACGGCCTCGAGGCCGACGCCATCGCCAAGGGCGCGAGCATCTATGCGGGCAAGATGGGCGAGGTCGTCGCGGCGCCCATCGTGAGCGCGTTCGACGACGGATCGGTGCCCAACGGCTGGGGCTCGCAGGCCTTCGACGACGAAGGCGTGCCAACGCAGAAGACGCTGGTCATCGAGGGCGGGCGGCTCACGGGCTACCTGTACGACCGGCTGCGGGCTCGCGAGGCCGGGGCGGCGCCCACGGGCAACGGCCGCCGCCAGTCGTTCCGTCACGTGCCCATCCCGCGGATGACGACCACGTACATCGGCGCGGGCGACGCCACCGCCGACGACATCATCGCGGCGACGCCGCGTGGCTTCTACGCTAAGAGCCTGGCCGGCGGGCAGGTCGAACCGGCCAGCGGCAACTTCGTCTTCGGCGTCGCCGAGGGCTACCTCATCGAGAACGGCCGCATCACCGCGCCGCTGCGCGGCGCCACGCTCGTCGGCAACGGCATCGACATCCTCACGCGCATCGACATGATCGCCGCCGACTTCGACGTGAAGACCGGCGTCTGCGGCAAGGACGGCCAGGGCGTGCCCGTGGGCACCGGCCAGGCCACGCTGCGCATCGCCGAGATGACGGTGGGAGGTACGGGCTGATGTTCGACATCCTCGACACCGTGCTCGAGCGGGCGCGCGCGAAAGGCGCGCCCGACGTCGAGGTCTTCGCCGAGCGCTCCACGTCGCGGCGCATCAAGGTCTACCGGCAGGAGGTCGAGCAGCTCACCGCCGCCCAGCGCCGCGGCCTGGGGGTGCGCGTCTTCGCCGGCGGCGCCGTCGGCCACGCCTACACCTCCGACCTGAGCGACGGCGCGCTCGACGCAGTCGTGCAGCGCGCCGTCGACCATGCCGCCGTCAGCGACCCCGACGAGTTCGCCGCGGTCCCCGAGCCGGTCGGCGAGCCGGCCGCCGTGCACCCGTTCGACGAGCGCCTCACGCGGGCGACGGACGAGCGTCGCATCGAGCTGGCTCTGTCGGTCGAGGCCGCGGCCCTGGCCGCCGACCCGCGCGTCAAGACGGTCGAAGACACGATGTACGCGGACGGCGACGGCGAGGTGTTCATCGCCAGCAGCGCGGGGGTGCGCGGCAGCTACCGCGCCAATCAGTGCTACGCCTTCGCCTATGTGCTGGCCGAAGAAGACGGCCAGGTGGAGACCGGCTACTCGTACACCGTGGGCCGGGCGCTCGAAGAGCTGGACCCGGCCGCCTGCGGGCGCGAGGCCGCCGAGAGAGCCTGCCGGCTGCTCGGCGCCCGCAAGTGCCCCTCGATGAAGGCGCCCGTGGTGCTCGACCCGTTCGTCTCCGCCGCGTTCTTCGGCGTGCTCAGCTCGGCGCTCACGGCCGACGCCGTACAGAAGGGCCGCTCGCTGTTCGCCGGCCGCGAGGGCCGGCAGGTGGCCGGCGAGATCCTCGAGCTCGTCGACGACGGCACGCTGCCGGACGGCCTCGACAGCGCGCCGTTCGACGGCGAAGGCACGCCCTGCCGGCGCACGCCGCTGATCAGCGGCGGCGTGCTGCAGGGCTTCCTGTACGACACGTACACGGGGCGCAAGGCAGGCCGCGGCTCGACCGGCAACGGCCTGCGCGGCTCGTACTCGGGCCTGCCCGGGGTGCGTCCGACCAACCTCGTCGTGAGCGGCCCCGTGACGCCGCTGGCCGACATCGTCGCCGGCATGGAGCGCGGCGTCCTCGTCACCGACGCGGTCGGCGTGCACTCGGGCGCCAATCCCATCTCCGGGGAGTTCTCGGTGGGCATCAGCGGTGTTCTCATCGAGGGCGGCAAGCTGACCACGCCGGTGCGCGAGGTCACGCTGGCGGGCGACATCATCAGCATGCTCACGAGCGTGCGCGCCCTGGGCGACGACGCGCGCTGGGTGCCCGGCGGCAGCATCCTCACGCCCTCGGTGGTCATCGACGGGATGGCCATCGGCGGTACGTGATACCTTTCCCCCGGCCAGCGAAGGGAGCCCGGTGAGCGATCTCGGCCAGCGCCTTCTCGAGGCGAGCTATCTGGAGGGCGACTTCCTCCTGCGTTCGGGTCGTCGCAGCAAGTTCTACCTCGACAAGTACCTTTTCTCCACGCAGCCCGACCTGCTGCGCGACATCGCCGCGGGGCTGGCGCAGAAGCTCCCGGCCTACGAACCCTTCGACCTGCTGGCCGGGCCCGAGCTGGGCGCCGTGGCCGTCGTGACGGCGGTGGCGCTCGCCTGCGGCAAGCCGTTCGTGATCGTCCGCAAGGGCGAGAAGGGCTACGGCACCAACAAGGCGATGGAAGGTCGCGCCGAGGCCGGGCAGCGGGTGGTGATGGTCGAAGACATCGTGACCTCCGGCGGCGCTGCCCTCATGGCCGTCGACAAGCTGCGCGAGGCCGGGCTCGAGGTACCGGTGCTCCTCTGCGTGGTAGACCGCGAGGAGGGAGGCCGCGCGGCCATCGAAGCCAAGGGCCTCGCGCTCGATCCGCTCTTCACGGCGACGTCGCTGGGGATCAAGAAGGCCGGCTAGGCCTGTTGCGCGAAGGGGGCGGCCGGCCTGCCGGCCGGCCGCCCCCTTCCGCGCGCTCCGCGCGGTGTGCTCCTGTCAGCTCGGGGTCACTTGATGGTGAAGGTCTGGATCGCCGACTCGAGCTTCCCCTTCAGGGTCTCCCAATCCTTCGAGGCGGCTTGCGCCGTCAACTGGTACTCATACTGCCCGTTGAACAGGAAGAAGCTCACTGCCTTGAGCGTGACGTCGTCCTGCACGTAGCTGTAACTGAAGCCGAACCCGGGAACGCCGTTGACCTTGAGTTCCTTGAGCGGCTGGTCGATCTTGGCGCCGGGAAGGGAAGCCATGATCTGCTTGACGACGCCCGAGACCTCCTTCTTGAGCTTGGGCACCTCGGCGGGCTTGATCTCGCGCGCCAGTTTGTAGACGGAGATCTGCATCCCGTTGGCGTAGTTGCCACCGACCTTCGGGCCGCTCTTGTCGGCGAAGGCGACGCCGAATACGGAGCTGCCGCCCGAGCTGACGCCGCCGGTCGACTCGCCCTCCTCCAGCTGCCCGTCGTACGTCATGGTGAAGCCGTACTGGTCGTTGGTGTAGGTCTTGGGCCCCGGTGAGCTCTCGTCGGTCGTGCCGACACTGGCGCTGCAGGCGCCCAGAAGCAGGGATAGCCCTGCCAGGGTGAGCGTCAGGATGGTGAGTCTGCCGAGTCTGCGCACGATGCCTCCTTGCGTTCCGTCTGCGGACTGACTCAAGAGTTCGAGCTGGCCGCCCCGCGTCCTCCGGCTCAGGCGACCACGCGCAGCGAACGCAGTGTGCGGTCCTCGGGGCCGTGCACCTTGAGCCCGGCCCTCGCGCCTTCGTGCAGATACGCGACGATCTCGTCGGAGATCGCCTCGCCCGGGCCGAGGACGGGGATGCCGGGCGGGTATGGCGTGACCATCTCGGCGCTCACGCGACCGGCGCACTCCGCCAGCGGCAGCGCCACGGAGGGCGCGAAGAACGCCTCTCGCGGCGAGAGCACCTGGCGCGTGAACGCCGGGGCGTGGGCGAGCAGGCCGGTACAAGCGGCAGAGCCGCCGCCGCCGCCGGCCTGCTCGGCGCGTCGGCCCGCGTAGTCGCGGAACGCGGCCACCAGCTTCTCGAGGTCGGCGTGCGAGTCGCCGTAGGTCACGTTGAGCACGACGTTGAGCGGGTCGGCCGCTTCGACGGCGATGCGGTAGTCGTCGCGCAGCACCGTCTCGAGCTCGTAGCCGCTGTGGCCGAGGTCGCAGCTCGAGATCGTGAGCCGAGTGGGGTCGAACGAGGCCACGCCCTGGCGCGAGAGGGCCTCTTCGCCCAGGCAGCGTACCCCGGGCAGCCTGTTGAGCTCGTCGCGCGCCCAACGGGCCTGTTCGATGGCGCCGCGCCAGAGCTCCGCGCCGCGCGTGGCCATCTGCTGGCGCGCGGCGTCGATGCTCGCGTACATGAGCACCTGAGGACTCGTGCTCTGCGTCATGGCCACCATGCTGTCGAGGCGCGCGAGGTTGATCCTCTCCGCGCGCGCCATGAGCACCGAGGTCTGGGTGATACCGCTGATCAGCTTGTGCGTGCTGACCACGGCGGCGTCGGCACCGGCGCTCATCGCGTCCACGGGCAGCTCGGGGCAAAAGCGCAGGTGCGGGCCCCAGGCCTGGTCGGTGACGAAGGGCACCCCCGCGGCGTGCGCGGCGGCGGCCACGGCGGCGAGGTCGGTGCCCAGGCCGTTGTACGTGGGCGAGGTCACGAAGATCGCCTTGGCCGCCGGGTGTTCGGCGAGGGCCCGGCGCGCGACTTCGGCGCTCACGGTGAGCGGGATGCCCCAGAGCGGGTCGACGGCGGGTTCCAGATAGACCGGCACCGCGCCGGAGAAGACAAGGCCGGCGAGCATCGACTTGTGGGCGTTGCGCGGGATGATCACTTCGTCCCCGGGGCCGCACAGCGTGAGCATCAGCGAGTGGATCCCGCTCGTGGAGCCATTGACCAGGAACCAGCAGCGGTCTGACCCCCACGCCTCGGCGGCGTAGTCCTCAGCGAGGCGGATGAGGTGTGTGGACTCTCGCGTGTCCTCCACGCCGCCGGCCATCGCGATGTCGGCCTGCAGGTACCGGTCTCCGAGAAGCTCGCGGAGCCCTTCGGGGGCGCCCCGTCCGAGTTTGTGCCCGGGGGTGTGGAACGGCGTGTAGCCCGTCGCACGGTAGCGCAGGACGGCATCGAGATACGGGGTGTCCCGCTGGTCGTGGCTCATGAGGCGCCCCCAGGGCGGCGTCCAACTGACCGGCGCGCGACGTCGTCACTCTCGGGGGTGGGCATCTGGAGTGGACGGTCGCTGAGGGGGTACATCCCGGCGACTCTAGCGAACCCGAACGGGCCGGACAAGCGCCCGCGCAGGCGAGCGCGACGCACGGGGGCACGCCCGCGAGGCTCGGTCTGTGAGCAGATGATAGACTGAAGCCGATTTGCAGGGGAATCGATGACCCCGAGGGAGTAACCATAAGCCTTGAGTCGAGGGTAAGAGTCCGTTTCGCACCGAGCCCGACGGGCACGTTGCACATCGGTTCGGCGCGCACGGCGTTGTTCAACTTCCTGTGCGCGCGACACGCGGGCGGCGACTTCGTGCTGCGCATCGACGATACGGATGCCGCGCGCTCGCACGACCGGCACGAGGACGCCATCCTCGCCGACCTGCGCTGGCTCGGCCTCGACTGGGACGAGGGCCCAGACGTGGGCGGGCCGTGTACGCCGTACCGCCAGAGCGAGCGGCTTGGCGGTTACCGGGCCGCCGCCGACGAGCTGCTCGCCGGCGGCCACGCGTACCACTGCTTCTGCCCCGAGGAGCGCCTTGCGGAGCTCCGCGCGGCGGCGCTCGCCGAGGGCCGCGCGCCGCGGTACGACCGGCGCTGCCTCAGCCTCGATGCCGCTGAAATACGGCGCCGTCTATGCGCCGGCGAGCCGGCGGCTCTGCGCTTCCGCATCCCGCATGGCGACATCGTCATCGACGACCTCATCCGTGGTCCCGTCATCGTCGGCGGCGACGCCGTGGGCGACTTCATCATCGTGCGCTCCGACGGCGTCGCCGGCTACAACTTCGCGACGGTCGTCGACGATCGTGACATGGGTATCACGCACGTCATCCGCGGCGACGACCATCTCACCAACACGGCCCGCCAGGTGCTGCTCTTCCGGGCGCTGGGCGCGCCCGTGCCCGGCTTCGCGCATCATTCGATGGTGCTCGGGACCGACGGCGGCAAGCTCAGCAAGCGCCACGGCGCCACGGCGGTGGGCGACTACCGCGAGCTGGGCTACCTGCCCCAGGCGATCGTCAACTACCTCGCCCTGCTCAGCTGGTCGCACGGCGAAGACGAGGTGCTCGGCATGGACCGCCTGGTCGTCGACTTCGAGCTCGAGAGGCTCTCGGCCAGCCCGGTGGTGTTCGACCAGGCGAAGCTCGACTGGCTCGACCACGAGCACATCATGGCGCTCGCTCCGGAGGTGCACGAGCGCCTCTTCGCGGACCGTCTGCCGGCCGGGACGCCGCCGCCGGCGGCGGCGGCGCTGGCGGCCGCCTTTCAGCCGTCGCTCGTGGCCTACGGGCAGGCGGCGGCGCTGGCCGCCGCCGTGATGGAGCCGCCGGCTCCGCCGGCGGACCTCACGGCGTCGCTGGCCGCAGCCGCCCCGCAGCTCGCCTGGTTCCGCGAGCTGCGGGGCGCTGCCTCCGCGTGGCTCGATCCCGCCGGCGCCAAGGACCTCATCGCTGCGTACCGTGCCTGGGGCAGGGAG
>Ga0208587_1001762_pt1 | contig 11359 bp, 10 predicted proteins | sample NGESurdeep092012_7_FD_184472 | JGI IMG/M metagenome (GOLD analysis project Ga0208587, IMG submission 184472) | Arctic peat soil microbial communities from Barrow, Alaska - NGEE Surface sample 210 deep-092012 (SPAdes) | ecosystem: Environmental > Terrestrial > Soil > Wetlands > Peat ...
GTTCCAAATGGCGCGCGTGGCCGCCACCATTGCCAATAACGGCGCCATGCCGCAAGGCCGCTGGCTGGCCGACGAGAATAACGTTCGCGTGGCGCCGCCCGCCGTCGTCCTGCCGCCCGATGCGGCCGCCACGCTGGGCCGCTTCATGCGGGAAGTGGTGACAAGCGGCACCGGGCGGCGCGGCGCGGCGAGCGTCGCCGTCGCCGGCAAGACCGGCACCGCGGAACTGGCCGTCGCGCCGTCGCACGCCTGGTTCATCGGCTTCGCGCCGTACGGCGGGGCGGGGCGCAAGATCGCCTTCTCCGTCCTGGTGGAGAATGGAGTGTACGGCGGTACGGCGGCCGCGCCGGCCGGGGCGGAGATCGTCAACGCGGCCGTCAAAATGGGGCTGATCCAGACGGGACTTCAACCATGAGCCTTTTTTCGGAAATCGAAAAAACCATCGAGCGCGGTTTCCATCGCTGGACGGAGCGCATGTTCGGCCCGGCCGATTCCAACGAGTTGCTGCTGCTGCACCGCGCGATTCTGGCGAAGGTGGAAAGCAAGGTCCAGATTGTCGCTCGCGGACGCCGCGTGTTCCCGTTCGCGCGCGTGGTGGTGACCCTGGTATCCGCCGAAGCGGAGCGCCGCACCATCCTGCAAGCCGCCTTCGGCGAGCGTCTGGGCGAGGACATCCGCGCTGGGTTGGAGGGCAGCCAGTGCGAGCTGCCGCGCGGGTTTTCGGTGGAAGTGCGCACCGCCGAAGCCGGACTGCGCGCGTTTGAGATTGCGTATTCGGCGGAACCGGCGAGAACCCAGGCCGCGGCTCAGGCAGCAGCCCCCGCCGCCGCAACCGGGCGCGTGATCCTGGTCAAAGGCAAGACCGCGAGCCCCGAGTACCGGCTAGAAAGGGCCCGGACCAACATCGGCCGTATGCCTGAATTGACCGATGCCGACCATCGCATGGTGCGGCGCAACGATGTGGTCTTCGAAGAAGGCGCCGACGAGGCCAACGCCACGGTGAGCCGCAAGCACGCGCACATCCGGCTGGACGCGGGCGACTACCGTCTGTGCGACGACGGCAGCGAATTCGGCACCCGCGTCTTCCGCGACGGGCGCTCCATCGAAGTCCCCGCCGGCGATCGCCGCGGCGAGAAACTGCGCCCCGGCGACGAAATCTATCTGGGCCGCGCCTGCTTGCGGTTCGAGCGGTAAGGCAGTGGTGTCGTGGCGCACGCACTCCTGCGTGCCGCGTAGAGTCTCCGAACTCCTGATCCCGCCCAGGGATTTTGGGCTGGCGAGGAAAATGACCTGACCCGGATTTGCCGATCCGGCTGGTTGCTCCGTGCGGCGCTAAAGGAGAAACTGGGGCCATGCCGCAGCTTCAGTTGCCGATCTTTCCGCAGGGCCTGACCTCCATTACCGAGGACTTGGCATTCCAACAGGAGGACGGGAAGGTGGTCTATTTCCACGGTCTATTGCCGGTATTTCAGCACGACGAGAAGGATCTGAAGACCTGCCGCATGTATACCAGCCAACTGTGGTACTCGTCAACGAAAACAATTTGTTCGCTGCGCCAGCTTTCCAGGTCGCGCAGGTGCTGCGCCACCTTGCCGGCGATCAATCTGGCGTATGCCGCCGGTTCCGCGTGGACCGCTTCTCCCGCCAGGAAACGCCGCAGGTCGTCGGCCATCTCGCGGGCCGTGCCGTAGCGCCCGGCCGCGTCCTTTTCCAGCGCCTTCAGACAGATGTTTTGCAGGTCGCGCGGAATCGCCGGGTCGCGCCGGCGCGGCAGCGGCGGGTCTTGTGTACGGATATTCCGCGGCAGGCCGGCCACCGTGTCGCCGCCGAAGGGCGGCTCGCCGGTTAGCACCTCGTAGAACACGGCGCCCAGCGAGAACACGTCGCTGCGCGCGTCGAGATTCTGCACCCCGTCCCGCACCCCGGCCGCCTGCTCCGGCGACAGATACTCCGGCGTGCCGGCGATTTCGCCGATCCGCGACAGCCGCTCGCGGCCCTCCAGATCCAGCGCCAGCCCGAAATCGAGCAGCTTCGGTTCCAGGTCCGGGCCCACCAGAATTGGGAGTCTTACTGTCGGCGGGCTCCGGCCCTTGCGGATTGCTGGCGGACCGGAAGGGCACCACCTCCCCCGCCCGCCGCTCCCGGTTCTGGTACCGCGTGCGGTCGATGATGGCGTGGTCGGCGATCGCCGAAAGCCAGCGCAGGAAGCTTCCGGGCGATTGATACGTGAAGTTGCCAATATCGCGGAACGCCCGCAGGCAGGTCTCTTGCACCAGGTCTTCCACCTCGCAGAACTCCCGCGCCCGCGGGCTCAACTTATAGTGAATCAGCACCGCCAGGCGCCGCCGGTGGCGTTCGAAGGCGCGCGACAGCGCTTGCTCGTCGCCGCCTTTGGCTTGCTCCAGCAGCGCGAAGGTGGAAGTGGGAGATTCCATGTCGCCCGGGCCGATCCTGGGAACATCATAAGGGAATCCGGCGTCGAATGGGTAAGAGGATGCCTCATGTCCCACGCTGACGGAGTGGCGCCGCCAACGCTTTGCCGTTGGCTGCTGCGGATGGCGAGCCGCCTGGCGCCGCCTGCTGTGCGGCACGAATTTCGCCAGCTTTGGAACTCGCGCCTGTGCAGCCTCTGCACTCTGGTGGACCGCGGCGAAGTCGCCGGCCGCGACCGCGCCGAACTGATGCTGCTTTGCCGCGACGCTCTGTCCAATGCCTTCTGGCTGCGCTTCAACCGCGCCGGCTTCCACCGTTGGACCCTCGGGCCGCAGTTCGGCATGGCGCTGGCGGCGGCGGGAGCGCTCCTGTTGGCGCTGCTCTCGCACGGCTTCCAGGGCACCCGCTCCATCGTGTCCGCCGCCATCTATTGGAACCTTGAGCCCATGGAGTTCATCGGGCACCGCCACCTGCGCTACGACCCCCCGCTCGGCGACCTGGTGGTGGGCCATGTCGTGCCCATCGTGATGGCGCTGGCCATCGGCGCATCGCTGGTCGCTATCGGCCGTCTGTCGCTGGGGCGCTACGGCTGGCGCTACTGGCTCTACCTGGCCGTCAAGATCGGCGCCGTCATCGTTTTGGTGCCGCTGGTGTGGATCGAAGGGTCCCGCTGGTTGTGGAACCTCATCACCCCGGAGTTGCTGCGCGCATGGGTCGCCGGACTCGGCGCCACCCTGGCTTTTCTGGGCGGCTTCGGCCTGGCCGCCGTCTGGGTCTTCGACGATCAGCGCCGCCGCTGCCCGGTCTGCCTCCGCCGTCTGGCGCGTCCCGTCACCATGGGGTCCTGGGCCAGCATGTTCGAGCCCGTCACCACGGAGTTCCTCTGCGATGAGGGCCACGGCGCCCTGTCCCTGGCCGAGAGCGAGATCGGCGAAGGCGACCGTTGGGTATCGCTCGACGCCTCCTGGCGGGAATTGTAGCGTGGCGTAAGGCTCCGCCCTGTGCATCCGCGGGGAAGCTCGGACGCGGCCGAATTGCGCCGCCATTCTACGGGCTGGGCGTCGTGCGGCCAGTTGACGCGGAGGGGACTTCCCAGGATCTATCCTGAATAGCAGCCCTGAAAAGGCTGCGGGGGCGGTTCAAGTCCGCTTGTGGCCACCACCTGCATTCGGCAGTTCACAGATCCTTGCGGCATGATGATGTTCGCCATTACCTTGTGGATGGGGCGCCAGTCCCGCATGGCTGGCGTCAGAGCGCGTCCTGCTCAATCCCTTTCGACCGGCGATCTAAATGGGATCGCCATCGCATAGTGTAAGAATTGTGTTTAGAAAGGCTCTCAGCTCGGGACACGCCGCCGCGGCAACGCTCAGATCTTTTCCCTGCAAGATTCTTTTGGCATCGCGAGTCTTCGTATAATGCCTCGGCCCCTGGCCGCTCCTGAAGATTGCCTTGATGTGATAGGAGGGCGGGTGGTTGTGGTCTACGGATTCAGGCTTACCCGCGGGGGCTGTCCGGTTGTGTCTGGCCAGTTCCTGGATGGCGGGCCAATACGGAAGCAACCAGGCTTCAAAATCATGCTGCGCCACATGGGCATGGAACCGATCGTTCGGGCCGACCCAGTTTCGCATTTTCTGCTTCGCATCCTCGGCATCCTGAAAATCGTGCGAGCCTGTATAGACATCCGTGAGCGCAATCACGTGGTCGGCGTCCGGATCTCCACCCCGGAGCAGTGCCTCTACAACTCGTTTCAACTTCTCCTGCTTGGGAATTCTGCCGTCGTACTTGTTCGAAATCAGCCTGGGCATCCTACCCGGAAGTCGTTGGCTGAGGAACTCGCGTAGGTAGGGGAGAAAGACCCTCTCGGTTTCGCCTTCTATCAGAACCGCGATCTTCATCCACGCGCCCCCAGGCGGCCATTGCGCCAGAGCTCATCGAGAGTGTATTCCTCCAACCATTGATCCAGATTCAACTTGTCGGCCCATGTCAGAGTGGAAGTTCCGTCCTCGGCTGCATCCATCACCACTACTTCATTGGGTTTAAGAAAGCGGATAAGGCGATCGGAATGGGTTGCGACCACGATCTGCGTCCTCTGCGCAGCTTCCCTCAAGAGGCCAGCCAGCAGACTGAGCAATTCCGGATGCAGACTGACTTCCGGCTCGTCGAGCAAAGTTAGAGCCGTCAGTCCGGGGCTTTGCAGGAGTGTCGCGAGCCACACGAAGCGCAGCATCCCTTCGGAAACCTGGTGCATGTAAAGCGGCTTGGAGAAGCTGTTATCGCGCCACGTCATGGCAAGCGTGCCTGCGGCGACGGGCGGAAAATCGAGCCGTTTGAAGCCCGGAAACGCCGCCTTCAAGGAGTCCTCGACAGCTTCAAAGCGATCCGGCTCCGCCTCGCGAAGATAGTAAAGGCTGGAGACCAGGTCCTCTCCGTTCTTGCCTGGCAGCGGGGCCGGCCGCATGGCTTGGGGCAGGCGCACTGGAGATCGCGGATCGACGTTCAACACGTGGTAGAAAGTCGATGAAGCCAGCCGGTGGCGGAACTCCTCCGGTGCCCGGAACAGCTTGGGAACCTGAGACAGCGAAGACTCCAGCGGGTTGTGTTCCCAGTTGGGGCGAACCAACCTGCCTTGATCTACTTCGAAGTACTTAATATCGGCTCCGTGCGAGTCGATGTGCAGGAACGGGTGCGGATATCCTGGTCGCCTCTGCTGCAGAGTTTCCCGGTCGATTAGGTAGGCGACGCCCTGGGGCCGAAGACTCAGCGAATAGTCGAGGGGCTCGTAGCTTGGAACCGTCATGGAAATCCCGAAACCCACCTCGCTTGTGCGGTCGTAGGTCGTCATCGCGGCCAAGCCGGACATTTCGCTGACGGCGGCGTTTAGATTACCTTGCGCAGAACTCGCCAGAATGGAGAGCGCGTCCAGCAGGGACGACTTGCCCACCCCGTTTGCTCCGATCAGGACAGTCAAGGGGCGCAGTTCCAGATCCACCTCGGCGAGGCGGCGAAATCCCCGCACTGTCAGATTGAGGAAGCGTTGCATTGAGTTCTCCACGCTTCCATCATCCCCTAATTGCGGCATCCAGGGCCAACGCCACTTCGTGAGATCTCGTGACCAGCTCGGGCTCCGGAAAGCGGTACGAAAAGGACGTTCTGGTCCCTGTCAGCGTTTCCTCCCGGTAAATGCCGTTCCCGGAAAACGGGTAATGCCGGCCGGTCACGGGCCACCTGCCCACGCAATCGCCGTATCGTACCCGGCATCCCCCCTCGAAACGTGCTATTTTTCGATCCATATGGACCGCCGCAACTTTATCCGCAACGCGATCGCCGCCACCGCCGGGGTACCCTCTGGGTCCGCCGCCTCTCCGGCCGCCGCCACTTCCAAAATGATCGGCATTCAGGTGGGCGCCGTCTCCTTCGCCGATGAAGGCGTGGAGAAGGTGCTGGATGAATTCCAGCAGGACGCCTCCATCAACACCCTCTTCGTCGCCACCTTCACTTACGGCCGCGGCATCGCCGGCCGCCAGGTGCCGGGACAGCCGCTGCCCGATCACGGCAAGCAGGCCTACGATACCGACACCTTCAAAGGCGGCAGCTATACCCGCACCCATCCCGAGTATTATCGCGACACGGTCCTGCAGAACTTGCGCGCGCCCGACCTCGGCGAGTTCGACGTGCTGGCCAGCGTCCTCCCCTCGGCGCGCAAGCGCGGCATGAAAACCATCTGCTGGTTTGAGGACGTCTGGAGCCGCGACGTTCCCAACGTCGCGCAGGCGCAGGAAAAACAGCTCGACGGCCAGAACGCGGGCACCCTGTGCTTCAACAATCCCAACTACCGGAACTGGCTGCTGGGCACCGTGGAGGACTACACGCGGTCGTGGGAGATCGACGGCATCATGTGGGGCTCGGAGCGTCACGGCGCGTTTTCCAATATGACGCGCGGCGTCAACCCGGGCGGCGTCACCTGCTTCTGCCCGTTCTGCGAGCGCAAAGCGCGGGAGCGCGGCATCGACGTGGCCCGCGCCCGCGCCGGCTTCCGCGCGCTCGGCGAATTTACGCGCGGCGGCAAGCGCCCGGTGGATGGCTACTACGTCACGCTCTGGCGGCTGATGCTGCGCTACCCCGAACTGCTCGCCTGGGAGAATCTCTGGCACGATAGCCTGCGCGAAACCTACGCCGCGATTTACGCCAAGGTGAAATCCATCAAGCCGGGCGTGGGCGTGGGCTGGCACATCTGGCACCAGAACTCCTTCTCGCCCATCTACCGCGCCGAGCAGGACCTCACCGAACTCGCAAAGTATTCGGACTTTCTGAAGATGGTGATGTACCACAACTGCGGCGGCGAGCGCCTGGCCGGCTATATCGGCCAGGTGGGGCGAACCATCTACGGCGACGTCCCCGCCCAGGAGCTGCTCGACTTCCACTACCGCGTGCTGGATTACCAGGGCGAAAAGCCGATGGCGGATCTGGCCAAAGCGGGCCTGTCGAGCGACTACGTGTACCGCGAGGCCAAGCGCGCGCGCGCCGCGCTGGCCGGGGCGAAAACGCAGCTTTGGCCCGGCATCGATATCGATATCCCCACCGCCGCCACGAGTTCGAAATCCACGCCCGGCGGCACGCACGACGCGGTCCTGGCGGCTTTCCGGGGCGGCGCCGACGGCGTGATCCTCTCCCGCAAATGGAGTGAAATGAAAGTCGGCAATCTGAAAGGCGCCGGCGCCGCCATCCGGCAGGTGCCGGCATAAAGAAAACGCTCCCTGAGAAGCCAGTGCCCGCGTGCCACGGGGCCATACCGGCGAGGAAGTCTGCTCGTGTTTGGGGCCGAATTGGCGTCTTATGGGTTTCTCGTCAATCGAGTGTTATCAATGGCTTGCGGGACGCTTCCTTAAAAGCTGTGAAAAAATTGGTTGGCAGGCGAAAGCGCCTGCCCCACCAACGGGGGACAGACGCTTTCGTCTGTCAACACGGCGATCCCAGCGATTCTTTCACACCTTTTAAGGGAGCGGTCGCCTCGGGCTACCAGTCCGCGCTCTTCAGCTTTTCCCAGGTGGCCGGCAGATCTTCGGGCAGGACCCGCGTCTCGCCGGTCACCGTCATGAAGTTGGTGTCGCTGGTCCAGCGGGGGAGAATGTGCATGTGTATGTGGTCGGCGATCCCCGCGCCAGCGCTGCGGCCCAGGTTCATTCCGATGTTGAGGCCATCCGGACGGTAGGTGGCGCGCAGGTGCTTTTCGCACTCTCGCGCCAGGCGCATCATCTCCAGCAGGGCTTCCTCCGCCATATCCTGCAAAGTGGCGACGTGCTGGAACGGCACCACCATGACGTGGCCATTGGTGTAGGGAAAACGGTTGAGGATGATGAAATTGTGTTTCGCCCGGTGGACGATCAGGTTTTTCCGGTCGTCGGAGCCGCCCGCGGCGATGCAGAAGACGCACCCTGAGGGACGGTCCCCGTCAGTTACGTATTGATAGCGCCATGGCGTCCAGAGATAATCCACGTTACGGGTTGGGAACCTGCTCGGGCGCGGCGGGCGCCAGCGCGGGCGCCGGGACGGGAGCGCCGGAGCTGTTGACCACGTCCTTCAATTCCTTGCTCGGCTTGAAATACGGGATCTTCTTGGCGGGAACTTCCACCCGCGCGCCGGTCTTCGGGTTGCGGCCGATCCGGGGCTGGCGTTGGCGCGTGCGGAAGCTGCCGAATCCGCGGATCTCGATCTTGTCGCCGGACCGGAGGGAACGTACGATACTGTCGAAAATCGCCTCCACGATAACCTCGGATTCCTTCCGGGTCATCTCGACGACGCGGGAGACTTCTTCAATCAGATCGGCCTTGGTCATCGCATTCTCCTGGATTGTAAAACTGGCATGAAACCGCAGTATCGCCTGAATTTAAAAGATTTGCAAGCGCCTATTCGTGGGTGCGGTCCTTCAAACCGATGACTTCCTCGATGGTACTGGTGGCGGCGGCGGCCTGGCGCTGGTAGTCGTCCAGGCGGTTCTTCTCTTCGGCGTCGGTCACGGCGCGCAGGCTGAGGCCGATTTTTTTCTCCGCTTCGCTCATCTTGACGATCTTGAAAGCGTGTTGATCGCCGACGCGAATCGGCGGATCCTCCGCCCCGCGGCGGCCGGTATACCCCGGCACTTCGGAAAAATGGCACAGGCCTTCCACCCCTTCGGCAAGCTCGACAAAGGCGCCAAAGCTGGCCAGACGGCAGACGCGGCCATGTACCGTGTCGCCCACCTGATGGTTTTGAAAATAGCTCTCCCAGGAGTCGGGCTGCAACTGTTTGATGCCCAGGGAAAGGCGGTGCGAGGAGGAATCGATATTCAGAATCACCGCCTGCACAATCATGCCCTTCTTGAGGATTTCGCTGGGATGTTTGACGCGCTTGGTCCAGGATAGATCGCTCACGTGCACCAGGCCGTCGATGCCTTCCTCGATTTCGATGAAGGCGCCGAAATCGGTCATGTTGCGCACCCGGCCCTCCACCACGCTGCCCACGCTGTAGCGGCTATCGATGGTGGTCCAGGGGTTGGGTTCGAGCTGTTTGAGGCCGAGGGAGATGCGGCGGTCCTTGGAGTGCACCTCCAGAACCACGGCTTCCACCCGATCGCCGGCCTTGACCACTTTGGATGGATGTTTCATGCGCCGCGACCAGGTCATCTCGCTGATGTGGATGAGGCCTTCCACGCCGGCTTCGAGTTCCACGAATGCGCCGTAATCGGTCACGTTGACCACGCGGCCGATGACGCGGCTGTCCACCGGGTAGCGCTCCAACACCGTGTCCCACGGGTCCGGCTCGAGTTGCTTGATGCCGAGCGAGACGCGCTCCTTGCCGCGGTCGAACTTGAGAATCTTGACGGTGACGTCCAGGCCCACCTGGAGCAACTCCGAAGGATGCGTGATGCGGCCGTAGGACATATCGGTAACGTGCAGCAGGCCATCGATGCCACCGAGATCGATGAAGGCGCCGTATTCGGTCAGGTTCTTGACCGTGCCCACGACGGTGGCGCCCTCGGCGAGATGCTCCAGGGTGACGCTCTTGCGCGAATTGATCTCTTCCTCCAGCGCCAGCTTGCGCGAGACCACCACATTGCCGCGGCGCCGGTTGAGCTTGATGATTTTGACCGGGATGTCCTGCCCGATCAGCGAATCCAGATTGTGCACCGGGCGCGGGTCGGCCTGCGAACCCGGCATGAACGCCTTGACGCCGACATCGACGGCGAGCCCGCCTTTGACGCGGCCCAGCACCCTGCCGGAGAGGATCAGTTGATCGTTGGAAGCCTTTTCGAGATCGTCCCAGATGCGCAGGCGCGCGGCCTTGGTGTGGGAGAGCAACACGTAGCCTTCCACATGTTCGCTGCGGTCGATCATGACGTCGACCACATCGCCGCGCTTCACCGTCAATTCGCCGGAGAGGGACTGAAACTGGTCGATGGGGACGATGCCTTCGGACTTGTATCCGAAGTCTACGATGACGTCTTTGGCGGTGATGCCGAGGACGGTGCCTTGGACCACTTCGTCGGCTGCCGGCGGGGCAAACTGACTGTAATCTTCGAGCAGATGCTCGTAGCTCTCGGGGACCGAGGAGTCCACTTCTTGCCCGTTGTCTTGGTCTACGGCCATTCAGCCTCCACCGCTTACTGATTCACAGGGCTCGGAGAGTGTGCATTCGGGTCGAAAAGCCTTGAAGCGAGACCATGCGGCAAAACCACGAGCAAACCACTATGAGATCAGTATGTTAGCAAATATACGCCGAGAAGTTGGAGCTTGTCAACGGGCCGCGCCCGGCAACCCCTGAGTTTTCATGCGCAATCGGAGGTGCGAGGGACGCTGCTGGATTGGAGCACAAGATCTCGACCGACGGGCCGGGACACAGATCGGGCGAATCGAAGTTGCCCGGCTAGCCGGTCAGCTCGTCTGCGCTTCCGCGCCCATGGCAGGTTCATTCCGCTGGCGGCGGAGCCATGCGCGTTCCGGGCGTGATGATGACTTCTCCGGTTGACCTCAGGCAGATTTCGTACACCCGGTCGGGCTCCAGACGCATGTAGGGCGCGTCGCCGTGGATCGCCCGCACGCCGCGCTCCTTCGCCAATTTCTCGTCGTTGGCAAGGTCCCAGAAGCGTTTCCAGAGATCCTTCTCGAATTCGCTGGTCGCTTGCCGCTCCGTGTAGACCTCGGGCACCTGGCCCTCCTTGTCGATGACGAAGCCATCTTCGGCCCGCATGGTGCTGGAGAAAACCCGGCGAAACAGCATGAGCGCCCCGCCCTTGATAGGGTCGCCCTGCTCGACGAAGTGGTCGTCGAACTTGATCACCAGGGTGTCAAAATAGACTTCTTGCCCCGGCAGAGTCAGCTCTCGAGAGGCATTGACCGGCTTGCCGGCGTCGTCAACCTCGGTGAACCTAATCGTGGTTTGCAGGCTCCCCTGCTGGTCCTTCGCCTGTCGAAGAACCTCAACCCGCGCCCGGCGGTCGATGTGCTTCAGAATCTTCAGGTAGGCTTCGAGACGCTGTTTCTCTTGCTCGAGCTTGAGAATGGTCCCTTTCTGTTCGCGGATCTGGTCCTGCAGTGCCAGCCGCGGCTTGACGACCAGTTCATACGACAGATAGACGCTGGCGGCGGCGAAAGCGACCAGCACCACGGACCCGGCAAAAGACCGAATGGGGAAATGACGGCCGCTGCTCATAGGAGCCTCGACATCGGCCAGTATTTCTGCTGGCCTCGTCTCTGCAATCGAGTATATACCAGCCAGCCTCCGCCCCGCACCGATAGCTGTTACGAAATCCGCGGGAATCGGTCCACCAACTCTTAACCTAACGCCAATGCCCCACCGCACCATTGTGCGAGTCTGCCGGCTTTTATGGACTCTATGAAGCTCTTCTGGTGCGCCGCGCTCGCCGCTGTAAATCGCTCTACTCTTCCCTGCC
>Ga0208587_1001764_pt1 | contig 11354 bp, 9 predicted proteins | sample NGESurdeep092012_7_FD_184472 | JGI IMG/M metagenome (GOLD analysis project Ga0208587, IMG submission 184472) | Arctic peat soil microbial communities from Barrow, Alaska - NGEE Surface sample 210 deep-092012 (SPAdes) | ecosystem: Environmental > Terrestrial > Soil > Wetlands > Peat ...
GAGCCGTTTCGGCCGGTCCTGCCGTAGGACCGGCGCCGGGCAGCCTCAGGCGGACGCCGCGTCGGGCCCGGCAACTTCGACGTCGTCGGCCGTGCGCACGACGTGAATGCAGTCGCCGGGACACTCCTTGGCAGAAGCGATGACGTCCAGGCGCAGCTTCTCGGGCACCTCGGCCCGAGCGCCAGGCACCGCAAGCAGGTCGCCGGAGTCGTCCTTGACGTATGCGAGCCCGTCGACGTCGAACTCGAACACCTCGGGCGCGTATTGAACGCACAGCCCGTCACCAGTGCAGAGTTCCTGATCGATCCAGACACCCAAGTCATTCACGGACCCCACAGCCACGGTGCTCCTCGAACTCGACGACGCTTGCCACATCCGTTTGCAAGGGTAGTTCCCTCATCACCAGGCCCGGCGTGTGTAGGGTGAGTCTTCGCGAACTCTCCACCAAATCTGGAGGTGGCCGCATGGCTCACGAGCCCCGCGATCCGCAGAACGCCCCGCGGTCGCACGACAGCGCAGCTGATGCTGACCTGCGCCGCCGCACGTCCTTCCTCGAGCAGGAGATCGAGCTGCTGCGTGCCAAGGTCGCCGAGTCGCCCAGACACATGCGCATCCTCGAGGACCGACTCACCGAGGCACAGACCCGGGTCGCGACCCTCAACGACCGCAACGAGCGCCTCGCCGACACGCTGCGTGAGGCACGCGACCAGATGGTGGCGCTCAAGGAAGAGATCGACCGGCTGGCCCAACCACCGAGCGGTTACGGCGTGTTCCTCGACGCCTTCGAGGACGGCACCGTCGACATCTTCACTGCTGGTCGCAAGCTCCGGGTGGCCGTCTCGCCCGAGGTCAGCGTCCCGGATCTGCAGCACGGCCAGGAGGTCATGCTGAACGAGGCGATGAACGTGGTTGCGGCCCGCGGGTTCGAGCGGGCAGGCGACGTCGTGATGTTGAAAGAGATCCTCGAGGGCGGCGATCGTGCGCTGGTGATCGGGCACACCGACGAGGAGCGGGTCGTCTACCTGTCCGACTTCCTGCGCGAGAACCCGCTGCGCGTCGGCGACTCGTTGCTGCTCGAACCGCGGTCGGCGTACGCGTACGAACGCATACCGAAGAGCGAAGTCGAGGAGCTCATCCTCGAAGAAGTGCCTGACATCGACTACACGAACATCGGCGGGCTGAGCCGCCAGATCGAGGCGATCCGCGACGCGGTCGAGCTTCCGTTCCTGCACGCGGAGCTGTTCCGCGAGCACCAGCTGCGCCCGCCGAAGGGCATCCTGCTGTACGGGCCGCCCGGATGTGGCAAGACTCTCATCGCCAAGGCCGTCGCCAACTCGCTGGCCAAGCAGGTCGAGAAGGTTCGCGGCAACACCGGATCGCACGCCAAGTCGTACTTCTTGAACATCAAGGGCCCCGAGCTGCTGAACAAGTACGTCGGCGAGACCGAACGGCACATCCGCCTGGTGTTCCAGCGGGCCCGCGAGAAGGCCAGTGAAGGCACTCCGGTGATCGTGTTCTTCGACGAGATGGACTCGATCTTCCGTACACGCGGCTCCGGAGTGTCCTCGGACGTCGAGAACACGATCGTTCCCCAGCTGCTGAGCGAGATCGACGGCGTCGAAGGACTCGAGAACGTCATCGTCATCGGTGCGTCCAACCGTGAGGACATGATCGACCCCGCGATCCTTCGTCCCGGACGTCTCGACGTGAAGATCAAGATCGAGCGACCTGACGCCGAGGCGGCCCGTGACATCTTCGCCAAGTACATCCGGCCGGATCTCCCCATTCACACCGAGGATCTCGCTGAGCACGGCGGCAACGCCGAGGCGACGGTGGCGGCAATGATCCAGCACACCGTCGAGCGCATGTACTCCGAGTCCGAAGAGAACCGCTTCCTCGAGGTCACCTACGCCAACGGTGACAAGGAGACGCTGTACTTCAAGGACTTCAACTCAGGGGCGATGATCCAGAACATCGTCGACCGCGGCAAGAAGATGGCGATCAAGGACCTGCTCACCACCGGCCAGCGCGGGCTGCGGATGCAGCACCTCATGGCGGCCTGCGTGGACGAGTTCCGCGAGAACGAGGACCTGCCGAACACCACCAACCCCGACGACTGGGCCCGCATCTCGGGCAAGAAGGGCGAGCGGATCGTCTACATCCGGACGCTCGTGTCCGGCAAGGGCGCCGACGCAGGCCGCGCGATCGACACGGTCGGCAACACCGGCCAGTACCTGTAGCCCAGGTCCGTCTTGGCCCCTCCGCAGGGCGACACGCCGCGCTGCCACCTGCTCAGGGGCCAAGACGCGTGATCGCGACGGTGAGCCGATCGTGAGTCCGTGGCAGGCCGTGCTGGTGTTCGTGGCGGGCATCGCGGCGGGGACGATCAACACGGTGGTCGGCTCCGGCACCTTGATCACGTTTCCCGTGCTACTCGGTGTCGGCCTGCCGCCGGTGACGGCGAACGTCTCCAACACCCTCGGGCTGTCGCCGGGTTCGCTCGTCGGCGCCTGGGGATATCGGCGCGAGCTGGTCGGTCAGCGCGAGCGCGCCATCCAGCTCGGCACGGCGTCGATGCTCGGTGGCATCGGGGGAGCGGTGCTGCTGCTCACCCTGCCCTCGAGCGCGTTCAAGGCGATCGTGCCCGTTCTCATCACGCTCGCGCTCGCCCTCGTGATATTCGGTCCTCGGCTCACCGCCGCGATGACGAGCGGACGGCACAAGCCGAGTGCGACGGTAACGCCGTTGCTGTGGACGGTCACGCTCGGCGCCGGCGTCTACGGGGGTTACTTCGGCGCCGCGCAAGGCGTGCTGCTGATGGGGTTTCTCGGTCTCCTGCTCGACGAGCCACTGCAACGTCAGAACGCCCTGAAGAACATTCTCGCCGGTCTGGTCAACGGCGTCGCGGCTGTCGTCTTCGTCTTCACCGCGCACATGGACTGGGCGGCGGCCGGGCTCATCGCGGCCGGCTCCGTTCTGGGCGGCTTGCTCGGGGCTCGGGTCGGCCGCCGGCTTCCGCCGAACGCACTGCGCGCGGTCATCGTGGCCGTGGGAGTCGCCGCCATCGTCAAGCTGGTGGCCTGAAGCGGCTACGCTCGGTCTCCACCTCATCTGGTCAGGGAGCGCGACATGGGTCTCGTCATCGGCATCGTCATCGCCGTCATCGTGCTGGTGCTGGTGCTCTCGGTCGTGGGCGGCTACAACGGCCTGGTCCGCGCTCGTAACGCGTTCAAGAACGCCTTCGCCCAGATCGACGTCCAGCTCCAGCGCCGCTTCGACCTCATCCCCAACCTGGTCGAGACTGCGAAGGCGTACATGGCGCACGAGCGCGAGACGCTCGAAGCAGTCACCCAGGCCCGCGCCGCGGCGATCTCCGGACTGAGCGCGGCTCAGGCCAACCCGGGTGACCCGGCCGCCATGCAGAAACTGGCCCAGGGTCAGGGCGCGCTCGCCGCTGCGCTCGGACGTTTCACCGCCGTCGCCGAGGCGTATCCGGACCTCAAGGCCAGTCAGAACATGATGCAGCTGACCGAGGAGCTGACTTCGACCGAGAACAAGGTCGCGTTCTCGCGCCAGGCCTACAACGACTCGGTCATGACCTACAACAACAAGCGGCAGACGTTCCCGACCAGCGTGCTCGCCGGCATGTTCCACTTCACGGTGGCCGCGCAGTGGGAGATCGCGCCGGACAAGCCCGAGACGCGCGAGGCCCCGAAGGTCCAGTTCTGACGCAGGTGGACTTCTTCCAGCGGCAGCGGGCTGCCCGAGGCACGACGATCAAGCTGGTGGTGCTGTTCACCACCGCCGTCGTCGCGATCGTCGCCGTGCTCGACCTCGTGGTGTTCCTTGCGGCCCGCAGCCAGCCCTCGGGCACGATCGTCAGCTGGCTGATCGTCGCCACGGTGCTCACGCTGTTGATCATCGGCGGCGGCATGGTCAGCAAGACGGTCTCGCTGCGCTCCGGCGGATCGGCCGTCGCCCTGTCCGTCGGCGCGGTCCCCGTCGACCCGACGACCACGGATCCGTCGCTTCGCCGATTCGTCAACATCGTCGAGGAGATGTCCCTCGCCTCGGGCGTGCCCATGCCCCGCCTGTTCGTGCTCGAGCAGGAAGCCGGGATCAACGCCTTCGCGGCCGGGTACACACCTGCCGATGCTGCGATCACGGTCACCGGGGGAGCGCTGCACACCCTGAACCGCGACGAACTTCAAGGGGTCATCGGCCACGAGTTCAGCCACGTCCTCAACGGTGACATGCGGCTCAATATCCGGCTGATCGGCCTGCTCAACGGCATCCTCCTGCTGAGCCTGATCGGGCTACGCGTGCTCGTCTTCAGCGGTGGCGGCCGCAACGACCGCAAAGACAGCAACGCCGCGCCGATCCTGCTGTTCGCGTTCGCGATGGTGGTGCTGGGCTTCGTCGGGCAGTTCTTCGCCGGGCTCATCAAGGCGGCGGTGAGCCGGCAGCGTGAATGGCTCGCCGACGCCTCGGCGGTGCAGTTCACCCGCCAGACGACCGGCCTCGAAGGCGCGCTGAAGAAGATCGCCGGGCTGCCGACCGGATCCGCGCTGAGCAACGCGCACGGCGCGCGGCAGGTCAGCCACATGCTGTTCGGCGAAGGCGGCCGTTCGTTCAGCCAGCTCTTCGCCACGCATCCGCCTTTGCTGGCCCGCATCGCCGCGCTCGATCCGACCTTTACTCAGGAGCAGGTGCAGCAGCTGCAGGAGAAGTGGCAGGCAGCTCCGCCGAACGGTCTGGCCGAGGACGCCGCGCTGGGCCTCGTCGGCGCGGCCCACCCCGTGGCGTCGGCGGGTCCCGCGGCGGGCACCCCGTCGCTGCGCACGACTCCGGCCGAGGTCAGCGCCCGGGTCGGGACGCTCACCACTGCCGACCTCGCGCGCGGCGCGCAGCTCAGTGCTCAGGTACCTCAGCAGTTCCGCCAGCTCGCCAGTCAGAGCAGCACAGCGATCCCGCTCGTGCTCGCGATGTTGCTCAACGCCGACCAGGACGTTCGGCAGCGCCAACTTCAGCTCATCGCCCAGCGGCTCGGACAGCCGTCCGCCGAGGCGACGACGCAGCTGGCCGGGAGTCTGGCCGGGCTGGCGCCGGTCCTGCGCCTGCCGGTCGTCAGCATCGCCGTTCCGCTGATCACCGCACGGCCGCGCCAGATGCTCGACGTTCTGCTCGGCACGCTAGCCGAAATCGCCCGTATCGACGGGTCGATCTCACTGTTCGAGTACTGCCTGACTCGCCTCGTCGCCGGGTACGTGCACGACGCCTCCAACCCGTCCGGACGATCCAGGCCCGGGCGGACGGATGTCGCGCGTGCGCAGGGCGCGGGTTTCGCCGTGCTCGCGGCAGTCGCCGCTGCCGGCAACGCGGATCAGGTTGCGGCAGCACACGCGTTCGCCGCCGCCGTCGCTCATCTGATACCCGGAACGTCGATCGCCTTCGAACCGCCGCGCGACGTCTGGCGGGCACTTGACGATTCGTGGGCAGTGCTCGACTCGCTGGATCCTCGTCACAAGCAGACCTTCATCGAGGCCATGGTGGTTGCCGTCCGCGACGACGGTGTGCTGACCACCGAAGAGGCCGAGTTGTTGCGCACCGCATGCGCCCTGTTGCACTGCCCGCTGCCGAGTTTCATCGCCTGACGTCGGCGCGCCGGCGAGCGGATCCGGTGTCGCGGACCTGCCCCGGATGCGAACGCCGTAGCCTTGCCACATGAGTGTTCGGCGGGTGATGGGCACCGAGGTCGAGTACGGCGTCAGCCTGCCTGGCCAGCCCTCCGCGAACGCGATGCTGCTCTCGGCCCAGGTGGTCAACGCCTACGCCAGCACGCTGCCCGCGGGTCGGGCGCGCAGAGCCAGCTGGGACTTCGAGGAGGAGTCACCGCTGCGTGATGCTCGCGGCTTCGATCTCGGCGGCACCGGTACGGTCGCTCAGGAGTTCGTCGAGGCCGAGGAAGACGCCGGAATGGCCAACGTCATCCTGCCCAACGGTGCCCGGCTCTACGTCGACCACGCCCACCCCGAGTACTCCAGTCCAGAGGTGACCAATCCGCTGGACGTCGTGCGGTGGGACAAAGCCGGCGAGCTCGTCATGTTGCACGCCGCGCGCCGGGTGGCGTCGATGCCGGGCGTCAACGCGCCGATCAACCTCTACAAGAACAACACCGACAACAAGGGCGCGTCCTACGGTGCGCACGAGAACTACCTGTGCAGCCGCATGACGCCGTTCACCTCGCTCGTGCGCCACCTCGTCCCGTTCTTCGTGACCCGGCAGGTGATGTGCGGCGCGGGCCGGGTAGGGCTCGGGCAGGACGGCAAGACGGCCGGCTTCCAGATCGCGCAGCGCGCGGACTTCTTCGAGGTGGAGGTCGGCCTCGAGACCACGCTCAAGCGCCCGATCGTCAACACCCGCGACGAACCGCATGCCGACGCCGAACGTTACCGCCGCTTGCACGTGATCATCGGCGACGCCAACCTCTCGGAGATCTCCACGTACCTCAAGGTCGGCACCACCGCACTGGTGCTGGCGATGATCGAAGATGACTTTCTCGCCGACGACCTGGCCATCGTGCAACCGGTACGCGAGCTGCATGACGTCTCCCACGATCCGGGCCTCGGCCACTGCATCCAGCTCGTCGACGGGCGGACGATCACCGCGCTGGAGCTGCAGGGCGAGTACCTCGAACGGGCACGCAAGTACGTCGACGATCGCTACGGCGACGACATCGACGAGCAGACGGTGGACGTGCTTGCCCGGTGGGAGTCCGTGCTGCAGCGCCTGTCCTCGGATCCGATGCAGCTGGCGAACGAGCTGGACTGGGTCGCCAAACTACGGCTGCTCGAGGGCTACCGCGACCGTGACGGCCTCGACTGGGACTCCCCGCGCCTTCAGCTGGTCGATCTTCAGTACGCCGATATCCGTCCGGAGAAGGGGCTGTACCACCGACTCGTCTCGCGCGGTGCGATGCAGACCCTGCTCTCCGACGGCGCCGCCGAGACGGCGATGGACGCGGCTCCCGAGGACACGCGGGCGTACTTCCGCGGCGAATGCCTGCGCAGGTACGGGTCGGCGGTCGCAGCGGCGTCGTGGGACTCGGTGATCTTCGACGTCGGCCGTGAGTCACTGGTGCGCGTGCCGATGCTCGAACCTCAGCGCGGGACTCGTGCGCACGTCGGCGAGCTGCTCGACCGATGCCCCACCGCCGCGTCGTTGATCGACGCTCTCGTCGGGCCCCGGTGAGCAGTGGCACGTAAGCCCGGGACTGCCGACGGCGCCGCTCCCGAGTCCCACAGGCCGCGACGGTCGGCCGACCCCGAGCAGCAGGTTCTTTCCGAGCGGCTGGCTCGACTGATCGACAGGAGCCCCGCCGTACGCGACGTCGCCGTCGAGGTCGGCGTCGTAGACCGTGAATGGCTCGAGCAACCGTCGCGGCGAAAACCCGTCATCGCACCGCCCCTGGAGGTGCTGCGCCGGTTCTTCGAGCGCACCGTCGAGCGATACCCGTCGGCCCTCGGCAGCGTCGGCCTGAACGCCCTGCAGCTGCTGTCGTGGGACATGTTCTGGGATCGGGGCCTCGGCCGGACCAAGGACACCGTCAGCACGGCGACCGTGGTGTTCACCGACCTCGAAGGCTTCACCCGTTACACCGCCGACAACGGTGACGAGGCGGCGCTGGCGCTGCTGGCCGACCATCACCGCGTGACGTCCCCGATCGTGCGCAAGTGGGGCGGTCGGATCGTCAAGCGTCTCGGCGACGGCTTGATGCTGGTGTTCCCGAGCGCGGGAGCGGCCGTGCATGCCGCACTCGAGCTCGTACCGATGGCGCCACAACCGCTGCGACTGCGCGCGGGCGTCCATACGGGCGAGGTGGTCGTGACGTCAGAGGACCTGATCGGGCACGTCGTCAACGTCGCGGCGAGGGTGACGGCCGAGGCCAAGGGCGGTCAGGTACTGGTGACTGCCCAGACACTCGAAGCCGCGGGCGAACTCGGACCGGGCGTGCGCGTCATGCGCAGCCGTCGACGCTCGCTGAAGGGTGTCTCGGAACGAGTCTCGGTGTCGCGGGTGGAACGGATCCGCGTCATCGACGCCGTGCCTGCTCAGCCATGACAGCCGGTGCGACCACCTCGTCAGAACGCGTCGGACGCCTTTCGCTGGCCCAGCAGCAGCCCGATGGTGAGTTCGAGACGGTTGGCCACGTCCGTGGCCGACGCGCGGCGGGTGACCCAGGCAACCAGGTTCGACAGCCACACATCGCTGATGACCCGCGCGATCGCGAGCTGCTCGTCGGTGGGGTCGCTCTCGGTCATCGCGCGGGCGAACATGACGTCCATCAAGCGGCCGACGGTGTCGACCTCAGCCGCAGCCGAGGCGTCGGCGAACATGAACGCCCTGGTCATCGCCTCGGTGAGTTGCGGATCCCGCTGCATGCCCTTGGTGATGCGCGCGAGGATGAACTGGAGGCGTTCGAACGGCGTATCGCCGGGAATGGCGACGCGTTCGGTGCGCTCCTGCACCCGTTCGAGCTCGCGGGCCATGGCCGAGACGAGCAGGTGGATCTTCGACGGGAAGTATCGATAGAGCGTGCCGAGTGCGACGTCCGCGCGCTCGGCGACGGTCCGCATCTGGACGGCGTCGTAGCCGCCCTTGGATGCGAGTGTCAGCGTCGCGTCCAGAATCCTCTTGCGTCGATCGCGCTGCGCGGACGAACCGAGCTCGTCGGGCGAGAGCGCGCTTGCAGCGCCGTTGCCGTTGTCGCGCGCCCGTGCTGAGGCTGTCATCGAGGTTCCTGTCGTCGGTCGAAATCGCTGGATCAGCCTACCGAGATTAGCACCGGTGGGACAGAAACCTGTTTCAGTTCAGTTACGCATGTGACGTCACTTGTCAGGTACTTGACGGATGATGTCAGTTGAGGCTGAATAGAACATGTTCTAGAACTGATCGCTAGCGCGATCCTCCCTTGCCTGGAGCTGCAGTGCCCATCGCGACGACCGACGAGCAGCGCGCGGTGGCGAGCGCCGTTCAGGCGTGGGCAGCCAAGGCGAACCTACGGGCCACCTCGCGCGCTCAGGAAACCGCTCCGGACGGCTGGCGAAAGCACTGGCCCGAGTTGGCCGACATCGGCTTGTTCGCGGTCGCGGTCCCGGAGCACCTCGGCGGCGCGGGTGGCACACCGGCGGATCTGTCGGTGATGATCGAGGCCGCCGCCGACGCGCTCGTGCCCGGGCCGGTACTGCCGTGTGCGCTCGCCGGCCTTGTCCTGAGTCGGTCGCGCTCCACGGTGGCCGCGGACTCCTTGGCCGCGCTCGCCGCCGGCCTCGCGACCTGCGCCGTCTCGCTGACGCCGGGGTCGCTGATCGCAGAGCGTGATACGACAGGCGGCCTTGTCGTGAGCGGCATCGCCGGCCCGATTCTCGGCGCTGACCAGCAAACCGACCTGCTCCTGTGCGCCCGATCCGGCGATGACGACCTGTGGTTCATGCTGAGCGCCGACACCGCGGGTGTTGTCGTCGCGGATCTGCCCGCCGCGGACTTCTCGCGTTCACTTGCCGAGGTTCGGCTGTCTCAGGTGACGGTTGACCCGGACCGGGTCCTGAGCGACGTCGCCACGTCCCTGGTCGACGACCTCGCCGCTGTCGTCTTCGCGGCCGAGGCGGCCGGAGTCGCGGCCTGGTGCCTGCGGACCGCGGTCGACTACGCGAAGGTCCGTGAACAGTTCGGCAAGCCGATCGGCAGCTTCCAGGCCGTCAAGCACCTCTGCGCGGAGATGTTGTGCCGCGTCGAGCTGGCGACGGCCGTTGCCTGGGATGCCGCGATGGCGGTCGACGACCCCGACCAGCTTCCAGCGGCGGCCGCCGTCGCGGCAGCGGTATCCCTGGACGCTGCGGTCGAAACCGCCAAGGACTGCATCCAGGTTCTTGGTGGGATCGGCTTCACCTGGGAGCACGATGCCCACCTGTACCTGCGCCGGGCGATCGCGCTTCGGCAGCTGCTGGGCGGATCCGCGCGCTGGCGGCGGCGAACGGCACAGCTGACCCTCGGCGGGGCGCGCCGTGAGTTGCACATCGACCTCGGCCCCGGCGCCCACGGCGATCGGGCCGTGGTTCGCGAGCGCGTCGCCCAGATCGCCGCGCTGCCGGACGCCGAACGACGCGCCGCCCTCGCCGCGGCCGGCTACCTCGCGCCGCACTGGCCCGAGCCGTACGGGCTGGCAGCCGACGCCGTCGGCCAACTGATCATCGATCAGGAGCTGGCACACGCCGGGGTCAGCCGTCCCGATCTCGTGATCGGGGGGTGGGCCGCACCGACGATCCTGCAGTACGGGACGCCTGCTCAGATCGAGAAGTTCGTCCCCGCGACGCTGCGCGGTGACATCACGTGGTGCCAGCTGTTCAGCGAGCCCGGTGCCGGGTCCGATCTCGCGTCCCTGCGTACCAAGGCCGAGCGCGTCGACGGCGGCTGGCGACTGTCCGGACAGAAGGTGTGGACGTCTGTCGCGAGGGAAGCCGACTGGGGCATCTGCCTCGCGCGCACGGACTCGACAGCTCCGAAGCACCGCGGCATCAGCTACCTGCTCGTCGACATGACCAGTGCCGGCATCGACGTGCGGCCGCTGCGCGAGATCACCGGAGAGGCACTGTTCAACGAGGTCTTTCTGGACGAGGTGTTCGTGCCCGATGCCATGCTCGTCGGCGACGTGAACGACGGATGGCGCCTGGCACGGGCGACGCTCGTGAACGAACGCATCGCCATGGCCGGTGGATCCAGTCTCGGCGACTCCGTCGAAGGACTTGTCGAACTGGCAGCAAGCTCGAGCGGGACGCACGAGGACGCGGTCCGCGAGCGACTGGGCGAACTCATCGGCGCGGGCCTGGCCTGCTCGCTGCTGGACGTGCGTTCCGCACTGGGCAAGTTGGGTGGCAAGGACACCGGCGCCGAGTCGAGCGTCCGCAAGCTCGTCGGGGTACGCCACCGGCAGGCCGTCGCGGAAGCCGCACTCGATCTGCTCGGACCGGCCGGCGCACTCGACAGCGTGCAGCTGAGCAGCTTCCTGCAGACCCGTTGCCTGACGATCGCCGGCGGAACGACGCAGGTGCTGCTGACCCTCGCGGCCGAGCGGATTCTCGGACTACCTCGGGACTGAGAGCTACCTCGGGACTGAGAGCTACCTCGGGACTGAGAGCTACCTCGGGACTGAGCGGTCCTCCTGCACGTTCTGCCCGGCGTGGGCGAACGTCCAGTCGAGGAAGCGTTGCACGCCACGGACCACGTGCGCGCTCCGGATCGACGGGAAGATGTCGAAGGCGTGTTGAGCGCCGCCGATCTCGGCGTAGGCGACGGGG
>Ga0208587_1001769_pt1 | contig 11345 bp, 8 predicted proteins | sample NGESurdeep092012_7_FD_184472 | JGI IMG/M metagenome (GOLD analysis project Ga0208587, IMG submission 184472) | Arctic peat soil microbial communities from Barrow, Alaska - NGEE Surface sample 210 deep-092012 (SPAdes) | ecosystem: Environmental > Terrestrial > Soil > Wetlands > Peat ...
AACTGGCCGCCCAGCGCGGCATCGATCTTACGCTCGCCACGCGTGGCCGCCGCACGGCCGGTCTCCCGGCCGGCGTCAAGACGCTGACCCTGGACATGGACGACGCCCCCGGCGCGGCGCAAGCCCTGGCGGTCCAAGCGTTCGATGTCGTGGTCGATTGGATCGCCTTCACGCCGGCGCAGATCGAGCGCGACCTGAATCTGTTTCGTGGCCGCACCGGACAGTACGTCTTCATCAGCTCTGCCAGCGTCTATCAGAAGCCCCCGGGACACTATCTGATCACCGAGTCCACGCCGCTCGCCAATCTGTATTGGCAGTATGCCCGAGACAAAATCGCCTGCGAGGACCGCCTCATGCGGGCGTATCGCGAGGAGGATTTCCCGGTCACCATCGTGCGTCCTTCGCTGACGTACGGCGAGACGCAAATCACTCTTGCGGTCAACAGTTGGGCCAAGTCTTACACGGCGGTGGATCGCATGCGGCAGGGCAGGAAGGTGATTGTGCCCGGCGAGGGCTCCTCCCTGTGGGTGATCACGCACAACACCGATTTCGCCAAGGGATTGGTGGGCCTGCTGGGGAATCCGCAAGCCATCGGACACGCCTTCCACATCACCACCGATGAAGTCATGACTTGGGACCAGTTCTACCGCATCGTGGGGGCGGCCGCCGGAGTGGAGCCGCAACTGGTCCACATACCGTCCGACTTCATCGGCGCCTGCCTGCCCGATAAGTTGGGCGGATTGAAGGGCGACAAGGCCGTCAGCGTGGTCTTCGACAACAGCAAGATCAAACGCTTCGTTCCGGGTTACTGCGCCACCGTGCCTTTCGCGGAAGGCATTCGCCGCACCCTGGCCTGGTTCGACGCCGACCCCGCGCGCCGGCAGATCGATGCGGACGCTAACGCCCAATGGGACAAGCTAATCGCGGCGTACGAGCAAGGGGCCACCGCGGCAGCGCGGCTGTTTCAGGGGTAGGCGGGCAGGGCGGGTTACCAACCCGCCGAATGCCCCCATGAATGGGGGCATGGCAGCCTAAAAGGCTACTCTACGGTCTTAGAAGCTCACCTTGGCCGAGAATTGCAAAGACCGTGCCGGCAACTGATTCGTGATTCCCGTCAGCGGCGAGCCGAAGCCCGCGCCTGCCGTTGCCCCGTTCCCGTACGTGCCGCTGTAGCCGACGAAGTTGGGGTGGTTCACCACATTGAAGGCCTCGGCCCGAACCACCAGGTGCACCCGCTCCGTACCCAGCGCGAAGGAGCGTTCGAGGAACGGCGCGATGTCGTAGATCGACTTGCCTCGGCCCGCATTGCGCGCGATCACCACGCCGTCGATCACCGGCCGGTCCGTCGTGGCGCCCGTATCGCCGCTGTTATTCACCCCGGTCACGATGTTGTACGGCAGTCCCGAGGCTAGCGTGAAGACGCCGCCAAAGTGAATCTGTAGCGGCAGAATGTACACGCCACTCAGCACGAAGCGGTGCCGCTGATCGAAGATCGCGTTGCCGTATTCCACCCGGCCGGTGAAGTTCGGATCGTTGGGGTTCTGCCCCGGAACGTCCGGGTCCACGTTGTCCAGTGTGTGCGACCACGTGTAGCTGGCCAGCACGCTGAGCCGGTCGCTGAAGCGATGCGTCAGGTTGAGGTCGAGCGCGTTGTAGTTGGCGTAGCCGTCGTTCACGTCGCTGGTGATCGTCGAATACGGCGGTTGCGGACTGCTCGCCGCGCTGGGATTGCACGCCAGGCCGTGCTGGCTGTACCAGTTGATCCAGTAGGGGCGTGTGCAGTTGGCCGCCTGCGCGGTGCGCACCTGTCCGGCCGCGGTCCGGATAAACGGCGTTGGCGGATCGACGTCGCGCGGGCGATTGATCCGGCTGGTGTGCGAGCCCACGTAATCCACGCTCAGCACCCAGTTCCGCGGCAGGCGGCGCTCCATGCCGATGGTCCACTGCTTGGCGTAGGGGTTGAGCAGCTTGTCCTGATAGCCGATCAGCGTGGAGGTGGGGAAATACTGGCTGAGATTGGCGCTGTCGCCCGGGCGGACGTACAGGCTGCGCAGCGGCGCGGCGGCGCCCGTGGGAAACGCCGGCAGCGGCGCCGCGGTCACACTGGTGGGGAACCCGACCTGCCCCGCCGCGGCCGTGTAGTTGAAGACGCCTGTCGGTCCGGTCAGCGCCCAGTTGGCCGCGGCGTTATTGACGATCTGCGAATAGTAGATGCCGAAGCCGCCGCGCACCACCGTCTTGCCATCGTTGTGGACGTTGTAGCTGAATCCCAGGCGCGGCGCGAAATCCTGGCGCGAATCGGCAAAGGTCTGCTGCTCGTAGCGCAGCCCGACGTTGACGGTGAGATCGCGCCGCAGGCGGATATCGTCCTGCACGAACGTCGACCACAGCGTATCGTCCACGGTGTAGTTGGCGTTGCCGTAGCTCTGCGTATAGCTGGCTACGTTGGCGATGTTGCCCAGGTAGGTCTGGCTCTCGCAGACGGCGACCGACAGCGGGCAGGCTTTGAAGATGAACTGGCCGAGATAGATCGGGCCGCCGAATTCCTTGCTGTCGCCGCCACTGTGCGCGTGCATCGCGTCGAAGCCGAAGCGCAACTGGTGGCGGCCCTTGGTGGTGGAGAGTGTGTCGTTGATCTGATACTGCCGGTTGATCAGCAGCGCGGATTGCGACGTGCCGGTGGTGAATGTTCCCACGCCGCTGATCGGCACCTGGTACTGCGTGCCGTAGACCACGGGGTCGAACTGCGTGATCGGCGAGGCGATCTGGAATTGCACTCGCACGTTGTTGAGCAATGACGGGCTGAGCACGGCGGTTTCGCCCAACTCTTCGGAGTAGGTGCGGCGGCGGAACACGCGGTCCACCGTGGGCAGGCTGTTGCCGCCCACCGCGCCGTTGGGATTGGTATCGTGGAAGCCGTCGACGTTGCCGCGGAAGAAGAGATTGTTGCGGTCGTCGATCTGACGATCGAGGCGCAGCAGGCCCAGCCATCCGCGATAGTGCCCGATGAAGATGCCGGGCGCGACCGGCGAGGTCACCGGCGAACCTTTATCCTCGCGGCTGAACTCACCCGCCGCGAAGAAGTGCGTTTTGCTGGAAAACGGACCGCCGAGGGAGGCGGCGGATTGGCCCAGCGAATCGCTGGTCAACTGGTTGCCGCTGGTGGCGTTGGCCGCCGTGAAGCCGGAAAGCGCGGCGGCCGTATCCGCCGGACGCCACAGTTCCAGCACATCGCCGTGGAACTTGCTGCCCCCGCTCTTGGTCACCATGTTGATCACGCCGCCCGCCGTGGCGCCGTATTCGGCCGAGAAGGCGTTGGCCAGCACGTTCATTTCTTCCACCGCCAGAACCGGCAGCGTGCTGAACAGCGTCTGGCGGCCCCAACTGTCGCTGTTGGTGGCGCCATCGGTTACGAACAGCGCTTGGCGGCGTCCCGCACCGTTGGTGGTGAACAGCGTCTGGTTCATGAACACGTCGCCCTGGCTGATGGCGGGACGGTTGGCCGCATTCAACATCGGCAGGTTGCTGATGCGGCGGCTGAGCAGCGGCGTCTCCTCCATCTGCTGCGCCCCCAGGCGCGTGCCGATTTGCGGCGCGTCGGTGCGGACCTCGCCCACCGTCCCGGTGACCGTGATCTGCGTCTGTCCCCCGGACACGCTGAGCTGAAGATTGATGCCCGCGGTCGCGCCGCCGGCCAGCGTGACGTCTTTCACTTGCGCGTCGGCGAAGCCTTGCCTGGTGGCGGTGATCTGGTACTTGCCCGCTACCGGAAGGCCGGCCAGCGAGTAGTTGCCGGCGGCATCGGTCAGCGCGGTCCGTTCCAACCCGCTCTGCTGGTTCCTGGCGGCGATCTGTACGCCCGGCACCGCGGCGCGGCTCGGGTCAGTCACCTGGCCCTGTATGGTGGCCGTGTCTGGCGTTTGCGCGAACACGCCGGACGCGAAAATCAAAAGGCAGGAACCGAGGAGTTTGAGCATAGCGAGATCCACTAAGGGTACAGCAGTCCAACCTGCTACTACCATCGGTCGTAGTGTAGCCTTTTAGGCTGCCATGCCCCCATTCTTGGGGGCATGTTTTCCCTTGTGCGCGATAATAGTGCCAATGCAGAACATTCTGCCGGTCCTGTGTTTTATCGCCGGCTTCGCCCTGGCGTGGCTGATCTGGCACGGCAGGAGCGCCGCGCGCGCCGCCGATCTACAGGCGCGGCTGGAAACCGAGCGCAAGAGCGCGGACGAGAAAATGGCGCTTCTCGAAGACTCACGGCTCCAGCTCTCCGATGCCTTCAAGGCACTCTCCGCCGACGCCCTCGCCCGCAACAGTCAGTCCTTCCTGGAACTGGCCGGCGCCACCCTGGCCAAGACCCAGGAGACCGCCCGCGGCGATCTGGAACTGCGCCAGCAGGCCATCGCCGACATGGTGACCCCGGTGCGCGAATCGCTCGACAAGGTGGACCATAAGATCCAGGAACTGGAGAAGGCGCGCGCCGGAGCCTATGCCGGACTCAACGAGCAGGTGCGCAGCCTGATCGAGACTCAATCGCAGTTGCGCGGCGAGACGGGCAAGCTGGTGACCGCGCTGCGCACGCCGAGCGCGCGCGGCCGCTGGGGCGAAATCCAGTTGCGCCGCGTGGTCGAAATGGCCGGCATGCTGGAGTATTGCGACTTCAGTTCGCAGACCACGCTCTCCAGCGAGGATGGCCGCCTGCGCCCCGACCTGCTGGTCAAGTTGCCCGCCGGCAAGACCATCGTGGTGGATGCCAAGACGCCGCTCGAGGGCTACCTCGAAGCCATCGAGGCGCCCGACGAGGTCACGCGCAAGGCCCGCCTGGCCGATCACGCGCGGCAGGTGCGCATGCACATGACCTCGCTCGGGCGCAAATCGTATTGGGACCAGTTCGACGAGGCGCCCGAGTTCGCCGTGCTCTTCCTGCCCGGCGAGTGTTTCTTCAGCGCGGCGCTGGAGAGCGACCCCAGCCTGATCGAGTTCGGCGTGGAGCAGAACATCATCCTGGCCACGCCCACCACGCTGATCGCCCTGCTGCGCGCCGTGGCCTACGGCTGGCGGCAGGAGAAGCTGGCGCAGAACGCCGCCGAGATCAGCGCGCTGGGCAAGGAACTCTTCAAGCGGATCGCCGATATGGGCGAGCACTTCAACAAGGTGGGCCTGAACCTGGGGCGGGCGGTGGAAGCTTACAACAGCGCGGTGGGGTCGCTGGAAAGCCGCGTGATGGTGAGCGCGCGCCGCTTTGCGGACTTGAAGACCGCGCCCATCGGCGGGGAGATCGCACCGCTGGAGCCCGTGGAGAAGAGCGTGCGCGCGCTGCAACCGTAGAGCGGGCGTTTCGCCTGCCATGCCGGTATTCGTACCGGCATTCTTCGAAGAACGTCGGCAAGGACGCCGACGTGGCAGCCTAAAAGGCTACGCTACGGTTACGCGCGGGCCATGCGTTGGTACTCCGCTTCCGACGCAGCGGGCAGCAGCACCCACAGCGTGTAGACGCCGATCGCCGTGCCGAACGGCGGATGCAGCAGGTTGATGAATGCCAGCACAATGGCCAGAATGCGCGCCCACGAGCGGCGTTCGTACAGTCCCCAACCGGCGATCACGCCGATGACTCCGGTCACCAGGAAAATACCGCCGACGGCGCGCACGATTCCGTGGACGAAGAAGGGTGCGTCGCCGGTGAACGGAAACCCCCAGTCCGAGAAAGAATTCAGAACCAGGCCCGGCAGCAACCGCAGAGCGGAATACGCCAGCCATAGGACCGCGACGTTGCGCAGGTGGCCGTTGACGCGGTTGACGGACGGTAGCGGCGGCGGCGCGGCGCCGAACTGTCTCCCGCAGTGAGGACAGAAGCTCACGGGACCTTGCAGGTTAGCGCCGCAACGATCACAAAACATGTCTCACCTCCGGACTATAGATATACGGAGGTGACGGCGGATTTGTTTCAACCGGCTTCACGCCGGGCGGAAATCTTTCAGGATGGCGGCCCAGGAGGGATAGCCTCGGGCGGCCGAGTACGCGTCTTCTTCCAGATTGAAGGCCACATCCACTCGGGCGCCGGGCGCGAGTTCTGTGGCGCGGTGGGCCATGTTCCAGGCCTTGAGCACCAGGCTCCGCCCATTCTGGCGCACCGTGATTCTGAGGTGCTTCTCCTTCATGATGGTGGGTTCTGCGGCAACTTCCACGCCCAGCGCGGCGAATAGCGGCGGCGGGTTGCCATGGCCGAACGGGGCCAGCATGAAGAGTTCGTCGATGGCCTGCTCGCTGATCTCGCGCAATTCCAGCACGGCGTCGATCTCCAGGCGGCGCAGAAAATCGTCCGCGCTGAGACGCGAGCGGGCGTTCGCATGGAAGCGGCGGCGGAACTCCTCCACATTGGAGACTTCCATGGTGACGCCGGCGGCGTGCGCGTGGCCGCCGAATCGCACGAAAAGCTCGGACATCGATTCCAGCGCATCCAGCAGGTGGAACGCGGGAATGCTGCGGCCCGAGCCCGACGCCAGGCCATCGTCCGGGTTGCGGGCCAGCACAAAGACGGGGCGGTGCAGGCGCTCCACCAGACGGCTGGCCACGATGCCGAGCACGCCGCGATGCCAGTTTTCGGCGTAGTAAACCAGCGCGCAGGCGGCATCGTCGACGGCGATCTGCTCGCAGGTAGCGACGATTTCGGCTTGCACCTGCTGGCGCTCGGCGTTTTGATCGTCGAGTTGTTTGGCGAGGTCCCGGGCGCGGGCGGGGTCGTTGGTGAGGAAGAGTTCGATCACGGCACCGGCGGTATCCATGCGTCCGGCGGCATTGATACGCGGCCCGATCTGGAAGCCCACCTGGCGCGCGTTGGGCGCTACGCCCACCGTGAAACCGGCCACATCGAGCAGCGCGCGCAAGCCGGCGTTGCGCACCTTGTCGAGCCCGCGCAGGCCGTGAGTCACCAGGATGCGGTTCTCGCCGGTGAGCGGAACCACGTCGGCCACGGTGGCAATCGCCACCAGCTTGAGGAACGATTCCGCGACGCGCCGGACCTTCTCCGCCGGCCAGCCCATGTGCGGCAAGAGCGCCTGGATCAATTTGAAGGCCACACCGGCGCCGCACAGGTTCTTTTCCACGTACGGGCAATCCGGACGATTGGGATTGAGCACGGCGAGCGCGGGCGGGAGGCCGGTCTCCGGCAGGTGATGGTCGGTGACGATGACGTCGATGCCGAGTTCGCCGGCGCGGCGCACCACTTCGGCGGCGCGGATGCCGGTATCCACGCTGACAATCAGCTTCACCCCCTGAACGGCTGCGGCTTCGACCACTTCGCTCCGCATGCCGTAGCCGTCCTTCAGGCGGTGCGGCACGTGATACGCGGGTGTGCCGCCGGCGAGTTCGAAGGCCTTGATGAGGAGCACCACGCTGGTGGTGCCGTCGACGTCGTAGTCGCCGTAGATCAGGATGCGCTCGCGCTCGCGGATAGCGCGCGCGATGCGCTCAATGGCGACCGGCATGTCGCGCAGGGTCAGCGGATCGTGCAGTTCTTCGAAGGCCGGGTGCAGGAAGCGGTGGGCGGCCGCGGGGTCTCTGAATCCGCGGTGCACGAGCACTTTGGCGGCGGGCGGCCCGACTTCGAGGGCGGCGGACAGCGCGGCGACGGTATTGGCTTCGGGCGCGGGCAATACCCAGCGCGACCCCTGACTAACGGCCGGACTAATTCTTGGAGTAATACCCGCCAAGCGAGTCGCCTTCGTCCAGATCGCCCTCGGCCATGGAGTTGGCGATCTCGTCTTCCGCGACCAGGAATTCGTCGTACCAGTCGGGCTGGAGTTCGTACACGTAGAGGTTGGAACTGTGGTGGAACGCCAGTTCGAGCGAGCAGGTCACGCCTTCGTAAATGCGTAGCTTGCGAAGGCGGTTCTCGTAGTCGCGCTGCTGGTCGCGGTCCATGCCGACTTCCTCGATCTGCTCCAGCAGGTCGTCAATGTCGCCGGCCTCGAATTCGCGGGTGGCGAAGAGGATCATCTTGACGCCGGTCTTGATGGCGGTATCCAGAAACATCCGGTAATCGGGATGATGCTCACTGTCCCAAAGCACCATTTGGGGGTCTTCGAGGGTTCCCGGGGTGCTGCGGAAAACGGCCAGGTCGCGCGATTCGAGATAGTCCAGGATTTCGCGCTTGAGTGTATCGAGATTCAGGTCCACGTCGCTTCCTCAGCTTATGACTACACCAGAATATCAGACGGATTGGCCAGGTCGCGGGCGGAAGGCGTAACGATCGTCTTCGGCCCAATGTAGATCTTGCGGTTCTCTTTGATCGCCTGGCGCACGTCCGCCTCGCAAACGAACTCCACCGGCGTGGGAGGCGGAGCAGCGGGAAGTGGAGGCGTTTTTGCGCCGGGGTCCGCCAGTCAGCTATAGCCGCCGGATTCTTGCGATCCGCTTTGCGAACCAGCCGGCGCGGTGCCGCGGCGGGCCAGAAAGCGGTCGACCACTTCGGCGGCAACGCCGGCCACCACGGACTGCCGGACCGCGGGTTGCGGCGCGGCCGGCGTGGAACATCCGCAGGATGGGGCCGCTGCCTGGGTTGGAGATAGTGCCGGAGCCAGTGCCGCTGATAGCCCCGCCGATGATGCGGCTGCCAGCGATACGGCGATGCCGCGCGAGGCGAGGTAGCGTTCCACCGCGGAGACTACGGCCGCGCGATCGATGGCGCCGCCGCCGCCGGTGGCGGGCATGGGGCCATCCTGCGCCTTGTCGTAATCTAGAGGCATTTCGAACGCCTCTTCGGGCGTGCGGACGGTGTACGCCAACCGCTTGATGTTGATCAGGTGCAGCGGGCCGACGTTGTCGGAGGTGCTGTTTCCCGCCATGGCGCCGCAGCCCAGCGTCATCGAGGGGAAGACGTTGGTGGTGATGCCCGTGGAGCCTTGCGGAGCCGGCGTGTTGACCAGCACCCGCATGGCCGGCATGCGCATGCCGTATTCGCGGATGCGCGTATCGTTCTTGGCGTAGATGGCGGCGGTGTGTCCGGCGCCGCCGAACTTGAGCAGTCCGAAACAGGTGTCGAGCGCCGTGGCGTAATCGGCCACGAAGATCAGCGAAAGCACCGGCGAGAGTTTCTCCGCGGAGAGCGGGAACTTCTTGCCGACGCCCGCGATTTCGCAGCAGATGATGGAGGTGTCGGACGGCACTTCGAAACCGGCCATCTGCGCAATCTTGGTGGGCGCCTGGCCGACGCACTGCGGATTCACGGTCCAGTTGGGCGTGATCAGCAGTTTGCCGAGCGCGTCCGACTGCTGGTCGTTGCAGAGATACGCCTTGTGCTGTTTGAGCAGCGCCAGGATGCGGTCGCGCAGCGAGTACTCGGCCACGAGAGCCTGCTCGCTGGAGCAGACGGTGCCGTAATCGAAGGATTTTCCGGTGACGATCTTGGCGATGGCGTCTTCCAGGTCGGCCGAGGTGTCCACCAGGACGGGCACGTTGCCCGGTCCCACGCCGAACGCCGGCTTGCCGCTGGAGTAGGCGGCTTTCACCATGGCGTGCCCGCCGGTGGCCAGGATCACAGAGACGCGCTCATGGTGCATCAGGGCGCTGATGCCTTCCATGGTGGCGCGGTCCACGCATTGAATGATGTCTTCGGGCGCGCCGGCTTCGAGCGCCGCCTGGTAGAGGACGGCGGCCGTCGCGCAAGTGCACTTGAACGCGCGGGGGTGCGGGCTGATGACGATGGCGTTGCCGGCCTTGAGGGAGACCAAGGTCTTCGACATGGCCGTGGAGGTGGGATTGGTGGTGGGCAGAATGGCCGCCACCACGCCCATCGGCACGCCGATCTCGACAATCTTTTCGTCGGGGAGTTCGCGCAGAATGCCGACCGTCTTGATGCCGCGCATACGCCGCGGCAGCCAGTCGCAGTTCAGCAGATTCTTGATGTACTTGTCTTTGGCGTTGCCATAGCCGGTCTCTTCGACGGCCAGATCGGCCAGGCGTTTGGCGTTAGCGCGCGCCGCCGCGGCCATGCGCTCCACAATGGCGTCCACCTGCTCCTGCGAATACGTGCGGTATTTCTGCCAGGCGGCGAACGCCTTTTCGACTTTGGTGCGGACCTCCTGTATGGACAGGAGATCTTTGTCTTCGAGCATGGCCCGTTACTTCTTGCTATTGCCCGTAGGGAGGATTTTCTCGACCTCCTCATGCGGGCGGGGAATCACGTGGACGCCCACCAGCTCACCGACGCGGCGGGCCGCGGCCGCGCCCGCGTCCGTGGCGGCCTTGACCGCGCCGACGTCGCCGCGAACCTGCACTACTACCAGGCCGGCGCCGACGAATTCCTTGCCGATCAGGACCACGTTGGCGGTCTTGACCATGGCGTCGGCGGCTTCGATAGCGCCGATCAAACCCTTTGTTTCAATGAGACCCAGGGCCTCCATCATGTTGCCTCCGTGCAGTGAAAGATTAAACGTAGCACAATTCGGCCAGTGGGGCAGGGGCGACACCGGCGCTCGGTTTGGGGAAGATCACGAGAGAAGCGCCTGGGGCGGGTGGGAAGGACCGTCCGAGGGGGCAGTCGCGCGGTAGAGCGGAACGGGGTCCGCTAAATAGGAAAGCCCCAAGCTCATTCGCCAGCCTGTTTGAGGACCGCCGCGCGTGTTCTCGCCGACAAGCGGAATCCCAAACGATCAAGATGTTCGAGCAAGGGCTCGATCCGGGGAATCCGGTCTTCCGCTTTTGCGCGCAATAGAATTCCCATCGTGCCCGTAAAGGCCAACTTCAACGCCTCGGCGTGCAATCGCCCGAGTCGTTCATCCAGGATCAACACGACGGCCGGAACCTGCGTTCCCAACGCCAGCACTTCCTTTTCCCCAGCACCCAGATCCGCCGCCGCGAGCACCTTGTCTAACCCTTCCGGGGCCTGAATCGTCAGCCAGGGCAGGGCGCGAACGTCCGGCAAATCGAGACCAATCGATCGGCCGCGCTCTAATTCATCCACGACGGCAGGCGGAATAGTAATTCGGGTGTAAAACTCAGCCAGTAAATGCAGGAAACCGGTCTGGTGCAGATACTGGATCGGCGAAGTATCGCAGATCGCCTCATGCACTCTTGAGATCGTGGATCAGTTCCTCTTCGGTGAGGTCGAACGTGTTCACGCCATAATCCGCCAAATGGCCGAGGAAATATGGTATCGGCACACCAGCAAGCTGGGCGGCGGCCCCCGATGAAAGCTGTCCCATCTCGTACAGCTTGACGGCCGCGGCAAGGCGAATCCTGGACGCAAGAATCTCCGGCGTCGCCTTCAAGGCAATTAGGATCTCATCCGGTATGGAGAACGTGACCTGACTCATGGGCAGCCAACGGTCCTATTCTACCTCGGT
>Ga0208587_1001771_pt1 | contig 11331 bp, 11 predicted proteins | sample NGESurdeep092012_7_FD_184472 | JGI IMG/M metagenome (GOLD analysis project Ga0208587, IMG submission 184472) | Arctic peat soil microbial communities from Barrow, Alaska - NGEE Surface sample 210 deep-092012 (SPAdes) | ecosystem: Environmental > Terrestrial > Soil > Wetlands > Peat ...
GCCATCCACCCGTTCAACGCGAAATTTGTTGTACAAACCGCGACTCGTATCACCCATCAACCCTCCTATCTCCCGAGGGAGTTAAGTAGATAATTCCCAAACAAAGGACGTTCCGATCCAGTTTGTCCCCTCAAAAACCAAGATTATCATCGGCCAGCCCCGCTTCGTTACTCTGCTCATCAGGATTATCGATGCCAAACCGAAAGGCACGATCATGCTGGACTCCTCGAATCCAAAGATCGAGGTGTATCCGACGTTACTTTCAACCGACAAAGGAACGGCCTACAAACAATTCCTTACGTTCCGCGTGTCGTTGAAGTCGGACAACCTACATGAGAACGCGGTCGTGACCGCGCTCGCTGACGGCAAAGAAGGCACGCTTGAGGCCAAGCTGGAAGTTACAGATGTAGTTGCCGCTCCGGTCGTCGAGCCTCCGGTGGAGATGGAGTTCAGGCCTGCGGACACAGTGGGCCAGCCGAACAAGAAGCACAACGCCAATCTGTACTTGAATCTCGGGGTCATACCGCTCGGCCGGAAGGTCGAAATCTCGGTTATCAAGTCGCAGGGTGGTCTGACGCTAGTAGACAACGGCGGCAAGAAAACTAAGGCTCTTTCTATTGTTGTGACTAAAGAGCACCAGGTATCTGAAACTGCAGTCGCGCGCATACCAGTACCATGGATAGGTGGAGGATGGGGACAGTTTGCTCGAATCATGGCCGAGACTAAGACTCCTGCTGGCAAGGTTGTTACGGCGATTGCGACCCTGACGATTGACCAACAAGAAGAGGGCGGCTTAATCAGGCGCATCGAGTATCGGGATCTCGGAAATCAGAAGTGCTCTGATCTCGTGGATAGTTGCATATACATTAACAGCGCCCATGCGCTCAATCGGTCGGTGTTCGGTGCAACCAAGGAAGAGTACGCAAACAAGGTTGATAACGACCGGACAGCACAGTACAGGCTGTGCGCGGTTGTTACCGAACAGAGCGTTTACAGGCTGGCCGAGGACCTTTACCTGAAGAACAAGCTCCTGCTAGTCCCGACCGCTCCCATAACCAGCATGAGGGAATTCGTGGATGCGAAGACGGACGATTTCGCTCCCAAGTTACTGAAGATACTCGTGACTAGCGATTAAGGAAGATCAGGCTACCTGCGCTCGACTTCGCTCGGGGAGGGGATCTTGGTCGCGAAGGTAGAAAAGACCATCCGCTACTCAAGAGGCTTGCTCATAAAACTCGGATGCCCAGCGACGGCACAATAGGAGCGGCATCAAGCAGAATCCTGTGCCGTCCCCGAGGGACTCGGGTTCGTTAGGAACGCTTACCCAAGGCTTGCGCCCTGGGCTAAATTTATTTCGCCCTCCGGGCTCGTTTTGTCGCACGGCGGCGCGCGCGGCCTTCATCGGAGGTCCTCAACCACGTCGCCCGCGCGGGTCCTTTGTCGAACAATCGAAGCTACAGGTTTAGCGCGGCTTCCGGCAATGCACGGGCACGCGTGCGGCGAATTGTCATGGTGAATTGACAATCGATTCGGTTCGCGAACCGGCGCGCACGGGATGCTATTCTGGAAAGGCATTTTGCGACGGAGCTAAGGGTGGCTGAACGGAATTTCCATCTCGGCGTGGTGCAGATGTCGTGCATGCCAGAGCCGGAACAGAATCTGGAGCGCGCGATTGCCCACATTCGCGATGCCGCCGGCAAGGGCGCGGAGGTTGTCTGCCTGCCCGAACTGTTTCAGACACAGTATTTCTGTCAGCGTGAAGATATCGCTCTTTTCGATTTGGCAGAGCCCATCCCCGGTCCCACCACGGCGCGCCTCGGCGAGCTTGCTGGTGAGCTGAAGATCACGATCGTCGCGTCCCTGTTCGAGCGGCGCGCCGCGGGCATCTATCACAACACCGCGGCAATCCTCGGAGTGGATGGCAAGCTGGTGGGCATTTACCGCAAGATGCATATCCCAGACGACCCGCTCTACTACGAAAAGTATTACTTCACGCAGGGCGACCTTGGGTTCAAGGCGTTCGAAACTGGGTTCGGCAAAATCGGCACGCTGGTCTGCTGGGACCAATGGTATCCCGAGGCAGCGCGCTTGACCGCGCTGCAGGGCGCGAACGTGCTCTTCTATCCCACCGCGATCGGATGGCATCCGGACGAGAAGGCGCGGTACGGCGAGGCGCAATACGACGCGTGGAAGACCATACAGCGCGCCCACGCCATCGCCAATGGAGTTTACGTCGCCGTGCCCAATCGCGTCGGATTCGAGACGGGCAACATTCGTGGCAACGCGGCGCCGGGCAAGGGTCTTGAGTTCTGGGGCGGATCGTTTATCGCCGATCCCTTCGGACAGATCGTCGCGCAGGCTTCCCACGACAAAGAAGAGGTGCTAGTGGCGGAGGTGGACCTGCAGCGGATCGAGGACGTTCGCCGCAACTGGCCGTTCTGGCGCGACCGCCGCGTAGATGCGTACGGCGCGATTACGCAAAGATTCCTGGTGTAGCGACAAGCGTTGGATCGAATGTCCAAGCCTCGCAAACTCTCGCAAACTCCTGCCGCCCTCGGCTATCGTATGCCGGCCGAATGGGAACCCCACGAGGCCACGTGGATCGCGTGGCCGCATAACCGAACCGACTGGCCGGGCAGGTTCGAGCCCATCCCATGGGTGTATGCGGAAATCGTTCGGCAACTGGCGCGCGTGGAACGCGTCAACATCTTGGTCGAGGACGAAGCGGCGGAAGCCAAAGTTCGCGAGCTGCTGGTTCGCGCGCACGTTATCCCCGAAAAAGCAGCGGCGCCCGGCAGAGCTGCCGGAACGATTCGCTTTCACCACATTCCTACCAATCGCGGTTGGACGCGCGACTCGGGCCCGATCTTTCTGCGCCGCGACTTCCGTGCGACCAGGGACTTCCCTGCCGTCGCGGCGACGGCATGGCGCTTCAATGCCTGGGCCAAGTACAAGGATTGGAAGCTCGACGCGACCATCCCAGGCGAGATCGTCAAGCGGCTGCGCGTACCCTGGTGGGAACCGGAAGTCAAAGTGAACGGGCATCCACGCCCCGTGGTGTTGGAGGGCGGCAGCATCGACGTCAACGGCTGCGGGACGCTCATCACCACCGAAGAGTGCCTGCTGAGCGACGTGCAGCAGCGCAATCCGGGAGTTACGCGGGAGGAACTGGAAGAGCTTTTCGCCGACTATCTGGGGGTGGAGAAAGTCATCTGGCTGGACCGCGGCATCGTGGGCGACGACACCCATGGGCATGTCGACGATATCGCTCGCTTCGTCTCGCCGACGACGGTGGTGACGGCCTATGAGCCTGACCCCGACGACCCCAACCACGAGCCGCTAAGCGACAACTTCCGCTGGCTGAAGAAGAGCGCGGACCAGTCGGGCCATCCCCTGCGCGTGGTGAAGCTGCCCATGCCGGCTCCGGTGTACTTTCGTGGACGGCGCCTGCCTGCCAGCTATGCCAATTTCTATATCGCCAACAAGCTGGTGCTTGTGCCCGTATTCAGCGACCCTAACGATCGGGTCGCGCTCAACACCCTCGCCGCAGTATTCCCCGATCGCGAGATTGTCGGAATTTATTGCCGCGATTTCATCTGGGGACTGGGCGCGCTGCACTGCATGACGCAGCAGCAACCGGCGGGATAACCAGTGATCAGTAGTCAGTCGCCAGTAGCCAGTTGTCAGTTTCGTAATGAAATTTGTTGAGCTGTCATCCCTGGCGACGAGCGCAGCGGGGGAGTCGAGGAGCCCCCTATCGCCGCACTTTCTTCTTCGCCGTAACCGTGAAGATGAAATAGCCACCCGCGGCCACCCCGGCGTAGAGAAACGCGTTGGCGAAGACGATGGTGCCGACGACCAGCACTAGCGCCAGAGCGGAATCCGGAGTGGGACCAACCACCAACGACAACACGTAGGGCGGGCAGATGATCAACCCAATCGCGGTCAGGAAGCCGTGCGACTGAAGCTCTCCCACATTCAGCCTCCACGCGAAGTAAACAGCCAGGGCCACAGCCATTCCCAGAACAAAGCCGAGGGACAGCACCAGCACTAAGCCGTCGTTAGCTTTTCGGCGCAACTCGTTCAACGCACACCACCGATTCTCTTTTCTTGAGTGTACTCGGCCCTGGTCCATGACGAAACGCCCACGGCAACAGGCGCGTGCTATGCTGCCCTCGAACTGAAGGAGCAATTTCATGAGCACTCAGACGGCGCCTCCCGGAGCTTCCGCCGCTTCCGGCGTTCCACACAACATGGTCACCACCGCATTCGTACTTGATGGCTACAAGATCGTTCGCAATTTGGGACTGGTGCGCGGCATCATTGTGCGGTCGCGCTCCATCCTGGGCACCATCGGGGCGAGCCTGCAAACGCTGGTGGGAGGCAACATTACCCTGCTGACCAATCTCTGCGAGCAGACGCGCGAGCACGCCTTCGACCTCATGCTGGAGCACGCTTCCGAACTCGGCGCCAATGCGGTGATCGGCATGCGCTACGATGCGACGGAAGTGATGCAGGGCGTGACCGAAGTCCTCGCGTATGGAACCGCGGTGGTGGTCCAAAAGGAAGGATGAACCCCGAAGGACATGGTGAGCCCGGCAGGAATCGAACCTGCGACCCACGCATTAAAAGTGCGTTGCTCTACCAACTGAGCTACGGGCCCACACCATAGTTAATCTAACACACAAAAAATGAGGGAGTGGACAACGGCCATGCGCTCAGTTCTGAGGGCCGCCGTATGCAGTCGCGCATGTGTCGGTTCTCCATTCCTGGCATCTGTGGGTGAATACCAAAACGGGAACCCGTACATCTTTGTGGCAATGCTGTGCTGCAAGCGGTATAAAACAGACGAGAATGGGAGTGGCCGCTTAGCAGACCAGGAAGGCTTTACATGCGCACTATATTTCTTTCCCTGCTCACAATTCTGTGCCTGATGCTGGCTGTTGTTCCGGCTATCGCCGACGTCGAATACTCCAATGGACCCTACAATGGCACAACCAATGCTTGGACCATCAACTTCGGCTTCGTTGTCAGCGACTCGTTCACGGTGGGAACTGGCTCCAGTATCGAAGGCTTTCATCTCGTTTACTGGGATGCCTCGAGCTCCGATCTTCTCACGACCTTAGACATGGCGATCGGAAGCTCGTCGTTCGGTGGTTCTGCCCAGACGCTGACCGGCGTTACCAACACCTTCCTGGGAACTAACCAGTATGGTTACAACCTGTACCAGGCAGACTATTCGTTCAACGATATTCCATGGTCGGGCGCGGGCTATGTCACTGTGGGCAACGCCTGCACCACCTCCGGCTGCTCGGTTGTCAACCCGATCTACTGGGATGAGAACAGCGGACCGTCTACAGCTTATGAGAACACGCTCGGCTCGATTCCTTCGGAAGCTTTCACCTTGACCGGCACCTGCGGCGTCGCCGGCGGCAACAGCCCTGACTGCGGTCCCCCAGTTCCTGAGCCCAGCAGTATCCTGCTGTTCGGTACTGGAATCCTCGGCCTCGGCGGCGTGTTGCGACGGTGGCGGTCCTGAATTGCGAAGCCGCGTGAGCTAATTCCGGGTGTCGCTCGTTTTTCCGTTCTGGCGTCTATTGGTGAATACCAAAACGGGAACCGGCACATTTTTGTAGCAATGTGTGCTGCAAGTGGGCTGAAACGGAGGAGAATGGTAGTGGCCTCGTAGCAGACCAAGGAGGCATATCTTCCATGCGCACCGCATCTCTTTCTCTCCTCACAATTCTGTGCCTGTTGCTGGCTGTTGCTCCGGTCATGGCAGGCACCCTGTATTCCAATGGGCCCTACAATGGCACTAGCGATGCTTGGACCATTAACTTTGGCTTCGCCGTCAGCGACTCGTTCACGGTGCCAAGTAGCTCCGCTATCACAGACTTTCATTTCGTTTACTGGGATGCCTCGAGCACCGATCTTCTGACGACTGTGGACATGGCGATCGGGAGTTCGTCGTTCGGCGGTACTCCGCAGACGCTGACCGGCGTTCACATCACCTTCCTGGGATCTAACCAGTATGGTTACTTTCTGTACCAGGCAGACTATTCGTTCAACGACATTCCGTGGTCGGGCGCGGGCTATGTCACTCTGAGCAATGCCTGCACCACCTCCGGCTGCTCTGTCAGCAACCCGATCTACTGGGATGAGAACAGCGGACCGTCTACGGCCTTTGAGAATACCGTTGGCTCGATTCCTTCCGAAGCCTTCACGTTGACCGCACCGTGCTGCGGCCCAGTTCCTGAGCCCAGCAGCATCCTGCTGTTCGGTACTGGCATGCTCGGCATCGTTGGCGTACTGCGGCGCAAGCCGTTCTGAATTCTGAGGCCCGCATGAATTGTGGGATTTTTTGTTAGCTGCTCCGCTGCCCTAGCTCTGCAGAGTATGCGCGAGAACTCTACCGTCCCTACGGGACTCGGATCTATTTTCCACCTTACCCAGCACTCCGCCTGCGGCTCCGTGCTGGGCTAGACTGAGCCGCGCTTATGGCGCTGGGTTTTCGCCCATCAAGTCCACTGGCAAATACAAGTGTAGTTCTCACGCACGCTCTAAAGGCCCGCACTACCCAAGATACAATCACTCTGAAATCGCTCTAAGCTCTTTTCGTCCCCTGCGGAGCTGGCTTTTGTATGCTTCCTTCCACCGCGCCAAAACCGATAGGGAGTCGCGCCACAATATCTGAAGTCCCGCACTACCCGAACGTCACGACAGATTGACGTTGCTCCCTTCGAGGGCGGAAGCGCATCTCAATACGTAGCCATGTCTGGGAAATCACGTCCGCATGTCATCGTCGTCGGAGGTGGATTTGGCGGTCTGGAGGCCACCAAGTCTCTAGCGCATCTGCCCGTCGAGATCACCCTGGTGGATCGCAAGAACCATCACACCTTTCAGCCGCTGCTCTACCAGGTGGCAACAGCCGGATTGTCTCCGGCGGAGATCGCGGCGCCGATTCGCGAGATTTTCGCCAAACATGAGAATGTCGAAGTTCTACTGGGCGATGTGCTCGGATTCGACCTCGAGCGCCGCATCGTCAAGCTGCATGGATTCGAGCTTCCCTACGACTACCTCGTGATTGCTGCGGGCGTAACGCACGCCTACTTCGGGCATGACGATTGGGAGCCGTTCGCTCCGGGATTGAAGACCGTCGAGGATGCGTTGGAGATGCGCCGCCGTATTCTGTTGGCATACGAACTCGCGGAACGCGAAGCCGCCTTGACCGGCCATCATCGGCCGCTCAATTTCTTGGTGGTAGGTGCGGGGCCCACTGGGGTTGAGCTGGCTGGCACGTTGGCTGAAATCGTGCGCAAATCTCTCTCCGAAGATTTTCGCCACATCGAACCGGCGAAGACCCGCGTTCTGCTGGTCGAGGCCGGCCCATCGGTGCTGAGCGCCTATCCCGATGACCTGCGCCAGAGCGCTGTCAAGCAATTGCAGCGTCTCGGGGTCGATGTGCGCACCAACTCCGCCGTGACGGACGTGCGCCCGGGTGGAGTTTGCATCGGAGAGGAAGTGCTGTCCGCCGCAGTCGTGCTGTGGGCCGCTGGAGTATCGGCATCGCCTCTGGGCCGCGCTCTCGGCGCGCCGCTCGACCGCGCCGGACGCGTGCTGGTCGCGGCCGATCTCAGCATTCCCGGACATCGCGAGGTCTTCGTCATTGGCGACTTGGCCAGCCTGAAGGATGCAGCCGGCAAGCCGCTGCCAGGCGTGGCTCCGGGGGCCATGCAACAGGGCAGATGGGTGGCGCGCCAGATGGCAGCCGACCTGGGCGGTCGCTCGCGAGAAAACTTTCGCTACCTCGACAAAGGCTCGCTGGCGACGATTGGCCGCGCGGCCGCCGTCGCACAGTTCGGCAAGGTACACATCTCCGGCTTTCTGGCTTGGCTGTCGTGGTTATTCATCCACATCCTGTTCCTGATCGGATTCCGCAACCGCATGGTCGTGATGTTCCAGTGGGCCTGGAGCTATCTCACGTACGCGCGCTCGGCCCGGCTCATCACCGGCGAAACGAGCGCCATCCCCGTTCCGTCACTGGAGTACGCCGAGAAGGCAGGGGGACATTCCGATGGCGATGGCCAGGGCGCGTCAGGCGACGCTCGTATGGCCACGCGAGAGGTTCTGCAAGAAAGTGAGAGTCCGGCTCGCAAAGCGAGTTGAATGCCAATCGCTGATTCCCGCCACGACGTTCTGAACGGCATGGGCACTCTGCGATGCGCCGTCAACAACAAGGTGATGGATCCAGGTTCACCGGCACTGGCGGTCGTCGCGAACCCTCATCTTCTGGATCGTCGTCCTGAGCGCGTGGTGCTGCCTTATTGCGTGAGACGGAGGAGAATCTTGGCGGCGATAGTCTGAAAGACTTGCTGCAATTGAGCGCTGCATTGGCTAGATGGGCAGTTGGAGGCAAATACCGCCTGTCCCACCGGCTGGTTCGGATTGTACGTCGAACTGGCTGGATCGTTAGCGATCTGTTGCAGGAAAGCCTGATCGACACTCGTCCCCAACCCGATCGAGTAGATAAACATGCCGGGATTCTCGGTGCGCATGGCGGTCGCGGTTTGAAGGGCCCGATACTTGGCGTCCGCGGTTACGTTGGTAAGATTCAGGGACTTTAACTGCCCGTTAATTGCGGAAGTGAACTTGTTCACATTCTTCAAACAAGTGGTGGTAGGCGTCCAGCTGGAAACACCGTTGTAGGTCGCAAGAGAAGTCCCGCTGGAAAGATTGAAAGCGTCAACCGAGCTACCGGAGTCGTATCCTCCAAAATTATAAAGAGTGGGCGTTCCAGAGCAAGACAGATAGTCCTGGATGGTATTGGCATATCCGTCCGTGAAATAGACCATCACCTTCACCACGTTTTGTCCCGGCAGCACGGTAACGCTGTCGTTCTGGGCCTTCGCGTCAGTGAGGCCGCCCGGGCCAAATGTGCCGCCGGAGAACTTGCTTTTCATGGCGTTGACTGCATTTGTAATCGGGGTGATGAAGGTGTAGCCGATAGGCACATCTATGGTCGCATTGGAGGCGAAGCTGATCATTGCGACCTCATCGTTGTTGTTGTCGAAGTAGTTTATAAACGTCGTGACCGCGGGAGGAAGCGCCGTCGATCCGCCATTGCCAGTCATGGAACCTGAGCGATCTAATACCAGCGACATCACCAGCTTACCGCGTGTCGCCTGGGCGCTGTCGCTGACCGATAGGGTCTGCCGATTGGGCAGCATTCGCATGAAGAACGTTCTGATGGTGGCTGTGGCACGGACATTGACCAGCGTTTGGCCATAGGCGTCCGTAGAAAAACTCACGGTCACCGTTGGTGGATTGTTGTCCAGACCGGACACGTTGTAGTTGCCATTGAACGAATTGATCGCTAGATTCTTCGCTGTGGTTTGCCCTTGAGCAAGGTTTCTCATGGCGGTGAGGCAGGCGGCGTCCACCGCCTTGGACAGCCTCGCTTTCGTCACATACGCGAATCCCACATCAATGGCCAAAGCCAGGAACAGCAGCATGAGAGTCATGGATACGGCTACCAGAATAACGACCTGCCCGCGCTCGTTCTCCCTGCTCCGGTTGCGACTGAAGAGTTTCACTCTCTCGCCTCCTTGTCAGTAGTACGCCACGTCGTACAACGGCGATGGCAATACAGTTCCGACCAAAAGGTTGCCGATCGGCGTGATCGGCTTGTATTTGTAGAAAACCTCGGTCACAAAAACCGTCTGGTTGGTTTGAGGAGTTACTGTGGATGGAAGAATAGCTATGCCTCCGATCGCGCTCCCTATATGGCTGGTCGCGCTAATTCCACCCTGGGATGCTTGCCCGGTAAGCTGAATCTTAGTGCCCGTGTTAAAAACCGACGACACGATTACTCGCCCACTGACATTCAGATTAAGCGGGGCCGATGCTGCAACCACGGCTGCGGCGGTATTGGGAAGAGTGGTTCCACGAGAGGCCATGCTCGATCCTTCCCCGCTCAGGTTTGCGATTACTTGCATAATGAAGATGGCACGACTGAAATCAACCATCCCAAACACCAGGGTGAGCATCATGGTTGCCGATATGGCAAATTCCACGAGCGCCTGCCCAGAATCGTTCGCTCTTTGCGGGTTGCGCACTGCGTAATCGCGGCCTGATGCTGCCATCTTGATTCGCCTCCGCTAACTGGTATTGCCTGGCGGGAAAGGCTCGTTCTTGAAGCTGACGGCGACCGTAAATGTATAAGTACCGTTCTTAAAGAACTGGGCAACGATAGGTGTCATGAGTTTCAGATTGGTGGTCAGGGAGACTGTTACCGTGTCTCCCGGACCGCCCGCGCTACCGTTTCCCCCGCCAGCGCTGGAGATTTGAATGTTAGAGACATCAAGACCGATGGCCGCTTGCTGCGCAGCTTGAATCATCGAATTCACGCGCGAGAGGGTCTGGCCCGGATGGTTCGGATCGGCAAGGTGGTTCCGGTGACCCCGTAACGTCCCGCCACCCGCACCGCGTTCTGCAAGGTCATCTCAACGTAAAACAGACGCGCGAAGTCGAAGACGGCAAATAGCAGGAGGAAAACCATGGGTGCAACCAGGGCAAACTCCACCAGGGAAGTCCCCCTTGTCGCCCCGCCCCAGCGCTGCTGGAGTCTTACGTCATCGTTGCTGGTCTGCACGTAGGGGTTATCGGCACAACCCGCGCGGAGGTTTAGAGCGGTTCCAGACTACAAGACCGTGGCGGGAGATCCCACGCTTTCCGTGGGTAGCGGTAGCGTACCGCACGGTTCGGTATTCTCGTCGTTCTGACCGACTACGACACCAAGAATGTCATGGTTGACACTCCGAACAGCGCTTCTATCCTGGAGACTGGCACGCCATCCTCTGCTCCCGAGCCTTCGTCGATCCTGTTACTCGGCTCCGGCGTCTTAGGATTTGCTGCTGTAATGCGGCGCCGGCTGAAGCTGTAGTCCTATTGCCAGATTGCGATTAACGTCGGAGTCGCAAGCTGCGGCGTTTCTTTTTCTGGGGAGCAGACTCCGTCGAGAATCATTCGCCACCCTTCGGCTTCGCTCAGGGCAGGCTCCGAGACCGAGGGCACGGAGTTTTGGTTTCCATGGAGTCCTCTCCGTGCTCTCTGTGCTTCGGTGGCTCCGTGGCTTTGAGTGCTGTATAAGTTATGTCTGACCTTCGCTATCTCTGAGTTGTCATCACGAAAAGCCTAAAGAGCGTGTGACCTTGCCCCCGCAAAACGTATCCCTTAGCAAGCTGTTCTAGAGCAGTTTAAGAATTACTGTAGTCGAGCGAGCACGGGTAGAGCGGCGCTTCAGCGCCGCGTTCCCGCTGATCCTTCACCTCC
>Ga0208587_1001774_pt1 | contig 11319 bp, 11 predicted proteins | sample NGESurdeep092012_7_FD_184472 | JGI IMG/M metagenome (GOLD analysis project Ga0208587, IMG submission 184472) | Arctic peat soil microbial communities from Barrow, Alaska - NGEE Surface sample 210 deep-092012 (SPAdes) | ecosystem: Environmental > Terrestrial > Soil > Wetlands > Peat ...
CCGACGGGGGCGTCGGCCGCGGACCGGGGGTCCGCCCCACCATTCCTTGCGGCACGCGCTTACCGCGCTTCCACGGGAGCCGGCATGGTCTCCTTGGTGAACCGCGGGACCATCTCGTCGCGATTGGCCACGTGCCACACCGCCGCCGCCACAATCGCCGCCGCTTTCTGTACATCGTCCGGGATGATGCGTTCGTAGGTGTCGAGGTTGGTGTGGTGCGTCAGGGTGTTGTACTCGATCGGGTCCTGCGCAAACCCCACTCCCGGCAGCCCCGCGTTGTTGAACGACGTGCTGTCCGTGCCGGCGACCACGCGGCTATTGGAAGCGCTCACGCCAAATACGCCCCAATCGGTATATTGCGCCAGCACCGGCCGCAGCACGGCAGCGGCTTCGGCGGGTCCGAAAACTCCCGCGCCGCGAATCCGGCCCGTGCCGGTGTCCACATTGAAGTAGCAATCCAGCCTGGCAAATTCCGGCTTGGGATTCTCCGCCGTGCCGAAATGTTGCTTGACGTAGGCCAGCGACCCGAGCAGCCCTTCCTCTTCGCCCGACCACAGCGCCACGCGCACCGTCCGCCGCGGCTTCAACCCCAGCGTCTGAATCAGCCGCGCCGCTTCCATCATGATGGCCGAGCCGATCGCGTTATCGGTCGCGCCGGTGGCGGCGTGCCACGAATCCAGGTGGCCGCCCAGCATGACGATCTCATCCGCCTTGTCCGTGCCTGGAATCTCGCCGACCACGTTATAGCTCGTCTTGCCTTCGGGGTAGACGTGGTTGACGATGTGGAACTCCATCTTGACGTCTTCGCCGTCGGCCAACAGGCGTTCCACGCGGCCGAAATCGTCATTGCGCAGGATCAAAGTGGGTATCGCCTTCGTGGGGTCGTAGGCGCGGTTCTGTTGGGCGACGATCACGCCGTCGCCGCGCGCCGCGTCATTCAGGCGGATCACGGCGCCGCCCGCGATCAGCATGGCGTCGACCTGTTGCGACGCCTCCGCGGTGGTCCACCGGTTCGGATCGGGCGTCGCCGCGCCGCGTCCGCCGCGCCCGCGCCCCGCGTTGGGGTTATTGGGATCGTACTGCGCCTTCACCCGCTCATCGTCGCTCCGCTTGGCGGGCGGATCGAAATTCACCGGAATCACCGCCGCTTTGCCCACCAGCACCACTTTGCCTTTTACCTTGGACTGGTTGGCCTTCACCCACTCGTCCATCTCTGCCTTGGTAGGCCCCAAACGCACCGGGCCCCGTCCGCCGCCACCACGTCCTCCGCGGCCGCGCCCACCGGCGGTTGCCGCGTCCGTGCTCTCCGAAACCGGCGGAGGCAGCGGTCCCTCTGGCGGCGCCAGTTGGATGGCCGACGCGGTGACGGTCCCCTTGGTGGAAGGCGTCCAGGCCAGCACTTCGAATTTCAGATTCTCCTGCACCGGCGAAACCAGGAACGCGCTGGCCCGCTCGTTGCTCCATCCCGGATGGCCGAAGTCCCACGGCTCCAGGCGGGCATTCTTGAGTCCCCAGTCGGTGAGTTGCTTGACCACCCATTTCGCCGCCGCCTCGTGGCCCGGCGTGCCGGTGACCCGCGGACCGTACCGGTCCGTCAGCATGTGGAGCGTGTGCATGATCTGCGACTTCTCCAGTTCTTCACTCCGGAAGCGGGCGCCGGTGGCCGAATCCATCTTCTCCTGCGCCGCCAGCAGGCCGCACACGGCAAAGGCAAGCAACAGCTTTCTCATATGGGATTCAGCATAGCTGAAACGCCGTACAATCGGAACATGCCCCGTTTGCTTCTATCGCTGCTCTGCCTCTGCCCGCTGCTCACGGCGGCCGACCGCCAACTCTTCAACGGCAAGGATCTCGCCGGATGGGCGCGCATCGCGCGCCACGAAGACGCCCCGTCCGGCCAACAGCCCGGTTTCGTGGTCCAGGACGGCCTGCTGGTGGCCATCCCCGCCGCGCCGGAAGACGACCTCTGGTACACCGGCGAAAAGATCGGCAACGCCACCCTGCGCGTGGTCTACAAAGTGTCCGCGCCCAACGCCAACTCCGGCGTGTTCATCCGCATCCCCATCCAGCCGAAGTCCGAGGATGACGCCATCAACAAGGGCATCGAAGTGCAGATCGATGAAAGCGGCGACGATTTCCACTGCACCGGCGTTCTCTACTCCATGACCCAGGCCAAGGCGCGCCCTTACAAACCGGCCGGCGAGTGGAACACCCTGGAAATCACCATGAAGGGGCAGCGCACCACCGTCAAGCTGAACGGCGTCCTGGTCACCGACTACGACGGCGCGGCGCCGGTGCCGGCCAAGAAATCGGTGTACGAACCGGATCGCGGCCCGCGCCCCGACACCGGCTACATCGCCATCCAGCACCACGGCGGCGCGGCGTCGGTGAGCTTCAAGGAAATCAGTCTGCGGTAGCGGACGACGCACGCCCCACAGCGCGGTATTAGGACCACGCGCGGACCAGCCAGCCGGTCAGCGCTTATCGAAGAACAGGTAGTACTGATAGGGCAGGATGTCGAGCCGCTTGGCGAGGGTAAAGCCCGCGTTCCCTAACTCCGCGATGACCTCCGCGTCGGAGAGTTTCATGGACGGCGGTGGCCCGATGGGCAAGTCCTTCTTGTAGAACTCGATCACTACGATGCGGCCGCCCGGCTTCAATGCCGTGGCAAGCCTGGGATAATACGCGGCGCGATTCTCGATGTGGTGCAGCACATCGCAGAAGAAGACGATATCCACCGAGTGCTCCGGGAGACGCGGGTCGTCGGGAGCGGCCACAACCGTCGTGAGGTTCGCCGGGGCGTTCTTTCCGGCGATAGCCAGCAACTCCGGGTCGATATCGACCGCATATACCTTGCCGGCGTGGTTGGCGAAACGCCGCGCGAAATAGCCTGTCCCAGCGCCGATATCGGCGATGGCATCCGTCGATTTCAGGCCCAGCGCCATCACCACCTCGTGCGGCTTCTGCCACTCATCCCGGGAGGGGTCTTCGAGTACCTTGGCATACTCGCCGGACGACGGCGGATGGTTCTGATGGGCCACTTGGCCCAATGCAACCGCCGCAAGAATGAACGCGCACGCGTAGAGCTTCATAGTATTCCTTAGCCTTAGACTCTAACCACCCACGATTCGTCACCATAATACCAGTGGGGCCCGGCGGCTTCATTTGGCCGCACCCGCCGGGACGCTCAACGTTGTTTCGAGCGTTATGCTTGGGTACGTAGCGGTCTCGCTCGGGTCGATGTTGGCCCGGCGCTAGGGACTGCGGGAGGAATTGGTATGCTCCAGAAGGGCACGGCAAAGAAGGTCACGATCTTCGTCAATGAGGACACGCAGCACCACTTTGGGTCGCTGTGCGACTCCATTCTGACGTTCCTGCTGCACAAAGAGGTGTCCGGTGCTACCGCCACGCGCGCGATGGCCGGTTTCGGCGCCCACCAGGCGATGCACACGACGAAGATCGAGGTGCTCGCCGAGCACCTGCCGATTCGCATCGAGTTCATCGAATCCGCCGAGAAAGTCGATGAGATCATGCCCACCCTCTACGGCATGGTTACCGATGGCGTTATCGAGGTCCAGGATACGAATGTTGTCAAAGTTGCCGGCACGGAACGCCCATCGCCGCCGAAGGGGCCGCATACGGAAATGAGAGGCACCGCCCGGTTGATGCGGATCTATATGGGCGAGTCGGACGAGTGGGAGGGTGAACCGCTCTATGAAGCGATCGTCAAGCATTTGCGCCTGATGGATATTGCCGGGGCAACGGTGTACCGGGGCATTCTCGGATACGGGGTGAAGGGGCACACGCACAAGAGTGGGCGGCTTCCGTTCTCGCACGATCTGCCGGTCATGATTTCGGTGGTGGACTCGGAGGAGAAGTTGGCCAAGGCGATAGACGAGATTGAGTCGATGATGCAGGACGGAATCATTGTCCTTTCCGATGTGGATGTGATTCGCCTGGTTCACAGCCGCCCGGCGGCGGAGTCTTCGCATGCGAACAGTTAAGAAAGCCAAACTCCTCCGCCTGCATTTTGGCGAAAGCGATCAGTACAATGGGAAACCCCTCTACGAAGCGATTGTGAATCGCTGTAAGGAATTGAAGATCGCCGGCGCCACGGTATTTCGCGGCCTGGAAGGGTATGGTGAGACAGCCGAGATCCACCGCCATCACCTCATCAGAAAGGATCAGCCTGTGGTCGTCACGATTGTGGATACGCCGGAAAACCTGGGACGGCTGATCCCCGAGTTAGAGGAAATGATGGACACCGGCATGATCGCCACCTCGGACGTGGAATACATGCGCATTGAAAAGCCGCCGGCGCCTGGAGCTTAACGCAGGTCGGGGATTTGGACCCAAGCGCGCTTACGCCAGGACTCGATGCCTTTTTCGGCGTCTATCGCCGTCGTCGTCTGGTCTGATCTACACCACGGGCCAACGCAAGAATAGCCTCACACTGGCTGACTGGCAGATGTGGCGCACGCACTCCTGCGTGCAGCGTCGGCACTCTTGCCGACGCCCGCAGCCCCGCGGCGCGGAGGCGTCGAGTGAGACTCGACGCGGCACGCAGGAGTGCGTGCGCCACGGCAGCAACTGCGAAGTGATTCTTGCGTGGCCCCTAGGCGATCAGCGGCCCTGTATCCAAGCCGACGGTCGAGCCGCGAAGCGCATCTATCCACTCCACGACGAGCGTTCCCGGCGCAAGTACTCATCGACATCGATGCCTTGCCAGACACCTTTGCCTAAGCCCTGAAGCTCCAGCAGGCTCCGGCGGGGCTGGCGGTCGAGATCGCCACTCAGTCGCCCAACGAGTTCGGCAATCAGTCGCAATTGGTCGGCAGGACCGAGGGCTTGCACAGATCTCTTTGCCTGGTCGTAACGAGGGCTCGGCATGTCGCTCATCCCCATGACCACACGATAGCGCTCTTCATGCCCGGAACGCCACCAGTGAACTACCGCAGGTCGGGGATTTGGACCCAGGCGCGCTTTTGCCAGGACTCGATGCCTTTTTCGGCGAGCTGCACGCCCTTGGCGCCTTCGAGCAGGCCCCAGTTCCAGGGCTCGTCCTTGACTACGTGGCGGAGGAAAAGCTCCCACTGGCGCTTGAAGGCGTTGTCGAAGGTGTCCTGCTCCGGGACCTTCTGCCAGCCTTCGAAATAGTTGAGCGGGCTATCCACGTCGGGATTCCAAACGGGGCGCGGGGTGTTGCCGTAGTGCTGTGTCCAGCAGTGGCGCAGACCGGCGACAGCGGTGCCCTTGGTGCCATCGACCTGGATGGTGAGCAGGTCGTCGCGGCGCACGCGGACGGCCCAGGACGAATTGAAGTGGGCGACTATGGGACCGCCGCCATCTTTTCCGTCGATCTCGAAGGTGGCGTAGGCCGAATCATCGGCGGTGCAGGCGTAGGGTTTGCCGGCTTCGTCCCAGCGGGTGGGGATGTGCGTGGCGCCCAGGCAGGAGACGGCCTTCACCGGTCCGAAGAGGTTGTCGAGGACGTAGCGCCAGTGGCAGAGCATGTCGATGATGATGCCGCCGCCGGCTTCCTTGCGATAGTTCCAGGAGGGGCGCTGTATGGGAACGGTGTCGCCCTCGAAGACCCAATAGCCGAACTCGCCGCGCACGCTGAAGATGCGGCCGAAGAAGCCGAGGTCCATCAGGGTTTTCAGCTTCAGCAAGCCGGGTAGCCAGAGTTTGTCCTGTACCACGCCGTGCTTGACGCCTGCCTGGGCGGCGAGAGAGAGCAGTTCGAGAGAGACTTCGAGACTGCCAGAGACCGGCTTCTCGCAGTAGATGTGCTTGCCGGCGGCGATGGCCTTCTTGACGTCGGTGGCGCGGCGGTCGGTGGTCTGCGAGTCGAAGTAGATCGAGTACGCGGGATTGGCCAGCGCTTCATCGAGATTGGTGGTGAAGGGGATGCCGCCGCACTCGGCGCTGATGCCAGCGAGTTTGGCGGAATTGCGGCCCACCAGAATCGGCTTGGGCATGATGGTTTCGCTGGGGCCGAGCTTCAGGCCGCCCTGCTGCATGATGGCGTAGATGGAGCGGCGCAGGTGCTGGTTCAGCCCCATGCGTCCGGTGACGCCGTTCATGACGATGCCTACGGAGTGGATGGTTTTTTCGCTCATGGAAGTTGGGTCACGCTCTCGGTTTCTCGGTGGGCTTCACGGTGCATTGGGGGCGGGCTCCGGCGGGGAGTCCGGGAACATCGACGCCGGCGCGGGGGAGCGTGCCGTCGAGTTCCTGGCGCCAGTGGGCCACGTCGCCGGCGGGTCCGTAGCAGTAGAGCATGCGCAGCGGGGTATCGCCGATGTTGGTCAACTGGTGGAAGACCTGGTGCGGGATGTAGACGGCCTGCCCGGTGTGGAGGGTCATGCGTTCTTCGCCGAGGCACATTTCGCCGGTGCCTTCGACGATGAAGTAGACTTCTTCCTGCTCCTGGTTGTGCCACGGCACCTGGCCCCCGTCGGGCTCCAGGGTGACGTTGCCGATGGAAAAATTGGTGGCCTGGATGGGGCTCGCGCCCCCGACCAGGTTCTGCGTGCGGCGCCGCGCGGGATAAGTGCGTCCTGCAATCTGAGCAAGATCGGCAATGGTCATGATGTTGGCTCCGTAAGAGATTAGGATACAACTCTGTGCTACCGATACCCAATCGGAGCCCCGACCGTAAGGCGCGGAAGAAGAATGCCCCCATGAATGGGGGCATGGCAGCCTGGAAGGCTACTCTACGGGAGCTTCAGCAGGCGGCGGGCGTTGGCGGCGTAGATATCGGCGTTAGGGCCGCAGGTTTCGATCATTTTGGGGATGCTGCCGATTTGGTGGGGGTAGTCGCTGCCGGCGACAATGTGGTCGAGGCCGGCGAAATCGATGGCGAGCTGGATGGCCTTCGGGTCGAAGTTGACGGTGTCGAAATAGAACTGCTTGAGATAGGTGCTGGGTGGGCGCGGGATGTGGGCGCGGCACTCGCTGAAGGCTTCAAATCCGCGGTCGAGGCGCTCGGCAAGATAAGGGATCGCGCCGCCGAGGTGGCAGAGTGCCCATTGAATGCGCGGGAAGCGTTCGGGAATGCCGCTGAAGACGAGTTTGGCGGCGGCGAGTGTGGTGTCCATGAGGAAACCGACCAGGGGCATGAGCCAGAAGTCGGTCATGGCTTCGACGCCGACGGGGTGCGTGGGGTGGATGTAGAGGGTGGCGCCGAGATCGTTGGCGAGTTCGTAGATGGGCCAGAATTGGGGCTCGTTGAGACCGGCGCCGTTGACGTTGCTGAAGAGCATGGCGCCGGGGAAGTGAAGCTGGCGGCAGGCGCGGTCGAGTTCCCGGACGCTGGCGGCGGGGTCGTTCAGGGGGAGGGTGGCGAGGGCGGTGAAGCGGCCGCGTTTGGTGTCGCGGATCGCGGCGAAGGCGTCGTTGACGAGGGCGGCGAAGCGCGCGGCGGTGGCGGGGGTTTCGACGTGGGTGCCGGGGGTGGTCAGGGTGAGCACCTGGGTGATCACCTGGGTACCGGCGCCGTGCTCGATCAGCATCTGCTCGCGGAAGTCGATGTCGCGGTGGCCGGGGACGGCGATGTTGTAATCGCCGGGGTAGTAGATGCGCGGATTGCCGTCCTCGTCGATGGTGACTTCGACGGCGCTCGGGCCGGAGCGCAGGGCGTCCAGGTAGGCCGGCGGATAGAAGTGGTTGTGAAAATCAATGATGGGCATGCCAGTAGCGATAGACAGGCAATCCTAACACGACGATGAGCAGGCCGGTGGCGGCTTGCATGGGGTCGGCGGCGATCTGGATGGCGGCGACAATCACGGCGGCGATGGCGAAGGTGACCGGGACAAAGGCCAGGCGGCCGCGCAGGCGCATCAGACCGATCGCCATGAGGGCGAAGAAGAGCCACTCGGTATAGATGACGCGGGTGAAGAGGGCGCGGTAGGTGCCGGTGGCGACCAGGATGCACGACCAGAGGGCCTGGAGCACGATGGCGTGGCGCAGCGAAGCGAGCCAGCGGAAGGCGAGGCCTTCGCGGGCCATGGCGTAGTACGTGCGCGGTCCGGCCAGGATCACGCCGTTGAGGACGCCGGTGGCGGAGAGGATGACGAGGGCGGAGATGAGGGACGCGCCGCGGGGTCCGGCGACGGCCTGGGCGGCGTCGGCCGCGACGCGCGGGGAGGCGATCACGCGGCTGATGGGGAGCAGGTAGAGATAGGCGGCGTTGAGCAGGACGTAGAGGGCGGTGACGGTGAGGGTGCCGATGAGCAGGGCGCGCGGGATGGTGCGGACGGGGTCGCGGGTTTCGCCGGCGGTGTAGGTGACCATGTGCCATCCGCCGAAGGCGAAGAGGGCGGCGGAGACGGCGAGGACGAATTCGCGGAAGGGCGCGGGCGGAGGCGGCGGGGCCGTGGGGGAGTGCGGGGCGGGCGTAGCGAGGAAGGCGGCCATGCCGAGCAGGATCAGGATGGCGACGACCTTCGAGATGGTGACGACGGTCTGGAGCATGCTGCCCTGGCGGACGCCGAGGTAGTTGACGAAGGAGAAGGTGACAATGCCGGCGATGGCGACCGCGCGGATGCCGGTATCGTCGAGCGGTATAAACCAGGCCACGTAGCGGGCGAGAATGACGCTGGAGGCGGCGATGATGCCGGAGTGGGCGCTCCAGAACATGGCCCAGCCCCAGAGGAATCCGAAGGCGGGGGAGAGGGTCTCCTTGAGGAAGACGTAGACCCCGCCGGTGCGCGGAAAGGCGGCGGAGAGTTGGGCGCAGACCAGCGCGCCGCAGAGGGTGAGGATGCCGGCGGCGATCCAGACGGAGAGCACGCCGGGGACGGTGGGGACGTGGCGGTTGATCTCCGAGGGCTGGACGAAGATTGCAGCGCCGATGATGATGCCGACCACCATGGCGGTGGCGTGGAGGAGTCCGATGGGGCGGTCGGGCGGGGACGCCAAGATGGGTCCGAGTGTATCATGAGTGCCGATTCCTTCGCCTCCGCGATTTCCTGCATTATTCGTTCCTGCGACAATCGAGAGAACAACCATGCCTCAGTTACATTACAGCTACTGGCTGGCCCCGTTGCTGATCGCGCTGATCCTTTTCGCTGTCAGCTTGCTCATCCGGGTCCCGGCTCTGCAAGCCATTTACCGCGAGAAGTTTCCTGAGACGCCCCGGGAACGGCTCTTCTGGACTGCGCTGGGGTTTTTCGTGGCGGTAGCCGTGGTCCGGATCCTGACGTTCCTCATACACCGTGAAATCGGCCCATTTCACGACATCCGGATGGGTGGGCGCCACATTCACCACTTGGTATGGGGCATTCTCCTGCTCCTGGTCACTGGCTTCGGGTGGCTGCTGCAGGCCGGCACCGGCGACACGGGTTCTCGAACGTGGGTTGGCCGCGTAATGTCCATGGCGTACGGCGTTGGGGCGGCCCTCACCCTCGATGAATTTGCACTCTGGCTCAACCTGCGCGACGTCTATTGGGAGCGCCAAGGCCGCTCTAGCTTCGAGGCGCTCTCACTCTTCGCCGCCGCCCTTGCGATTGCCGCCTTGGGCGGAGCCTTCTTCCGCGCCGCGGCGCACAAGTTGATACGGGCCAAACACGATCAGCCGCCAAGGTGATCACCGCCAATGGTTTACCGCGGGCGTGCGGTGTGGTCGAAGGCGACCTTGCCGCCGACGATGGTGTAGACCACGTCGGTGGCGAGGATCTCGTCCTCGGGGATCGTCATGATGTCCTTGGAGAGGACGGTGATGTCGGCGAGTTTGCCGGGCTCCAGCGCGCCTTTCAGCTTGTCCTCAAATGCTGCGTAGGCGTTATTGACGGTGTAGGACTTCAGGGCTTGCACGCGGGACATGCGCTGGTCCGGGTAGAAGACGGTGCCGTCCTTGAGTTTGCGGCTGACGGTGGCGTAGAAGCTGGCGAGCGGGCTCACATCTTCGACGGGGGCGTCGGTGCCATTGCCGACAATGGCGCCGGTCTTCATCAGTTTCTGCCAGACGTAAGCGCCTTCCTCGGCGCGTTGCGGGCCGAGGCGGAGAAGGACGTAGGGGGCGTCGGAGGTGCAATGGATGCCTTGCATGGCGGCGATGACGCCGAGTTGTCCGAAGCGGGGGATATCGGCGGCGCTGAGGTGCTGGGCGTGCTCGATGCGCCAGCGGAGGTCCTTCTTGTCGGGGTGGGCTTTGAAGGCGTCCTCGAAGATGTTGAGGGTTTCGCGATTGGCGCGATCGCCGATGGCGTGGACGCAGAGTTGGAAGCCGTGCTGGATGGCGAGTTCGGCGGTTTTGCGGATGTCGGCTGGGTCGTCGGTATTGAGCCCGCTGCTATCGGGTTTGTCGGTGTAGGGGGCGAGGAGCCATGCGCCGCGGGGGCCGAGGGCGCCATCGATGGCGCGTTTGATGGCGCGCACCGTAAAGAAATCGTCGCCCGCGCCGATTATCTTGTAGCGGTCGAGATTGGCGGAGAGCTGTTCGTTGGACGTGCGGAGCATCATCCAGATGCGCATGCGGAGCTCGTGGGCGTCGGCCATCATCTTGAGGATGTCCACGGTGGCGAGGGGGGAGCCGGCGTCCTCGAAAGTGGTGATGCCTTTGGAAAGCGATTCGTCGATGGCGAGGCGGATGGCCTTGTTGGTTTCGGCGAGGCGGTCGGCGGGGGTGCGTTTGGCTTCGTAGTCGGCGTGGGCGCGGCTGACGACGCCTTGGGCGCGTTCGCGGAGGAGGCCGGTGGGCGCGCTTTTGGCGTCTTTGAGGATTTCTCCGCCCGAGGGGTTGGGAGTCTGGCCGTTGACGCCGGCGAGAGAGAGGGCCTTGCCGTTGACGAAGGCGGCGTGGCCGCTGGCGTGGGTGAGGATGACCGGGTTGTTGGGCGAAACTTTGTCGAGGGAATCGTGGAGCGGAAAGCCTTCGACGTTGGGGGTGGGCGGGGCGGTCCACTTGGACTGGTGCCAGCCGCGGCCGACGATCCATTCGCCAGGTTTGGCCTGTTTGACGGCGCGGGCGACCTGCGCGACGATGTCGTCCCAGGTGCGGGCTTCGCGGAGGTCGAGGCCCATGCGGAATTCGCCGACACCGGTGAAATGTCCGTGGCCTTCGATGAAGCCGGGGATGGCGAGCATGCCGTGGAGATCGATGACCTTGGTGTTGGGGCCGATCCACTGGTCGGCGGCGCGGTCGGCGCCGAGGGCGGTGATCTTGCCGGCGCGGACGGCGACGGCCTGCGCGGTGGGCGCGGCGGGGTTCATGGTGACGATCTTGCCGTTGCGGAGAACGAGGTCCGCGGGCTGGGCCAGGAGGGACGCGGCAAAGGCGGCAACGAGGACGGGCAGGGATACGCGCATGGAGAA
>Ga0208587_1001775_pt1 | contig 11319 bp, 7 predicted proteins | sample NGESurdeep092012_7_FD_184472 | JGI IMG/M metagenome (GOLD analysis project Ga0208587, IMG submission 184472) | Arctic peat soil microbial communities from Barrow, Alaska - NGEE Surface sample 210 deep-092012 (SPAdes) | ecosystem: Environmental > Terrestrial > Soil > Wetlands > Peat ...
GTCTGACCGGTCCGCGGCCGAGGTGGCAGCCACGCTGGCCGAAGAGGGGATCGAGCTCGACACGGAGACGACAGACACCCGGCTGTCCTATCTCGTTGAGCACGGAAACCTCGCCCGCAGCCCCCGCGAGACCGAGGCCAGGAGCCTGCGTGACTACCTGCAGAACCGCGCCCGCTATCAGCTGACCCAACGCGGTGAGCTCGTACATCGTCAGATCGAGGACCTGCTGGGCTACTCCGAGAGCGCACGCGAGGTCTCCAGTGAGATGCTCGGGGGCATCCAGGCCGGGTTGGCGGCCCTTGATGGCTATGACGATGCCGCGCTTGCGGGCGCCGAGCCGGACCTGCTCGCCCGTCAGATCGGCACTCTGTTCGCCCAGTTCGAACGCCTGGTGCAAAGTACGCGAGAGTTCTACACCTATCTGACCCAGGTGCTCTCCCGATTCGACCTCGACCGCGGAGAGTTCCAGGCCTTCAAGGGTGCGTTGCTGGATTACCTGCAGCGCTTCGTCGACGAGATCTCCCGATACATGCCACAGATTGCGGACATCCTCGGGCGGCTTGCTTCGCGCGTGCCAGCTCTGTGTGAGCGAGCCAACACAGGTCAACGTTTGCTGGACATCGACGGGCAGGCAGCGCGTCGCGCACCGGGGCTCTCGCCGCAGGACTGGCAGGCGCTGCACGTGTGGTTCAACGGCGAGAACGGTCGTGGCAGCGATGCCGACGGCGTGCGCCGACTGGCTGGCGAAGCGATGCGCTCACTGTTGGTCAACCTTCGCCGGATTGCCGCCAGCAGTGAGAGGGAGCAAAGCAGGTACGCGGACCTGGTGCGTCTCGCCGGCTGGTTCGACTCGGCAGACGATGCCACGGCGCACGCTCTTTGGGCGGCCGCCTTCGGCCTGTACCCCTGTCGTCACCTGGGATTCGTTGCCGATGACGACGACAGCCCCGTGCCACCAACAACCTCGTGGTGGCAGGCACCTGCCGCCGAGGTGCCGGTGATGTTGCGTAGACAGGGCCAGCGCAAAGTCGCGGGAGGCACGGGCCGACGCGAGGACTTCACGGCGACCAAGTTGGCGCGGCTCGCCGAGCGCGAGGGCGCCGAACGTCGCAGGAGTGAGGCGTTGGCCGAGCTTGCCGGGCACTCTGGAGACCTGGATCGGGTCCGCCTCTCGGACGAAGCGCGTCACGTGCTGCTTGACCTGTATGCCCGAGCCATGGTGGACGGCGATCGCGCCGACCGCTGGGTGAAGCTGACCGGCACCGGGGTTCTCCTGCACGTCAGGGCGACCCCGGGTCGAGACAGCGTGATCACCAGTCCGACGGGTCGCATGTCTCTGGTCGGCCTGACCCTGGCTATTGAGCTGGTCGAGGCCAGCGGTCTTGCGGCGGGAGGTGACCGGTGAGCACCACCCGCATTGAGCGTCCGGCACCCGCGGTCGACCACCTTGCCGTCGCAGAACGCACTCAGGCCGCGCGGGCGTTGCTGCGGCACCCATTGATGACAGCAGGCGGTCCGTTCGCCGAAGAGCTGCGACTGGTTCGTCGACACCAGAACGAGCTCGTCAGGTTGTTCGCGGAGGGCATGGGCTACCGGCTCGTGGTCGAGCCGGGCGCATCTCGCCTGTTCAAAGCCGGGCTCGGCCGCGACAGCACCCGCCCTCTGAACAAACGATCTGGGGCACCCTTCGCGCCCCGGGCGTACGCCCTTCTGTGCCTGACGATCGCGGCCCTCACCCGTGGCAAGGCCCAGCTCCTCGTCGATGAGCTGGTCTCCCAGGTGCGGTCGGCAGCGGCGGATGCCAAGATCGCGGTCGACCTCGACAGCTCCGTCGACCGCAGGGCTCTGCACGCGGCCCTGACCGTGCTTGTCCGCCTTGGAGTGCTCAGTGAACGCGACGGCGATCTGGATCACTGGGCCGACCAGCGCACCCAGTCGTTGCTGGACGTGCACCGCGAGGTCCTTTCACTGCTGATCTCGGCCCCGCTCTCCTCGGCCACCTCGCCCGCGAACCTTCTCGACACCGCGGTGCTGCCCTCGGCTGCCGGTGGAGCTCGCACTGCCATCCGCAGGACTCTTGTCGAGTCGCCGCTGATGTCGGTCGACGACCTGGAGCAGGCTCAAGCCGACTGGTGGCGACGTAACCGGAACCGTGAGCGAGAGTGGTTCCGCGACCGTTTCGGACTCGACCTCGAGCTGCGGGCCGAAGGTGCGCTCGCCGTCGACCCTGAGGACGAGCTCACCGACATCGTGTTCCCCGGCAAGGGTGCGACCAAGCACCTTGCCCTGCTACTGCTCGAGCGGGTTGCCGGGCTGGCGCGCGATACTCACCAGACGCAGGGGTTGGCCGACGACACCGAGGGCGCCGAAGCGGGTGCGGTGTGGCGCGTCATACCAGATGTTGATTTGCGCTCCTCAGCCTCGGAAGTTCTGCACCTGTGGCAGGAAGGGTTGCGGCGCGACCAGCGAGAGGACCCAGATGCGGCGGTCGGCGAGGCGCTTGGATTGCTCCAACAGCTGGGCCTGCTCCGCCAGCTCGGTCCCATAGGCCGCAGCCATGACGGCGGAGTGTGGGCTGTTCATGCGGCAGCCGCCCGATACGCCACGCGCACGACGTTGGCCGAAGCATCCGGCAGCGGCGAACGATCGTTGTTCGACCTCGACCAGGAGGACCAGTGACCAGCTCCCGCGACACCGCCCGCTTCCGGCTCTGCAGAAGCGGCATCCTGAACGTGTGGCAGTACGACGAGCAGATCTTCACCTTCGCGGGAGGGCGCCTCTTGCTGCGAGGGGCAAACGGTGCTGGCAAGTCCAAGACTCTGGAGATGCTGCTTCCGTTCGTCCTTGACGGCGACAAGCTCCGGATGACCGCATCGGGGCGCCATCACACCAGCTTGTTATGGCTGATGACCGACGGGTATGCCGGAGCGAGCCGCACCGGGTACCTCTGGGTCGAGTTCACCCGCCAGGATGAGGACGACCAGACGATCACGGTGACCTGCGGGGTGGGCATCCGCGCCTCCGACTCGGCGCGGCAAGCCACTGCATGGTTCTTCACCTCCCCCAGGCGGGTCGGTCACGACCTGCAGCTCGAGGACGAGTCCGGTCCGTTGAGCATGCAGCGCTTGCGAGCGGAGGTTGAGACCGATGGCCACTTCTTCGAATCGGCTCCGCGCTATCGCGACCATGTCGGCCAGCTGTTGTTCGGGCTGCCGCCTGACCAGTACGCCGACCTGCTGAGACTGCTCTACTGGCTGCGTCAGCCACAGGTCGGGGAGGACATCGAGCCCGAACGTCTGGCCACACAGCTCGAGCAGGCTCTGCCTCAGGTGGATGACGGTGCCGTCCGGATCGCCGGTGACACGTTCGACGAGCTGGAGGCGTTTGGCGAGCAGATCGCCCGACGTGACCGAGCGGCCAGCGCTGTCGCCGACTTCGTCCGGACCTACGCGGGCTATGCCCAGGGCGTGTTGCGTGCCCGCGCCGAGGCGGTAGTCGAGGCGGATCGTGATCTGCGACAACGGCGTTCAGGTCTGCGCACCTCGGAGAGGCTGCTCAGGCAGGTCGAAGGGGAGCTGACCTCGACCCGAGCGGAGCTGGTGACGGTCACCGGGGAGCACGAGACCACAAGGTCACGGATCGCCGAGCTGGAGAAGGGCCCGGAGGCACGCGCACAGCAGCGGATGACGGAGCTGTCCCGGAGGGTTTCCGACCTGCAGGCGGCAGCCAAGCGGTCACGGCAGGTGGCCGACAAGGCCAGCGACCGCGCGGTGACCAGCGCCAAGAGGCGGCAAGGGGCGCGTGACGGTGTTGTCGCCGACAGCGCCCGACTCCACGGCGAGCTGATAGAGACAGCGAAGTCACTGGGCAAGGCGGGCTGCGCCGCTCCCCTCGCCATTACGTCAGAACTGGCAGTGGCCCCGGACGCTCCTGGGCCGACTGCCGGTGCTGCCGCTGCGGAGCAGATGACCCGCAGTGTCCGCGACGTCAGACCAGCGCTTGGCGAGCTTCGCGCCGCCGTCGTGGTCGTTCAGGGCGCCCAGCAAGCCGCTGAGGAAGCGCACGCGAAGGCCACCGCGGCCGAGCAGCGGGCTGCCGAGGTGGAGGAGCGCGCCGAACACGCTACTCGGGCACTGCGCGCCGCCTCTGAGGCGAGCCGTGGCCATGAGCAGGAGCTGAACGAACAACTTCATTCGTGGCTACACGACGACGACGCCGTGGAGCTTGTCCTACCCGAGCTGACGGCAGACAACCTCGCTGGGCTGGAGGCACTCGTGCGCAGTGCTGTCGCTCCGGTGCGGACACGTCACGAAGAGGCGCAAGGCGTCGCGACGGCGAAGATCCGCGAAGCTGAGAAGCGAACCGTGGCCCTGAGCGCGAAGCGTGCAGCTGTTGAGGCGGAGGCTGATCCGAGCCCACCCGAGCCAAACTGGTTGCGCGACAGCCGGGTTGGGCTCGATGGGGCGCCGCTGTGGCAGCTGGTGGACTTCAGAGACACCGTTTCGGAGCAACAGCAGGCGTGTGTCGAAGCCGCGCTCGAGGGCGCCGGCCTGCTCGATGCCTGGGTGCATCCCGACGGTCGAGTCATCGACGGCACGCGGCGGGACGTGACATTGCAGGTCTCTCCCCCGGCTGCCGGGCCGGCGGCTGCGGCGTCGACAGGATCCACCGTCGCCGAGGTCCTTGCCCCCGATTTACCGGATGGCTGCACCGTTCCCGGCGCCGTGATCGAGTCATTGCTGGCGTGCATCGGCTTGGACAACGACCAATCCGAGGTTAGCGTCACCCGCGATGGTCGCTGGCGTTCGGGACCGGCCGAGGGCCGCACCCAGAAAGAACGTGCGCAGTACATCGGCGCCACCGCGCGCGCTGCGGAGCGACAACGTCGGCTTCAGCGTCTGGACGAGGAGCTGGCGGTGGTCGCCACGGCTCTCGGCGTGGCACGGGAAGCGCTGGCTGGAGCGCGCGCACACCTGGCAGGAATCGACGCGTGGACGGCTTCGCGACCGCGCCACGAGCAGGTCCTGCAAGCCTGGGTGCGACAGTCAGCTGCGGAGCACGCAGCAGAGCGTGTACAGCGTGAGTTGGAGCAATCGACTGCCTGGGCGAAATCCGAGCGCGCAAAGGCCGCGGCAAGTCAGTCGGCTCTCGATGAGCTTGCGGTGACCCATTCACTGCCAACTACGTTCTGGGGACTCGCTGCCTGCCGGGAGGTCCTCGCAGCTCTTGCCCTTCGACTTGACGGACATGAGACACGACTCGCCGAGCTCGCCCGTCGCCTCGCCGAATGGGCGGAGTTCGCGGACCAGGCCCGCGGCGATGACGAGGAGGCCCAACAACGGCTCCGCGAGACCACCGACGCCGAGCAGCTCGCGACAGGGGTCGCCGCCGAGTACGACGAGCTGCGCTCCGCAGTCGGCGCCTCCGTCCGCCAGCTCGAGCAGCGACTCTCCGACCTTCGGCACGCGTTCGCCACGGCCACGGCACGCCGCACTGAACTGCAGTTGACCATCGACAGCATCAACGAGTCGATCGGCACCACCCGCGCCCAGGTCCAGGGGAACGTCGCCGCGGTTGCTGCGGGCGAGCCTGTCTTTGAATCGGCGCGGATGGCGCTGGCAGCCTTGGCTGAGGTGCCCGGGCTGGTGCCTGCCGGCTTAGGGTCCGATGGACTTGGTCTGGCGACCGGCGACATCGCCCAAGCCGACACCAGGACCGCCGCAGCCATCCTCGGTGCTGAGTCGCACCTTCGCGCAGTCGACGCCAATGCGGTCCTCGCCGCCTCGAGGGACCTGCAAAGCGGCCCAGCAGCCACCCTCGAGCCTCGTGTTGCCGAGATACATGGTGTGCTCACCGCTGTCGGCCAGGACGAATCCGCCGAGACTCCGCTCGTCGAGCTCGCCGAAAGGCTGCGTGCTTCGGTGGCTGCCGATCGTGAGCTGCTGACCGAGCGCGAACGTCGCCTCTTCGAGGACCACGTCCTCGGTCACCTGGGTGAGGCTCTGCGCAGGGTGCGGCTCAAGGCCGAGGAGCTCGTGACCGCCATGAACCAACTGCTGCACGGGGTCACCACCTCACAAGGCATCAGGGTGAGGCTGCGGTGGAAGCTCCGTGACGACATACCGCCTGAGGCAAGACGAGCCGTTCAGCTGCTGGGCGAGCCCCTGGGAGCACTGCTTGCAGATGAGCGACGCGACCTGCGAGAGTCCCTCCACCAGCTCATCGAGGTGTCCCGGGCCGATGCACCGGACGAGTCCTACGCCGAGCACCTGGCTCGAGCACTGGACTATCGGCGTTGGTTCACCTTCCGTATCCAGTACCACCGCCCCGAAGCCCCCGACTGGACTGCCCTGCACCGCAAATCACCCCTGTCGCAGGGCGAGCAGAAGGTCCTGTGCTACCTGCCGCTCTTTGCTGCTGCGGCCGCGCACTTCACCTCCATAGCGGGCGCCGCTCCCTTCGCGCCCCGGTTCGTGCTTCTGGATGACGCTTTCCCCAAGATCGATGTGCGGACCCATCCCCTGCTGTTCGGCCTGCTTGTCGACCTTGATCTCGACTTCGTCATCACCAGTGAACGTCTGTGGGGCGACCATGCGACCGTCCCCGAGCTGGCGATCTACGAGGCGCTACGAAGCCCCACCGAGCGCGGTATCGCCCAGTACGAACACCGCTGGGACGGACACCAGCTCACCGCAGTGGGTGCATGAGGTGAGATCCGAGCCACCAGACTGGTGGTCTGCGGAAGTCCTGTCCCGGGTATGGGTGCAGCTGGCGGACCGGCTGGAACGCAACGGACTACAGGCTAAGGGCCGGATCATGGTCACGGGACTGGACCGCGACGAGCGCCACGCCCTCGGGGGGATGCTGGGCAGGGTTCTCGCCTCTGACGCCTGTCGGATCGACCTGCCGTCGCTGGACGAGCGCCTACGCGCCAGGTCGGATGGGGGACTCGTCCGGGCATCCGAGCGTGTGCTGGGTCGAGCGCTCGTCGACCGACCGGCAAAACGTCAGGCCGCAGGGGCGAGGCGAGAGGCGCCGTTCGCCGAGGCGCGGTCCTGGTTGGAACAACACCCGGACCAGGTCCAGGAATGGACCGAGGCATGGCTGGCGACCTTGCGGCGAGACGGCTTGCTCACGCGGGACCCTGATCCCTCAGGGTTGATCGTCCAAGCCCTTTCGGTGCTCGAGACCTGCCTTGAGGACCCCCTGCGTCCCGGCCTGGCCCGTACCGAGCTAGCAGCCGCCGCCGCACACGATGCCCACGCCCTCGACGACGACCGCAGGCTGAGTCAGCTGATCCTGCGTGCCCTTGCCCTGCGGCTTCATCGCCCTGCGCCAGCGTCTGCCTCAGATCGACGCCAGATCTGGGAAAGCATTGGCGTCACTACGGATTCGGTGTCGAGCACCTGCCTCACACGTGGTCTCGGTGTGCTTGACGGCTGGGCCGGAGCCCTGCGCTACCGGTTGGCAGCCGACTCCGGCGACCCGATCCATGTCACATGGTGGGACCTTCGACAGGGACTCCAGATGGCTCCCGGTCAGGAGGTACTCGTCTGCGAGAACCCTCGCGTGCTGGAGGCCATTGCCGAACGCGGACTCGATGGCATCACGGTCGTGTGCACGAGTGGACGCTCGACGCTCGTTGTCCTGGAGGTCCTGCGCAGGCTTTCGGGGTCCGGCGCCCACATTCGCTACCACGGCGACTTCGACTGGCCTGGTATCGCCATGACGAATCAGCTGATTGCCATGTTTGACGTCCAACCCTGGAGCATGTCCGCGGACGACTACCTCGACTCCCCGGCTCGTCTGCCTTTGGTTGGATCCGAGGTCGCCCCAACATGGGACGCAGACCTGGGTGCAGCTATGCGCCACCGAGGTCTCGCGGTGCACGAAGAAGCCGTCCTCGGAGGTCTCCTGGACTCGCTCTGGCCCTGACAGACAAGTTCAGGCGTCACAGGCAGCACGCCAGCGTACCGAACGCCTGCTTGACGTTGGCACGTCGTAGGACGGTAGGGGTCACCAACCTTGAGGGATTGCAGCCGTGGGTTGCATGACTGAGTAGAGCTCACGGCGGCCCGCAATGCGTGACGACCGGCTGCCCGCCAAGGTTGCGCGGATTGTGGAGTCGCTGGATGAACTTCGCTTCACACGGTGAGTCGACGTCGTGAACGCGAACTGCTCCTGCGACACGCTCTGAGCCGGTAACCGGGTCCGCAGCTCAGCCGCGTGAGTACTTGTTCTTCTGGTACTCCTGAACCCATTTCTTGGAGCTCAACCAGGTTCCTTGTCCTGACTTCTGGGCACGAAGGCGACCGCGGATGGCGGCCACGCGGAGCGCGTTGGCGGTCAGACCCGATTTCTTGTCGGCCAGGCTGGCCAGCGGCACCAGCCGGGCTGGGCCCGCGACGGCGGGTATCACGAACCGGTAGAGGTTGTTCGTGACGGAGCGTGCGATGAGCTCCCCCATCGGGCCGAGGTCGCCTGCGTCCGCTTTGCGCATGGCGCTCAGGTACTTGGTGCGTTCGTTCTTGAAGATGATGGCGGGCGGGTATCCGAGGCGCACCAGGATCAGGTTGAGCAGCAGTCGGCCGGTACGCCCGTTCCCGTCGAGGAACGGGTGGATGCGCTCGAACATGTTGTGCACGTGAGCCAGCCGCTCCGGAAGCGGGGCTTGTGCGTCTGGGTCGCGGAGTGTGTTCACGGACTTCACCCAGTCCAGCATCAGGTGGGCAACCTCTGGGGAGGGTGGCGGTTTCATGCCACCGGGGAAGGGGGCGAGCTCGTGCTCCCGCCAGTTTCCCGGGCTCTCTTTGGGTGTGGCGTGCGGGTGCGGGGACACATCCCACACTGGTGTCATTGCCTTGTGATGGATCGATCTGACCTCTTGGAGGCTGAGCAGATCCCCGCTCGTCCAATCACCCGGTTCCACGCCCTGTCCATAGACCCAGCAGGCAGCGTCGGCGTACCCCGTGACCTCCATATACTCGCGCAGCTCCTTGGACCCGACCGCGCGGCCTTCGTCCAGCAGTTTGCGCACCTGGTCGAGGATGAGCGTGTTGCCCTCGAGCGCGGTGGAGTGGTGGGCTTCCTGGTGCCACAGGTCGTCCCAGATGTCTTCGGCCTCAGCGGGGCGCGGAAGACCGCCGAGGCGGGAGTCGAGATCCTCGATGGCTTCGTCAAGCCTGGCGTAGATCATCGCTCGCGGGGGTCTCCCCGAGGGAATGTTGCTCAATGGAGCACTCCAGTCGTTGGGCCGACAAAATGTTGTTCGGTTTCGTCCCAACAAACTGTACCGAACACTTTGGCCGTCCGGCATCGCGACAACCCAACCAAGTTGTTCGGTTGTCAGAGAAGTATGTGTACCGAACAGTCTCTCGAGCTTGACAATGCCCCTGACGTACCCAGGTGCATTGTCGTGGAAGCCGGTTGAGGTAGAGAACGCGTCCGTCGTTGTAGTAGACGTTGCCCATCGGCGTGTCCGGCTGTGGCCGATGGTCGTCGGCTATCTGTGGGGAATACGCACGGAAGTCGTTGTGGGTCAGGCGTTTGCGCTGGTCACGGTCTTGCAGCCTTGGGACTGTAAATCCATCGCGAAAACCGGCTCTTGTGACTGATCCGTGGGTGCTTTGAGCGTGCCTTGAGACGCAACACGCCGTTCCCCCTTATGTTCTGGGCTGTCTAGGTCCCCTGAACTTTGGGCGGAGGAACGGCGTGCGCGATGTCAGCCTATGGAACGAAGTGTTGGGCGTCGAGAAGGCCGTGTTCGAGTCGGTGGACTGCGACCAGGAGCAGGACCTGTTGGTGGCCCGGGTCCGGCCCACGAGGCGGGCGCGGGGTCGTTGCGGTCTGTGCCTGCGGCCCTGTCCTGGCTATGACGGCGGCGATGGCCGGCGGCGGTGGCGGGCGTTGGACCTGGGCACGGTCAAGGCGGTGTTGGAGGCCGACGCTCCCCGGGTGTCCTGCCGCCGGCACGGGGTGGTGGTTGCGGCGGTGCCGTGGGCTCGTCATGGCACCGGGCACACGTACGCGTTCGATGACACGGTGGCGTGGTTGACGGTCCGCTGTTCCAAGACCGCGGTGCGTGAGCTGATGCGGGTCGCGTGGCGCACGGTGGGTTCGATCATCACCAGGGTCAGCGCTGATGCGATGGCCCGGACCGACAGGTTCGCGAACCTGTCCCGGATTGGGATCGACGAGATCAGCTACAAGCGGGGCCACCGCTACTTGACGGTGGTGGTCGACCATGACTCGCGCCGGTTGGTCTGGGCTGCGCCGGGACGGGACAAGGCCACCCTGAACACGTTCTTCGACGAGCTCGGCCCGGACCGGTGCGCGGCCATCACCCACGTGTCGGCTGATGCGGCGGACTGGATCGCTGACGTTGTCGCGGCTCGGTGCCCGGCCGCGGTCCAGTGCGCAGATGCCTTCCACATCGTGAAATGGGCTACCGAGGCCCTGGACGAGGTCCGTCGGGGAGTGTGGAACACGGCCCGGGCCAGCGCCCGGGCCGAGCCCGGACGCCGGCGCGGGCGGCCCACCTCAGATGCGCCGCCGCGGCCGGGTAGCGACCTGGCCAGAGGGTTGAAGAACAGCCGGTACGCGCTGTGGAAGAACCCGCAGAACCTGACCGTGAGCCAGGGCGCGAAGCTGGAGTGGGTCGCCAAGACCGACCCCCGGCTGTATCGGGCGTACCTGCTGAAGGAGGGCCTGCGCATGGTGTTCGTCCTGAAGGGTGAGGCCGGTAAGGAAGCGCTGGACCGGTGGGTCAGCTGGGCCCGGCGTTGTCGCATCCCGGCGTTCGTGGACCTGCAGAAGCGGGTCGTCAGGCACCGCAAGACCATCGATGCGACCCTCGAGCATGGCCTGTCGAACGGGCTGATCGAATCGACGAATACGAAGATCCGGGTCCTGACCAGAATGGCGTTCGGCTTCACCAAACCCGAAGCACTCGTAGCCCTGGCCATGCTCGCCCTCGGCGGCTACTGCCCACCACTACCCGGCCGACAGACCCCGAAATGACCCACGGATCGGGCAGGGGAGCCATTTTTCGACTGCTTTGGTCTGTGTCGGAAAGGATGAAGCCCAACTCCATTCCGGAAGACAACACGAAAGGACAGAGTCGAAGTCCACCCACAGCGTCGGTTCGCCGCCCACCTCAGCCAGCGCGACCAGCACGGCGCATCAGGGAACGGCGCTCGTACTCAGAAGCCCGCGTCCCAAGTGCCGATCCTAATTGCGACGATCGTCGGCGCGAATGCTCAGGTCCCCAACGGCGTCCGCTGGTCGTCCGTCATAGGTGCGTGGGCCCGCCCGATGCAG
>Ga0208587_1001777_pt1 | contig 11313 bp, 9 predicted proteins | sample NGESurdeep092012_7_FD_184472 | JGI IMG/M metagenome (GOLD analysis project Ga0208587, IMG submission 184472) | Arctic peat soil microbial communities from Barrow, Alaska - NGEE Surface sample 210 deep-092012 (SPAdes) | ecosystem: Environmental > Terrestrial > Soil > Wetlands > Peat ...
GCCGCCCGGCCAACACCCCATTGGGCAAAGATCACGATCGCGATCGCGATCCAGCCCTGGCCGTTCACCGTCAGGTCGCCGAACCAGCCGGGCGAGATGGCGAGCGTGATGGTCGCCCCGGCGAGGCCCGCGAAGAGGCCGCCGACCACCACGTAGGCGTACCGCAGGCGGTAGACGTCGACGCCCAGCGTGTCGGCCGCCGTCGGGCTCTCGCCGACCGCGCGCAGATGGAGACCCGGCCGCGTCCGGTTGATCCAGTACCAGGCCATCGGCACAACGACGTAGCCCACGTAGACGAGGACGCTCTGGTCGGTGAACAGGATCGGCCCGATGGCCGGAACCGCCGCCAGGCCGGGGATCGTGAGCGTCGGCAGGAGGGCGATCGCGCCGGCCTTGGAGAGGTTTTCGCCGAGGACGCGCGCAAGGCCCGTGCCCAGGAACGTCAGCGCAAGCCCAGAGACGATCTGCTCCGCCTGGAAGCTGATGGTGATGACGGCATGGAGGACGGACAGGAGCCCCCCGGCCAGCGTGCCCAGGACCAGCCCGAGCCACGGGTTGCCGGTCGCCACCGCCGTCCCGAACGCGACCACGGCGCCGATGAGCATCATTCCCTCGACGCCCAGGTTGATGACGCCCGCCCGCTCGGCGAAGATCTCGCCGACGGCGGCGAACAGGAGGACGGTCCCCGAGGCGACGCCGGCGGCGAGGATGATCGTTGGGTCCATCAGGCCACCCGCCGCTCGACGCGGACGCGGTACCGGAGGACGACCTCACTGGCGATCAGGCAGAAGAGGATGATCCCCTGGATCATCGCCGGGATGCCGGACGGCTGGATCTCGCGGCCGGCCAGGATCAGGGCCCCGAACGCGATCGCGGCGACGATGACGCCATACGGGTGGAGCTTCGCGATGTAGGCCACGATGATGGCCGTGAAGCCGTAGCCGGGCGAGATGGCCTGCTGGAGCCGGTGGACGACGCCCGACACCTCGCTCATCCCGGCCAGCCCGGCGAGGGCACCGGAGAGGGCGAAGACGATCACCGTGTTGCGGGCGACGTTGATCCCGGCGTACCGGGCAGCGCGCGGGCTGTCCCCGATCAGGCGGATTTCGTACCCCCGCCGGCTGCGGAAGAGGAGGAACCGGACCAGGATCGCCGCCACGAGGCCGAAGACGAGCCCAAGGTGGACCGTCAGCCCCGAGAAGGCGGGGAAGGCGGCCGAGAAGTCGGAGAGGCGCGGCAGCCACGCTTCCTTCGGGAACTGGGCCGTGAGCTGGAAGCCACCCTCGCTCCATGGCCCGTTGACCCAGTACGCGAGCCAGAGCGCGGCGACGTAGTTGAGCATCAGGGTGACGATGATCTCGTTCACCCCGCGGAAGGCCTTGAGGATCCCGGGGATCGCGCCGTAGGCGGCCCCCACCAGCATGCCGGCGGCCATCATCACCGGGATCGTGATGATCGATGGCGTGCCGGCCGGAACGATCGGGACCAGCACGACCGCCGAGGCGCCCCAGGCGCCCATCAGGAACTGGCCCTCTGCCCCGATGTTCCACAGGCGCATCCGGAAGGCGAGGGCGCAGGCGAGGCCGGTGAGGATCAGCGGCGTCGCCATGACCAGCGTGTCGGACAGGACGCCGAGGCTGCCGAAGGACGAGCGCAGGATGTGGACGAAGATCTGGATGGGGTCGCCCCCGGCGATCCACAGGATGACGCCGCTGATGGCGAGGGCGACGATGACGGCGCCGATCGTCGTCATCACGGGAAGCCACCGCGGGACCTCGAGGCGCCGCTCGAGGCGGATGGCCCAGGGCAGGAGGCTGTCCGCGCGGCCGGGCCGGCCGGCAGGAGCCTGCGTGGTCACGCGACGCTCACCAGCGGGGCGCCGGGCTCCGCCACCGGCGGCGTCGCGCCCCCGGTCATGCGCAGGCCGATCTCCCCGATGTCCGCCTCGGCGGCGTCGTAGAGCCCGACGAGTCGGCCCTCGTAGATCACCGCCACGCGGTCGGCAAGGGCCAGGATCTCGTCGAGATCCTCGCTGATGAGGATCGTGGCCGACCCGGCATGGCGCTGGTCCAGGAGCAGGCGATGGACGGTCGCGATGGCGCCCACGTCGAGGCCGCGCGTCGGCTGGACCGCCACCAGCAGGCGCGGCGCCGACGCGATCTCGCGGGCGAGGATCAGGCGCTGGAGGTTGCCGCCGGACAGCAGGCGAACCTCCGTATCGACCGACGGCGCGGCGATCGAGTAGGTCTCGCGGAGTCGGTTCGCGAAGCGGCGCACCGCTCCCGTGTCGATCGACCAGCGTCGGGCAACCGGAGCGTCGCGGTAGCACTTCATGATCAGGTTGTCGGCGACCGACAGGTTCGGCGCGGTGCCCACGCCGGTCCGGTCCTCCGGCACGTGGGCGACATGCTGGACGATCGTGTCGCGGGGCGTCTTGTTGCCCACCTCGACGGCGTTGACCGTGATCGAGCCGGCGGAGCAGCGGCGCAGGCCCGTCAGGACCTGGGCAAGCTCCGACTGGCCGTTGCCCGCGACGCCGGCGACGCCGAGGATCTCGCCGGATCGGACGTCGAGCGAGACTCCCCGCAGGGCCGGGAGCCCGCGGTCGCTTTCCGCCTCGACGTCGCGCATCGCGAGGACGACCGGGCCCGCCGAGGACGGCGTCCGCTCGATCGTCTCGAGGACCTCGCGGTCCACCATCAGGCGCGCCAGGCCCGCCGTCGTCGTCGCGGCGGAGGGGATGGCGGCTGCGGTGACCTTCCCACGCCGCATCACCGTGACACGGTCGGCGATCCGGGCCACCTCGGCGAGCTTGTGGCTGATGAAGACGACCGAGGCGCCGCCGGCGACCATCGACCGCAGCGTGCGGAACAGGTCGGCCGCCTCCTGGGGCGCGAGGACCGCCGTCGGCTCGTCGAGGATGAGGATCCGGGCGCCGCGATAGAGCATCTTGAGGATCTCGACCCGCTGCTGCTCGCCAACCGAGAGCTGCCAGATGCGCGCCCGGGGGTCGACGGCGAGGCCGTGGAGGCGGGCGAGGTCGGCGATCTCGTCGTCGTAGCGCCCCGCATCCAGGCGGAAGCGCGGCCGGGCAAGGCCGATGAGGATGTTCTCGGTCACCGTCTGGGTGGGAACGAGGGCGAAGTGCTGGTGGACCATGCCCAGCCCCGCCGCGATCGCGTCGCGCGGCGAGCGGAACTCCACCCGCCTGCCGAACACGAGGATCTCGCCGGCGTCCGCCCGGTAGAGCCCGTCGAGCACGTTCATGAGCGTGCTCTTGCCGGCCCCGTTCTCGCCCAGCAGGGCGTGGACCTCGCCGGCGCGCAGGTCGAAGTCCACCCCATCGTTGGCGACGACCCCGGGGAAGCGCTTGACGATCCCGCGCATCTCGACTGCGAGCGGCGGTTCGGGGATGACCGGTTCAGGGGTCATGTGACGCGGCGGCTCCGTGGAACGGCGAGGCCCGCGACGAGCGGATCGTCGCGGGCCTCGATCTCAGGCTGCTACTTGGGCAACGTGCCGTTGATGCCCTGGGCGAACCACTGCATGCAGACGGTGCAGGGGTTGCCGGTTGCGCCGGGCGGGAACTGGTCCAGGTCCGCCTGGACGAGCTTCTGGCCGGCAGCCAGGACTTGCTTGCCGGTGTTGTCCGTGATCGGCCCGGCGAAGACGTCGAAGCGGGTGAACTCACCCTTCAACATCTTGGCCAGGGTGTCCTTGACCATCTGGACGTCGGCCGCCGGCAGGTCCTTGATGCCGGGCTGCGGCGTCTGGCCCTCCATGAAGCCGAAGAGCCCGATGGACCCGGAGTCGGCGTCGAAGTATTCGTAGCCGGCCTTGTACGTCTTGGCCTTGACCTGCTCAGCGATCCGCGCGTACTCGGGACCCCAGATCCAGTACGGGGTCGTGAGGCAGTGGTCCACCTTGCACGAGCCGAAGTAGTCGTACGTAACGCCCCACTTGCCCTTCTCCTGGGCGACGTCGGCGACGGCCGGCGTGTCGGCTCCGGTCAGGACCACGTCGGCGCCGGCATCGAAGAGCGAGGCGGCCGCGTTTTTCTCCGCGACCGGGTCATGCCAGGTGTTGATCCAGCGGATATCCATCGTGCACTCGGGGCACGTCTTCTTGGCCCCCAGCATGAAGGCGTTGCCGAGGCGGAGCTCCTCGGGGATCGGGAACGTCGCCATGTAGCCGAGCTTCGGGATCTTGTCGAGCTTGGCCCGCGACCCGGCCAGCATTCCGGCGAGGTACTTCATGTCCTCGACCGCGCCCATGAGGTTTCCGAAGTTCTTGCCGTTCGACTTGTAGCCGGTGAGGTGGAGGAACGTCTGGGTCGGGAACTCCTCGGCCACGGTGGCCATGAAATCCATGTAGCCGAAGCTGGTGCCGACAATGAAGTCGAAGCCCTTGCGCGCCAAGCTGCGGAACACCTGCTCCGAGGCGGCGCCCTCGGGGACGTTCTCGATGTACGCGATGTGTGAATTTGCGACGTGCTCGCAGAGGTACACGAGGCCGTCGAACTGGGCCTGGCTCCATCCGCCGTCGTTGTGCGGTCCGATGAGGACCATCGCCACGTTGAACTTGCCCGCGACGACATCGGGGATCTGGGTCCCCGCCGCTGCGCCGGCCTCACAATCGGCGGCGCTCGACGGCGCGGGGCTGGCGCTCGCTGGCGCGGCACTCGCGCTCGCGCTCGCTGGCGGGGCACTTGCGTTCGGGGCCGCGGGGCTGGCGCTCGCGCCGCCCGATGAGCAGGCGCTGAAGATGAGCGCACCTGCCGCGAGCAGCGACAGCGGCTTCAGGAGTCGGCTAGCCATCCTTCGTCCTCTCCTCCATGCGATCACCAGGCCCGCTGGGCGGCCGCTGACCCGTGCGACAGAGGATGCGCCTGTCGCGCAGCGCTGGCCCCGTCCCCGGGTGTGTGCGCGGGTCAAGGATACCCGCCCGCGGCCCGGCGGATAGGCCGTCGGCGTCGGGGCGGGTCGCATTCCGGTACCCTTCGGCCGATGTTCGAACGAACCGCGCTGCCTGCCGGGCCGCGCGTCATCACCGCGCGACTGCCGGGTGCCCGGTCATTCGCCGTGGAGGCGCACGTCCTGGCGGGCTCGCGTCACGAGGCGCCCGGGCAGGCCGGCTGTGCCCATTTCATGGAGCACCTGACGTTCAAGGGAACGCGGGCGTATCCGACGACGCGAGCCCTCTCGGAGGCCGTGGAGGGCCTGGGCGGCACGTTCAACGCATCGACGGACCGCGAGTCGACGGTCTACTACGTCCGGGTCCCGGCGCGCCACGCGGCGACGGCGATGCAGGTCCTGGGCGAGCTCGTCGCCCGGCCGAACCTCGACGAGGCGGAGATCGAGAACGAGCGGGATGTCATCGTCGAGGAGATCCGCTCGTACCTCGATGACCCCGCGGAACACGTGAACGTCCTCTTCGACCTCGCGATCTTCGACGACACGCCGCTCGGGCGCGAGATCGCGGGGTCGGAGGACAGCGTCCGGGCGCTCCCGGCGCCCGCAATCCACGAGTTCTGGCAGTCCTACTACCAGCCGTCCAATGTCGTCATCGCGGCCTCCGGCGATCTTCCCCACGGCCAGGTCGTGGCGCTCGCCGCGGGCACCTTCGGAACAGGCGGCGGACCCACGCCGCGGTACCTGCCGGCGCCCGCGATCCCCGCCGGCGAGCGGACTCTGCGCGCGTCGCGGCCGTCCACCCAGGCGCAGCTCGTCCTTGGCGTCCCGGCGCTCGCACGCGACCATCCTGACCAATGGACGCTCTCCGTCCTCAACGCCGTGCTGGGGGACGGCATGTCGAGCCGCCTCTTCCTGGAGGTCCGCGAGGAGCTGGGGCTTGCCTACGATGTCGGCAGCTCGATCGTCGCCTACAGCGACGCGGGTGTGCTCTCCATCTATGCCGGCGTGGACCCGGGGCGGATCAGGCCGACGATCGCGGCCGTGCTCGCGGAGCTGGCCCGGCTCCGGGACGAGGACGTCAGCGATCGCGAGATGGCGAAGGTGAAGGCGTACCTTGCCGGCCGCCTGGAGGTCCGCCTGGACGAGACCCGGTACCTGGCCTCCTGGGTCGGGACGCAGGAGGCGCTCCACGATCGGGTCCTCACCCCCGACGAGGCGCTCGCCGCGATCGAGGCCGTGACCGTCGCGGACGTGCGCACGCTCGCCTGCCGGCTCTTCCACGACGAGGCACTCCGGCTCGCCGTGGTGGCCCCTCCCGGGAAGGGCCGCGCGCTCGAGTCGACCCTCCGACTCCCGGTGCGCCGCTCACCGGCCCGCCGATGAGCGCACGGCCCGGGGCCGCTGCACAGGCGGCTGCCGGCCGCCTCGCGCGCCTTCACCTTGGGACGGGCCTGCTGCGCCTGGCTCGCGTCGAGCTCGAGGAGCTGGCCGGCGACGGAGGGCTCGACGCGGCTGGAATCCTGGACCTGGCGGAGGCACGCTGGCGGACGGGTGACCTGCGCGGAGCGGCCGAGGCGGCCGGCGCGTGGCTCGACGCTGGCGCCGGCGCAGCCGGGCTTGTAGCGGCCGGTGACGATCTCGAGGTGGACTCGGCCGGCAGCGACGAGGCCGGTGGGCGCGCCCGCGCCCTGGCACACGCGCTGATCGCGGATGGGCTGACGGTCCGCGGTCGCCACGACGATGCCGCCGTCCACGTGGCGACTGCCCTCGACGCGCTCCCAGCCGGGTCCACCGGGTCCGTGGCGACTGCCCTCGACGCCCTGTTCGCCGGGATCCTCCCCCGCGCGGACGCCTGGCCGAGCTTCGGGCCGGGCGATGCCGGCCCCGAACTGGTGGGGGCCGCTGCCGCCGGCGTGCCCGTCACGCGCGTCTTCACCCCGTCCACGGACCCGGCAGTGCCCGACCCGATCGCGGCCGCGGGCGAGCGGCTCGGCGCGGGTGACGATGCCGCGGCGGCCGTCCTGCTCGTGCTCGCACTCCGCGCCATGCCGAGCCGCGCCGGCGAGGTGCTCGAGCGGGCCGATACCGCCCTCGCCGCGCGCCCGGGCGCACCGCTCCTCCTCGCGCGGGCGGAGGCACTTCGCGCGCTCGGCCGCCACGAGGCCGCCGGCATCGCCTACGCTGTCGCCGACACGCGCGCCCGCGGCGGCGCGCCCGCCCCGTCCTCCGGCGCGGTCGCGGTCGAACCCGGCGCGGTCGCGGTCGAACCCATCGATGCGCGAGGGACCGCCCCCGACGCGGCCGCTGCCCCCGATCCCGAACGGAGTCCGCAATGACCGAACGCAGCCTCGTCCTCATCAAGCCGGACGGCGTCCAGCGCCTGTTGGTCGGCCGCGTCATCGCCCGCTTCGAGGACCGTGGCCTGAAGCTCGTGGGCCTCAAGCTGCTGCACGTCTCGCCCGAGCTCGCGGAGCGCCACTACGCGATCCACCGCGACAAGCCGTTCTTCGCGGGGCTCGTGGCCTTCATCACGTCGAGCCCGCTCGTCGCGATGGCGGTTGAGGGCCCGAACGCGATCGGCGTTGTCCGCTCGATGGTCGGCGCGACGCGGCCGTGGGAGGCTGTCCCGGGCACCATCCGTGGCGACTTCGCTCTCGAGGTTGCCCAGAACCTGATCCACGCTTCCGATGGACCTGAGACCGCGGAGGCCGAGCTCGGTCTCTGGTTCCCCGAGGGGACGCTGGAGTATGCCCGCGAGATCGATCGCTGGGCGCTCGCCCCCGAGGGCTGATCAGCCGCCGACGAACGGGGACAGCGAGGGGAGCACCGGCCCGGGCGCCCGCGCCGCCGCGTCGATCCCGAACGCGCCGGCTGCCGTGAGGAGAGCCAACCCCCCGAGCAGGATCACGGCGAAGGCCCGAAGCGGGACTCGGTTGAGCTCCAGCGTGCGACGCGCGTCCCGGCCGACCACCCCGGCGGCCACTCGGAGCCGACGCGCGCGCGCGGCCGCCCTCGCGATCGCGCCCACCGGCGGAGGCCCGTCGGTCACCGGGGCCGCGGCCCCGGCCGGAGGCCGCTCCGGGAGGCGGGGAAGCTCGCCGAGCGAGCCGGCCACGATCGGGGACGGGCGGCCGCCGCCGACCACCAGCAGGCGACAGATCGCCGCCCCCGTACCCAGCGATCCTGCGTAGGCCAGGAGGAGCGCCGGCCCGGCCGTGGCGGACTGCAGGATGGCGAGCCGCGCGTCCCATGCCAGCAGGCCCGGCCAGCCGACCGCGGCCAGGAGGATCCCGGCGAGCGCGACGCCGAGGGCCGGCCCTCGGCGCAGCCAGCCCGTGGTGTCGCGAAGCCGGCCCGTCCCGAACGCGGCCCGGAAGGCGATCGTCCAGCCGATCATCGCCGTCCTCGTCGTTGCGAAGACGAGAACCCAGGCGCGGGCCGCGTCGCGGGCCGCCGGATCGAGCGCCGCCAGGGCAAGGAGTGCGACGCCCGCATCCGCGACGATCGTATAGGCGACCACGTGCTCCACCTCGTCCTGGATGAGCGCGGCGACCGTGCCGAGGAGCAGGGTCGCCAGCGCGAGCGTCACGATGAGGCCGCGCTCCAGGCCGAGCCCGGCAGAAGAAGGGCCGAGCGCAGCCGGCGCCCAGCCGAGGATGACGAGCCCCCAGGCGGCCGGGAGCCACGCGGCGAGGATCGGCAATGCTCCGGAGGGAGCCGCGTCGGCGAGGCGCGAGACCCGGGCGTGGAGCGGGATCGCCCCGAACCGGTGCGCCACGATGAGCGCCATCCCGAGGAGCACGAGCGCGGCCGCCGCCGGCTCGGCGGGCACGGCGCCCGGCGCCGGGGCGGCCCCGGGCATGATCCCGGCGGCGATGAGGCCGATGACGAGGCTCGTCGCGGCGCCGCGCAGCTCTCGCGCCAGCGCCCGGATGCGGGACGGCGCCGCCGGGCTGCCGAGCGCGAGCACACTGGCGGCGATCGTGGCGGCCGCCGCGCCGAGCAGGCCCGGCGGCGTGCCGGCGAGGCCAAGGGCCAAACCGATGCCAGCCGCGCCGCCGAGGAGCGCTCCGGGCGCCGACGGCTGCCACGTCGCCAGCCGCGCGACGACCAGCACGAGAAGCCCGCCGGCCAGGCAGAGGGTGAGCACCAGGCGGAGATGGTCGCTTCCGGCGAGCGCGCCGCCGCCGATGCTGAGCGGGGTATCCGGGTTGATGAAGCAGGCCGCGGCCAGCGCGACGACCACGGCCCCGAGCCCGGCGATCGTCCCCAGCCGACGGATGTCGCGGAGCAGCGTCGCGATCACCGCCCCCACGATCGCGACTGCGAGGAACGGGAGCACGCTCATCGATCGTCGCCGGCAGCGCGGGTCGCTGCCGCCCGGCGACCGGGCAGGTCATCGGGGACGGCGGTGCCGCCCGTCGCCGCCACGGCGCCGCCGGTCACGGCCGCCACGGCCGCGGCGAGCGCGACGAGGACGATCCCGGCAGCGATGCCGGTCAGCGGCTCCGGCGTGCCTGCGAGCGCCGTCAGGACCAGGATCGCGCCGCCGACAAGCACGATGAGCGCCGAGCCGAGGCGGAATATGTCACGCGTGATGGCGATCGGCCCGACTGCCACGGCACATGCAGCCAGGCCGGCTGCGAGCGCCGTGGCAGGGCCCAGTCGGGGCAGCGCGACTGCGGTCGCGCCGATGCCCACCGCGAAGCCTGCGGCCGCCGCGCCGAGCGTCGCCGGGAGGCCCAGTGGCGGTCCGGCCCGGTTGGGCACGCGACGCGCCGCGACGAAGACGAGGAACCCGGCCAGGATGCCGGCCATGACCGCGAACGCGAGCTGCAGCGGCCCTGGCAGGGGATCTGCCACGAACGGCGCGGCCGCCAGCATGACGGCCAGGCCGAGCGAGGCGATCCGGGCGTCGCGCGCGCCTGTCGCAACCGCCGCCCCGATGGCGACAAGCGCGCCGGCGGCGACGAGGAGCGGGGTCACGGAACGGCGGGGCTCGGCCTCGCGTCGCCGTTCCCGACCGGGGCCGGGTAGGTGGGCGTGGGCAGGATCCCGAACGTCGACAGCGGCCAGTAGCGCAGCCAGGCGCGCCCGATGACGCGGTCCTTCGCGATCGTGCCGAACGAACGGGAGTCCGCCGACGCCGCCCGGTGATCGCCCATCACGAACAGCTGACCGTCGGGCACAATCCAGCGCGCCGGCTCCTCGGTCGCGGTGGTGGGCTGCAGGTCGTACGTGTACGACTCGTCGAGCTTCGTGCCATTCACCCAGACTGCGCCGTCCTTGACCTCGACGATGTCACCTGACAGGCCGATCACGCGCTTGATGAACGGCGTGTTCTGCGTCCCCTCCGTCCAGCCGTCCGGCGGCTGGAAGACGACGATGTCGCCGCGACTGTACGGGTCGAAGCGCGGGGTCAGCTTGTCGACGAGGACGTACTGGTCCGGCTCCAGGGTCCGCTCCATCGAATTCTGCTCGACGCGGTAGGGTTGGGCCACGAACGTCTGGATCACGAAGAAGATGATGAGCGTCAGGACGAGCGTCTCGACGATCTCGAAGAGGCACCCGAGGGGGCGTCTGGTCACAAGTCCGGCAGTATAGGGGCTGGCGTGGGGCGGCGCCCCGCACCATCCCGCGCGATGGAGGAGCGATGCAGGAATCCGGCGTGCGCGCCGCCATGGACCGGACGGCGTTGCTCCGGGCCAACGCGCCGGGCTACGCGGCCGTGGCGCTGGCCAACATCGCCCGGGAGTTCCCGGCCGACGTCTGGCACACGGTCCGCGGCCCCGACGACCTGCCGCGCCGCCCCCGTGAGCGCACCCCGGTCTTCTACGGCAGCTTCGACTGGCACTCCTGCGTGGAGATGCACTGGCTCCTGGTGCGGCTCCTGCGGTCCGTCCCAGACGTGATCCCGGCGGCCGACATCCGGGCGGAGCTCGAGGCGCGCTTCGACGGGGCGGCTCTTGCCGCCGAGGCCCGCTTCATTGCCGACCCGGACAACCGGAACCGCGAGCGGCCGTACGGCTGGGGGTGGGGTCTCGCCCTCGTCCACGAGCTGGCCGCATGGGACGACGCGGACGCCAGGCGCTGGGCGGCACGGTTCGCGCCGCTCGGGGACGCCCTGGCCGCGAACTTCCTGGGCTGGCTTCCTCTCGCCACGTACCCCATTCGCTACGGGGTCCACGCGAACAGCGCCTTCGGGATCTCGCTGGCCCTTCCCCACGCGCGCGATCGTGCGGCCGCCGGCGACCCGAGGCTGCTCGATGCCCTGGTCGGCGCGGCCCGCCGCTGGTACACCGGCGACGTGGACTACCCGGGCGGCTGGGAACCCTCCGGGTTCGACTTCCTCTCGCCCGCCCTGACCGAGGCCGAGCTGATGGCGCAGCTCCTGCCCGGC
>Ga0208587_1001782_pt1 | contig 11299 bp, 8 predicted proteins | sample NGESurdeep092012_7_FD_184472 | JGI IMG/M metagenome (GOLD analysis project Ga0208587, IMG submission 184472) | Arctic peat soil microbial communities from Barrow, Alaska - NGEE Surface sample 210 deep-092012 (SPAdes) | ecosystem: Environmental > Terrestrial > Soil > Wetlands > Peat ...
TTTCAGAGCCCAGATATTGGCGCGGTAGTTCACTTCGTGCGGCGGAATGGTGTGACCATAACCGTGCCGCGCCAGGAACACCACATCCTCGCCGGCAATGCGCCCGAAGGTGAGCGCACCCGAAGGTTCCCCATAGGGGGTGCGCACCGCCATGCGGTGGGTGACGTCGAGGTTGGACAGCTGGGTGAGGCCGCTGCCGCCGATGATTGCTAGCATTTAGGTAAGGCGTGACGAGTCAACGGTGAACGGAAAAAATCATTCAAATCTTAGCACGGACGACTCACCGCGCAGCAGCTGAATCGATACGCAGCATAGGCTTGCGCGGGCCCCGTTTCCCGCGTTTCATTGTTTCAGCGCATAGATCGCCGGCAAATTGCGCCAGACCCCGTGCGCGTCCATGCCGCACCCGAATACATAGCGGTCAGGCAAGGAGAGGCCGACAAAATCGGCGTAGATGGGTTTTGCCCCGCCCTTCTTCTTGTCGGTAAGCACCGCGCTGTAAAATGCTCGCGCGCCAAGCCCGAGAACGCGCTGGCGTATGGCGAGCATGGTGTCGCCGATATCGAGGATGTCGTCCAGCACCAGCACCACCCTGCCCGCCACATTGCCCTTGGGCTCGACCTTCCAGTCGACCGGCCCGCCGCTCGTCGCGGCGCCGTAGCGCGAAGCGTGGATGTAGTCGAAATCGAGCGGGAAGTTCAGCAGCGGCAGGATGCGGCCGGTAAACACTACCGCACCGCCCATCACCGACAGCACCAGCGGGTACTGGTCCTTTAGCTTGGCGGCGATTTCCGCAGCGACGCGCTCGATCGCGGCCTCCACGACGGCGGCACTGTGGATCAGTTCCGCCGCTTCGAGGATCTGCCAGGCGCGCGCCGTTCGGTCCATTCGATGCGGGTATTCTCGAGCCTACAGCGACTTCAGGTACGCGGCAAACGCGGCGCCGGTCTCGGGATGTTTTTTTCCGTACTCGACCATGGCCTGCAGATAGCCCAGCTTGGAGCCGCAATCGTAGCGCTTGCCCTTGAAGCGATAGGCCAGCACCTTTTCTTCCTGCATCATGGCGGCGATGCCATCGGTCAGCTGAATCTCGCCCCCGGCACCCGCCTGCACCTGCGCCAGATGATGAAAAATCGTCGGACTCAGGATATAGCGGCCGACCACGGCCAGCGTCGAGGGTGCGTTTTCCGGTTGCGGTTTCTCGACGATGGCGCTGACCACGCCCGGTTCGCCGCCGTCGGTCTTGACGATACCGTATTGGCGCGTGTGCTCGCGCGGCACCTCTTCCACGCCGAGCACCGAGCACTGGTGTCGCTCGTACACCTCGGCCATTTGCTTGAGGACCGCCGGCTCACCGTCGATCAGGTCGTCCGCCAGGATGACCGCGAACGGCTCGTCGTTGACCACCGGCTCGGCGCACAGCACCGCGTGTCCCAGGCCGAGCGGTTCCGGCTGGCGGATATAGATACAGTTGATGTGCTTGGGGATGATGCCCTGCACCAGTTCGAGCAAGTCCAATTTGCCGCGCGCCGCAAGTTCTGCTTCCACCTCGTAGGCCTTGTCGAAATGATCTTCAATGGCGCGCTTGTGGCGGCCGGTGATGAATATCATGTCGGTCATGCCCGCCGCCACCGCTTCCTCCACCGCGTACTGGATCAGGGGCTTATCGACGATCGGCATCATCTCTTTCGGACTCGCCTTGGTCGCCGGCAGGAAGCGGCTGCCCATGCCCGCTACCGGAAACACACATTTGCGCACGCGCTTCATCAGTTTCCTTTCAGCAATTGCTGCAATCCTGCCTCATCCAGCAACCGAATGCCAAGTTCCTGCGCCTTGGTCAGCTTGCTGCCCGCTTCCGCTCCGGCCACGACGTAATCGGTTTTGCTCGATACCGAGCCGGTGATTTTGCCGCCCTGCGCCTCGATCAAATCCTTAGCCTGATCGCGGCTCATGGCCGGCAAGGTACCGGTAAGAACGAAAGTCTTGCCGATGACGCTGCCGCCTTGGACCGCTGATGGCGGTGATTCCTTGCGCACCGCGCCGCTCTCACGCAATTGTTTGATCACTTCGCGATTGTGCTGCTGACTAACGAAATTTGCCACGCTTTGCATGATCTCCGGGCCCACCCCGGGGAGGATCGGATCGAGCAAGGTGTCGCCCTTGGTGCGGCGGCGCGTGTTCTCCTTCTGGACGCGTTCCTTTTCAGCTATCAGCGCGTCCCAATCGGCATTCAGCAAGCCATCAAGCGAGCCGAAATGGCGGGCGAGGATCTTCGCCACCTCCTCGCCCACGTGATAGATGCCAAGCGCGAAGACGAATCGGGCAAGAGAACTGCCTTTGGTCTTTTCGATTGCCGCAATAACGTTCGCCGCCGACTTTTCCGCCATGCGCTCCAGCTCGGCGAGGCGGTCGGCATTCAGCTTTTCCCGGTCGTACAGATCGGCTGGCGTATGGACTATGCCACTATCGACAAGCTGGTCAACCAGTTTTTCTCCCAGGCCTTCGATATCCATGGCGCGGCGCGACGCGAAATGCAGCAGTGCCTGCTTGCGCTGGGCCGGGCAGTAGAGCCCGCCGGTGCAGCGATACACCGCTTCGCTTTCAAGGCGCTCAACCTTGGATTTGCATTCCGGGCATATGCCCGGCATCTGGAACTCGACCGCGCCGGGCGGGCGCTTCTCAGGCAGCACGCGTACAACTTCGGGAATCACGTCGCCGGCGCGACGCACGATGACGGTATCCCCCACCCACACTTTCTTGGCCCGCACCTGGTCGAGGTTGTGCAGCGTGGCGTTTGTGACCGTGACGCCCCCCACAAACACCGGCTTGAGCCGGGCGACTGGGGTCAGGGCTCCCGTGCGCCCCACCTGTACGTCAATGGCTAGCACCTCCGTGCTAGCCTCCTCGGCAGGAAACTTGTGCGCTATTGCGAAGCGGGGGGCGCGCGCAACGTAACCCAGCCGATCTTGCGCAACGAGGTTGTTGACCTTATAGACCACGCCGTCAATTTCATAGGGCAATTGATCGCGGCGCGCCCCGATCTCGCTGTAGAACCGCATCAGCCCCTGCGCTCCGATAACCACGCGCCGCTCCGGACAGACGGGCAGGCCCAGTCTCTCCAGCCAGCTTTCCATCTCACCATGCGTTTCGGGCGCGGCCGCACCTTCGATCACGCCGACCGCGTAGGCAAAGAAGCGCAACGGCCTTTTTGCGGTGATGCGCGAATCGAGCTGGCGCAGGCTGCCCGCCGCGGCATTGCGGGGATTTACGAATTCTTTGTCGCCATTGGCACGCTGGCGCAGATTCATCCGGTCGAAGTCGCGTCGGTACATCAGCACTTCGCCGCGAATCTCGAGAAGCCCGGGAACCGCCCTGCCTTTCAAGCGTAGCGGAATGCTCTTGACTGTGCGCAGATTGGGGGTCACGTCTTCGCCGGAGTAGCCGTCGCCGCGGGTCGCGCCCTGCATGAACATGCCCTGCGCGTAGGTCAGACTAATCGCCAGGCCATCGAACTTGGGTTCGGCCAAATATTCGATATTCCTTGTCTTCAGGCCCTCGCACACGCGCTTGTCGAACGCCATCACCTCTTCCGCGGAAAAAGCGTTGTTGAGCGAGAGCATGGGGGTGCGGTGGGTAACCTGCTCAAACTGGGGCAGGGCTGCACCGCCGACACGCTGGGTCGGTGAATCGGGGCCGGCGAGTTCTGGATGTTCGCTTTCGAGTTGCTGCAGTTCGCGGAACAGTCGATCGTACTCGGCGTCGCTCACCAACGGCGCGTCGAGTAGATAGTATTGGTGGTTGTGACGCTCAATTTCTGCGCGCAGCTTGCGCGCCTTCGCCTGAATTGGCTGGGGGACCGCCATTACGAAAACAGGCGCAGTGCCAGCGGGCTGCCTGCCGGAATCCCCTGATTCTCCATACTGGCGTATAGGGCCTGCAGTTGGGCGCGGATCTTGCCCAGCGCAGCGTCATCCAGCGGCTGGCGGTTGTCATCGACGATCGCGGCAGACAATGCGTCGGCCAGGACGCGCGTGAACTCGACGAAGCGGTCGAAGGCGACGATCCCGCCGGGCACCCTGGCGACATCGAACAGCAGCGTCAGCCCCTTGGTGGCGAGTTCCTTCATGCCCTCCGCAGAAAATGCTGCCGCCTCCATGTTGCACAGGGTATAGAGTTCGAGGCCGGAATCGTCGCGGCGATGAAATCTGCCGTCTCTCTCCAATACGAGCCCGTGCGCTTCTGCCAGGGCGCGGATCCTGGTGCCGGGGACCGGGCCGCCGCGGGAGATCAGGTTGAGACCGATCTGCACGTCCACATCGGCACACAACGCGTCGAGCTGCTGCGCGCGCTGCAACGCCGCACCGGGCTCGGCCAGCGTGCTGCTGGCGCCGATGGCTTCAGCCACGGCCTGCGCCATGGCGGCGAAGGCAGTCAATTCCTGTTGGCTCGCCGCACCTTTGCGGTCGGCCAGTTGCAGCCCGACACGCAGCATATCGTATTCACCGGCTGCGGCCAAAGGCTCCCAGCTCGCCGTCTGCCGGTTGTAGCATTCCCAGCTGACTGCCTTGGCAGGATTAGCCAGGCTATCGACGATCGCCGTGGAAATCGCCTCCCCTGCGACTGCTTTATCCGTCTCCAGAGTCGCAATGAAATCGATGCGTGGATCGAGCATGCCGCTTGCCTCGCCGCGCTCGGCCGGGGGCGCTGACAGGGTCGGCTCGATGCGCTCGACCGGACCTGCGGGCCGTCCGGGTGCGGTGCCGCCGCTCCTCCCGCCCATGAGCACGTCATCGTGGCGCGAACCGAAAACCTCCTCGGCCTGGCGCTTGAGCCGCGCCTCTTGCAGCCTGTTGTATATCAGCACCCCGACCACCACCAGGACGCCTATTCCCAGCAGACTGAGCTGCAGCTCGCTCATGCCGCCAACTCTTCTTTCATCCGCAGCGCTTCCTCGATGTCGACGGCGACCACGCGCGATACGCCTGACTCCTGCATGGTCACGCCAACCAGCTGGGCCGCCATTTCCATGGTGATCTTGTTGTGGCTGATGTAGATGAACTGGGTCTCGGCCGACATGCTCTTCACCAGATCGCAGAAACGCTCGGTATTGGGGTCGTCCAGCGGCGCGTCCACCTCGTCCAGCAGGCAGAACGGCGCCGGGTTGAGCTGGAACATGGAGAACACCAGCGCCAGCGCGGTGAGCGCCTTCTCGCCGCCGGAAAGCAGGTGGATGGTGGATGTTTTTTTGCCCGGCGGTTGGGCAATGACCTGGACGCCGGCGTCGAGAATTTCCTCGCCGGTCATGACCAAGTGCGCCTCGCCGCCCCCGAACAGGCTGGGGAACATCTGTCCGAAATGCCCATTCACGGTGTCGAAGGTCTGCTGCAGCATCTCGCGCGTTTCACGGTCGATGCGGCGGATGGCTGCCTCCAGCGTTTCCAGTGCCATGTTGAGGTCGGTCGCCTGGGCATCGAGGAAGCCTTTGCGCTCGCGGCTGGCCTGCAGTTCCTCCAGCGCGGCCATGTTTACCGCGCCCAGATCGGTGATGGCCTGGGCGAGGCGGTTGATCTCGACCTGCAGCGCATTGGGCCGCATGCCCTTTTCCAGCATCGCCGCAAGCGCCTGTTCGTCCGCACCGGCCTCGAACAGCTGGTTGGCATACTGTTCCTTGTTGAGCCGCGCTGCCTGCTCCTTCAGGCGCAGGTCGTTGATGCGGTTCCTGAGCGGCTCGAGCTTTTGCTCGCACACCAGCCGCTCCTCTTCGGCGCCGCGCAGGCCCTGAGCCAATTCCTCCTGACGGGAGCGGGCAGCGCTGAGCGTTTGCTCGCGCTGCACCCGCAGTTCCAGATGGGTCTGCAGACGTTGCCTCAGGCCCTCGTCCTGTTGCGCCGCCAGGTCCGTCTTGAGCTGCTCCAGCTGTTGCGCGGCCGCGCTCGATTGATCAAGTATTACTTTAATAGAAGATTGTAGCTCATTGATTTTAGTAGAACATTCCTTTTCATAAAATATCGATTCCTGCTCTTCGTGCTCGGCTTGCTGCAGCGCCTGCCGTTGCGCATCCAGCGCTTCCTCGGTTTGCTTGTGGGCCTGCTCCGCGGCCTGCACCTGCGCTGCCGCCGCGTCCATGACCTGCTGATGGCGAGCCAGGCTGGCCTCGGCCGCCTTCTGGCTGGCCAGCTCGGCCGCCTGTTGACGCGAGATTTCGTCCAATTCCAGCTGGATCTGCCGGCTGCGCTCCTGAAATCGCTCCAGCCCCTGAGAAAGCCTGAGGCTTTCCATCTGCTGCTCATGCAGCCGCTGCTTGAGCACTGCCGCTTCCTGGCGCAGTGTTGCCAGGCGCTGGTTATGGCCGCCGAATGCCGCCTCGACCACGTGTTGTTCGGTGCGCGCCTGGCGCAGCGTCTCCTCCCGCTCGCGCAACTGCGCGCTCAGGTCCTCGATTTCGCGTTGCCGGGCGAGTATGCCGGTATCCCCGGGATCCGGCGCATGGAAGCTGACCGCACAGCGCGAGAACTGATGCCCCTCGCGGTTGACCAGGATCACGCCGGGCGGCAGCGCTTGCCTGTCTCCGGAGCCGGGCGCGCGCTCTACCGCATAAACTCCGTGCAGCCAGTCCTGCATCACCCCGCGCACAACCTCGTCGTGGATGGCAAGCAGGGATGCCAGAGGCCGCCTGCCCTCCAGCGCCAAGTCCTGCGCCGCCGTCGCGGAGGCATAGACGCTCAATTTCGCCGGGGGCGCATCCTCGAGCATGCGCTGCAGCATTTCGGGCTGCGACACTTCGACAGCGTGCAGTTTTTCGCGCAGCACCGCCTCGAACGCGGTCTCCCAGCCAACCTCGACCCGTACCTGCTGCCACAGCCGCGGCAGCGATTCCAGCCGGTGCTTGATCAGCCATTCGTGGATCTGGGCGTTGCTCTCGACCTGATCCTGCACCTGCTTGAGCGTTGCCAGGCGCGACTCCAGGCCTGCCTGCTCGCGCTGCTGCGTATCGAGTTTTTCCTGGGCCGTCCTGCGCGCATTCTCCAGCTCCGGCAACTGCTGCAGTTGCAACGCGAGCTGGGCATCCTTGCGCACGAGCTCTTCGGCCAGCTCGGCAATCCGGCGCTGCTGCGCTTCGATCGCAGCGGAATCCGGCTTGGCCAGCCCTTGGTGTTCGGCAAGCAGCCGCTCCTGCCGCAACGTCAGCCCCTGCAGCGTCTTGTCGGCATGGCTGATATGCGTCTGCTCTATCCTGAGCGCCTGCTCCGCCTGAGCCAGAGCAGTACGCTCTTCGGCCAGTCTGGACTGGATGGCGTGGAAAGCCTGATCCGCCTCAGGCAGTTTGGCCGATTCCACCGCAACGCGGTCGCGTGCCTGCTGCAGCCTTTGTCCGGCGCCGCCTTGCCGCCCCTGCCACATCGCAAGCGCGCCATTCAACTCGCCTGCCTGCTGCTGCCATTGCACGCTTTGTGCCGCGAGCTGCGCAATCTGGTGTTCAAGGCGCGTGCGGCTCTCGCCGATGTAGCGGATCTCGGTTTCCAGGCGCTGCACTTCGGCATTCGCGGCGTAGAGTTCGCCCTGCGCAGTACTTAGCGTGTCGCCGGCCTCGTAGTGCGCGCTGCGCACTTCCTCCAGGCGCTTCTCGATCTCGCGCAGGCGCGCGGTCTCGGCTTCGAGCTCGTTCGCCGCCTTGTCGATCTCGCGCGCATGGCGCTGCGCCTCGTGATCGGCCTCCATCTTGCGCAGCAGCCACAACAGGTTCTGCCTGCGCTGCATATCGCCCTGCAGCTCCTTGAACTGCATTGCCACCTTGGCCTGCTGGTCGAGCTTCTCGATCTGCAGCGATAGCTCCTGGCAGATGTCGGCCACCCGCGCCAGGTTCTCGCGCGTGTCGTGCAGGCGGTGCTCGGTCTCGCGGCGCCGCTCCTTGTACTTGGAGATGCCCGCCGCTTCCTCCAGGAACACGCGCAGTTCTTCCGGCTTGGCCTCGATGATGCGCGAGATCATGCCCTGTTCGATGATGGCGTAGGCACGCGGCCCCAGGCCGGTACCCATGAATATGTCCTGGATATCGCGCCGGCGCACGTGACTGTTGTTGATGTAGTACAGCGACTCGCCCTCGCGCGTCAGCACGCGCTTCACCGCGATTTCGGCATACTGTGACCACTGGCCGGCCGCCTTGCCCAGGCTGTTGTCGAACATCAACTCGACACTCGCGCGCGCCACCGGTTTCCTCTGCGCCGAGCCGTTGAATATGACGTCCTGCATGGAATCGCCACGCAAAGCCGAGGCGCGCGACTCGCCCAGCACCCAGCGCACGGCATCGATCACGTTGGATTTGCCGCAGCCATTTGGACCGACGATGCCGACGAGCTGGCCCGGGACATCGATAGAGGTCGGATCGACGAAGGACTTGAATCCGACAAGCTTTATCTGAGTGAGGCGCACTGGGGTTTCTTGTCTTGGAAAACCGGTTTTCGACCGGATTTATTCGGGGTTATTGGCAACCGATATAATACCATCTTAACTTTGTTTTCCGAGCCCCCGCATGCCTGCCAAACCCAGCAAGGAACTGAGCACCTTCGACAATCCAAACGCGCGGCGCGACTATCTGATCCATATGGAGATTCCGGAGTTTACCTGCCTTTGCCCGGTTACCGGGCAGCCGGATTTCGCGCGCCTGGTGCTCGACTACGTCCCCGAACGCAAGTGCCTGGAGCTGAAAAGCCTCAAGCTCTACATCTGGTCCTACCGCAATCAAGGCGCGTTCCACGAGGCGGTCACCAATCGCATCCTCGACGATCTGGCAGCCGCCACGCACCCGCGGTTCATGCGTCTCGCCGCGAAATTCTACGTGCGCGGCGGCATTTTCACCACCGTGGTGGCCGAACACCGCAAGAAGGGCTGGAAGGCCCAGCCCGCGGTAGACTTGCAGCGCTTCGAACCATCGTCCAGCAATCAGTAGGTTTGCCTCCGGCCTGTCCGGATTAAGGGAGAACGACAATGTCAGCGATGAAACGCCTGTTCCAGTTGATGGCGGAAAAGAAAGCCTCCGACATCTTCCTCTCGGTCGGCTCGCCGATCAACATCAAGATCAACGGCACCGCCATGCCGATCAACCAGCAGGTGATGGACTCGGACAACATCATCAACCTGCTGTACGAAGTCCTGACCGACAAGCAGAAAAAGGAATTCGAGGACACGCTCGAGCTCAACACCGCCTTTCCCCTGCCCGGGGTCGGCAGCTTTCGCATCAGCGCTTTTCGCCAGAAGACTACGCCGGCAGTGGTGGTGCGCTACATCCCCGGCGAGGTGCCCAACATCGACACCCTGGGCATGCCGCCGGTGCTGAAGGAAGTGATCATGGAAAAGCGCGGCCTGGTTCTGATGGTGGGTGCAACCGGCTCGGGCAAGTCGACCACGCTCGCCGCCTTGCTCGATCTCAGGAACGCGACCAAGTCCGGCCACATCCTGACGCTGGAGGATCCGGTGGAATTCATTTTCACCAACAAGAAATGCATCGTCAACCAGCGCGAAGTCGGTACCGATACCCTCGATTTCAAGGTTGCGCTGAAAAATGCGCTGCGCCAGGCGCCCGACTGCATCCTGATCGGCGAGATCCGCGACAAGGAAACCATGACGGCGGCGATCGCCTACGCCCAGTCCGGCCATTTGTGCCTGGCGACGCTGCACGCCAACAACAGCTACCATGCGATGAATCGCATCATCAGCTTCTATCCGCTGGAAAACCGCCCTGCGTTGCTGCAGGATCTGGCGGCGACGCTCAAGGCCGTGGTCTCGCAGCGCCTGGTCAAGAACCTCAAGGGCGGGCGCTCGGCGGCGGTGGAGGTTCTGCTCAATACGCGCTACACCGCCGAACTGATCGACAAAGGCGAAATCAGCGAAATGAAGGACGCGATGGAGAAGAGCATGACGCCCGGCTCGCAGACCTTCGAGCAATCGCTGTTCAAGATGTACAAGGACGGTCTGATCAGCAAGGAGGAAGCGCTGGGCAACGCGGATTCCGCCACCAACCTGATGTGGCTCATGAACCAGTCCGAGGGGGACGGGGGCGCCGCCACGGCCGCCGCGGGGCAGAAGAAGCCCGAGGCGGCGCCCGACCTGGAGAAGACCGGTTCGTTCAGCGAATTCAAGGTTCTCCTGGACGAGAAGACCTAATGCTCAAGTCCATCTACCGGCAGGTGCTCGAGCGCCTGCTGTTGCCAACCTGAACCCGGACCGCGACCGGCCGGTGATGCTGCGCGCGGTGTTGCGCGAGGCGGTCACGCAATTCAAGCGCGCCGGCCTGGCCTTCGGTCACGGCATGCATAACGCCCGCGACGAAGCCGCCTACCTCATTTTACACACGCTCAAACTGCCGCTGGGCGAGCTCGACCCCGTGCTCGATCGGCGCTTGAGCCCAAGCGAACTCGACGCGGTGCGCGCCATCTTGCGGCGGCGCGTGCGGGAACGCGCGCCGGCCGCCTATCTCACCCGCGAAGCCTGGCTGGGGGAGTTCAGGTTTTACGTCGACGAGCGCGCCATCGTGCCGCGCTCTTTCATCGCCGAACTGCTGCGCCGCGGACTTGCGCCCTGGATCGCCGATGTGCGGCGCGTGCGCGGCGTGCTCGACCTGTGCACTGGCTCGGGCTGTCTTGCGGTGCTGGCCGCGCATGCCTTTCCCAAGGCGCAGGTGGACGCTGCCGACCTCTCTGCCGAAGCGCTGCAGGTGGCGCGCCGGAACGTGAAGGACTACGCGTTGGGGAAGCGCATACGCCTCGTCCAGACCGACTTGTTCGATCGCCTGGCTGCGCGCCGTTATGACTTGATTCTGTCCAATCCGCCTTATGTCAACGCCGCGGCCATGCGCGCGCTGCCGCGCGAATACCGGCGCGAGCCGCGCCTCGCGCTCTCAGGCGGGCGCGACGGCCTGGCGCTGGTGCGCCGCATACTGGCCCAGGCGGCCGCCCATTTGAACCCTGAAGGCTTGCTCATCGTCGAGATCGGCCACAATCGCGCCGCCCTGGAAAAAGCCTATCCGCGCCTGCCCTTCACCTGGCTCGAAACCAGCGCCGGCGAAGACTATGTGTTCATGTTACGCAAGGAAGATCTGATATGAAAAAGCTCAATGATTTGCTCACGCTGGATGCCCTGCCATCGGACTGGCGCGAGGCCGCCTTGGTCGGCCGCGCGTGGCTGCCGGGCGAACCTGCAGGCCCCTCGCCTATTGCCGTGCGGCCCAACGGCGATATCGTCGACCTCGCCGCGGTCGAACCGACGATGAGCCAGTTGCTCGCGCGCACCGACCGCGTCGCTC
>Ga0208587_1001785_pt1 | contig 11288 bp, 4 predicted proteins | sample NGESurdeep092012_7_FD_184472 | JGI IMG/M metagenome (GOLD analysis project Ga0208587, IMG submission 184472) | Arctic peat soil microbial communities from Barrow, Alaska - NGEE Surface sample 210 deep-092012 (SPAdes) | ecosystem: Environmental > Terrestrial > Soil > Wetlands > Peat ...
CCGACGGTGTCAACTGCCGAGGCGATCACCTGTTTTCTTGTCGCACGTGCGTTCGCGCGCGCCGCGCTCAGGTCTCTCTGACACTGGGCCGGCGGCTACTTCGCCCGTCCCCATTACCCGTTCCGCCTTGTACCATTGCGCGTTTCGCACGCGGGGTCCTCGCGGCTCCCAGGTCGAGCGAGGTCCGCCCCCCTGCCCCCAAACGCGGGGGCCGGCAACTTTCGGCCCGGCAACTTTGCACGTCTCTATCTACTACCCCGTCAACGCTCACGCGAGCGCGAGCGCGACGACGGGTCGCACGTCGCGGCGCATCCCCGCTTCGGCCGCCGCGGGCTCAGGCTCCCGGTTCCATCAGACGGTGGACACGTCCCGTGCGCGAGACCCCTTGGATGCGGGCGACTCCGGCTGCCGGCTCACGGCCGCGTCCAGCCGCGCCAGGAATGGCGTCGCACCGAGCCGGATGAGGATCTCCCGGGCCGCGTCCGCGGCGCCGCGAACCTCCCGCTCTGCCGGGTCGAGGAGCGTCGCCATCTCGATCGCCGTGAAGGCCTCGTCGAGGGGCAACCCACTGTCGCGGAAGCGTCGCAGAGCGTCGCGGTAGAGAGCGAGCGCGTCGGAGGGACGGCCGTCGAGGGCGGCAAGCCCGGCGCGAATGGAAGCTCTGCGAGCCTCGATTGCGGGGCCGTGCAGGCCAGTCGCGTCGAGCCCGGCCAGGTCCACCGCTGCCGACGCAGGATCCCGGGCCAGGAGTGACGCGCGGGCAGCCATCACGTACGAGACCAGCGCGTACTCCGCCGTCATCGCGGCTGCCCGCCGATATTCCTGCGCGGCGTCGTCGAGCATCCCGCCCGCGAAAGCGCGGTCGGCGCGCGCGACCGGGGCAGAGATCAGGACGGCGGGCTCGCTCGTGTCTCCGACCAGGCGCACGATCTCATCGACAAGCTCGTCGACGGGATCGCCTCGCCAGCTGCCGATCTGGACCAGGCGGCCGATCACGATGATCCGATCTTCCCGGTCGAGGTCGTCGGCGAGCAGCTCCTGGAATTCGGGCAATGCCAGGTCCCAGTCACCGGTCCACACGGCGACCTCTGCCGCGTTGGTGAGGAGCACCAGGGCCTGTCGCCGCTGGCCGAGGCGGTGAGATTCGGCCAGCCCCGCTCGGGCAATCTCGAGCGCCGCTCGCGGATCGCCGGGGGCAAGGAGTGCCCCGAGGTTGACCCGGGCGCGGAGGGCCGTCGCCGCGAGGCCGTGCCGTTCGGCGAGGTGCAAGCCGCCCTCGATCTCGGCGAGCGCCTCGTAGCCCCGGCCGTAGTAGCCGAATGCCGTGCCCTTGGTGATCAGCGTATCGGCGACCAGCTCGACGAGATCGGCTCGCTCGGCCGCCGCAAGCGCCCGGTCCGCGACCTCGATCGCACGATCGGGCTCTTCGTGGAACATGTAGGCACGGGCCAGCTGGCCGAGGAGCGCGACAAAGCCGCGATCGGCGCCGAGGTCGGCGAACTCCTGGGCCGCGGGCTCGAGGACGGCGAGCGCCTGCTCGGTGCGATAGGGCGTCGCGAGCGCCCGCCCGAGGGCGGCCGTGGCCCTCGCCTCCGCCTCCCGGTCCTTTCGCTCGCGGTGGTTCGCGACCGCCCGGCGCAGGAACTCCTCCGCCTCGTCGTGGTGGGCGGCCGCCGAGGCGGACTCGCCGGCCCGCTCGAGGAACTCGGCCGTCTCGGCCGGGTCGGCCGTGACCGTGAGCGCCTGGCGGAGGAAGGCCAGGGCCTGGTCGTGGGAGCCGAGGGCCGTGGCCCGGTCCGCCGCCGCGACGAGGGCGATCCGGGCCTGTGCGGCGAGCGCGTCGGCCTCGGGACCCTCGCTGGCGTTCGCATGGGCCGCGAGGTAGTGGCCGGCAAGGCCGCCGGCCAGCTCGTCGGAGCCGAGGCTCTCGAAGAAGCGCGCCGCAGCGAGGTGGCGTCGCTTGCGGTCGGGCTTCGCGAGCGTGTTGTAGGCGACCTCGCGGATCAGCGCCTGGACAAACGCGTACTGGCCCCGCTCCGGGCTGCGGGGGTCTGTCTCGAGGGTCAGGAGCTCCCGGCGGACGAATGCGTGCAGGCGCGGCTCGAGCTCCAGCTCGCCGACCCCCGAGACCGCCGACAGCCCAGCCAGCGTGAAGCTCTGCCCCAGAACGGCGGCGTCGCTGACGAGGGCGCGATCCTCGGCGGCGAGCCCGTCGAGGCGGGACGCGATGAGCGCGGTGAGCGTCCCGGGCACCGCGAGGCTCGTGAGGTCGCCCACCGGGCGGTAGATCCCACCCTCCAGCGCCAGCCGTCCGTCCGCGAGGAGCATCCGGACGGTCTCGACCGCGTAGAGCGGGATCCCGTCCGCGCGCGCCACGATCGAGCGGATCGCGGAGTCGGGGAGTCCCGGCACGAGACCGGCCAGGAGCTGGCGCATCGCGGGCTCCTGGAGGGGCTCGAGGTAGATCGAGGTGAAGTTGCGCTTGCCGGCACCCCAATCGGGGCGCTTCTCGAGGAGCTCGGGCCGGGCGAGGGTGACCACGTAAATCGAGTGGCCGCGGCTCCACTCCAGGAGGTGGTCCACGAAGTCGAGCAGGCCGGTGTCGGCGAAGTGATGGTCCTCGAAGACCATGACCACCGGGGCCGTGGCGGCCATCCGCTCGAAGTACGTCCGCCAGGCGCCGAACAGCTGCTCCGAGCGGACGCCCGACTCGACCCCGAGGAGGGCGAGGAGGGCGGGCTCGATCCAGCGGCGCTCGGACTCGTCGGCGACGTGGGTCGCGAGGGTCTCGGCGATCCTGGCCCGCGTGGTCGGCTCGTCGTCGGTCTCGAGCAGCCCGGCCCGCCGGCGGACCATCTCGCCGAGGGCCCAGAAGCTGATTCCGTCCCCATAGGCCGGCGAACGGCCGTCGTGGTAGCGGACGGTCTCGACGAGTCCGTCGATGTACTTGAGGAACTCCCAGGCGAGGCGGGTCTTCCCGATCCCGGCCGGGCCGATGACCGAGATGAGGCGCGCTCGCTTCTCCCGGCTCGTGGCGTGGAACAGGTCCTTCAGCAGGCGCAGCTCGTCGTCGCGGCCGACGAACGGGGCCTCCAGGGTCTCCGACCGCCTGCGGCCACCCCGCTCGGCGACGACGCGGAGCGCGCGCCAGGCGGGGACCGGTGCGGTCTTGCCCTTGAGCTGCTGGGCGCCGACCTCCTCGAAGACGATCGCGGCGGACGCCGCCCGTTGAGTGCCCTCGCCGACGAGGACGGTGCCCGGCTCGGCAACGGACTGCAGGCGCGAGGCCGTGTTGACAAGGTCGCCGGCCACCATGCCCTGGCCGACGGCCCCGATCGTCACCGCGGCTTCGCCCGTCAGGACCCCGGCCCGAGCCTGGATCGAGGGTCCGAGTGAACGGACGGATTCGACCAGCTCCAGCCCCGCCCGGACTGCGCGCTCGGCGTCGTCCTCGTGCGCCGTCGGGGCGCCCCAGACGGCCATCACCGCGTCCCCGATGAACTTCTCCACCGTGCCGCCGTAGCGCGCGATCACGTCCCGGCCCAGGTCGAAGTACCGGCTCAGCAGCTCCCGGGTATCCTCGGCGTCACGCCCCTCGGCCAGGGACGTGAAGCCGACGAGGTCGGCGAACAGGATCGAGACGAGCCGACGCTCGGCGAGCGGTGCCACGACCGCGGACGCGAGCCCGGGCCGGGTGGTCACCGCCGCGGAGGGTGCGGCTCCAGTGCCCAGCGGGGTCGCACACTCGCCACAGAACTTCGCGTCGGCAGCGTTGGCGGCTCCGCACGACGGACAGGCCAGCGCCAGTCGCGCCGCGCATTCCTTGCAGAACTTGCGTCCTGCTTCGTTCTCCGTCCCACAGTTCGAGCAGACCATGCCCGCAGCGACCCCCAACCGTTGGCGTAGGTGCGAGAGCGTATCCCACCTCGGGCCGGGCCGCGAGCGGCCACGCCCGGCGTGGGCGGCCACAGCGCGGCGCGAGCGGCCACGCCCGGCGTGGTGTCAGTCTTCAGGACACCCGGGACGGAGCTCCCTGGCGGGCGGCCTCGAGCTGCCCGAGAAGCGGCACCGCGCGCAGCCCGGTCAGGATCTCGCTCGCCTCGGCGATCGCCGGTGCCAGCTCCGGAACCGAGCCGAGAAGCCGACAGGCACCGATCACGCTTGTCGCGAGGAGCAGCGGCATCCCGAGGTCACGGAAGAGGCTGAACGCCTCGCGGTACCGCGTCAGGGCCATCGAACGATCGCCCGCGAGGGCGGCCCGCGCGGCGCCGATCTCGACGCGCAGCGCGTGCGCCCAGCGGCCGGTGGCCCGCTGGAGCGCCCCCTCGCACTGCGCGAGGCCGTCCCCGTTCGCGCCCCACGCGGCCGCCTGGATCCCGACAGCCGCCGCCCAGGCCTGCCAGGCGGAGCCCCAATCCGATCGAAGGACGAAGGACGTCTGTTCGAATGCCTTCGCGGGCGACCCGGCGGCCAGGTGGGCCCATGCGGTGTCCAGCGCGACATGCATCTGCCACTGGGTGTCGTTGCCCTCCGCGATCTCGGCGCGAATCGATCCGAGAGCCGCGACCTGCTGCTCCGGGTCCTCGCGCATCGCGGCCAGAAAGGCGCGCAGGGTCCCGTGGAACACACGGTCGCCCTGCGAAGGGAACCCCTCGTCGCGCAGCCCGTCCAAGCGTGCCTCGACCCAGTCCCACTCCACCCCCAGCCAGGTGCTCGGGCGACAGATGACCACGGTCAGGTCGAAGACCCACTCGCTAAGCCCGAGCCGACGGGCCTTGTCGAGCCCCGGGCGCAGGACCTCCATCGCCCGGATCGGGTCGTCGATGTCCGAGAACCAGAGGTTCTGGCGGGCGCGGAGCTCCGGTCGCACGAGGCCGTGCGCTTCGGAGATCGCGAGCGCTCCCCGAAGCAGCGCGATGCCCTCCTGGAGCCGGCCGATCGAGGTGAGGGACGTGCCTTTCGTGTTGAGGCTCTCCGCAAGCGGCTCGAAGAGCTCGAACTGCTCGGCGATCGGCAGCGCGCGGTCGGCGGCGGCGATCGCCTCGTCGTCGCGCCCCGAGCGCATGTACGCCCGCGCAAGCTCGGCCACGAGGTAGGCCATGCCCTCAGGCGCCTCCTCTGGCCCGAACTCGTCGACCGCCTGGCGCAGCAGCTCCAGGGCTTCGCCCACGTGGCCCCCGGTGAGGAGGACACGGCCGAGCTCTGCGATGGCGGCGGCCGCGGCGGATCGATCGGAGCCGGCGCGACGGACCTCCACGAGCCGCTCGAAGTAGCCGCGCGCGACCTCCAGGTGCCCGGCATGGTCAGCCTCGCGGCCGGCGGCCTCCCAGAGCGCTGCCCGCTGCGCCGGGTCGGTGGTGATCGCCTCGGCCTGTTCGAGATACCCGAGCGCCTGGTCATGGGACCCGAGGGCGGCGGCCCGGTCCGCCGCGCCGCGCAGGGCGATCCGGGCCTGGGCGGCGAGCGCGTCCGCCTCGGGACCGTCCGGTGCGTTCGCGTGGGCTGCCACGTAGTGGCCGGCCAGCGCCCCGGCCAGCTCGTCGGTCGGGAGCGCCTCGAAGATCCGGGCGACCGCGAGGTGCTTCGCCTTGCGGTCGGTACGGGAAAGCGTGTTGTAGGCCACTTCGCGTATGAGCGCCTGCACGAATGCGTACTGGCCGCGCTCCGCGGACCGGGCGTCCGCCTCCAGGGCGAGGATCTCCTGCCGGACGAGCGCCCGGAGGCGCGGCTCCAGGTCGTGGATCGCCATGCCCGTCAGCGCGGACAGGCTCTCGAGCGTGAAGCTCTGGCCGAGCACCGCGCCGTCCTGGACCAGGGCGCGGTCCGCCGCTCCCAGGCCGTCGAGCCGCGAGGCGATCAGCGCGGTGAGCGTCTCCGGGATGGAGAAGGTGGTGATGTCGCCCGTGGGCACGTAGCGCCCACCCTCCTCGCGGACGCGGCCCTCGGCGAGGAGCATGCGCACGATCTCGACCGCGTAGAGCGGGATGCCGTCGGCTCGCGCCACGACCGCGCGGATCGTCGGCTCGGGAAGGCCCGGGACCAGGCCAGCCAGCAGCTGGCGGATCGCCGGCTCCGAGAGCGGCTCCAGGTAGAGGGAGGTGAAGTTGCGCTTCCCGGCGCCCCAGTCGGGACGCCGCTCGAGCAGCTCGGGCCGGGCGAGCGTGACGATGTAGATCGGGAAGGCGCGACTCCACTCCAGTAGGTGGTCGATGAAGTCGAGGAGCCCGGCGTCGGCGAAATGCAGGTCCTCGAAGATCATGACGACCGGGCTCGCCGCCGCGAGCCGCTCGAAGAAGAGCCGCCAGGCCCCGAACAGCTGCTCGGACCCGATCCCCGACTCCAGCCCGAGCAGGGTCAGGAGGGCCGGCTCGACCCAGCGGCGATCCGTCGCGTCTGGAACGTACTCCGCGACGGTGGCGGCGATCCGCTCCCTCGTCGTGGCTTCGTCGTCGGACTCGGCGAGCCGGGCCCGGGTCCGGACCATCTCGCCCAGGGCCCAGAACGTGATCCCGTCGCCGTACGCGGGGGAACGGCCGGCGTGCCAGAGCACGGTCCCGAGCAGGCCGTCCAGGTACTTCTCCAGCTCCCAGGCGAGGCGCGTCTTGCCGATTCCCGCCGGCCCGATCACCGAGACGAGGCGGGCCCGTCGCTCCCGGCTCGTCGCGTGGAAGAGGTCCTTGAGCAGGCGAAGCTCGTCGTCGCGGCCGACGAAGGGAGCTTCGAGCGCCTCCGCCCGCTTGCGGCCGCCCCGCTCGGCGACGACGCGGAGCGCTCGCCAGGCCGGCACGGGCGCGGCTTTGCCCTTGAGCACCTGGTCCCCCGCCGCCTCGAAGGCGATCGCCTTGGATGCCGCCCGTTGGGTCGCCTCGCCGACGAGCACCGTGCCCGGGGCGGCCGCCGACTGCAACCGCGACGCGGTGTTGACGAGGTCGCCCGCGACCATCCCCTGGTTGGTGGCTCCAAGGGTGACGGCGGCTTCGCCGGTGAGGACCCCGGCCCGGGCGTGGATCGCCGGGCCCAGGGAGCGGACCGCGTCCACCACCTCGAGGGCGGCGCGGACCGCCCGCTCCGCGTCGTCCTCGCGGGCCGTCGGGGCACCCCAGACGGCCATGACCGCGTCGCCGATGAACTTCTCGACCGTTCCGCCGTACCGGCTCACGACCTCCGAGGCGAGATCGAAGTAGCGGGAGAGGAGATCCCGCGTCTCCTCAGGGTCACGGCCCTCGGCGAGCGCCGTGAACCCGACGAGGTCCGCGAAGAGGATCGAGACCAGGCGGCGCTCGGCGATCGGGGCCACCGCGGGCGGAGGCTCGACCGCGGCCCGTGCACCGGCCGGGGCGACATCGGCGGCAAGGCGCGTGCCGCACTCGTTGCAGAAGGCCGCATCCGGCTCGTGAGGCGTGCCGCACGATGGGCAGGCCAGGGCGAGGCGCGCACCACAGTGCTTGCAGAACTTGCTCCCCGCCGGGTTGGCGATCCCACAGCTCGTGCAGGGCACCGCTGCCTCCCCAATCGATCTCCGAGGCGCGGAGCGTAGCCGATGTGCGCGCTCCGGGCCAGCGGCGGTGACCGCGGACCCACGGGTTGTGGCGAGGACCCGGCGCTTCGGCCGGGCAAGCGAAGGGCCCGGTCGACGGCGATGCCGTCGGCCGGGCCCCGGTGCTGCTCAGGCTGCCCAGGATGGGCAGTCGTGACGGTCTTCTAGTGCTTGATCTTCAGCGTGGCTGCGGGCGTCCCCAGGATGCTCGTCGGGCTCGTCGGGCTCGTCGGGCCCGTCGTGCTCGCCACGTTCGTGGCGGACACCCAGAAGTTCTTCGCGCCGCTCACGATGGCGACGTGGAGATTGGCGGTGCCGTTGCCGCGCGCGTTGGTGTGGACAGTTCCCGCGGTCGTGGGGGTCGTCAGCGCGCACCCAGCCGAACCCTGGTTAAGCGAGAGGGTGTAGGTGGCGTTTGGCGCGGCGCCCTTGAGCACCACGTTGAGCACCACGTTGACGTTGGTCCCCTTGCGGCCGGTCGTGTTCAGGATCGCGAAGCCGTAGCTCGCGGGGTGACCGATCGGCTGGGCGGTCGCGCACGTCGTCGAGCTCGCGTAGAAGGCGACCTTGCGAGCGCCGTGGCCCTTGGCCTGGACGTTGCCCTTCGCGTTGTCGTTGCCCTTCGGCTGGTCGTTGCCCTTCGCCTGACTGTTGGCCGTGGCGGCGCCTTCAGGCGCGTGGACACGTGCGACGACCACTGAGCTGGGGTGCGACAGGCCGCTGAGCACGACGTTCCCGGACGCTCCGGCTGTGGCCGTCGTCACGGGCGCCGACGAGAAGGTGATCGTGCTTGCGAGCGCGGCACCGGTCACGCTGAACGTCGCGGTCGTCCCGCCCACGGTGATCGTGCCGCCGCTGACCGCGAGCTTGCCGCCAACTCCGTTGGTCTCGACCGTTGTAATCGCGCCACCGATGGCCCACGAGAACCCGGCCGGGAGGGTGAGGGTCAGGCTTCCGCCCGCGATGTCGGTCGGCCCGATTGCCGTCACGGCCGCGATCGGGACGTAGGTGGTAGCGCCGACCGGGGTGACCGTCGTGGTCACGGGGGGCACCGTTGCGGCCATCGCCGGACCCGCCATCGAGACGGCGAACAGCGACGCCATGAGTGAGGCGGCCACGCCGCCGGCAGCGAGGTTTCTTCGTAGATTCATGTGTTCCTCCTCGGTGCCGTTGCGATCGGTGACGATCCGTCATTCGGGTCGACCATTCGCCGTGGCATCGGCGCGACTCGCCGTGTCAACGGCGCGCGCATGTGGTGTGGACACCCGGAGGAACGATCCCGCCGCGGCGACGTTAGGGGGACGGCGTGGTCGCGGTCAGCCGGCCGCGAGATGCCGGAGGGCCACCGCCACGTGCATCGCCACCCCGACGGCGAGCGCCGGCTCGTGGAAGACGACCCGGTTCGAGTGGTTGCCGGGGGCCGTGGCCGGGTCCTCGCCGGGAGCACGGGCGCCCAGGAAGACCATGGCGCCGGGCACGCGCTGGAGCACGTACGAGAAGTCCTCGGCGCCCATGATCGGGGCGGGCATCGGGACCACGGCCTCGGGGCCGACCAGCTCCTCGCCGATGGCCGCGACGAAGGCCGTGAAGGCCGCGTCGTTGATCGTGACCGGGTATCCACGCTCGATCTCCAGGTCGGCGACCGCTCCGTGCGCCGCGCAGATCCCCTCCACCACCTGGCGGAGATTCGCGTGGACGGATGCCCGCGTCTTCTCCGAGAAAGTGCGGATGGTCCCTTCGAGGAACACGGTCTCGGGGATGATGTTGTTGGTCGTGCCGCCACGGACGTGGGTGATCGAGACGACGGCGGGATCGAAGACGTCGACCCGGCGCGTGACCATCGCCTGGAGCGCAAGCACGATCTCGGCCGCCACGGGCATCGGGTCGAGCGCCGTGTGCGGCGCCGAGGCATGGCCGCCGCGGCCGCTCAGGGAGAGGCGGACGAAGTCGGCCGCGGCCATCTCCGGGCCGGGTCGAAGGTTCAGGGTCCCGGCCGGGTAGCTCGTCGAGATGTGGATCGCGAAGGCGGCGTTCGCGGCCTGCCCCGCCGGCAGGTCCAGGAGGCCCTCCTCCAGCATGAAGCGGGCGCCGCCGAACCCCTCCTCTCCGGGCTGGAACATGAGCAGCACCCGACCCGCCAGCCTGTCGCGGCGATTCAGCAGGAGCCGCGCGGCGCCCAGGAGCATCGCCACGTGCGTGTCGTGACCGCAGGCATGCATGGCGCCAGGTGTCTCGGACGTGAACTCGAGGCCGGTCTCCTCCTGCAGCGGCAGGCCGTCCATGTCGCCGCGCAGGACCAGGGTCGGGCCGGGCTCCGCGCCCTCGATGACGGCCGTCACGGAGCTCACCGTCCGCCCGACCCGCGCGGCCAGGCCCATGCGTTCCAGCTCGTCGACCACCAGCGCCTGGGTCGCGGGCAGGGCCAGGCCGATCTCGGGCCGCCGGTGAAGGCGCCGGCGCACTTCGAGGATCTCCGGCAACAGGGCCTCGGCGTCGCCGAGCAGGGTGGAAAGCGCGATCGGGTCGGTGGTCATGGCCGAAGTATGCCCGGGCCGGCGGCCGGTGCGCCCGGGCCCGGACATGGAGCGGCCGCGCCGGTGACCGGCGCGGCCGCTGCCGAGCTACGCGATAATCAGTGGACGACGATCGTCCCTTCCATGCCCGCGTGGATCTGGCAGACGTAGTGGTACGTGCCGGGCGTTGCGTTCGCGAACCGGACGGCCCAGCTCTGGAGCACACCCGTCACGGGGACGTCGAAAGCGTTCGTCTCCGAAGCGCGCGCGACAAGCCCGGAGTCGGAGACCGTCTTGGGCGACGTCACGATCCTGTTGCCGTTCCCGCCGCCGAACTCGATCTCGTCGGCCGGATGCCCGTTGCAGGCGAAATCGAAGGGAGTGGCAGGCGGGATCACTGTCGGGACCGCCGGCGTGTCCTTGCCTCCTGCCCCCTCGCAAAGGGCGAGAGAGTCGCTGTGGAGCTCGCCTGGGAATGTGACCGTGTGCGGCTCGTTCACCGCCATTGGTCGCCAGGCGACCGCGTCACCCGGATGGATCTTGATCGAGCGCGGCAGCATCTCGAGGATGCTGACGTGGCCGGTCGGGTCGGACGCGCCGACGCTGAGGGTATAGGTGTGACTGCCGTTCGGGTTCGTCTTGACGGCCGCCTTGGAGGCAGCCGCCTCGACCGCCAGGCCGGTTGCCACGTCGGCCGTCGTCTGGTCGGCCGCGGCCGCGTCGGCCGTCGCGGCTGTCGTCGTCCCGGCCGCTCCGGCTGCGACGACGGTCAGTGAGCCGCTCATTCCCGGGTGGACCCGGCAATGGAAGACGTACGTGCCGACCGGCGCCGTCACGGTGATGAAGAAGGGCGCGGGTGGGCCCGGGTTGAGCGGGGCGCCCATGCTCACGATGGCCGTGCCGTCGAAGACGCACGGCGCGTCGGCCGTCCCGCAGTCCTTGGCCGGCTGGACCGGCATTAGCCCGGCGAGGTTCTCCAGGACGTGCGTCGTCCCGTTCGGGTTGGCGCTCGTGTCGTCGAGATCGGCCGCAGCGATCCCGTTGACGTCCATGTCCGCCGTCCTCACCGGGGTCGTCCAGGACAAGGGCAGGAGCGTAGCTGTGTGGAAGCCGCCCCCATTCACGAACTGGAACGTCCCGCCCTGGGCGATCGTCGCGCTCCGCGGGAAGAAGTCGTTGAACGCCCAGTTGTGCCCGGCCGGGACGGCCGCGGCGTTGTCGGCCGCGATCGTGAACTG
>Ga0208587_1001789_pt1 | contig 11277 bp, 10 predicted proteins | sample NGESurdeep092012_7_FD_184472 | JGI IMG/M metagenome (GOLD analysis project Ga0208587, IMG submission 184472) | Arctic peat soil microbial communities from Barrow, Alaska - NGEE Surface sample 210 deep-092012 (SPAdes) | ecosystem: Environmental > Terrestrial > Soil > Wetlands > Peat ...
CGGGCCGCCGCCCGCTCACCAGCGGGCCGTGAGAGCAGGCACGTCGGCGAGCATCCCGCCCTCCGTCAGAAGAACGAAGACCGACGCGGCGACGAGGTCGGCGGTCGTACCCGGGTTGAGTGCGTGGGCCGCGTCGCCGAGCTCGCGCGCCAGCTCGGCGAGCCGGGCGCGCCCCTGCTCGCTGAGGCTTCCCCCGACAGCCAGGACGCGCGCGGCGCGGCGCGACACGTCCTCCGCAGCCGCCGCGCCGTTCTTGCGCGCGATCAGCGTGTCGGGCACCTGGGAGAGGATCGTGAGGAACGCCGTGACGACGGCGTCCGAGAACGCGGCGCCGTCCTGCCAGCAGCGGCGCAGCGTGCCGGCGCCGAGCGCGAACGTGATCTCGAAGTCGGTGACGTACTCCCGGGCGATGGAATCGCGGTCGCGGGCGACGTCCATCGCTTCGCGCAACGTCACGGTCACGTCCCCGCCGACGTCGTGGCGGTCGACCTCGCCCATGCCGGCCGGAGAGGCCGCGCGGATGGCCCCGTAGGCCAGGCGCGCGTCCCGCACGGTCAAGTTCGCGATGACGCGGCCCAGGGCGGCGCGCAGGTCGCCGCCGGCTTCGAGGCGCGCCGCGGCCCTCGCCAGGGGCGCGAGCAGCAGGATCATGCCGAGATTGGTGTTGGTGGCCACGAGGCGACGCGTGTCGACAGCCGCCCTGGCGATGGTCTCGCCCACGGTCGCCAGCCCCGCGTCGCGCATCGCCGGCCCAATGGCCACGGCGCTGGCCGCGAAGTCCTCGAAGCGCGCGTCGATGAAGCCGCCGCGCGGCGACACGTTGCCGGGCTTCTCGACGCTCACCTCGAACAGGCATGCCAGCTGCGCTGCCCAGGCGATCTCGACGCCCGTCAGCCGGTCCACCCCACCCCCTCCAGGACGTGGTCAACGAGACACTGCGCGGCATCGACGCCCGTGGCCGCGCCGAGCGCCCGCCAGCCCGGGATGGTGTTCACTTCGATGACGCTGTACTCGCCGTCGTCGCACGGGAGGATGTCGACGCCGGCGTGCTCGGCGCCCACCACCCGCGCCGCGCGCAGGCTCAGGTCTACCAGATGATCGTCCAAGTCCAGGGGCTCTCCGATCGCGCCCTGAGCGGCGTTCGTCTTCCACCCCTGTCCGCGTCGCAGCATGGCGCCGATCACGCGCTCACCGACCACGAAGGCACGGATGTCCTCACGACCGTGCGGCACGAACTCCTGCACGCAGTAGACGTAGCGGCCGAGCTCGAGGGCGCGAAACACGCGGTATGCGGTGTCGGCGTCCGAGACACGCACGATGCCCCTGCCCTCGGAGCCGAACAAGGGCTTGACGACCACGTCGCCGCTGAGCTCTTCGAAGGCGGCGAGGGCGTCGTCGAAGCGTTCCGTCACCACGGTGCGCGGTGTCGGCAGGCCGGCGTCGTGCAGTCTCGCCGAGGTGTAGTACTTATCGACGCCGTGCTCGATGGCCAGCGCCGAGTTGACCACCGTCACGCCCGCGTGCTCGAGCATGCGCAGCGCGTCCATGCGGTAGATCACCTGTTCAAGCGAGCCGGATGGAATGGCGCGTACGAACACGACGTCGCAGCCGTCGAGCGGCGTCTTCGCGGCAGTCAAGCGCGGCCGGCCAGCTACCCTGGCGGTCAGCTGCGTGACCGAGTAGCACTCAGCCGCGAGCCCGCGCCGCGCGAGAGCGCCGCGGAGGCTCTCGGTGTGCCAGCTCCCGTTTTGTCCGAGGATCGCGACGTTCAAGCGAGCAACGATGCCCGGAGGACGGCCGTGTTGACGCTGCCGGCGTGAAAGGTCCTGCCACTGATGCTGTTGGTGATGGCGATCTCCGCCGGGCTGAACAGCAGGGGGTCGATCTTGTAGAAGTCGCCGCCGTGGCGGCGGAAGAGCTCGCCGAACGGCACGCCGTAGTCGCTCGACGCGACCGACGGCAGGCGCTCGATCACGCTCTCGATCTGCGCGTCGTCGGCCTTCACCGTGTACCACGCGCGGCCGCCGTATAGGACCGCGTCGTTGGTGCGACCGATGGCCGTGAGGTCGTCGGCCGCCACCGGCGCCAGCGGGCACGAGCCGAAACCGGAGCGCACCGTGGCCATGTCGAACCCCACCTCGTGCATCTTGTGGAGCCCCGTCTCGACGATGCGCGCGGCGACCTGGACCGAACCCACGATACTGGCCGTCGGCGCGACGAGCAAAACGAGGCGGTCGGGCGATACGCCGCACTTGCCGGCGACCCACGCGGCCACCTCCGGCGACGGCAGGCGGTTCGATTCCAGCGTCAGCACGGCCAGCGTCGCGGGGTCGCGGTAGTCGATGTCGGCGAAGATGGGGTCGCCGCGGTACAGGGCCCTTGCGGGCCCGGAACCCATAGCGAAGTACTTCTTCGAGCTGCCGGTCGCCGGCACGTTGACCGCCCAGCCGGCGTACTGCGAGGCCATGCACGCCAGCACCGGCTGATGGACGCTCACCTCGACACCCGGGAGCGTAAGATCGTCGAGCTGGAGCTGGCGCAGCTGGACGTCCGCCAGCCCGCCCAGGCACACCTCGGAGAACAGGCGGCCCGCCTCCAGCGACGCGTCGACATCCACGCCCGCGTCGAGGACCGTGGTACCGTTCTCCAGCTCGCAGACCGCGACCTGCAGAGGCTCAGCCGCGTCGCTCAGCCTCCGAAAGACGGCGTGCGCGCGTTCATTGAGACTGATCACGGACCAGGACCTCCCCTCTTCCTCCGCTGTTCATATCGCCCACGTAGCGCCGGAACTCACCGTCGGGGAGGCCAGGGCTGGCGATGAGGCCCGAGGCCTCCAGGCTCTGCAGATAGCACCGCAGGAACACGGGCCGGTAGCTGCACGCATAACGAAACGTAGGCAACAGCTCGGGCGCCTCGCCGAAGGCGACGATGGTGCCGCGCTTCATGCCCGCGCCCGGGCGCCCGCCGAGGCGGCCGCCGACGAACACGGAGCCGGCGAGCATGCCGGCGCCGGCGAACTCGCCGGTGTCGCCGAGCACCACGATGAGCCCGCGACGCATGCGCGCCCCCACCTCTCGCCCGGCGTTACCGCCGACGATGATGGTCCCGCCACGCACGCCGCGAGGCTCGCCCGAGTAGGCCGCGCCGACGAAGTGACCGGCGTCGCCCTGGACGACGATGCGGCCGCCCGACATGTGGGCGCCCACCCAGTCGCCGGCGTCGCCCTGCACGACGATCTCGCCACCGGACATGTATGCGCCGAGATGCGGGCCCACGTCGCCGGTCACGGTCAGTCGCCCCATGGACATCCCCTGCCCGATCTTCTTCACCGCCTTGAGATCGCCGCTCACGATCACGTTGTCCGCGCCGGCGCCCTCCACTTCGAAGAGGTCGCCAAGCTCGACCTTGCGGCGCCCGTAGAAGACGGGGAGCGCCGCGATCTCCGTGGGCCCGAGGCCCACGAACCGATCCGGGCAGAGGCTGTCCGCCTCCACGGGGATCGAGCTCGATTCCCTGCGCGTCAGCGTCACGCCGGCGCCGTCGAGGACGAGCGCCGCACACGCTATGCATCCCATCGCCGATACCTCCTCTCCTGTACCCGAGGAACGGCCTGCGGCCTCCTCATGTGCTCACCAGCTCGCGCAGAGCGAAGTGGAACTGCCCCAGCGAGCCTCCGTAGTTGCCCGCCGAGATGCGTGTCACACCGGGCAGGCAGGCCGCGGCGATACCCACCCGCATGGCCTCCGCGACTGCCGCCTCATCGAGCCCGTCGACGACGATCTCGAGCACCGCGTTCTCTCCTTCTCTGAGGGCGCTGTCCTCCTGCCCGCGCAGGGTCGGGCAGTACGGGGTGTTGCTCGAGACGTGCTGGCCCTTGTAGCGCGACGAGACCTTGCTGCCACTGCGCACGACGCCGCCGGGAAATGGCATGATGGCGCCGGGCACGGCGCGCATGGCGGCCACCGCCGCCTGCGCCGCGGCAAGCGCCGCGGTCAGGCTGGCCGCCATCATGAAGAAGTTGCCGCCGCCCACGGCCTGGACGACGCCAAAGCTCTCTTCCACGACGAACTCGCCGTCCATCACGGGGACGCGCCACAGGCGCCGGCCGTCCAGCAACTTGCTGCGCTGGAAGCCATCGCCGAAGTAGCGGAGCTTGCCGCCGACCTTGACCTTCTCCTCGGCGGCGAGGCCGTCGTAGCAGGCCGAGGTGGCCGAGGTCATCACGGCCTGACCCACGCGTTGCAGCAGCTGGGCCTCCATGTTCTTGCGCGACGTCGTGAACACCAGCGCCGCCACGCCGGGGCGCCCGTCGGGCGTCAGCTCGCCGGGCGCCAGGTCGTTGGTACCCGCTTCGCAGCCGCAGCCGATGATCGAGGTGGCGAAGCCCGTTGCCGCCTCGGCCGCGGTGCGCGCCCAGCCCAGGTCGTCCCCGGTGACGATCAGGCGGGAACCCCACATCCCGAAGGCCTCGGCGAACGTGTCTTCTATCTCCACTCCGTTGATGTGCATGAGGGGCTAGCTCCTTTCCCAGAAGGGCACCTGCGGACGCCGCGGCAGCGGATGGCGACGGCGCAGAGAGTCGGCTTCACTGACGTACACGTGGTCCAGCACGCAGCCGTGGGCGCCCCGCAGTCCCATGACGTCCACGAGGTCGCTCAGGCCGCCTTCACCGGCCAGTCCCTGGCCGAGAAGGGCGGCCCCCTGCGCAGCCTCGCTGCAGACACGCGCGTAGCCTTCCACCGCGTGCACCGGGGCGAACCGGCTCAACACGTCGACGAGACGGCGGCGCAATTCGGGCACCCGGGTGAGGCGCCCCGACAGCAGGATCTCGCGGGGCGTCTCGAGCAGGATCGACTCGGCGGCGACGCGCTTCGCCACGTCTTCCAGCAAGGCCGCAAGGGCGACCGCTGCACGACGGTCGCTCGACGCGGCGGCCACGAGGTCATCGGGCGAGCAGCCTGGGGCGCCGGCGATCCACGCCGCGCCGCCACTCGCGAGGACGTCCTTGGGGAAGTCCCTGAGCAAGTACGCGAGCTCGCCGTCCATGGCGCCCAGTGCCCGAAACCCCATGGCGCCGCACGTGCCGCCCGAGCCGTCGACGATCGCGCCGCGCTCGACGGCGACGACGGCCGTGAAGGCGCCGCCGGCCTCGACGGACACGAACGACGTCTCGTCGTACGGCACGTCCAGGCGTCGCGCCTGATCCCACACGGCCAAGGCGACCGCGCAGAGCTTGTCGGCGGTGCCCATGTCGATGCGGTTGGCCTTGCGGTGCTCCGGGACCGTCGTGAGGTGCAGCACGCCGGGCGCGAAGCAGACCGGCAGACCGCTCTCCTTGAGCGCCTCCAGCACACGCCCCATGCCGCCGACGATCGTCCCCCTCGGCCCATTCCCGGCGTCGGCCAGCAGCAGCAGGTCGAGCTCCTCGGGGCCGAGGTCGCGGATGTCCGTCCAGGGCAGGCCGTACCCCGACGGGCCGACGACGAGGTCCACGGGACCGGCGGCGCGCAAGACCTCCACCAACGACTCGGGATCGTCTCGCACGTCGGCCGTGGGATACGTCGCGTCGAGGAACAGCTCGTCTCCGTCGCGGCCGCACACGTCGAAGCTCACCGTACCAGGGTCGATGCCGATCGCCCGTGTCACGACGACCGCTCCGCCTCGTCGGAAGCTGCGCTCAGATACCCCCAGCGCAGCGGCGACTCCTGCGTGTACTTCTTGCCGAGGCGCACGGCGAGAGCGGCGCGCTCGAGCTCCCGACCCAGGTAGAACGCGTGGCCGGGGTCGGGGATGTCCAGCACCGCGAAGAGCTCGTGAGGGTCCTTGCCGCGCAGGAACGTCTCGCGATTGAAGACGAAGACCCACTCCCGATTAGCGAAGATCCGGTAGTGCTTGTCGCGCACGCGCTGCTGCATGTCGCGCAGCTCCGTCTCCGAGTACGTCTCGAACGGGGGGTCCTTGAGCGCCACGAGGCCGTCGTCGAGGCCTTTGGGAAGCACTCTGTTCCGCAGCGCGTAGTGCATCAGCTTGCGGGCCAGGTCGAGCTCGCGTACGGCGCCGCGCGCCCAACTGATGACCTCGGTCGTGAGCACGTAGTCGATCCCCAGCTCGGCGATGACGCCGGCCATCACCGCGTTGATGCCGACGCTGTCGGCGTCGGTGAGCTCCGTGAGGTTGCCGAGACCCATGAGCATCTCGGCGTCGGGGTGCCGGCGGCGCGTCTCGCAGTACCGCTCGAGGGAGGCCGTGAAGCCGAAGCTTAGCGGATCGAGGATGGGATCGATGACGTACGAGGCGCCCAGAGCGTCCACTCTGGCCACGTTGCGCTCCAGAGACTCGAGACCCTCTCCGAAGTCGGGGATCACCACCACCTTGCAGCGCAGGTGCGGCACGAGCTCCATGTTCTGCGCGTTCACGCTGAGCAGGAGGTCGGCCCCCGCCTCGTCAGCTTCGCGGATGGTCTGCAGGTGAAACGTGTCGATGCTCACCGTGAACCCGCGCTCCTTGAGTCCCGCGACCACCTCGCCGACGCCCGGGAACGCCTCCATGGGCGGGCAGCCGAGATCGATGACGTCGGCGCCGCTGGAGCGGAAGTACTCGGCCTCCGTGAGGATGTCGGCGAAGGGCATCCGGTACGCCTCGACGATCTCGGCGAGGATCTTCGCGTGATACTCTCCGTAGCCCTCGAGGTCGCGCTCCTGCCCGAAGAACACGGGCAGGTCCTTGAGGTCCTTGGGACCGCGGACCACCGGGACACCGACCTTGGCCTCGATCGTGGCGAGGTCGCCCCTGCAGAGTCCGGGGATCATGACCTGACGACAAGCGCAGTCCTCGGGCAGGCGCCGAGCGATCCACTCGGTGCGCATGAGGGCCGCCACAGAGCCGCCGAGGACCGCGACGTCGTACTCGAAGTCCAGCTCGAGCTTGTCGAGGGTCTTGCGCAGCGCGTCGGCGGCGAGCCTGCCGGTCACGAACAGCGTATCGGCCACGGTTGGCGCCTCCCCCTAACCCGCGAGCCACTCGCCCAAGGCGGTGTGCCGCGTAGCGAACGCCTCGCCGGCGAGCTCGGGGCGGATCTCCGCCATGGCGCCGTAGCGCTCGGCGAAGGCATTGTGCTCGTGGATTCCCTCGAAGTTCTCCTGGCGGGCCAGGACGAAGGAGTCGTCCGAGAGGTCGGGATAGGTCTCGCTGACCAGGCGCAGCATCTCGCGCACCACGTCCTCGACGAACCGCGGGTTGCGGTGCGCCTTGTCGACGACGTACAGCTCGTCCGGGCGCTTGAGCAGCTCGTAGATCTCGGAGCTCATCGATCGTTCGACGATGTCCACGAGATCCTCGGCGCCCAAGCGGCGCTCCGAGCCGATCAGGAGCGTGCCTTTGCCGCGCTGGTTGTGCGAGGCGATGGGCAGCAGACTCAGGATACGCTCGCCCTCCTCCTCGCTGTAGCCGTTCTCGCAGAGGCGGTCCAGAGACCGCCCACGTACCATATCCTGGGCGCAGGGGCACACGGTCAGGCCGTTCACCTCGACGCCGACCAGGAGACGAGTCCGCGTGCGCGTGGCCGCGGCGATGCCCACCAGAGTGTAGAGCTGCTCGGTAGGTCGGTGCGTGACCGGGGTCTGCTTCGTGATCGGCGACTGGGCTTTGATGTGGACCTCGGCGCGCAAGGCCTCCTGGGTCGCGACCACCTCCTCGGCCATGCGCTTGGCGAGCGATTCGATGTCGGCGAACGGCCTGCGCGTCAGGCCCTCGGCAAGATCCTCGACGACCTCGCTGAAGCGCGACATGTGGACGCCGGCCCGCTCGGGGCTGAGATCGGCGAACAGGTCGAGCGTCGCGTAGAACAGCTCGGCCTTGTCTCCGTCCTTGATCGAGATGATGCGGCGCAGATTGGTCACGCCGGCGCGGCTCAACGCCACGGACACGGCCGGCCGCTCTTGCTGTGTGTCGCGCTGGACGCGGCGCCCTGGGTCTTCTGGCATGTGCAGACCTCCTCAGCCGCAGGCGACGATCTCGGTGGCGGCCCCGTGACCGGCGAGCACGGAGTAGTTGTCGAACGACACCGTGTACGCCTTCTTGAAGTACTCACGGAGCTCGGCCTCGATGCCCGTGTCGTACTCCGGCGCCACCGAGAACGTGCGCCCGGTCACGTCCGCGACAACGACGCCGTCGCGAGCCACGAGCTCGCCGCCCTTGTAGACGTACCGCGGGCGCGTGAACATCGCCTCCTTGTCGGCGCCCTCCTCGTACACGGCGATGTCGCCGTCGGCGCCCACGCCCAGGTGGCCCTTGTGCTCGAGACCGAGCGCCCGCGCGGGGCCGGCGCGAGTGATGACGGCGATCTCGCCGAGCGAGTACTCGCGGTCCAGCTCCGGGAGCAGGGCCCCTCTGCGCGCCCGCGGGTGCAGACTCTCGAACATCTCCCTCCGGTAGTCGCGGTCCATGAGCAGCCTGATGATCTGTGGGTAGCTCGTGAAGGGACCAGCGTTCGGATGATCGGTGCTGAGGAAGACCCGCCACGGGTCGTCGATGAGCAGGAAGAGCTCCATGCCGGTGAGCCACATCGTCCCGTTGATGGGATTGCCGGGCTTGTAGGTGATCGGCACGATCCCTCCGCCCGATTCGCCTTCCACGTCGTCGTTGATCCACTTGTGGCCGGTCGTCCGATGGAGACCGTACTGGAGAGGGCCGTCACAGGTCATCGTCGTGGCGTTGCCGAAGATCACCTGCCCGATGTCCACGGTGACCCCGGGGTTGGCGTTGACCGCCGCCGCGACGGCGGCCGCCTCCGACTTGTGCACGTGGCCGCGTCCCGCTCCGTAGCTCAGGAACTGAAGGTGGCACAGATGCGCGCGATGGCCGTCGAGGGCGGCGATCATCTCGACGGTCGTGCGGGCGCTCGTGTGCCGGCCCAGGTTGATGCCGTGGATGTGGACCGAGTGCGGCAGGCCGAGATCGTCGGCGATGGAGGCCAAGGTTTGCACGATCTGCCGCGGGGTGACCCCGTAGCCGATCACCTCGTCGTCGAGCTCGGCGACGTTCTTGCCCCACTTCCAGTTCTCGACGCCGCCGGGGTTCACGATCTTGATGGCGTAGCCCCGGCTGGCTCCCAGCAGCCAGGCCACGTAGTCGCGCGCCTTCTGGGGCTGCTTGTCGGCGATGCACTGCATGACGAAGTGGTTGTTGCCCATGACGATCAACGCGCCCTTGTCGAGGTTGGGCACATCCTCGAGCTCTTCGTGGGTATGCCGGGCCACCAGGGGTGCGGTGGACGCTTGCATCACCGTGGTGTAGCCGAGCTCGGAGTAGAGATAGCCCGTGAGGTAGGTGGAGGGGACCGTCCCCCCCGCGCCCGCGCGCAAGCTCCCCGAGCGCGCGCGCTCGTGCCCGCGATGGTCCTCCGGCCGCAGCTTGCGGCCCGAGTTCACCTCGCCGCCGACGATGTGCGCGTGGATGTCCACGCCACCGGGCATGACCACCAGGCCGGTGGCGTCCACGGTCTGTGCGGCCTCCCGGTCCACGTCCTCGGGCGCCACGAGACGGCCGTCCTTCACCCAGATGTCGCCGACCTGGCCGTCCTTGCCGTTCTGCGGATCGTAGATGCGCCCGCCCAGGATACCGAGCATCATGCCACCGCCTCGATGATCCGATCGAGGACCTCCTCGTCGGTGACGCGCCCCGTCGAGATGACCCTCTTGAGAGGGATGGGAACCTTATCCATACGGTAGGCGGTGCCGGCCGCGTCGACACCGTAGGCGGCCGTCGGGAACAGGACGCGGGCGTGGGACGCCACCACGCTGGGCCCGTGGTCGAGGACGATCGTAGGGATGCGCTCGAGATGCGCGGCGGCGGCGGCCGGGAAGTGCGCCCCGGGGTCCGAGGCGATGATCACGGCGGCGTCCGCGGCGCGTCGCGCCAGCATGTCCACCGCCGAGAACTCACCGGGGCTGAACTGCGGGTAGCCGCGCGCGAAGCTGACCGCGAACGGATAGCCGCTGGTCCACGTGAGCACCTGGTCGGCGCCGGTCACGTTGCCATGTCCGCGCATGGAGACCACGGAGAACTTCGCGAACTCATTGAGCTCCGCCACGAGCGTGAAGAGCTCCGCCACGTTGAGCTGGCGCGCCGACGCCATCGTGAGACCCATTCCCAGGAACGCCACGCCGTAGCGGCACGACTTCATGCGCTCGGCGAGCTCCTTGAGCTGCGTCACGGGCACGCCGCCGGCGGTGTCGACGGACGGCTCCAGCCCTCTGACCAGCAGCCGCAGCGTGGTGAGCACCTCAAAGTCCGAACCGACGTCCACCTGCAGGAAGTGATCGGCCTTCTTCGAGCTGCCCGTGGGCCGCACGTCGACCACGTAGACGGTCCGGTCGGCGCGACCGTTGGGGGTGAGGGCGCCTTTCGCGGTGAGGGAGAAGCGCGGGAAGTGACGCAGGTGCGAGGCGTCCGGGTTGCAGCCCCAGAACACGAGCAGGTCGGCGCGGTCGCGCACCTCGCCGAGCGTGCAGGTGGGCTCGCCCACGGCCTGCATGGCGAGGCTGCCATCGCCGTGACAGACCGACGACGTGGAGTCGATCACGGCGCCGATGCGGTCGGCCAGCGCCACCGCCTTGCGCTGCGCCTCGCTGGCCGATGAGCTGAGACCGTAGATCAGTGGGCTGTCGGCTGCCGAGAGGATCTTCGCCGCCTCGGCGACGGCCTCGTCCCACTCCACCTCCCGGCCGTCGACCAGCGGCCGACGTGGACGCGGGTCGTAGTCCATAAAGATGCCCAGCCCGCTCGAGCAGGCGCGGCGCACCTTGCGGATCTCGGTGCCCTCCGCCTCGACCGTGAGATCGTCGCAGAGGCACCCGCAGAACGGGCAGGCGACGTGCTCGACCACCGTGCTCATGACGCACCCTCTCTCTCGGCGACGGGCGAGACGTCCACCTTCTGCCCTTTGAACGAGGGCATGCCCGTCCCCAACGTCTCGGTCCCGATGAGCCTGTTGACAAGCGTCCCCATGGGGACGAACACGAGCCCCGCCGGCAAGGAGCCGGCGTGGGCCGTGAGCTCGACCTCACCCTCCGCCGTGCGGAGGAGCGCCTGTCCACCGTCCTCGATCTTGAGGCGGACCATGTCTTCAGGGTTCATCTCGACGAGTGCGGTGGCTTCACGGTACTCGGGCGAGTCCTTGCCCTTGTGCATGCCGATCGCCTGCTTACGCGTGCGTCCGGTGATCATGGTGAGTCGTTCGCTCACGGCGCCCCTCCTTGTTCTCCTCGCTGTCTCTGT
>Ga0208587_1001791_pt1 | contig 11264 bp, 6 predicted proteins | sample NGESurdeep092012_7_FD_184472 | JGI IMG/M metagenome (GOLD analysis project Ga0208587, IMG submission 184472) | Arctic peat soil microbial communities from Barrow, Alaska - NGEE Surface sample 210 deep-092012 (SPAdes) | ecosystem: Environmental > Terrestrial > Soil > Wetlands > Peat ...
GGCGGCCATCATAGGCGGCTGCCACGATCGCGGTCAAGCGCATCGTGCCAGCCCCGGAAGCTCGCCTCCCCGGCGAACCGTCAGCCCGGCATCTCCTCCCCGTCTCCCGCGAGCTCCGCGGGCGCATCCGCCGGGCGGTCGACGGGATCCACCTGCGGGGACGGCACGCCCGGATCCGGCGCGGGGTTGGAGTCGGGCGCTCCGCGCTGCATGGCCGCCTCGAAGACGAGGATCGAGCCCGCCACGGCGGCGTTGAGCGAGGCGATCCTTCCCCGCATGGGGATGCGGATCAGCAGGTCGCAGCGGCGGCGGATGGGGGGCGCCAGGCCGCGTCCCTCGCTTCCGACGACGAGCACGAGCGGGCCGCGAAGATCAGCCTCCCGGTAGGTCAGCGCGGCATCCGCGTCGGCACCGACGATCCGGAGACCCCGAAGATGGAGGCTCGCGAGCGCGCCCGCGAGGTCGTCGACAGGTGCCAGGAGCAGGTGCTCGCTCGCGCCCGCCGACGCCTTGACCGCCGCCGGACTGAGCGGCGCCTGGCGGCGGGTCGGGAAGAGAACGCCGTGGACGCCCGCAGCCTCGGCGCTCCGCAGGAGCGAACCCAGGTTCTGCGGGTCCTCGAGCGAGTCGAGCGCGAGCACGAACGACGCCTCGCCGCGCCCGATCGCGCGGGCGAGGATCTCGTCGGGCGCCGCGAAGCGACGAGCCTCGACGACCAGCGCGACGCCCTGGTGGCCGTCGAAGCCGGCCGTCGCCGTCAGGGTGCCACCCTCGACCTCCACGACCGGGATCCGGAGGGTGGTGGCGTGGAGCACGAGGCGCTCGAGCGCGTCGCGGCGCTGCGGCGTCACGAGGAGGCGACGTGCGACCCGTCCCGCGACGAACGCCTCTTCGACCGGACGACGGCCGGCGACGAGCTCCTCGTCGTCCGCCAAGACGAGAGCCGCTCCGGACGGCCGGACCATGCCCCAGGCTGGCGGCCGCGGGTGGGCGTCCCTGAGCGGTCGCGACGGGCGCCCCGGCGCGCCGGGCTGCAACGGCGAGCGGAAGGGACGATCCAGGAATGCGGCGGCGGGACGATCGTCCCGTCCGGCATTCCGGTCCGCAGGCGCCGGGGGGCGAACCGCCGGCCGGAAGCCCGGATGGGCGCCCGGGCCCGACCCGCCGAATGGGGCGCCTCGGGTGGCATTGCCACCGCGGCCGGCATTGCCACCGCGGCCGGCATTGCCACCGCGGCCGGCGCCGCCACCGCGGCCGGCGCCGTCAGGGGGCCCGGGTCGGCCCCGAAAGCCGGGCGGCCCGCCCTCGCCGAACCGCTCCCAGCCATCGGGCTGCGGCGCACCACCCCGGCCCGCGCCGGATCGGCCCGAGGGCGGGCCTTCCGGCGGACGGTCGCCCGGCGGACGGTCGTGCCGGGAGCGGTCCGGATCACGACGGATATTGCCCGGAGCTGCGTCAGGACCTCGGCGGCCGGCGGGTCGCTGGCCGGCCGGACGTCCCTGTCCGGGCCATCGGGACTCGCCGCGAGCGCCGTCGGCCCGCCGCGGGCGACGTGAGTCCGGCGGCTCAGGCATCGGACGGCGTCCCCGCGCGGCGCCAGCGTTGCCCGTCGCGCGAATCTTCGACCGCGATCCCGCGGGCCGCCAGCTCGTCGCGGAGGCGATCGGAGGCGGACCAGTCGCGCGCAGCCCGCGCGGCCGCCCGCCTGTCGATGAGGTCCCGGAGGCCCGCGTCGAGCTCCGGCTCGCCGGCGTCGGGCAGTAAGCCGAGAACGCGGTCGACGTCCCGCAGCGCGGCAAGCGCCCGGGCAGCGTCCGCGGTGGAGAGGGAGCGAGCGGCGATCCTCCGGTTCACGTCGCGGACGAGGTCGAAGACCGCGGCCAGCGCGGCGGAGATCCCGAGGTCGTCGTCCATCGCCAGCGTGAACGCTTCGCTCGCGGCGTCGATCACCGCCGGGAGACCGGGGTCGGCCGGGTCTCCGCCACGATAGGCGGCCAGCGCGATCACCAGCGCGTCCAGCCGCGCGACCGCGGCGGCCGCCGCGCCCAGCGATTCGTCGCTGAAGCTGAGACCCGTGCGGTAGTGCGCAGCGATGAGCGCGTACCGCAGCGCCCGGGGATCGACGCCGCCATCCAGCAGCTCCGCGACCCGGGAGATGTTGCCCTCCGACTTGGCCATCTTGCGGCCGCCCATCTGGAGGTGGGCGCAGTGGAGCCACGTCCGGACGAACGGCTCGCCGGTCGCGGCCTCCGACTGGGCGATCTCGTCCTCGTGGTGCGGGAAGATGAGGTCCACGCCGCCGGTGTGGATGTCGAACGACCGGCCGAGGTAGGCCATGCTCATGGCCGAGCACTCGAGGTGCCAGCCGGGCCGTCCCGACCCGACCGCGGTCTCCCAGCTCGGCTCGCCGGGCTTGGCCGCCTTCCACAGGACGAAGTCGCGGACATCGTCCTTGGAGTACTCGTCGGCGGCCACCCGCTCCCCCACCCGCATCGCGTCAGGATCCAGCCGGGCAAGGCGACCGTACGTGGGCCACGAGGCGATCCGGAAGAAGATCGAGCCGTCATCGGTCCGGTAGGCGTGGCCGCGCTCGAGAAGTGCCCCGACCAGCTCCACCATCTGGGGGATGTGGGCGGTCGCCCGGGGGAGCACGTCCGGGGTTGTCATCCGGAGCGTTGCCGCATCGGCCAGGAACCCCTCGATGTGGCGCGCCGCGAGCGCCTCGATCCCGATCCCTTCGGCCGCGGCGCCCCGGATGATCTTATCGTCCACGTCGGTCAGGTTCATGACCCACGTCACCCGATACCCCCGCCATCGGAGGTAGCGGACGAGCACGTCCGCGAAGAGGAACGAGCGGAAGTTCCCGACGTGCGCGGGTCCGTAGACCGTCGGCCCGCAGGAGTAGATCCGGACATGGCCGGCCTCGAGCGGCTCGAGCGGCTGCAGCGCCCCGGTCAGCGTGTCATGAAGGCGGACGCTCATCCGCGCAGCTCCCCCCCGCGCAGCTCCCCGACCATCGCCACGGCCCGGGCAGAGATGCCGCGGCCGGCGCCCTCCCAGCCGGCCAGGTTCCCCGTCGAGGCCTTGACGTTGACGCGGTCCGCGGAGAGCTCAAGCAGGCCGGCGATCGAGTCGCGCATCTCCGGCAGCCTGGCCGCGAGGCGCGGCCGCGCTCCGATGATCGTGAGGTCAACCGAGAGCGGCGCAAACCCGGCGGCGCGCACCCGGCGCACGCATTCTGCGACCAGCTCACGGCTGGCGATCCCGGCTGGCGTCGCCGGTCCGGGCGGGAAGATGCGCCCGAGGTCGCCCAGCCCGGCCGCGCCGAGGAGCGCGTCGCAGACCGCATGCAACGCCACGTCGCCGTCGGAATGGCCGTGGAGGCGGGGGGCTGCGTCGATGGCGATGCCCCCGAGGGCGAGCGGCGAGCCGGGCCCGAACGGATGCCCGTCCTCGCCGATCCCCACCCGCGGCGCCGGCACCCGGTGGGGCACTCCCGCGATCCGGCCTGCGTCGGCGAGCGCTGCCTCGACCCGCTGGAGATCAACGGGCAGGGTCACCTTGAGGTTGGCCGATTCACCGGGGAGCGCATGGACCGGGATTCTGCAGGCCTCGAGCAGGGCGGCCTCGTCGGTCCACGTCAGCGACCCGGAGGGCGGGAAGGCGGCATACGCGGCGGCCAGGACGTCCCGCCGCACGCCCTGGGGCGTCTGCGCGGTGGCCAGCCCGGAGCGCTCCACGGTCTCCACGACGCGGCCATCCTCGACGCGCTTGAGCGTCTCGACCACCGGCACGACCGGGATCGCCGCCCCGTGGATGGCGGCGGCCCGGGCGATGGCGTCGACGAGGTCTGCCGAGACCAGGGGACGCGCCCCGTCGTGGACGAGGACCACCCCGTTCCAGGGGCCGTCGGCCAGCGCTTCAACGCCGGCGGCGACCGAGTCCTGCCGCCTCGGCCCGCCGGCAACCACCGTCGAGACGCGATCCGACAGCCACGCCGCCGCCGCGATCCCCGGCACCTTCGCCGCGGTCGTGACGACGACGATCCGGGCGACGCTCATCGAGCCGGCGAGAGCGTCCAGCGTCCAGGCCAGGAGCGGCCGGCCGCCGATCTGCGCGGCGAGCTTGTCCGGGCCCCCCATCCGCGCGCTCGATCCGGCCGCAACCACGATCGCGTCGGCCGTGCGGACCTGGAGGTCCGGGTCGGCGCCGCCGCTCACTCGGGCTTCGGCTGGGCGAAGATCATCCGCCCGGCGACGGTCTGGAGCACGCGCGTGACCCCGACCTCGATCTCGCGGTCGAGATACCGGGAGCCACCCTCGACGACGATCATGGTCCCGTCGTCGAGGAAGCCCACGCCCTGGCCGGACTCCTTGCCCTCCTGGATCACCCGGACCCGGAGATCCTCGCCGGGGAGGAGCGCGGGCTTGAGGGCGTTGGCAAGGGAGTTGACGTTCATCACCCTGACGCCCTGGATCTCGGCGACGCGGTTCAGGTTGAAGTCGTTGGTAAGGATCACGCCGCTCCGCGAGCGGGCGAGCGCGACCAGCTTGGCATCGACCTCGCTGATCTCGGGAAACCCGTCCTCCACGATCTCGACCGGGACGCGTCCGTCCTTCTGGAGGCGGTTCAGGATCTCGAGGCCCCGTCGCCCGCGGTTCCTCCGCAGCGTGTCCGCGCTGTCGGCGATCCGCTGCAGCTCGTCGAGCACGACCCGCGAGACGACGAGCGTCCCCTGCAGGAACCCGGCCTCCGCGATGTCGGCGATCCTGCCGTCGATGATCACGCTCGTGTCCACGGCCACCTGCGGCTCGTCCGGTCGCGGCCCGACGTCGGCCGCGGGGCGACGGACGATGCCGATCGCCTCGGCGGCCATGATCAGGTCGTTGCGCTTCGCGACGGTGAGGCCGGCCATCCCGAGCCCCAGGAAGACCGAGACGCCGAACGGCAGCCACGTGCCGAGCGGCGCGGGAACCGCGGCCAGCGGCAGGCCGAGCAGGAGTCCCATGACCAGGCCGATCAGGAGGCCCAGCACGGCCGTAACGAACTCCGCCGTGGAGAGCTCCTGGACGCGGTCGACGAGCCAGCCCGCCGGCACGACGGTCAGGTAGGGCAGCACGGCGAAGCCCACCACGAGCCAGGCCACGAGCCAGGCCGCGATGAGCGCACCGGCATACGCCGAGCCCGCGAACGGGCCTCCGCTGCCGGTGACGAACGACAGGCCGACGAGGAGCCCGAGCGCTGCGCCGAGGAGCCGAATGATGCGAATCACAGGCCGCGAGCCTAGCACCGCCTCACGGGCCGTGTCAGCCACCGGCAGGGCCCAGCGCGACGTCCAGGGCCTCCCGGACGGTGCGCACGGTGACGAGCGCGATGCCCGGGATTGCGGGTGGGGCGCCCCGACCCGGCGGGACCAGGGCGCGGGTGAACCCGAGCCGGGCCGCCTCGCGGAGGCGGCGCTCCAGGCCGCCGACCGACCGCAGCTCCCCGAGCAGGCCGATCTCCGCGATCGCGACGGTGCCGGCCGCAACCGGCCGATCCCGGAACGTGGAGGCGAGGGCGATCGCCACGGCCAGGTCCAGCCCCGGGTCGTCGGCAGCCAGCCCGCCGGCGAGGTTGGCGTAGACGTCGTGGCTGCCCAGCCCGATCCCGGCGCGGCGGGCGAGGACCGCCACGAGAAGGGCCAGGCGGCCGGGATCCAGGCCGATCGCGGTCCGCCGGGGCGTTCCATAGCCGGTCGGGGCAACCAGCGCCTGCACCTCGACGAGCAGGGCGCGCGATCCCTCGAGCGTGGCCCCGACCACGCTCCCAGGCGCCGCTGCGTCGTGCTCGACGAGGAAGGCGCGCGCGGGGTCGGGGACCTCCCGGAGTCCCGCCTCGCCCATCTCGAGCACACCGACCTCTTCGGTGGACCCGAAGCGGTTCTTCGTGGCCCGCACGAGGCGCAGGCTGCCCGACCGGTCACCCTCGACGCTGAGGACTGCGTCAACGAGGTGCTCGAGGGTCTTCGGGCCGGCCAGGCTGCCTTCCTTGGTCACGTGCCCGACGAGGAGGACCGCGATGCCGTCACCCTTGGCGAGCTCCATGTAGCGGAGGGCCGATTCGCGCACCTGCCCGACGCTGCCGGCGGGGCCCTCCAGCTCGTCCACCGTCGCGGTCTGGATCGAGTCCACGACGAGTGCGACGGGCCGCGCCGCGCGCGCCGTCTCCACGATCCGGGCCACGGAGCTTTCGGCGAACACGTTCACGGCCGCACCTGCGGCGCCTCCGAGGAGCCCCAGGCGGACGGCCCGCAGGCGGACCTGGGCGGTCGATTCCTCGCCGGTGGCGTAGAGGATCGGCCCGGCGGCAGACAGGCCGGCCGCGGCCTGGAGGAGGAGGGTTGACTTGCCGATCCCGGGCTCGCCGCCGACCAGCACGATCGAACCCGGCACCAGGCCGCCGCCGAGGACGCGATCGAGCTCGCCGATCCCAACCGGGATCCGCGCGACGTCCGCCTCGCTCAGGTCCGAGAGCGGCACGGGGCCCGCACCGGCGGCCGGTGCGACGCGCCGGTGAGCCGACGGCGCGTCTTCGCGAACCAGCGTCTCGACCAGCGTGTTCCACGCACTGCAGGAGCGACACTGTCCCTCCCAGCGGAGGAACGAGTCGCCGCAGGCCTGGCAGACGTAGCGGCTCTGGGTTCGCGTCACGGGCGGGGCCGCCCGGTGCTAGCCGGCTTCGACGGCGGCGGGCGTCTTCTCGTCGGCTTCGTGGATGGAGAGGCCGGCCTCCTCGCCCTTGTCGACGACGATCGTGGTCCCGGGCTTGTACCGGCTCAGGAGGAGGTGCTCCGCGAGCACGTTCTCCACCATGTTCTGGATGACGCGGCGGAGCGGACGCGCGCCGTAGGCCACGTCGTACCCGATCTTGATGATGTGGTCCTTGGCCGCCTGGGTGACCTCGAGGGACATCTGCTGGGTCCGGAGCTGGTCGCGGACGCGCGCCAGCATCAGGTCCACGATGACCCGGATCTCGTCCTGGGTGAGCGAGCGGAAGACGATCGTGGCGTCGATCCGGTTCAGGAACTCGGGGCGGAACGACGTCTTGAGCTCCACCTGGACCTTGTCGCGCATGTTCTCGTAGGAGGCTTCGGCGCGGGCGGCTTCTGTCTCTCCGAACGAGCGGAAGCCCAGCGACGAGTTCGTCTGGAGCTGCCTCGCGCCCAGGTTGGAGGTCATGATGATGATCGTGTTCCGGAAGTCGACGCGGCGGCCCTTGGCGTCGGTCAGCTGGCCGTCCTCGAGGATCTGGAGGAGGATGTTGAAGACCTCCGAGTGTGCCTTCTCGATCTCGTCGAGCAGGATCACCGCGTAGCTCTTGCGACGGACTGCCTCTGTCAGCTGGCCACCCTCGTCGAACCCGACATAGCCTGGAGGGGCTCCGACGAGCCGGCTCACGTTGTGGCGCTCCATGAACTCGCTCATGTCGATCTTGATGAGCGCGTCATCGGAACCGAACATGAACTCGGCCACGGCTTTCGCCAGCTCGGTCTTCCCGACCCCGGTGGGGCCCAGGAAGATGAATGACCCGATGGGTCGCTTGGGGTCCTTCAGGCCGGCCCGCGCGCGGCGCACGGCGCGGGAGATCGTCTCGATCGCTTCCTGCTGCCCGATCACGCGCTTGTGGAGGTGGTCCTCCATGTGGAGCAGCCGCTCCGACTCTTCCTGGGCGATCCGCGTGACGGGGATGCCGGTCCACATCGAGACGACGTGGGCGATCTCCTCTTCGTCGACGGTCGGCTGGATGCCGGCGACCGTGGCCTGCCACTCGGCGCGGAGCGTGTCGACGCGCTCGCGCGCGGTCGTCTCGGCCTCGCGCAGGCGCGATGCCTCCTCGTATTCCTGCGTGTTGATCGAGGAATCCTTGTCGCGGGTGACGCGCTCCAGCTCCTTCTGGGCTTCGCGAAGGTCCGGCGGGGCCGACGCATAGCGGAGGCGAACGCGGCTGGCGGCCTCGTCGATCAGGTCGATGGCCTTGTCGGGCAGGTGGCGGTCCGCGATGTAGCGGATGGAGAGGTCGGCGGCCGCCTGCAACGCGGCGTCGGTGATCGTCACCTTGTGGTGCTGCTCGTACCGCTCCCGGATCCCCTTGAGGATCTCGATCGTCTGCTCGAGCGTCGGCTCCTCCACCATCACGGGCTGGAAGCGGCGCTCGAGGGCGGCGTCGCGCTCGATGTACTTGCGGTACTCGTCGAGCGTCGTCGCGCCGATGCACTGGAGCTCGCCCCGCGCGAGCGGCGGCTTGAGGATGTTCGCCGCGTCGATCGCGCCCTCCGCCGCCCCGGCGCCCACCAGCGTGTGGAGCTCGTCGATGAAGAGGATCGCGTCGTTCGTGTTGCGGAGCTCCTCGATGATCTTCTTCAGCCGCTCCTCGAACTCGCCGCGGTACTTCGTCCCGGCAACGAGGGAGCCAATGTCCAGCGTGAGGAGCCGCTTGTTGAGGAGCGTCTCCGGGACATCGTTGTTGACGATGCGGTGGGCCAGGCCCTCCACGATCGCCGTCTTCCCGACGCCCGGCTCGCCGATCAGGGCGGGATTGTTCTTGGTTCGGCGGGAGAGGATCTGGATGACCCGCTCGATCTCCTTCTCCCGCCCGACGACCGGGTCCAGCTTCCCGGCGCGCGCGGCATCGGTCAGGTTGATCCCCAGCTGGTCGACGGTCGGCGTCTTGCTGGCCCGCTTCGTCTCCTGCGCAGGACCCACTGCCGAGCTCTGGGAAAGGACGCGGATGACCTCGTGGCGAACCTTGTCCAGGTTGACGCCCAGCGACTCGAGGACGCCCGCCGCGATCCCCTCGCCCTCGCGGACGAGGCCGAGCAGGAGATGCTCGGTGCCGATGTAGTTGTGGCCGAGGCGACGCGCCTCGTCGATGGCGAGCTCGATCACGCGCTTGGCGCGCGGGGTGAGGCCCACCTCGCCCACCACGGGGCGATCGCCGCGACCGATGATGAACTCGACGGCGGTCCGGACCTTGGCCAGCTCGACGTTCATGTTCTCCAGGACGCGCGCAGCGACGCCCTCGCCCTCGCGGACGAGCCCGAGCAGGAGGTGCTCGGTGCCGATGTAGTTGTGGTTGAACCGCTGCGCCTCGTCCTGCGCGAGCGTCAGGACCTTGCGGGCGCGGTCGGTGAACTTGTCGAAGCGGTCCATCGAGTGGCACGTCCGTTCTGGCGGCGTCAACCGCCCTTGGGGTCATGCTAGCACGCCCCACCCCGCCTGCGATCGGGCGGGATTCGATCCAATCGGGCCGGCAGCCAGCGCTCCGAGCCCACCGAAATCGCGAGCGCGGTCGCGCGTCCGGGCCACCCTGTCATTCGCCGAAGCGCACCCACCGGATGCCGTCGGTCGGGGTGAAATGGCGAGGCGCCCGGCCGGCGATCGGCGGGCGCCTCGCGGTCTTGACGACGGGGACTACGCCTCTGCCGGCGCCTCGTCGGCCGCGGCGGGCTCGGGTTCGGGATCCGAGTTCGTGACCGCTTCGGCGGCCGGCTCCGGCTCGGCCGCGACGGCTTCCGGCACGGGCTCGGCGACCGGCTCCGGTTCCGGCTCGGCCGCGACGGCTTCCGGCACGGGCTCGGCGTCCGCCACCGGCTCCGGCTCGGCCGCGACGGCTTCCGGCACGGGCTCGGCGTCCGTGACCGACTCTGCCTCAACTTCCGGCTCCGGCTCGGCCGCGACGGCTTCGGCCGCGACGGCGTCCGCCACGGGCTCCGGCTCGGCTTCCCCGGCGGATGCCGCATCCGGCTCGGCAGATCGTTGCTCGGCCTGCTCGAGCTGCTGGCGGACCTGCGCGAACGCGGCCGCGAGCGTGTTGTCGATCCCGCCCTCGGGCTCCTGGACGGCATCCGACATGGCATAGCCGCGCTCCTCGCGCGCACGACGGGGGCGCGGGGCCTCCGGCGCGGGGCGGGCGGGCGGCTCCTCGGCCTGCTTCAGGCTAAGGCCCAGGCGGTGCCGCTCGGAGTCGAGCGAGATGATCTTGAGCTTGATGGTCTGGCCCTCGCGGACCACGTCTCCCGGGTGGGCGACCCGCTGGTGCGAGAGCTCGCTGATGTGGATCAGGCCCTCCAGGCCATCCCGGACCCGCACGAAAGCACCGAAGTTGACGAGCTTCGTGACGGTCCCGTCGATGACCTCGCCCACCTTGAAGTCGGCCACCGTGGAATGCCACGGGTCCGGCTGGAGGCGGCGGATCGACAGGCTGATCCGGCCGCGCTCGTGGTTGATGTCGATGACCTCGGCCTCGACCTCTTCGCCGACCTTGTAGCCGGCCTCGGGGTTGTTGACCTTGTTCCACGACAGCTCGCTCTTGTGGACCAGCCCGTCGATTCCGCCCAGGTCGACGAAGACGCCGAACGGTGCGATCGACCGGATGTTGCCCTTGACCTTCTGGCCAACCTGGAGGCTGCTGAAGAGCTCGTCGCGCTTCTCGCGGCGCTCCTCGTAGAGCGCCACCTTCTCCGAGAGGATCAGGCGGTTCGCCTTGCGATTGACCTCAAGGATCTTGAGGCGGAGCCGACGGCCGACGTACGGCTGGAGCTTCTCGGCGATCTCTTGCGCGGCATCGCGCGGCTGCTCGTTCTGGGGCCGGCGCGGGAAGTCGACGATCTGGCTGATCGGCACGAACCCGCGGATCCCGCAGTCGACGATGAGGCCACCCTTGTTGTGGTCGATGACGGGCGCCTCGATGATGACGCCGGTCTCGAACTGCTCCTGCATCGAGCGCCACTTGCGCTCGAGGCCGGCGCGGCGGAGCGAGAGGACCACGTGGCCCTCCGGCGACTCAGGCTGGAGCACGTAGACCAGGACCACGTCACCGACAGCCAGGACCGGCGAAGACTCAGCGTTTCGCCCGTACAGCTCGCGGTTGGAGACCACGCCCTCGCTCTTCGCCCCGATGTCGACCAGGATCTCGTCCTTGTCGATCCGGACGATGGCGCCCTCGACGACGTCGCCGTGCTTGAAGCTCCGGATGTCGGTGTCCTGCTCCGCGAGCAGCTCCTCCATGGTCGAGGGCTCGGGCCGCGGCGCGGCTGCGGGGAGCGCCACTTCGGGCTCCTCGGCCGCCGGCGCGTCGGCGAGGTCCTCGGGGCTCACGCCCGCGGGGGTCGCCTCCGCAACGGGCTCGGCGACGGCCTCCGCAACGGGCTCGGCGACGGCCTCCGCAACGGGCTCGGCGACGGCCTCCGCAACGGGCTCGATCATGGACGGCTCGGGGGTCTC
>Ga0208587_1001792_pt1 | contig 11262 bp, 9 predicted proteins | sample NGESurdeep092012_7_FD_184472 | JGI IMG/M metagenome (GOLD analysis project Ga0208587, IMG submission 184472) | Arctic peat soil microbial communities from Barrow, Alaska - NGEE Surface sample 210 deep-092012 (SPAdes) | ecosystem: Environmental > Terrestrial > Soil > Wetlands > Peat ...
CGCTTCGACCCACCACGCCTCCCTGTTCTTCGGGGTGCCGACCATGTACCACCGCCTGGTCCGCTCGGCCCGGGCCGCCGAGATGGGTCGGCTACGACTCTGCGTCTCCGGCTCTGCACCGTTGGCGGCCGATCTGCACCGTGAGGTGTCGGCCGTCATCGGCATGTCGGTGCTCGAGCGGTACGGGATGACCGAGACCCTGATGAACGCGTCCAATCCGTACGACGGGGAACGCCGTCCCGGATCCGTGGGCTTCCCGCTCCCGGGGGTAGAGGTGAAGCTGGCCGGAGATGGGGAGATCGGCGTGCGAGGGCCCAATGTGTTCGATGGCTATTGGGAGCGCCCGGCCGCCACCGCCGACGCCTTCGAAGACTCCTCCGATGGTGGGGGACGATGGTTTCGCACCGGAGATCTCGGTACCATCGACGATGGCTACCTCACCATTCGCGGTCGATCCAAGGAGCTGATCATCAGCGGCGGCTTCAATGTGTATCCGAGCGAAGTCGAAGAAGTGGTACTCACTCATCCCGGGGTGGCCGAAGTGGCGGTGACCGGCACACCGTCGGACGAGTGGGGTGAGGTGGTCACCGCCTGGATTGTCGGCGACGGGTCCGCCCCGTCCGCAGAAGCACTGTCCGCCTACACCGCCGACCGGCTGGCTGCCTACAAGCGACCCCGGATCGTCCATGTCGTCGACGCCCTGCCCCGGAGTGCCCTGGGCAAGGTGGTCCGAAGCGAGCTCGGCCGATGAGTACCACGGCCCGCCCCTCCACCAAGGCCGAACTGTCGCTGGTGAATGAAGGGTTCGACATTATTGTCGGACTCGATGAGGTGGGACGGGGCGCGTGGGCGGGTCCGGTGTCGGTGGGAGTGGCACTCATCCCCATGGAGGTACCGCCGCCCGTTGGTCTTCGTGATTCGAAGTTGGTGCCCGAGCACCACCGTGAGGCCCTGTTCCCGCTGGTAGCGGCCTGGTGCATCGACTGGTCGGTGGGGCACGCCGGACCCGATGAGTGTGATCAATGGGGGATGACCATCGCCCTGAGGTTGGCGGCGCAGCGAGCATTGGCCGGGCTGTCGTGCATCCCCGACGTGGTGCTTGTCGACGGCGGCTTCGACTACGTCACCGAACCCGGCAGCGGTGATGCCGGGGTTGGTTTGAAGCCGGAGGTTCGGACCCTGGTCCGGGGTGACGCCACCTGCACCTCGATTGCCGCCGCATCGATCGTGGCCAAGGTGACCCGGGATCGGATGATGCGCGACCTGTCCGAAAGCTTCCCGGCCTTCGACTTCGATCGGAACAAGGGATATCCATCTCCGACCCATCGAACCGCGTTGGCCGGACGCGGATTGACGGCTATCCATCGCCGGTCGTGGTCGTACGTGGAGAACCTGCCGTACCGCTGAGAAGGAGATGGCTATCTGCCGTACATCGGTGGCGTGGGACGAGATTGAACACGACCTGGCGATCGTGCCATCAGGTGCTAAAGCTAAAAAGGGCCTGAAGGCCGTTAACCGCTGCTCACTGTCTTGCTCTGCACCGCTACCGCCGACGCCAATGGGGATGTGGTCCCAGGGACATCAAAGGCGGCCAGATCGTCGAAATTGAGGGTGAATTGGTTTGTGACACTGATCCCGGTACCGGCCAGGATCTGCCCGTTCATCGACGGGTTGACGGTGAAGTCGGCGTAGTCGGACCCGGCATGAAGGTAGAGATCCACCGACCGGCGGGCCCCCTCTTGTTTGCCGGCAGTGATCCAGGCACCGACCCGGAGCTGTGGCCTGGCCGGCGGGAACTCGTGACGGCCTTCGGTGGCGGCTCCGTGACCCAGCCGGATGCCGGACTCGACGATCAGGGCCCAGTGGCGTCGGTCGGCCACCGACATCGAAGCGATGGACTTCTCGTACGGATCGAGCACCTCGTCCGGGTGGACCAGGTAGTGCTGGGCCGAGAGGATGAACCAGTGGTCATAGGTGCGCTCGGCGTAGGCCGACGCCCGCCTGAACAGCTCGCCTTGGTACAGGTCCCGGGCCGCGCACGCCTCGGGCGCCTTTGTCTTGCCGCAGGAGACGAGGCCGATGGTCACATGATCCCCGGCGGGTTGAACGACAGTCATCGTCACTCGATGGCCTCGGCGAACTCATCGGTCAACCGGATCGGGTCGCCCCTGTCCACCAACCCCAAGGTGCGGAGTCGGCCCAACGGGTTGTTGAAGCCGCCACCGGTCGGCTGATACCCGGCCCGCTCGGCCAGCTCCGCCTTCGTCAGCTCGGGGCCTTCTTCCACCAGGACCGAGAGGATCTTCCTCTCCGGTCCACTGATCTGGTTGTACCAGTGGTGCAACAGGCCGCGGCCTCGAGGGAGCTCCTCGTAGTCCCCGAGCACCGCCAGCCCCTCGTCGGTGATGGTGATGGGCTCGCCCCGAGTGATGAGGCCGCCGGTGCGGAGTGCCCCCAACGGATTGTTGAAGCCGCCTCCCCTCTCCGAGTAGCCGCCCTGAAGGGCGAGCTGGCGCTTCGTCCGGGCCCCGTAGGTGGCCAGGATGGTGAGCAGTTTCCGCTGCGGGCCAGTCACCGAAGTATCTGGTGGAGGTGCGAGCGTTTGCGACCTTTTGACCGGCGGTCTCGGCGGTTCCACATCCCGTTTTGTCCCTCCAGATGTCCGAGTGGGGACATGGGGTGTCCGCTTTGGTGCCGTGTGCGGCATCGTGGGCGCCTTCGCGAAGACCTCCTGGAGTTTGCCTTCGGCTGCGGACAGGGCGACGCACCATTGATCGAACTCCTGGGCCCAGTCCGCAAACCCAGGCGGGAGGGTCTGGACCTCAACGGTCTGGATCTCCACCGTGGCTGGGCGCGACTCGGCCTTCAGGCGGTCGTTCTCAATCTGCAACCTCTTGACAAGTGCTTGCAATTCCTTCGGGTCGCTGGCCTTGGCCCGCTCGATGGTGGCTGCCATCCGCTTCTTGATTTCCTCCAGGTCCACCTCGGCCAGCCGTTTCGGCTCGACCCGGTGCTCGCCTGGCTTGGGGGTGGCCGAGCTATTGAACGTCCGGCGCTCTCGGATGTGGATTCGGTCGAAGAGCGGCTCGTCGGCTCCGGGCTCCCAGACCCACGCCTCTCCCAACTCCAGGCTCGACAGTGACCCAGCGAGGGCCTTCCGTTCCTCATCGGTCCCATGGCTGACGACGTACTCGTCCACCGCCTTGCGATCGTTGGGGCCGACGGTCCGCAGCAGGATCAAGATGTCCACCTGCTCCAGCACGTTCTTGTTGACCACAGCAGCGCGCTGGCTCACCAGAGTCGTTCCCAGCCCCCTCAGACCCCCGCGCCGCACGATGGCCTCGGCAGCGCCCAGCATCCGCTGATCGCCGGGCTGGGGGCGTTGTGGAGCGAATCGGTCGGCCTCGTCAATGAACAGGTGCATCGGGAAGTCCTTGCCTTCCTGACCCTTGATCCGATAGAGCCGCTCCATGAAGTCGGCAGCGAACTGCCGCTCGGCTTCGTTCGACTCGAAGAGCGAGAAGTCGATCACGTAGTAGCCGGGGTGATCCACCACCAGCTCGGCCACGAACTTGCCGTCGGTGCGTTCCAGCGGGGTGTCACCGTGTCGGCCCCCGAGGATCACCACGGGCAGGCCAGCCTTGACGCCGTTGGCAGAAGACCGCAGGCCCCACCACGCTCCGGTCGGGTCCAGAGCCACGAACGGCTGCTTGGCGGCCACCAGTTCCTCGGCGAGCACCGACGCTGTGTAGGTCTTGCCCTTCCGGCGCTGGGCGAGGATGCCGCAGGTCTTCGTCACATAGTCGATGGGGAGCGTCAGCTCCCTGGAGATTCGCAAGCCGCTCACGCTGCCACGCCTCTCCGGTTGCCGACGAGGTGGCCCAGTTGGATTCCGTCGCTCATGGTTCCCAGGGTTACCTCTGTGCCACCAGGATCCGGCCGGGGTGGCTGTTCTGCGGAGGCCTCAGCCGTTGGTCACAGTCTTACCGGTCACCGTCGGGGTGGGAATCGGGGATCCACTGGTGCCGGGCAGGAATTTACTGGCGGACTGGTCGAAGGTGAAGTTGACGTTTCCAGTGGTGGAGATATTCCCGCCGGCGACGATCTGGCCGTTGATGTACTGGTTCCCGTTGATAGCCACGTCGCACGGGGTGTAGAGCAGAAGTTTTATGGTGACGTCAAAGGTGTTCGTGTTCCCGCCGAGGCTGATGTCCCCTCCCGGGCACGCCCCACCGATGGTCACGACCACCGAGAGAGCAAGGTTGTTCGTCGACACATTGGTTACCGTCAGGCCGCCACCCTCGCTGAAGCCGCCGACCACCCAGATCTCGTTGGACCCGAGACTGAAGGTGCTCTTCCCGCTCATGCTCACCACACAGGCCGGGGCGTAGATCGCCGTCGGCGTCGTGTAGGTGACTTGAGCGGCCTCCACGAACGCGTTAGAGCAAGCGGGCTGGGCGGAACCGGTGATCGAGATGACGGTGTAGTGGTGGGGGGTGGGCGATGCGGTGTCGCCGATGGATGCGGCCAGGGTGACCGCAGTGGGGTTGAGCTGCGGGAAGGTTTGGCTCGCCGGGGTGGGTGGCATCCCGCTGGTAACCGGGAAGTTGACCGTCCCGGCGACGCTGACCAGTGGGAGCAGGTTTTGGACGAACTGGGTGACGCCGGCGATGACGGCGGTGACCGTGGTGGCGGCATACAGGTTCCCACCGACAGAGGGCGTGCAAGACAGAACGCAGCGGATGTTGAAGTTGGTGTCGATGTTGATGGTGCCGCCGCCAATCCCGGCGATGGCCGAGGCGTAGATGTTCCCCCCGACCGAGGCGCTGTCCTCGAGGGTGACGTTCCCGCCGTAGGCATGGATGTCGCCGGTCACCGTGGCGCCGTTTTTGAGAGTCACGTTCCCGTCGACGTAGAGAGCTCCGGTGACATCACACTGGTTGCCGATCACCAGGGTTGCGACCAACGTCGTCCCCACCTGGACGCTCCCCGAGATAAGCGAATTGCCCTGGCAGTCGTTTATTACGTTGCCGTAGACATTGCCACATGGCGTTGGAACCGTCGTGCCGTTCAGGCCGATGCACGAGCTGGGCGAAATAACATTCAACCCCTTCTGCAAGTCCAGTGTGCCCTGGCTGAACATGGCGTAGGTGAACGGTGCTGTCAGCGAGGCTGGCGTGGCCGCGATGGTCATGGTCTCCTGCATCACAACCGTCTTGGCCCCAGGGGTGCCGGGGGCGGTGGTCCCGGTCGAGACGAGTACCGCCGCGGTCGGAGTGGTCGCCGGCCCGGAGCCGGGCGTACAGGGGTCCGAAGCGCCGGTGTTGGAGTAGGTGATGACCACGCTGTAGGTATCGCTGGCGTCGCTGACCTGCGGGAGCGCCATCGAGATGGGTGAGGTGGGTGTCCCCACCGTGCAGGGAAGGGCGGTGATTGCCCCGGCGGTGGCCATCGCGTTAGTGGCCGCGGACAGCCCGGACATCGCGCTGTTCTGGGCCTGGCCGCTGTTGCCGTAGTTGGCGGCGTTGTCCAGGTTCCCGACCGACGAGGAGACCGCGAAGGTCAACATGGTGATGAGAGCGACCGACAGGATCAGCACGAAGATGAGGACGAAGCCCTCCTCGGTGTCGTCCCTCCGGCTCCATTTGTTCATCGGCGTTCGCATGTCAGTGGACCTCCGCTAGGCAGGTGCCGGGGGCGGTGAAATAGGCGGTGTCGAGAGCGGCAATCGACGAGGTGATCGGGGTCGAGACCGCGGTGGCTTTGACCCCGGTCGATGCGGTGATGGTGATGGTCAACAACTTGGGCCTGGTCGAACCCGACGGTGCGGCGATGGCCAGGTTCGCACTGCCGGTGGTCTGGGTGAAGGTCGCCGCTGTGCTGTTGCCGGTGACCGCCAGCTGATCGGAGAAGCCCGCCGATCCGGTCGTCGTGACCGTGCCCGACGTAGGCGCTGTCTGGACGATGGTGCCGGCGGCGATGGGGTAGGCATAGACGTGGAGGGTGTAGGTGAAGGTGCCGGTGTTGCCGTTGCCGTCGGTGTCGGTACCGGTGGCGGTGTAATTGCCTGCCGCCAGGGTTATGGGGACGGGCTGTCCCGCCACCAAGGTTGTGGCCGTCGTTACCTGGCCGCTCTTGGTGATGGCCAGGTACGCATTGCCGGTGCTCTGGGTGAAGGTCACCGTTCCGCTGTTGCCGGTGGCGGTGAGCTGATCGGAAAAGGCCGCCGAGCCGGCCGTCGACACCGTGCCCGACGTAGGTTCGGTCTGGGCGATGGTGCCGGTGGCGGGGGTGTAGACGTGGAGGGTGTAGGTCCACGTACCGGCGTCGCCGGCGGTGGCGTCGGCGGTGGCGTCGGCGGCGGTGTAATTGCCTGCCGTCAATGCGCCGGACGTCGAAATGCCTTCAGAGGTAATGGCAAACGGGAGGCGCCCGCCGGTGGTGTGGACCACATTGCCGGTTACCACCCGCCAGGTGGTCGGTTGAGTCGCAGTAGCAGTGGCCGGCCACGTCTGGGCCCGCAGTTGGCCGGATGTCGGGTCGATCCACCACTGCTCCCACTCAGGCGTAACGCCGGTGGTGTCAAAGACATCGGTCAGGACCCGCACGGCGTTCCCGGGCTGGACGACTTGGGGGCTCGAGGAGGCTGATGGGGTTACCTGGGTAGGGAGGCACATCTCACTGGCGCTGCTGACCCCGGCCTGCATGGACTCGATCACCGCTGTGGTCGTGGCGGCGGCCTCGGAGGCCATCTCGGTGGTCGTGGCGGTATCGGTGACCGAGATCAGCGGGGCGATGATGACCGCCAACAGGACGGAGGTGAGCAGCATCGACACCATCAGCTCGGTGAGGGTGAAGCCGCTGTCATTGCGGCCCCGCTCCTGTCGGACTTGGATCGCGGTGGTGAAACGGCTGGTCATTGCGCCCCCAGTTCGACTTGTTGGACTACCACTCCCGCTGTGGTGGTTGTCACTACCGGACACGTCGTGTGCAACGGGCACGTCGGGTCTGTCGTCGAGGAGGCGAGCACCCGTTCCACGATGGCGGTGACCCTCACCAGGTCCAGTGTTGGGTGCCCGGCCACGGCGGTGGTGAACACTGCCACTTTGTATTTGACGTTTCCCATGGTGTGAGAGGAGACGAACGGGACCACCGGTGCTTCGCCGGTAGTGGCGGTGTTGGTGGCCAGGACGGTACCGACGACCACCGGGGCGGTCGGGTTGAGGGTCAAGGTGTAGGTGCCTCCGCTGTACGTCACCTGGGGCCACTCCAGCAGCGCCAAGCCGGCGTGGTTAAGGACCCACTTGGTGTCGTTGGTCGGACTGGCCCCGAGCTGAAGGTCGGCGAACGGCAGCGCCTCCGCCTGGACGATGGCCTGGTTGGCCAAGCCGGTCTCGGTGGACATCTGAGTGGCGTCCACCCCAGCTTTGGTGGTCTGGGCCACCCCGTATTCGATGGCGAAGATGGCCACCACCAGGATGGTGAAGGCCACCACCACCTCGAGAATGGAGAAGCCGGACTCGTCTCGATCCCTGGAGTTCCAGTGCGACCTCATGCTGCCTTCTCCCCGTGCTGGCGGCCGCCGCTCGAAGTGACTTCCGGCCAGGAAGAGCAAGCCAGTACTGCTGAAAGTTGGCTGGAGTTGAGGCCAGCTTGCAGGTCGGCAAATGGCAACGCCTGAGCCTGGGCGATGGCCTGGGAGGCCGGGCTGGTGGCGGTAGCTCGCTGGGCGGCCGTCGCTGAGGCAGTGGAACCCCCGATCGCAGCCCATTCGATGGCTAGGAAGAGAATGCCGAGGATCGAGAAGGCGATCACCACTTCGATCAACGTGAAGCCGGACTCCTCCTGGCGGCGAACCATCGCTACCGGAAGATGTCGCGGCGAAGCGAATTCACCCTTTTCAACCGGCCTGTTATGCCACCGCATGAGATTTCCCATGGGGGAACCCTCCAACAACACTCGATCCAGCATAAGCACCGCTTGCCCTACTCAGTGATCATCGGCTTGTCCGCCATAATACTTGAGGCAGAGTGGCTACGCTTGGTGGCCGCAGGCGGGTTTTTGACGCGGAAAGTGCGCGTTGAACAGGGATCCCAGGTCGGGCGCAGGCTACAAGGAGTGATATTCGAAGAGCCGGTGCCGATCGCAAGGGCTGGGCGTGATCGGTCCTTTCCGCGCCGCTTGGCGGGGAGGCCGGGGCGGAGTGGAGGGAAAACCTCTACTTCGGGACTGGATCTTTCGGTAGACCGAGCACCCGTTCGCCGATGATGTTGTGCAACACCTCGTCGGTGCCACCGGCCACCCGCATCCCCGGTACGCCCAGGAGAAACTCCGACCATGCGTAGGTGCCCCATCGGCCGTTATCGGCGATCAGTTCGGGTCCGAGCACCGATGAGAGCAGTTCATAGGTGCGGACCATATTGGCGGTGAGCGACAACTTGCCCAGTGACATCTCCGGTCCCGGCAGCTGACCGGCCGCAATCTTGGCCATGGATCGGAGGTTGGTATAGGCGGCCACCCGGTCGTGGATGATCACATCGGCGAGTTGTTGACGAATGAGGGGATCGTTGGCCCGTCCCTGGGCCCGGGCCAGTTCGATCAGACGCTGAGAGGAGTGCAGCCCGACGCCGCCGCCCCCGCCGCCGATGGCGGCCCGTTCGTTCATCAGAGTGGTGAGCGCGACAGTCCAGCCTCCGTTCACATCGCCCAAGCGGTGGGTATCGGGAATTCTGACATCGGTGAAGAAGACCTCGTTGAACGACGCCCCGCCGGTCATCTGGCGCAGGGGTCGCACCTCGACGCCGGGCGCATGCATGTCGACCACGAAACCGGTCAAGCCGCGGTGCTTGGGCTGATCAGGATCGGTGCGGCAGATGATCTCCCCGATATCGGAGAACTGTGCCCCGGACGTCCATACCTTCTGGCCATTGACTATCCATTCGTCGCCGTCGAGGACCGCCCGCGTCTGAAGGGATGCCAGGTCGGAGCCGGCCGCCGGCTCGCTGAACAGCTGGCAGCCCACGATGTCGCTCCGGTGCATTGGCTGGAGATAGGCCTCTTTCACCTCTTCGGTGGCGTGGGCCAGGATGGTGGGTGCCACCATCCCGAGCCCGATGCCGAACGGGGACTGCGAGGGAGTTCGGTAATCGGCGGCCACCGAGTTGTAGATGCGTTGGTAAGAGCGTGGAAGTCCCCGGCCCCCGTAGGTCGGAGGACCGGTGATCCACCCGAATCCGGCGTCGAAGACTGTCCGTGCCCACTCTTTGGCATTGGCGACGTCAGAGGCCTCCTCCTCGGGGGTGCGCTCGGGGAACAGGCCCACGTAGTCGGACCCTTGGCCCCACACGAAGTTCTCGGCGGTCCGGCGCGGGAGATGGGCGTCGAGGAAGGTACGGACATCGACTTCGAACTGCTCTTCGGTGATCTGAGTCGTCTCAGTGGCAGTAGTGGTCATTTCGTCAAATCCCCCTTGTGTCGGTCGATTTCTTGACCGTTCAGTCCAGACGCTCGTCAGCGTATCGGTAGGACAGTGGGAGGGGAGAAACGACCCTGATCCGACCGATCGACGTGGGGAGGACCTCCTTGTGCCAGCCGATATAACGGATGCGTCCCCGGATGTCCACTCGGGCACTTTGTCTGGCCCCGGCTATACAATTCGATAGCCAAATTGAAGACAACCACCGGCGAGCAGGCACGGGTAGTGAGCCAACCTGCTAACGCCTCCCAGTCCGGGGACGGGTCCGGGAGAGTGACGGACTCAGCTCGGCTCTCATGAGCCGATAACCCATTGGTGCGCGTCGGCCCAAAATTGGCACGACATGAAATTTCGGAACGGTGCCCCACCTGGCGGTCTCGCCGACGCCCTCACTGACGGCGGCGGGGCAACGATGGTCTTCGGCGCCACAGCTGGCACCATGGTCGCAGTAGGCGGCGCCGGTGCTTCTTATGCGTAGTCCGGATGTTCGTCCAACATTGTTCCTGCCACCTACCCGACGGGCGACACCACCGGAACCGGCCAGATCTCGATCACCTTCTTTGCCGGAGCTTGCGGCACCAACCCGCTCACCACGGTCACCGGGACTATTCGTGCCGTCCGGGCTCCGTAGTCACCGCCGCCTCTCCGGCCCGCTCCACGGCTCGGCGGACGAACGAGGCGAACCCGTCAGGGTGAGACAGGTGGGCCCCGTGGGAGGCACCGGCGATGTCGACGAGTTCGGAGTTCGGGGTGTGTTCGACCAGCCACGCCACCCCGGCCCGGTGGTGGGGGATTGACTGTCCGCCCCGGCCGAAGAGGGCAGGGATCCGCATAGATGTGACATCGAAGGGGGGATCACTGACCCGGATGGCGTTCAGTTCCGCCACCAGAGCCGGCCCGTCGGCCCGCCGTTCGGCTTGCGCGGATTCGGATAGCCGGTCCCAGGCGCCGTCCCCGGCGACCCGTCGGAAGAATCGCTCGGCTTCGGTATCGGGATCGTCGCGAAGTTTCTGGCTTCGCGCCGAGCCACCGCGACCCGCCCACAACGGCAGCCACGGAAGCGGCGGCTCGTAGCCGGCCACCGAGGTGATGGAGTTGGAAGGGTCGCTACGAAGTGCGGCCCCGATGGCGATGGTTCCCCCGTAGCTGTGTCCGATCACCACCGCCGGTCGCCCACCGATCACACCCAGCAGATCGTCGATCTGTCCATCGATGGTGGTGGGCAGAGGAACCGCATCACGAGAGCGGTGGTAGCCGCGACGGTCGTAGACGACTGTGTGGAGATCGTCGAGCCGACGCAGCACCCGGGCGAAGCTGGTGGAGCGATCGAGTGTCCCATGTACCAGCACCACCACCGGGTCCCCGGGCGGCCATTCCGAGGGCACGTGCTCGGTCACTGCCAGTCCGCTCACATGCTCCATGTTGCCCGTCAGCCTGTCAGATGGCCGTCTGGTGCCGCCACCGGACGATTCATTTGTCTGATCTGGCCATCGGCATAATCGCAGTTCACACCGGATGTCTGTGCCCGATCTTCAGCAAATATGGGCCGAATTCGCCCGAAATCCGCGCCTTGGGTCCATATTTCGTGCATTGTGGAGGCTTCCGTAGACGAAGGAGACATAGTGCCCATTACCAAAACAGACCTGATTGCGGCGGTTGCAGCCCACACCGATTCGACCATCAAGGACGTTGCTGCCGTGTTGGCGGGTTTCGAGGATGTCGTGGTGGCCAACGTGGCCAAGGGCGAGAAGATCGTCATGACAGGATTCCTGACGTTCGACCGTGGA
>Ga0208587_1001793_pt1 | contig 11257 bp, 10 predicted proteins | sample NGESurdeep092012_7_FD_184472 | JGI IMG/M metagenome (GOLD analysis project Ga0208587, IMG submission 184472) | Arctic peat soil microbial communities from Barrow, Alaska - NGEE Surface sample 210 deep-092012 (SPAdes) | ecosystem: Environmental > Terrestrial > Soil > Wetlands > Peat ...
CTTGAAGGTCGCGGCCGGCTTAACGCGTTCCTCGACCATCATGGTCGGGGCGCCGCCGGTGGTGATGTTCACCACCACGTTCGAGCGCTGCTTGATCACCTTGAGGAACGGCGCGAACGCCTCCGGCGACTGGTCGGGACGGCCGTCCTGCGGGTTGCGCGCATGCAGATGCACGATGGCCGCCCCCGCCTCGGCCGCCCCGATGGCGGCATCGGCGATCTGCTGGGGGGTCACCGGAATATGTGGAGACATCGAAGGCGTGTGGATCGAGCCGGTAACGGCACAGGTAATGATGACTTTGCGCGGCTTCGCCATGAGCTATCCATCCCGGTGATATGAGTGTTGTGGTTTCTTCGTTGGACTTAGCGGCTGATCCTAGAGTATCAGCCATGCTCAAGTCACCCTGCGACGGGCACTTAACTTGCGCATGAGCTATTCCAAAAACCGGGTCCCATCCCGGATCAAATCCGGGACCGGCTTTTTCGGGATCATTCGCTAGGACATCGCCGTGGATGACAAAAATCAATCTGCGGTGGCGCGGTCTTCCGGCATCCTGATCGGCGCGTTGTGCGGCATCGGCTCCGCGCTCGGCTGGGCCGCGGGCTTCGTCGCGGCCAAGCACGGCGTCGCCGTCGGCTTTTCGCCCGCCGATCTAGCATTTCACCGCTTTTTCTGGTCCGGACTGCTGCTGATGCCGCTCGTGCTACGCGACGGCATCAGCGACCTCGGCGGCATCGGCTGGGGCCGCGGGCTGGTGATGAGCATATTGTCCGGCCCGCCGCAGGCCATGATCGCCTATACCGGGTTCATGCTGGTGCCGCTCGGCCACGGCACCACCATCCAGCCGGCCTGCGCGGCGCTATCGGGGCTGATCCTCGCCACCCTGGTCCTGGGCGAGCATCCGACCGTACAGCGCATCATCGGCGGCTTGACGATCATTGCCGGCCTGCTGGTGTTCGGCGCGGAATCGGTCGCCACCATCGGCAGCCATGGCGTCGGCGGCGACCTGCTGTTCGCCACCGCCGGACTGTTCTGGGCGATCTTCGGCACCCTGCTGCGCTACTGGCGCGTCTCGGGCATTCGCGCGGTCGCGATGGTCGGCGCGCTGTCGGTTGTGGTGTTCGCGCCGTTGCACGCGCTGCTGGTCGGCTATGACGGCATCCTGCGCATGAGCCTTGCCGAGAATTTGCTGCAGGTTGTGGTGCAGGGAATTCTTGCCGGCGTGCTGCCGATCTTTCTGTTCGCGCGCGCGGTGATCCTGCTCGGCGCCGGGCGCTCGGCGACGTTTCCCGCGCTGGTGCCCGGCTTCTCCCTCGTCATCGGCTATCTCGCGCTCGGCGTCGTTCCGAGCCTTGCGCAACTCATCGGCCTGGTCATCGTCGTGATCGGCTTCCGATTTGCGTTGAGATAACGCGTCCAGCCGCACTGAATCTCTGTCGTCATGGCCGGGCTCGTCCTGGCCATGACGCGTGTAGTCACTCCGGCCCGGCGTATTTTCCTGCGGTCTGCGGGAACATGTTCTTGATGATCTTGAATTTCGAGATGTCCACGGTCGCGTCCATGTGCATGAAGATCACGGCGTCGCGCAGCACCTTTTCGATGCCGAAATCGAGCATAATACCGTTGCCGCCGTGCAATTCGACCGCATGCTGGGCGACTTTCATGATCTCTTCCGATGCGAATAGCTTGGCCATGTTGACCAAGGTCTCCGCCTCCGGCGCATTCTCGTCGACAGCTTGCGCGGCGCGCTCGAGCAGCGCGCGCACCGCCTCGATTTTGGTCGCCATTTCGGCCAGCCGCAACGCCACCGCCTGATGCTTGATCAGAATGCGGCCGCCCTGCACGTAGTTCTGCACGTATTCCGCGGTGGCCTCGAAGGCGCGCACGCCGACGCCAAGATTTTTCGCCGCCTGGATGATCTTGCCGGGACGGAAATAGACCCCGGCCGAACCCATCGCGCTATCCTGCACCAGCAGATGATCGTCCGGCACGAACATGTCCTCGAACACCATCTCGCCGTTGTTCATGAAGCGGCAGCCGAGGGTCTCGTTGCAGCGCGCCACCGTGAACCCCTTGGTTTCGCGCGGCACCAGGAACGACGAGGTGCCCTGCATCATGCCGACCTTGGGATTGGTGTTGGCGTAGACGACATAGAGGCTGGCGTCGTAGCCGTTGGAGATGAACTGCTTGCGGCCGTTGATCACCCAGCCGCCAGCCGCCTTCACGGCTTTGGTCTGCATCGCGGCTTCCGGCACGTTGTAAGGCAGCCAGCGGTCGGAGGCCCCGCGCGGCTCAGTCAGGCAATGCGCCATCAGGAATTGCGGTTCCGCGACCAGGCGCTTGAACCATTTCTCCTGCAAATGCCGCGGCGCGAACTGGCGCAGCAACACCGAGACTTTCCAATTCTGCACCAGCTTGTCGGCCAAGCCGGAATCGCCGCGCGCGATTTCCTCGGCGACCAGGGCGAAGGTCTTGACCTCCGTGCCCTTTTCCAGCTCCACGCCGCCGAACTCTTCCGGCACGCCCAGGGTGCGGATGCCGACCTTCTCGGCGCCTTCCAGAATGCTGATCGGTAATCGGTCTTCCGGCACCATCGACCATTCGCGCTGCCAGTTCTGCTTGATAAAGGGCAGGACCACGTCATCGACGAAATCGCGGCAGCTTTGCCGCATCATCCGCTGTTCTTCCGATAATCCGCGGTCGTACATGTGCATAACCCCTTACTGCCTGCCGCGGCGAATGCCCGGCCTTGCCCATATTTGATATTGATCCACTTTGCGAGCGATTTCCAAGGGGCTCGACCGGGAGCGCGGAAATGGACGACGTCCAGCAGTTGACCGGCACCGTTGCCGAGGTGTTGCGCACCATCGGCCACGAACTGACGTCACTGCGGCTGCTGCTCCAAATCGGCCTGATCCTGCTCGCAGCCATTGGCGGAACGCTCGCCGGGTCGCTGATCCGCCGGCGCATCGACCTCACCGCGCTGACCCTGGGCTGGCCGCCGTTCCTGCGCGAATTCGCGCGGCTGCTGCTGGCCAATCTCGGCACCGTCATTTTCGTGCTGGTGGTCGCGATCACCCATGCGGTCATGCTGTCGCTGACCTTGCCGAGCCGCTCCTACCTGCTCGGCGTCGCATCGAGTCTTGCCACCGCCTGGGTGGTGATCGCTCTGGTCGCCGGCTTGATCCGCAATCCGTTCGTCTACCGGCTGGTGGCGGTGTCGGCCTGGGCGATCGCGGCGCTCAGCATTCTCGGCCTGCTGACGCCGACCATGACCGCGTTCGATTCGTTCGGGGTGGTGATCGGCGGCCTGCGGGTGACGCCGCTGCTGGTGATCAAGACCTCCGTCCTGCTAATGCTCACGCTGTGGGCGGCGAATTGGGCCAGCGGCTTCCTCGACCGGCGCGTGCGCAGCACCGCCGACCTGACGCCGTCGATTCAGGTGCTGATCGGCAAGATCATCCGCCTGCTGCTGATCACTTTCGCGATCCTGATCGCGCTTTCGACCGTCGGTATCGATTTTTCCGCGCTCGCTTTGTTCTCCGGCGCGGTCGGCGTCGGCCTCGGCTTCGGCTTCGGCTTGCAGAAAATCGTGTCCAACCTGGTGAGCGGAATCATTCTGCTCGCCGACAAGTCGATCAAGCCGGGCGACGTGATCTCGGTCGGCGAACAATTCGGCTGGGTGAACAACATGGGCGCGCGCTACACCGCCGTCGGCACCCCCGACGGCCGCGAATTCCTGATTCCCAACGAGGACTTCGTCACCCAGCGGGTGATCAACTGGTCCTATTCCAACGAAGAAGTGCGGTTGGAGGTGCCATTCGGGGTCTCCTACGCCAGCGATCCGCACAAGGTGTGCGCGTTTGCCATCGCGGCGGCCAAATCGGTGGCGCGCGTGCTGGTCTCGCCGTCGCCGGTCTGTCATCTCAAAGCGTTCGGCGACTCCTCGCTCGATTTCACCCTGCGCTTCTGGATTCGCGATCCGGTGGACGGATCACCAATGTGCGCGGCCAGGTGCTGCTGGCGCTGTGGGATACCTTCCAGCGCGAAGGCATCGAGATTCCCTATCCGGTGCGCGACGTGCGCATCAGCGAGACCGGCAAGCCAAGAAGGCCAAGCGGACGAGGGGTTGAAGACGGGGCGGGAGAGGCGGGCGCTCTTACCCTCTCCCCTCCGCGGGAGCGGGTGGTCGAGGCGAGCGTCGCGACGCCGAGACCGTTCAGTAGACCGGGTCAACAAGCAGATTTGATTGCAGGACCTGCTTTTGAAGGCCGTATTTTTGAGTGAGATCCATTACGGTTTCTTTAAACCACGTTGCCGAAAGCGGCGAAACGTAAACTGTTTCGATAAGAGCATTTAAATCAACGCTCTTTTGTATTCCCGTTGGATGAGCCTTTCCATCGGCTGAATTAAGTGTCGTAACCGCTCTCAACTCATGCTCGTGTTCAAAGGACATCCGTTTGCACACAAACGGGATAAGGGCATTTCCTTGCGGCATCGGATCGACCTCATAGTCCAGGTAAACTATTTGGCCCACATAGCAATGCTCGTCGATGCACCTTACAAGCGTCGAATAACGAGATTTGATTGCAATTGCCTCGTCCGACTTTGCATAGAGCCTCCACATAGCAGCCGACTCATGCTCATTCATGTGCCAACAGTTCACATAGGTGCGCTTTAACTGTTCCTGCTGCGTTTGGCTGATGATCCCCGCCATTCGGCGACTTTCGCTTTCGATATCACCAACTGCGCCATGCTCCTTGGCGAAGTCGGCGATCAATTCTGGGCGATTTGCCACGCTAGGTCGGGAAGATGATCCTTCTAACGGGTCACCTAGACAATCGGCACGCGCAAAGAAGAGGCTCGAGGTCGCTAGCATTGAAACGAATTTCGACAAATCTAGATACCGCCAAATTGTCACCTCTTTATTTGTCGGAGCAATGAATACTGCGTGGTCTTTCGTAGGCATCACGCCGCCTTCCTGCTCGCCAAAAACTCGCCCATGCGGGCGAGCGCCTTGAGGATGTTCTCGGTCGAGTTGGCGTAGGACAGCCGCACATAGCCTTCGCCGAGAATGCCGAAGTCGGGGCCGCCGATGATGGCGACACCGGCATCGTCGAGCAGCGATGCCGCCAGCGCCTTCGCCTTCCAGCCGGTGCGCTTGATGTTGGGGAAGGCATAGAACGCGCCCTTCGGCGTCGCACACGACACGCCGGGCAATTTGTTCAGGCCCGCGACCACGACCTTCCGCCGCTTATCGAACTCGGCGATCATCTTCGCCACTTCGTCCTGCGGGCCTTTGAGCGCCGCCAGCCCGGCATATTGCGCGGAGGCATTGACGCAGGAATGCAGATTGACCGCGAGCTTGCGCGCATAGTCGTAGAGCTTGCCCGGCCACACCGCATAGCCGAGCCGCCAGCCGGTCATGGCGTAGGTCTTCGACCAGCCGTTGAGCAGGATCAGCCGGTCGCGGATCGAGGGATACGACAGCAGGCAGACATGCGTCTCGCCGTCATAGACCATGTGGTCGTAGATCTCGTCCGACATGATGGCAACGTCGGGATACTTCTCCAGGCCGGCGACGAGTTTGTCGACTTCCGCCTTGCCGGTGACGCCGCCGGTCGGATTGGCCGGCGAGTTGAGGATCAACAGCCGCGTCTTCGGCGTGATCAGCTTGAGCGTCTCCTCGGCGGAGAATGCAAAGCCGTTCTCCTCGCGGATCGGCACCGGCACCGGCTTGGCGCCGGTGAACTCGATCATCGAGCGGTAGATCGGGAACCCGGGATCGGGATAGAGGATTTCCGCGCCCGGCTCGCCGACCATCAGGATCGACATGAACATGGTCGGCTTGCCGCCGGGCATGATCATCACGCTGTCGGGCGAGACCTCGACCTTGAAGCGCTTGTGCAGGTCGGCGGCCACCGCCTCGCGCAACGGCGGAATGCCGTTCGCCGGCGTGTAGCCGTGGTGGCCGTCGCGCAGCGCCTTCACCGCCGCCTCGACGATGAAGTCCGGGGTGCGGAAATCCGGCTGGCCGATGCCGAGATTGATGATGTCGCGGCCCTGCGCGATCAAGGCATTGGCGCGGGCAAGAACCGCGAAGGCGTTTTCCTCACCGATGCGGTCGAAGGCCGCGATGGTTTTCAGCATGGCGTAACTCCCCGGCGCCGGCCCCTTAAATGGGGATATGGCGACTGCGCGACGTGATTTTGCGCGCAGTTCACCCGATCGGGCCGGGAAAATCAAATTGGATGAAGCGGGCCGCCGTCAGTTCTCGCCGCCGTAGCGGGCGCCCAGATCCCGATAGATCTGAAGGCGGATGAACGGATCGGGATCGTCGCCGAGATAGTCCTGACCATTGTAGAGCGGGCCGGCCGGGAAAAGGTTGGTGCCCCGGTGCCCGGACTGCACGCGAACGGCCGCGTGAGCACCGGCAACCTTCTTGTGCTTGCGCGCCTTGGCGGCATCGGCCGGCGCGGCTGCGGCAAGAACGAAGGCAAGACCGATGACGGAAGCCATAAGCTTGATCGCTAGCGACGACATGATGGCACCCCTTGAGCGTGCGTAACTCGCCTCTCCTCTATCCTAAGGATTGGGCGGCACAAGGGCATTCGGCAACAGTTCGATCACAACTCGGTGTCGGAATATCCGCGCGCGTCGGGTGTTTCACGCTGCTCGCCGAGGCCTCGTGCAATCGCCAGCGCCCGGCGGTCGAGCATGAACGGCGCTCATGGACTGCATCACGGAATAGCATTGTCCTCGTGCGCGCAATCGTGGCACGTTTGCCCACCGCATTTCCACGGATTCCCCATGACCAGTCCCACCAGCGCCGACAAGCGGCGCGCCTTCCGCAAGCTGCACGAGAGCGGCTGCTTCGTGATTCCCAATCCGTGGGATGCCGGCACCACCCGCTATCTTCAGCACCTCGGCTTCAAGGCGCTGGCGAGCACCAGCGCAGGCTTTGCCTTCGCGCAAGGCATCGCCGACGGCAAGGTCGACCGCGACATGATGCTCAGCCACATCGCCGAGGTGGTGACGGCCACCGACCTGCCGGTGAACGCCGATTTCGAGGGTGGCTATGCCCACGATCCGGCCGGCGTGGCGGAGAACGTCCGGCGGTGCGTGGCAACCGGCGTTGCCGGGCTGTCGATCGAGGACGCCACCGGCGATGCGCAAAATCCGCTCTACGATCTCGACCACGCGGTTGCGCGCATGCGCGCCGCGCGCGCGGCGATCGACAAAGTGGGCGCCGACGTGCTGCTCACCGGCCGCGCCGAATGCTTCCTGGTCGGCCGGCCCAATCTCGACGAGGCGATCCGGCGGTTGCGCGCCTATTCCGATGCCGGCGCCGATTGCCTGTACGCGCCCGGCATCCGCACAGCTGAGCAGATCGAAGCGGTGGTGAAGGCGGCGGCGCCCAAGCCGGTGAACGTGCTGATGTCGGCCGCGTCCGGGCTCACCGTCGCGGATCTCGCCGCGCTCGGCGTGCGGCGGATCAGCATCGGCTCGACGCTGGCGCGCGTCGCCTGGGGCGCGCTGATGCGTTCGGCGCGCGAGATCGCCGAACAGGGCAAGTTCGACGCCTTCGCCGGCGCCGTGCCGTTCGCCGAGATCAATGGATTTTTCCGCGACGATTTTCCGCGGCGGCCGAAGCCGTGAGCGAGGACATCCATCCGCAAACCGGGCAGCCTGTCGGTACGCCGGTCGACGACCGGCCGGCCGAGCGGCCCGGCCCGGTGACGCTCGCAGGCCGCTACGGCCGCGTCGAAAAACTCGAAGCCAAGCACGCCGGCTCGCTGTGGGCGGCGGTCAAAGGCCACGACGCGATCTGGACCTATATGTCGCAATACGGGCCGTTCGCGGACGCCGCGGAATTTTCCGCCTGGGTCGCGCAGCGGGCAGCGCTGGATGATCCTTACGCTTACGCGATCGTCGATCGCGACAACCGCGCGCTTGGCATCGCCACGCTGATGGAGATCCGCCCGGCGATGCGCGTCATCGAAGTCGGCCACATCGTCTATTCGCCCGCTCTTCAGCGCACGCCGCTCGCCACCGAGGCGCAATACCTGCTCGCGCGCTACGCGTTCGAGACGCTCGGCTATCGGCGCTACGAGTGGAAATGCCATTCGCACAATGCCGCCTCGCGACGGGCGGCGCTGCGCTACGGCTTCATTTTCGAAGGCATCTTGCGCCAGCAGATGATCGCCAAAGGCCGCAACCGCGATACCGCGATGTTTCCCATGCTCGACGGCGAATGGCCGGCACGCAAGCGCAACTTCGAGCGCTGGCTGGCGCCGGAAAATTTCACCGCCGATGGCAAACAAAAGCTCGGCTTGAGCGCGATGAACGCACCGGCACCCGTCAATCCTGTGAGGTAGTAGATGCACATTCTGATCACCGGCGCCGCGGGCATGATCGGCCGCAAGCTGACCGCACGGCTTGTGAACGACGGCCGCCTGAACGGGCAGGCAATTGACCGGCTCATGCTGATCGATGTGGTGGCGCCGGAAAAGCCCGCCGGCTTCACCGGCGCCGTCGAGCTTTCAACCAGCGACCTCTCCGCGCCGGGCGCCGCGGCAAAAGCGGTCGCGGGCCGGCCGGACGTGGTCTTCCACCTCGCCGGCGTGGTGTCGGGCGAGGCGGAAACCGATTTCGAGAAGGGCTACCGCGTCAATCTCGACGGCAGCCGCGCGCTGCTGGAAGCGATCCGCACTGCCGGCAACAGCTACCAGCCGAAACTCGTATTCACATCGTCAATCGCGGTGTTCGGTGCGCCGTTCCCGGAAGCCATCCCCGACGACTTCCATCTCACGCCGCTCACCTCCTACGGCACCCAGAAGGCGATCTGCGAACTGCTGCTCGCCGACTATACGCGGCGCGGCATTCTCGACGGCGTCGGCTTGCGGCTGCCGTCGATCGTGGTGCGGCCGGGCAAGCCGAACAAGGCGGCGTCCGGTTTCTTCTCCGGCATCATCCGCGAGCCGCTGGCCGGGCAGGAAGCGCTGCTGCCGGTCGCCGACAGTGTACTGCATTGGCACGCCAGCCCGCGCTCGGCGGTCGGCTTCCTCATCCATGCGGCGGGCTTGACGCGCGCGCAGCTCGGCGACCGCATCAACCTGACGATGCCCGGCGTGTGCTGCACCGTCGGCGAACAGATCGCCGCGCTCAAGCGCGTCGCCGGCGACAAGGTCGCTGCCCGCATCCGGCGCGCGCCGGATGCGCTGGTCGAGCGCATCGTCGCCGGCTGGCCGCGCCGCTTCGATGCGCGCCGCAGCGTCGCGCTCGGCTTCAAGGTCGAAGCGACATTCGATGACATCATCCGCGCGCATATTGAGGATGAGGTGGGCGGAAAAATCGTAGCCTGATGCGCTTCCCCTCCCCGCTGATTCCGGCGAAGCTGATCCGCCGCTACAAGCGCTTCCTCGCCGACGTGACGCTTAACAACGGCGAAGAGAGCACGGTCCATGTCGCCAATCCCGGCGCGATGATCGGGCTCGCGGCCCCGGGCTCGCGTGTGTGGCTTTCGAAATCGCCGAATGCCAGTCGCAAGCTGCCCTATTCCTGGGAGCTGGTGGAGGTTGATTTCGGCACCGGCAGCGAACTGGTCGGCGTCAATACCGGCCATCCGAACGCGCTCGTCGCCGAGGCGCTGGCGGCCAAGGCGATCCCCGATCTTGCCGGCTATGGGTCAGTGCGGCGCGAGGTCAAGTACGGGACCAACTCCCGCGTCGATTTCCTGCTGGAGCAAGCCGGCCAACCGTCCTGCTATGTCGAGATCAAGAATGTGCATTTGATGCGCCGGCCGGGGCTGGCGGAATTTCCCGACTGCGTGACCGCGCGCGGCGCCAAGCATCTCGACGAGCTCGGTGCCATGGTCGTCGCTGGCGCCCGCGCCGTGATGCTGTTCGTGATCCAGATCGGCTCGGCGGAGCGCTTCTCGCTCGCCCGCGACCTCGACCCGGCCTATGACGCCGCCTTCGAGCGCGCCCGAAAAGCCGGCGTCGGCGCCGCGGCCTGGAAATGCGGTATTTCGCGGGAGGGGATCGCGATCGCCTCGCCTATCCCGATCGTGCGTTGAGCCGAACTTGCGCCTGACGCGCCAGCCCTTACATTGGGCCCATGACCTATATCGACGCTGCCGTCGCTCCCCTCCGCAAGACCGGCCAGATCAAGATTCACCGCTCCGCCGCCTTCGAGGGCATGCGCAAGGCCGGCCAGTTGGTGGCCGCCTGCCTCGACATGCTGACCGAGCATGTCGGTCCGGGCGTGCCGACCGAAAAAATCGACCGGCTGGTGTTCGACTATGCGATGGATCACGGCGCCCTGCCGGCCACGCTGATGTATCGCGGCTACAAGAAATCGACCTGCACCTCGCTCAATCACGTGGTCTGCCACGGCATTCCGGCCGACAAGCCGATGAAGGAAGGCGACATCGTCAATATCGACGTGACGCTGATCCTCGACGGCTGGCACGGCGATTCCAGCCGCATGTATCCCATCGGTCAGATCCCCCGCCGCGCCGAGCGGCTGATCGAGGTGACGCACGAGTCGATGATGCGCGGCATCGCCACCGTCCGGCCGGGCTCGACCACCGGCGACATCGGCGCCGCGATCCAGAGCTTTGTGGAAGCCCAGCACATGAGTGTGGTGCGCGACTTTTGCGGCCACGGCCTCGGCCGGCTTTTCCATGACGAGCCGAACATCGTGCATGTCGGCCGGCCGGGCGAAGGCATGGTGCTCTGGCCAGGCATGTTCTTCACGATAGAGCCGATGATCAATCTCGGCCGCCCGCATGTGAAGGTGCTGTCCGACGGCTGGACCGCGGTCACGCGCGACCGCTCGCTGTCGGCCCAATTCGAACACACCGTGGGCGTCACCGACAAAGGCGTCGAGGTGTTTACCTTTTCGCCGGCGGGGCTCGACAAGCCGCCGTACCGACGCTAACGCCACCAGCAACGGCCGAAAGCCTCCCTCGTCGATCACGCACGGCTGAACTACAATCACGTCTCCCGGGGCGGCGCGGCGTGGGCGCGTTTTCATGGCGAAAAAGCGTGGCGACAGCAGACTGAAAGCCGGCCTCTCGGAGGCTCCGCCGCACTATCACGGTCATCGCGAACGGCTGCGCGGGCGCTTCCGCGAGGCCGGCGCTGAGGCGGTCAGCGACTACGAGCTGCTCGAACTGGTGCTGTTCCGCGCCATCCCGCAGCGCGACATCAAGCCGCTCGCCAAAGAACTGATCGCCAAATTCGGCTCCTTC
>Ga0208587_1001794_pt1 | contig 11256 bp, 13 predicted proteins | sample NGESurdeep092012_7_FD_184472 | JGI IMG/M metagenome (GOLD analysis project Ga0208587, IMG submission 184472) | Arctic peat soil microbial communities from Barrow, Alaska - NGEE Surface sample 210 deep-092012 (SPAdes) | ecosystem: Environmental > Terrestrial > Soil > Wetlands > Peat ...
ACGACGTTCATCACTTGGCTGGGAAACTTGGCTGGGAATCGCGCAAACCGTGGAGGTGGAGCCAATAGAACGCGAGGTCCCATTCCGGGAAACCAGTGTACGCTTGCGCGAAGAGGACGGCCAGCCCCACATTCGATCTGTCAGATGAACAGCATTGAGTCTAGCCCTTGCTTCATGCCGGTTCCGGCGAGAGCAGCCGAAGCTGCTGAACATGCTCGAAGTCTCTTCGATTGTTCGTGGCCAGCGGTGCGTCGAGCCCCAGCGCGGTTGCCGCGATCCATGCGTCCTGAGGGCTCAGCGATCGGCCGGCCGCCCGAGCGCCGGCCCGCAGCACCGCCCAGGAAGTACACAGCGCGTCGTCGGCGTACACGACCCCGAAACCGCCGATGAACTGTTCGAGAAGGTCGCGCCGCCGAACACCCCACCCGGCTGCAATCGCGCCCATACGCATCTCCGCAATCGACATGAAAGAGAGAATCAATTCGGCGCCCCGCAGAGCATTTACGTAGCGCTGTACCGATGAGTGCCAGTTGAAGATGTAGGATGCTACATCGGTATCGACGACGACCTGGCTCATTCGGGCGGCCGAGTCGCAGCAGCTTCGCGTCGATCCGCATAGATGGACGCAACGAAGAGCTCGGTCTCGTCGTCAGGCGCCGGGTCCACGTACCGCAAAAGGTCCTCGATGGAAAGCGGCCCCGGATGCACTACTACAGGCTTAGAGCCAACTTCCCGAAGCGCTTGATTCTCGTCGTTCATCGCGGCCCTCTGCAAACAGTTTATCGGATTTCTCGCGAATCGCGCCCTACTCCCCCAGTATCCCCAGCTTCTTCCCCACCTGCCGGAACACTTCGAGCGCCGTATCGAGTTCCGCTTTCGTGTGCGTCGACGCCACGATCGTGCGCACCCGCGCCTTGCCCTTGGCCACCGTCGGGAAGCCAATGCCCGTCGCCAGCACGCCTCCCGCGAACAACTCGCGCGACAATTGGTGCGCTAGCGCCGCATCGCCCACGATCACCGGCGTGATCGGCGTCTCGCTGATCCCCGTGTTGAATCCGGCGGACTTCAGCCCCGCCTTGAAGTAGCGCGTGTTATCCCAAAGCTGTTCGATGCGCTCCGGTTCCTCTTCCAGCACGTCGAAGGCGGCCAGACAAGCCGCGGCCACCGCCGGCGGGTGCGAAGTCGAAAACAGGAACGGGCGCGCGCGATGGTACAGGAACTCGATCAGATCGCGGCTCCCGCACACGTACCCGCCCAGCACGCCGATCGCCTTGGAGAGCGTCCCCACCTGAATGTGCACGCGTCCATCCAGGCCGAAGTGGTCGATGGTCCCGCGGCCGTTGCGCCCCAGCACGCCCGAGGCATGCGCATCGTCCACCATCATCATGGCGCCGTGGCGTTCGGCGGCCTCGGTCAAGCCGGGCAGCGCGCCGATGTCGCCATCCATCGAGAACACACCGTCGGTGATCAACAGCTTGCGGCCCGGAACGGAATCCAGTTCGCCCAGAATCTTCTCCGCGGCGGAGGCGTCCTTGTGCGGGAACACGTGGATCTTGGCGCGCGAGAGGCGGCAGCCATCGATGATGCTGGCGTGGTTCAGTTCGTCGCTCACGATGTGGTCTTCGGGCGTGAGGATCGCCGCCACGGTCCCGGCGTTGGCTGCAAAGCCCGACTGGAACACCACGCACGCTTCCACCTTCTTGAAAGCCGCGATGCGCTCCTCCAGTTGCATGTGAATGCTCATGGTGCCGGAGATGGTGCGCACCGCGCCGCTCCCCACGCCGAATTTGCGAATGGCATCAAGCGCCGCCTCGCGCAGTTTGGGATGCGTGGTCAACCCCAGGTAGTTGTTGGAGGCCAGGTTGATCACCTGTTTGCCATCGAAGCGCGCTTCCGCCGCGCTCGCCGTTTCCAGGATTCGCAGCCGCTGGTAGGTGCCCTCGGCGCGCCACTGTTCCAGTTGATCGTGAAGATAAGAGAGCGGATTCGACATGGAGTCTCCTAAGGTTTGCCCCGAACAGAAATTGGGCCGCCGATGAACGCCGATAAACGCGGATAAGCATGCCTGGTTTTATCTGTGTTCATCTGCGTTCATCGGCGGCTGAATTATTCTTTCTTGATGGCCCTGCGGTAGCTGCCACCAAAGTGGAGCAGTGGCTCGCCGTCGTTGACCTGCATGTGCACCATCTCGCCAACCAGAATATCGTGATCGCCCATCGGCACGATCCGGTGGACGGCGCACTCGATTGCCGCCAGCACGCCGGGCAGTAGAGGCACCCCGGTGACGCCCGGCTGCCAGGCCACACCGTCGAAGCGGTCCTGGCCCTTGCGCGCGAAGCGTTCCGATAGCGCCCGCTGATCTTCCGCCAAAACATTGATTCCAAAGTGGGTTGCCGCGCGGAAGTGATGGATGGCGGAGACCGTGTGTCCGAGGCACATGAGGATCAGCGGCGGGTCCAGCGACACCGAGGTAAAGCTGCTTACGGTGAGCCCGTGCGGCGTGCCTTGGGCGTCCACGACGCTCGCGATCGTGACTCCGGTGGCGAATCGCCCGCAGGCCCGCCGGAATTCCTGGCTCGCGACCGGCGCGCGCCGGCCCGGATACCTCTCGCTTGACATGGGAATAAATTCAATCTTATCATGTGGTTGACTGATGCGGGAACCAAGATCGTTCCGCGCCTGGACCAGGAGGCTGTTTTGATCAAGCTGGACATCATCAACGAAGTCGTGAATCGCACCGGCATCACCAAGACCAAAGCCGAAATGGCAGTCGAAACGGTCTTCGAATCCATGAAGAAAGCGCTCGAATCGGGCGACCGCATCGAATTGCGTGGCTTCGGAGTCTTCAATGTGAAGCCTCGCAAAACCGGGATCGGACGCAACCCGCGCACCGGCGCGGAAGTCTCCATCCCGCCCGGCAAGGCCGTGCGTTTCAAGCCCGGCAAGGAGTTACAGACGCTGCAGTAGTCGCCCGCTGCGCGCCGCAGTTTATCGTGTCACCCCAGGATTCCTCTCCTGCGCCGTACGCTGACTCTGCCGAAATCGGTACGGGCGGCGCCGACGTGTTTGCTCCGCCCCGCACCCGCGAGCGCTACTGGCTGTATGCTCTCCTGTTTGCGCTCACCCTGGTGACCACGTGCATGGTGGGCGCCGCCATGCAGAACGATTTCGAACGCAACGTGCCGTTCGAACTGGAACATAGCCTGGAGTTGTGGGACTACTTCTGGAGCCACCCTGCCGCCCTCCTCCAAGGCTTGCCGTATTCTCTTACCCTGCTGCTGATTCTGCTGGCCCACGAGTTTGGCCACTACCTGGCCGCCGTCTTCCATCAGGTGGATTCCAGCCTGCCGTTTTTTCTGCCCTCGCCGATTTTGGGGACCTTCGGCGCCTTCATCAGAATTCGTTCGCCCATCTACTCCCGCCGGGCGCTCTTCGATATCGGCGTCGCGGGCCCCTTGGCCGGCTTCCTTTTTCTGCTGCCCGCGCTGGCCGTGGGCATCGCCTTCTCCAAGGTGATTCCGGGCATCGCCCACGAAGGCAGCCGGCACTTTGGCGTTCCCGCCTTGCAGTGGCTGCTGGAGCGCGCCATCTTCCCGGCGGCCGCATCCGGCGATATCTACCTGCACCCGGTGGCGCGCGCCGCCTGGGTGGGGATGTTCGCCACCGCCATGAATCTGCTGCCCATCGGCCAACTCGATGGCGGCCACATTTTGTACTCCTTCTTTCCCGCACGCCACCGGACAGTCAGCAAGGCGCTGTGCATCCTGATGCTGCCGCTGGGCATCTTCTGGCGCGCATGGTTCTTCTGGGCCATCGTTCTGTGGTTGCTCGGCCGCCGCCATCCGGCGATCTACGATGCCACCGAACCCGGCGCCGCGCGGCGCAGGCTGGGCTGGCTGGCGCTCGCCATCTTTATTCTCTGCTTCACCTATCAACCATTTGCCGACGGCGGCCTGTGATGAAGATCACCGCCACCATCATCACGCTCAACGAAGAGCGCAATATCGCGCGCGCCATCGAGAGCCTGCGCTGCTGCGATGAGATCCTGATCCTGGACAGCGGCTCCACCGACCGCACCGTGGAGTTGGCCGCCAACCTGGGAGTGCGCGTGCTCGAGGCCGGATGGCGCGGCTACGCCGGCCAGAAGAATTGGGCCGCCGAGCAGGCCACTCACGAGTGGATTCTTTCCCTCGACGCCGATGAAACGCTCAGCGAACCGCTGGAAGCCGAAATCTTGAACCTGAAGAAATCCGGCCCGCGCTTCGACGCCTACACCATGCCCCGCCTGGCCCGCTATCTGGGACGTTGGATCTACCACTCGGGCTGGTATCCGGATCGCAAAATTCGCCTCTACGACCGGCGCAAAGCCAGGTGGGTGGGCGATTTCGTGCATGAAAGCGTTCGTTCCGAGGGGCGCGCCGGCAACCTGGAAAGCGACATCCTGCACTTCACCTGCGATTCGCTCTCCGAGCATCTCAAAACGCTCGACCACTATACCACCCTCGCCGCGCAGGAACTGGCGGCCAGCAAAGTCCCGGTGCCCTTGTGGAGCCTGATCTTCGACCCGCCCTGGAATTTCGTCAAGGCCTACGTATTCCAGCGCGGCTTCCTCGATGGCCTCGAAGGCCTGATCATCTCCTACATGGCCGCCTTCTATACCTTTCTGAAATACTCCAAAGCGAGAAACATGAGCTGATGCGCATCCTTCATCTCGATGCCGGAAGAGAGATGCGCGGCGGCCAGTGGCAAGTGCTGCGCCTCGTCGAAGGGCTGGCCGCCGCCGGCGTGGAGTCCACCCTGCTGGCGCGCCCGGATGCGCCGCTCTTCACCGCCGCCCGCAAGCAGGGCTGGCGCGTGGAACCGCTGGGCGTCACCCGCGCCCTCGGCTGCCTGCGCAGCCACACGCTGATCCACGCCCACGACGCGCGCAGCCACACGCTGGGCGCTTTCCTGCGCGGACGGCCGCTGGTAGTGTCGCGGCGTGTCTCCTTCCCGGTGGGCTCGCGCTGGAAGTACGGCAGGGCGCGGCGCTACCTGGCGGTCTCCGAGTTCGTCAAGCAAGTGCTGATGGAGGGCGGCGTCCCGGAGGCAAAAATCAGCGTGGTCTACGATGGCGTGCCCGTGCTCGAGGTCTCCCACGGCAAGCTGGTGCTGGGCCTGGAAAAAGATTCCGCGCTGCTGGCCCACATGGGCTTGCGGATGGTCTCGCACCTCGAAGAGGAACTTCCCGACGCGGCCATCCTGGTCTATGTCACCAACAGCGAGGGCCTCGGCTCTGGCGCCTTGCTCGCCATGTCGGCGGCGGTCCCCGTGATCGCGAGCCGTATCGGCGGGCTGGGCGAGGTCATCCGCCACGGCGAAAACGGCCTGCTCGTGGAGAACGACGAGGCCGCCATCTCTGGCGCCATCCGCACGCTGCTCGACCACCCGGAACTGGCGCGCCAAATCGGCGCCGCCGCGCGCCGTACTGTGATCGAGCGATTCACCGTGGACCGCATGGTCGCCGGCACCCTCGAAGCCTACCGCCGCGTGCTCCTGTAGCGTAGCCTTTCAGGCTGCCACGCCGGCGTCCTTGCCGGCGTTCTTCAAACGACGCCCGATTCACCGTACTACTGGTTACACTATGTCTGTGCTCGAATCCCTCATCGCGCTCTTGTTCGGCCTGCTCATCGGCAGCTTTCTCAACGTGTGCATCCACCGTTGGCCGCGCAACCGGAGCGTCGTCAAACCGCGCTCCCATTGCGTGCGCTGCCGCAAACCAATCGCCTGGTACGACAACATCCCGCTCGCGAGCTACCTCGTGCTCGGCGGACGCTGCCGGCACTGCGGCGCCAAGATTTCCCTGCGCTATCCCCTGGTGGAGTTCCTCACCGCCATGCTCTTCTTCTACCAGGTGAGCACGCTCGGGCCCACGGTGGCGGCTCTCAAGATGTGCGTCTTCAGCGCCATCGCCCTGGCGCTGATCTTCTGCGACCTGGAAAAGCGCATCCTGCCCGATGAATTCACGCTAGGGGGAATCGTGCTCGGCCTCTGCTTCGCGGCCTTCGTCCCCGTGCCCGACGTCACCGCGCAGGCCGTCCTGTGGATGGCCGGCGCGGAGTTGCCCGGCTGGGCGCGTTCCTTCGCGGAATCGGCCCTCGGCGCGACCCTGCCCGCGTTCTTCCTGTGGTTCGGCGGATGGCTGTATTTCAAGATCCGCCATCGCGAGGGGCTCGGCCTGGGCGACGTCAAACTGGTCGCCATGGTGGGCAGCTTTCTCGGCTTGCGCGGCGCCCTGCTCACCTTGATCCTGGGATCGATCGCCGGTTCGGTGATCGGCTACAGCTTCATTAAGCTCACCGGCAAGGACGCGGCCAGCTACGAACTCCCGTTCGGCACCTTCCTCGGCGCCGCCGCCCTCGTCGCGGCCATCGTGGGCAATCGGCTGCTCCCGATGTAGGTGGCATAAGGCTTCGCCTTGTGCATCCGAGCGAAGCTCGAACGCGTCCCTGCCAATCGTTGAATTCACCGGGGCCTTGACTGGGCCGGAAGGTATGGCAAGATAGAGCCATGAACCGCGACCAGGTGATTCGCGCCTTGAAGGCGCATGAACAGGAACTCCGCGCCGCCGGCGTGGTGAGCGTTTCCTTGTTCGGCTCAGTCGCGCGCGGCGAGAGTCCAACGCACGATGTGGATGTGGTGGTGCGCCTGGGGGAGAATTTCTCGGAACCGGGCCTCGACTACTTCAGCCGCATGGATGAGCTGGAAGAACGCCTCGCCAGAATTCTCGGCTGCAAGGTAGACGTCGTCGAAGAGCCGGTGCGCAAAGTGCGCTTCCAGCAAGAGATCGACAGGGACCGCGCCCTTGCCTTCTGAAAAGCCCGCCCGGCGCCTGGAAGATATAATCGAGAACGCGCAAGCCATCCTGCGCTACACCGCCGGGATGGACCTTGAGGCGTTCGAAGAAGACCGCAAAACGTATGACGCCGTCGAGCGTTGCCTGGAGCGGATCAGCGAAGGGGCGACAAAACTAGGCGTCCAGGCCTCCGAGTTGATGCCGGATCAGCCCTGGCAGAAAATACGCTCGCTCGGAAACCACCTGCGCCACGACTACGACGATATTAGCCAAGACCGGCTCTGGTACATCGTCCAAACCAACCTCCCCTCGCTACGTGCCGCCTGTGAGGACGCGCTGCGGCGGCTACGCGAGGGGCAAAGCCCGTGAAAATTGGTCGCGCTATTCCCCGGCGCCGCGCGTGCGCCCGCCGCTTTCCAGAACCTCGCGCACCTTTTGGGTCAGCGCGGCCGGCGTGAAGGGCTTTTGCAGAAAGGCCACTTCCTTGTGAAGAATGCCCGTGTTGACGATGGCGTTGTCCGTGTAGCCGGACATGTACAGTACCTTCATGCTGGCACGCCGCGCGTGCAGTTCCTCCGCCAGTTCCCGCCCGCTCACCTTAGGCATCACCACGTCCGTGATCAGCAGGTGAATCCTCCCGCGATAACTCTCCGATAGGCGTCGTGCTTCCAATGGATCCGACGTGTCCATCACCTTGTATCCCGCGCGCACCAGGGTCTCGCGCACCAGGTGGCGCACCATCTCCTCATCTTCCACCAGCAGGACCGTTTCCGACCCGGTCGCCACCTGCCGGCGAGCGGAATCGGCTTCCACCGCTAGCGGCTGATCGATACGCGGAAGGTATACCTTCACCGAGGTGCCGCGATCGGGCACGCTGTACACGTCCAGATTTCCGCCGCTTTGCTTCACGATGCCGAACACCGTGGAGAGCCCCAACCCCGTGCCCCGGCCGGAAGCCTTGGTGGTGAAGAAGGGCTCGAACAGGCGCGCCTGGGTAACTTCATCCATGCCGCCGCCGTTGTCGCTGACGGCGATCTGCACGTACGGCCCGGGTTTCACCGCGAGGTGGCGCCCCGTGTAGCTTTCGTCCAGGTCCACGTTGGCGGTCTCGATCGTCAGCGTGCCGCCTTTCGGCATGGCATCGCGCGCGTTCACCACCAGGTTCATCAGCACCTGTTCGATCTGGCCCGCATCCGCGCTCACGCGCCCCAGATCGGGCCGCAGCGCCAGTTGCAAATCCACATCCTCGCCGATCAGCCGCCGCAGCAGCGTGCTCAGGCTGGTGACCAGCTTATTCAGGTCCAGCACCCTGGGCTGCAACACCTGCGGCCGGCTGAAGGCCAGCAATTGCTGGGTCAGCGTGGCCGCGCGTTCCCCGGCTTTCAGAATCTGCTCCGCCGAATAGTGATTCGGATCGCCCGGCGCCAGAGAGTTCAGGATGAGCTGGCTGTAGCCCGAGATGATGGTCAGCAGGTTATTGAAATCGTGCGCCACGCCCCCGGCCAGCATGCCCACAGCTTCCATTTTCTGTGCCTGCCGCAACTGGTCTTCGAGTTGGCGGCGTCCGGTGAGGTCCATCAGCACCACCAACTCCGCCGGGTGTCCGCCGAAATCGATGCGGTGTTGCGCCATTTCCACGTCGATGATGCGGCCGCTACTGGTGCGATGCCGCCGCGGGCCGCCGGATGGCGGGCCGCTCCCTTCACTCACCAGCACTGCGTCCAGGCTCATGCCGCGAAACTGGTCGCGCGTATGGCCATAGAGCACTTCCGCCGCCGCATTCGCTTCCAGAATCTTGCGCTCCGTGGGGTCGATCACCCACATGGCTTGAGGATGGTCCTCGAACAGCAACCGGAATTTGCGCTCTTTGTCCTGGAGCAGTTGTTTCGCCGACATGATTTGAGGAACCTAAAAGATCCTCGCTCTACCTACCTATCGACAAGCATATCGGGTTCCGGTAGATCCCTCAATGCCCGCCGGCGCTAACTTGTCCTAAGTCGCACATAAATCGGTACTTGGGGTACTGATAACCAAAGCAAACAGTACGCCCCGCCGTCTTGTGGGATTCCTCTCAGTGAGATCATCGAAGCATGAGCCGGACGCCAACCGCCGCGCCCCGCACCGCGGGGCGTATTTTCGGCACGGATTGGTCGATCGCCAATGTAGCCAGGCTTCTGCGCTCCAACGCCGGGCGGGGCGTCTGGCGCCAGGCGGCTACCACCGGCGGCAGTACCGGGTCGGTCAACCAATACTATCTGCGGACAGTGTCCGCGCGCCATCTGCCCAGCGGCGTGTGCTTGATCTTCATGCGGTTGGAAGCGCGGAACTGTTGGTATCTCTCGCTGTGCTTTGCCGGCGCCGATGAGGTGGAGCCGTGGAACCCGGAAACCGCCGAGCGGTGGCTCTGGGCGCTGTTCGGCGAGGATCGGCCGCGCGTCCGCGAAGCCGCCGGCGCCAGCCGGGATGTACGCCAATTCACCCTCGCCATGGGTGAATGATTTCAAACGCACTCGCGATCATCTGTCACAGCCTCGTTGCGCCAGCCTGCATTGCCTCCGCTTCCTCTTCGGAAACCTCCCCGCAACTCGTTGATTCTCCGTCGCAGCATTGTAGCGTAGCCTTTCAGGCTGCCATGCCCCCATTCCTGGGGGCATTCTTCTTCCGCGTTTTCCTCAGCGTCTCCGCGTCAAGTACACGGTTTCCTGTTTGGTTGCTGCTTCGCCGGGCTAGGGCTACGGCTCCAGTGCCGTCATCCATAGATTGGAAGTGCTCTCGGCCAGCAGCATCACCAGCTTGTCCTTCGCGATGCCGATTTCGAGCGAGCCCGGGTTGACGCCGAAAAGCGTCAGGCGGGGCTCGCCGGAATCGAAGACCGGGAAACTATCCCCCAGGGTTTGGCCCGTGCGCGGGTCGAAACGCACGGCGCGGATGCCGCGGCTCCCGTCACCATCCTGGGTGAAGTAGATCAGCTTTCCGTCGGGTGAAAAGCGTGGTTTGTCGACTTTGTGCCGGCCATCGGTGACCGCCATCCACTCGCTTCTCGGAATCTCGGCCACTCCGTTCGGGCGCGCCGCATAGATTCGAGCGGTTCCGGGGCCCGTGTTGGCCAGAAAAACCATCCACTCCGCGTCCGGCGAGAAGTTGGCCTGCATCAGCGGCGACCCCGGGGCCGCGCGCAGGATTACCGAAGACCGCCCGGTCTTCAGGTCTACCGCCAGAATGTCGTGCTGGTTGGAATCGCTCGCCTGCGCCAGCGCCACCGTGGCCGCCTGGTTCACGTCCCAGAAGAAGCCGCCTTCGTAGACCTTGCGGGTTTGGCCCGTGGAGAGATCGAGCAGGTACTCGTCCGATCGCTGGCTCAGTTTCTGCACGAAAGCCACTCGTCCGCCACCGTTCACCCACACCGGAACCGAAGCGTTCGGACCAAAGGCAATCACGGATTCCGCGCCCTTCGCCAAGTCCTTCATCCACACCTGCGAAGTGCCGTTGCGCGGCGTCGCGTAGACCACCGTGCGGCCATCCGGCGAAACCGTGGGATATTCGGCGGGCGCGGTGCTGTTGGTGATCCGGTAGGGCGGCCCCAGCGCCTTCCCACTGTTGGCGTCCAACGGCAGTCCCCAGACGTCGAAGCGCTCGGTTCCGCTGGCGAACACCATTTGGCCATCGCGCGAGACGGCGGGAAACTCGGCGGAGGCGGTGCCGCCGGCCAGACGTACCAGGTCGCCCCGAGCCTTGCCGTCGCCCGTCATGCGGCAGCGATACACGTTGCGCACCCAACCCAAGCGCATGCTGAACACCAGGCCCTGGTCCGTCCAACTCATATCCTCGATCGCCGCTAGCGTTCCACCGGCGCGCGACACCGGCCCCACCAGACCCGTGGATTCCGCCCGGTCGCGTTCCAACTCCGTCACCCAGAAATCGGCGCGGTCGGCGGGGAGTCCCTCGCCGGGCGACACGCCCCACACAATCAGCCGCCGTCCGTCGGGAGACCACGCCGGCCGTTGCACGGCGGAAAAATCGGGTCGAATCTGGCGCGGCTCGCCGCCCGCGATGGAAACCACAAAGGTCTTCGCCTGTCCTTCCACCAGCCCATCGCGCAGACCGCTCCAGTAGGCCACCAGGTTCCCCCGCGGAGAGAAGCGCGGGTTGTGGCCCCCGGGCGCCAGCAACCGCGGAGTCCCGCCCAGCGACGGAATCAGATAGATGCCGCCGTCATCCTTGCTCGAATGGTAGGCAATGGCGGTGCCGTCGCTGGAAAACGAGGGATCCGATGCGTTCTCCTGGGTCCACGTCAGCCGCGCGGGGTCTCCGCCCCGGAGTTGCTGCACATAGAGGTCCAGGTGGTGGCCCCCGTCGCGGTCGGAAGCGTACGCCAGCAGCCTCCCATCGGGGGAAATCGCGGGTGTCGTGGCCATTCCGGG
>Ga0208587_1001800_pt1 | contig 11225 bp, 9 predicted proteins | sample NGESurdeep092012_7_FD_184472 | JGI IMG/M metagenome (GOLD analysis project Ga0208587, IMG submission 184472) | Arctic peat soil microbial communities from Barrow, Alaska - NGEE Surface sample 210 deep-092012 (SPAdes) | ecosystem: Environmental > Terrestrial > Soil > Wetlands > Peat ...
TCGGCATCCTCGTCCGCTTCGTCGTGGTACTCCATCCTCAGCGCGGCGCCATCCTGCTGATGTGCACGGACCTGACCCTGGCCCCCTTGGACATCATCCGCATCCATGGCCTGCGATTCAAGATCGAAGTGTCCTTCAATGTGGCTGGTTGAGCTTTGACTGAATCGATGGCTCTCCCCTGCGCCGTCACGGGGTCCAGCCGGAACCGTTTCAGTCGAGGTGGCGGACCCGCCCTGTGCTGCGGCAACACGCGGCGATTCGCCGCCTCCCAGCCGCCGAAAGGGCGGCGGAAATGTCGCGTAAACAATTGTAAATAAAAGATGAAACTGGAATCGTGGGTGGCGCATTTAACCCTCTAAGTGAGCCACTCAAGAGGGACTGAAAGGCGCGGCGCAACGTTTGCGAAGTTGCTGCTCGCGCTGAGCCTTTTTCCGGCGCTCGCTTTCGCCCAGTTCTCTCCCGGTCCACTATCCAAAGCCCACACCAAGCTCGACGGGCCGACGCACTGCACCAGTTGTCACATCGGCGGCGGCCGCGATCGCAAGTTGAAGTGCACCGGTTGTCACCTGGAGATCAAACAGCGGCTCGCCGCCAACCAGGGGCTGCACCCTGCACTGATGGATCAAGCGCGGATGGGCCAGGTGCGGCGCGACGACCAATGCGGCAAGTGCCACTCCGAGCACAATGGCGAGAAGTTCGTCCCCATCCGTTGGGATGTCAGCCTCGAGGATTTCGATCATCGCAAGACGGGCTATCCGCTGGAAGGCGGTCACACCGGCCTCAAGTGCGCCACCTGCCACACTCCCGGCCGGATTGCACCCGCCGCCCGCAAGGCCATCCTCATGAAGGACCTGCGCCGCACCTACCTTGGCTTAGGCACCGCGTGCGCGACCTGCCACGAGGATAAGCACAAGGGGCAAGTCGGCGAAAAATGCGAGCGCTGCCACACGGTTGCCAACACAGCCGCCAAGTGGAAAGATGTCACGCGATTCGACCATTCCACCGCCAAATACAAATTGGCCGGCGCCCATGCCAAGGTGGAGTGCGCCAAGTGCCATGGCACGCTGCCTTCTCCCAATGCCGCCTCAAAGGTCGTACGCTACACCGCAATCCCGTTTGCGCAGTGCGCCGATTGTCACAAGGACCCGCATCGCGGTTCGTTCGCCGCCGCCTGCAATTCGTGTCATAACGATTCCGTCTGGAAACCGGCGCGAAACACGCTCGCGGCGTTCGACCATTCCAAAACGAAATTCCCGCTGCTCGGCAAGCACGCGCCGGTGACCTGCGACAAGTGCCACAAGACTTCCGACTTCAAGGCCCCGGTGGCGCATGCGCAGTGTCAGGCCTGCCACAAGGACATCCATGGGGGGCAATTTGCCGCACGCGCCGACGCGGGCGACTGCGCCGCTTGCCATACCGCCGATGGCTGGAAGCCTTCCACCTATACGCTGGTGTCCCACGCCAAAAGCCCGTATCCACTGCTCGGCAAGCATGCTGCCGTCACTTGCGCCAAGTGCCACCCACCGGCGCGTGCGGCCACTCTCTACAAGGTGCGGCACCAGGAGTGCATAGACTGCCACCGTGACCCACACGCCGGCCAGTTTGCGGACGCGCCAAATCAGAACCGTTGCGAAGCCTGCCACACGGTGGACCGCTTCCAACCAGCAAAGTTCACGCTGTCGCGCCACAACCAAACGCGCTTCCCGCTGGAAGGCGGGCACATCGCCATCGCCTGCGGCGATTGCCACCGGAACCAACCGCAACTCCACAACACCGCGGCCTATAAGTTCACCGATCTCAGTTGCACCGGCTGCCATCTGGATCCGCATCAGCCCCAGGTTCGTAGGACAGACGATCGCCCTTCGGGGACTGACAAGACTGCCATGGATTTCCGGCGCCTTTTGCCGGAAATCCGCTGGCGGTCCTGTCTGTCCCCGAATCTCGGAACCGGGTGTCGGGCGCAGGCCTGCGAAGTCTGCCATAACGTGCGGACGTGGCGCCAGGTGGCGAGCTTCGATCATTCCAAGACCCGCTTCGCTCTCACCGGATCGCACCGCGGCGCCGCCTGCGAGGAGTGTCACCGCGGGACCGCGCTTTCGCTCGGCGCCCGCAAGGTTGTGTTCCAGAGTGCGCCCCTGGAGTGCAAAGGCTGTCACGAGGACGTTCACGCCGGCCAGTTTGCCGCGCAGTCCAAAAACCAGGGCTGTGAAGCCTGTCACGGCGACATCAAGTGGAAGCCCGGTATATTCGATCACCAGCGAACCAATTTCTCGCTGGCCGGCGCTCATGAACGGGTGCCTTGCAAGGATTGTCACAGCACCAAGAGGGAAGTGAGCGGGCGGCTGGTGGTGTTCTACAAGCCAACCCCGAAAGATTGCGTGAGTTGCCATGGACCCAAGCCCAAAAACTAAGCGGCGACTGCCGGTGGCTTTGTTGACGGCGCTGTTGACCACTGCGCTCATCGGCGGCCTGGCACAACAGAACATGCAGCGCGGCCCGGTCCGCAGCCCGCACGGCTCGCTCAATATCGCCTGCGGCAACTGCCACACTTCCATCGGGTGGAAGCCGCTGCGCGCGGTGCCGGAGTTCAACCACAACCGCGAGACCACATACCCGCTCAAGGGAATGCACAGCAAGGTGGAATGCCGCCAGTGCCACGCCAACATGATCTTCCGGGAAGCTTCCACGCGGTGCGCCGATTGCCACGCCGATATCCACCGGCGGCAATTGGGCGCCAAGTGCGAAGACTGCCATAGCGTGAAGGGATGGGAAGTGAAGACCCAGGCCGTGCGCGAGCACGGGGCGCGGTTCCCGCTGATGGGCGCGCATGCAGCCGTGGATTGCGAGGGCTGCCATAAAGGCGGCGGGGCGGCGCAGTATACCGGGCTTTCGACGGCTTGCGCATCCTGCCACATCAATGATTTCACCAGCGCCAGGACTATTAACCATACCGCAGCGAAATTTTCACTTTCCTGCGAGCAGTGCCATAACTCCGACAACTGGCTGACGGTGAAGTTCGACCATACGCGTTTCACTGGCTTTGCGCTGGTCGGCATGCATGCCACGCTCGATTGCGCCAGTTGCCACGCGGGGAACCGTTTCGCGGGCACGCCGGCGTCTTGTTACGGGTGCCACGCCAAGGAATACGCCGCCACCGCCAACCCGAATCACGCCGCGGCGGGTATCTCCACGGATTGCTCCCAGTGCCACAATGCCAGTAACTGGCTGACATCCACCTTCAACCACGCCACTTCGAAATTCCCGCTCACCGGCGCCCACGTCAACACGCCCTGCGCGCAATGCCACGTCAACAATCAGTTCGCGACCACTCCCACGGCGTGCTCGGCCTGTCACCTGAACGTCTACCAGACGGCCGCCAACCCGAACCACGTCGCCTCGGGATTCCCCACCACATGCGAGGTATGCCACGGCACCACGGCCTGGTCGCCGGCCACCTTCAACCACGCCACTACGAAATTTCCGCTCACCGGCGCGCACGTCAACACGCCCTGTGCGCAATGCCACGTGAACAACGACTACGTGAATACGTCGACGCTGTGCTCGGCGTGTCACCTGAACGTCTACCAGACGGCAGCCAACCCGAACCACGTCGCCTCGGGGTTCCCCACCACGTGCGAGGTATGCCACGGCACCACCACCTGGTCGCCGGCCACCTTCAACCACAACGCCACCACGTTCCCCCTCACGGGGGCGCACGTCAACACGCCTTGCGCACAATGCCACGTCAACAACAACTACGCGACTACCGCGACGCTGTGCGCCGGTTGCCACCTGGCCACTTTTAACGCGACCACCAATCCGAACCACGTGACCGCCGGGTTCCCCACGGATTGCTCCGCCTGCCACTCCACCACGGACTGGCTCAATGCGGTGTTCAACCACAACAACACGAAGTTCCCGCTGCTCGGCGCGCATATTCCGCTGGCCTGCGCGGCGTGCCACGCCAACGGCCAGTTCGCCACACTGCCCACCACGTGCGTCTCGTGCCACCTGGCCAACTTCACCGCAACCACGAATCCGCCGCACGCAGCCTCGGGGTTCCCCCAAACCTGCGAAGTCTGCCACACCGCCGCAGCCTGGTCGCCGGCCACCTTCAACCACGCCACCACCAAGTTCCCGCTCACCGGAGCGCACGTCAACACGCCCTGCGCAAGCTGCCACATCGGCAACGTCTTCGCGGGCACGCCGACGGACTGTTACGGGTGCCATAAGACCGAGTACCAGACCACTAACAACCCCAACCACGCGTCAGCCGGATACCCCACCACCTGCGCCACTTGCCACACCACCACCGCCTGGACCGGCGCCACTGCCACGCATAGCTGGTTCTCGATCTACTCCGGCAGGCATAACAAGGTCTGGACCACTTGCGCGGATTGCCATACCAACTCCGCCGATTATTCGGTATTTACTTGCATCAATTGCCACACCCATACGCAATCCGCGACCGACCCGCACCACAGAGGGGTTCGCAATTATGTTTATGCGCCTACTTCCTGTTACGGGTGTCATCGAGGGGCCTAATGAAGAGACATAGGTCTGCGACCGCGACATTCTGTGCTATTGGAAGACCGCTCCCGACCCAGGGGGTACCCCGTCGCGACTCCGATCGGAGCCGCGACCGTCAGGGAGTGGTTTCCGGCAAGGGTAAATTACTACGCGGTCACAGTACCAGGCATAATCATTGGCTCGCGCTGGCAGTGCTGGCGCTGGCGGGTTTCTTCTCCGCCCCCGTGGGAGCGCAGGAAGTGAAAGACACCTTCCGCATCAAGTACGTGGCGGAGGGGGCCGTCTACATTGAGGGCGGGCGCACCGCGGGTCTCGCCGAAAAGATGCGGCTTACCGTGAGTAAGGGCGCGGATGTCACCATCGAACTGGAAGTGGTCTCGGTGGCCGATTCCTCCGCGGTCTGCGAGATCAGGAGCCCCGGCGCGCCTCCGCGGCCCGGCGACTACGCCAAGCTTTCCTCCGAAGACGCCCAGAAGAGCCAGATCCTGCAAAAAATGGGCAGCGGCAACCACTACGCCCAGACCATCACCTTTACCGGCGGCGACCCGGTCGACGAGGAAGCCCGCGAATATGTGCCGCGTCCCCCGCTGCCCGAGGTCAACCGCTTTCGCGGCCGCATCGGATTCGAGTACAGCGGCATCGTCGACCAGGGCGGCTCGGGTGCAACTTCGAGCCAGGTGGGCCTGGTGCTGCGCGCCGATATGACCCGCATCGGCGGCAGCTATTGGAACTTGAACGGCTACACCCGAATCCAGTTGTCGAGGACTTCCACTGCCGCCTCGCAGACCACTCTAAACGACTTACTCAATCGGACTTATCACGTGGGCCTGACTTACGACAATCCGCAATCGAAATGGATCGTCGGTTTCGGCCGGATGTACCTGCCCTGGGCGCCCAGCTTGAGCACCATCGATGGCGGCTACCTCGCCCGGCGCCTCAGCAAGCGGGTCACCCTCGGCATGTTCGCCGGAACCACTCCAGACCCGACCTCCTGGAACTACAGCCCCAACCGCCAGGAGGCCGGTACCTTTCTCAATTTCGAGGGTGGGTCGTGGGACGGCTTCAAGTACGGCAGCACCACCGGCTTCGGCGTTTCGCGTCTCAGTTGGCATCCCGAAAGCGAGTTCGTGTTCTTCGAAAACTCTTTTTCCTGGAAGCGCTACTTCAGCGTCTATCACAGCCTGCAAGCCGACCGGTCGCACGCCACCACTCTCCAACCCAGCGCCGCCGGCACGGGCGTGGCTCGCAGTTTTCTGACCGTACGCTTCGAACCCGCCAAATTCATCTCTTTCGACCTCAACGACAACTACTTCCGCAGCTTTCCGACTTTCGACCCGCGGTTGGTGGGCACCGGGTTGCTCGACAAACTCCTCTTCCAGGGCCTCAGCGGCGGCGTGCACCTCAACCTGCCGTACCGCAGCAGTCTCTATGTCACCGTTGGCAAAAGCAGCGGGACCGGCGACCCGATCGGCTCCTGGAACCAAATGTACGGGTTCGCCATGAACGACATCCTGCATAGCGGCATTCGGGCGGACGCGCACTACTCGCACTTCGATAGCTCCTTTGGAAAAGGAGACTATCAATCCGTGTCGCTGTCGCGCGACCTGCGGGAATCTCTGCGGCTCTCGGTTCAGGCCGGCCAGCAGAACTTCGTGTCGCAACTCACCAACCAGACACGGGCGCGATTCGCCAACGGAAGTCTCGACTGGAACTTCGCCGCACATTACTTTCTCAGCGGCGGGGTGACCGTGTACCGCGGGCAAACGCAAAACTACGATCAGGTGTTCTTTACCTTGGGCTACAGGTTCTCGAAATGAAACTTCTATTACTCATCCTGGCAATCCTACCGGCGGCCGGAGCCGAAATCCCTGCACCGAACGCCGAACTGCTGCGGCTCGCCGCCAAATCCGTGGAGGGCTTTTGGGATGAGCTGCAGGCCGTCAATTGCGTGGAAACGGTGGACCAGCAAAAGTTGAACCCGAATGGAAAACCCATGTTCCGCCAGCAGACCGATTTCGATTACCTCGCCATCCTGCAACTGACGGGCAATGACCTGATTGTGGACGAGTCCCGGACCATGGTCCGCGCGCCCCAACATGAAAACAAGCTGCCCCTTCTCATCACCAACGGGTTCTCCACGTTCGAACTCATCTTTCACCCGTTCTATCGGGGCGCTTATGAGTTCTCGGCGCCGGAAACCGTTCAGGTCGAGGGAAAGACGTTATTCCAGATTGCGTTCCGCCATGTGCACGGGGCGCGTTCCCCCTCCGTGTTGAGGCTCCGCGAGCGCGAGTACCCGGTGGAATGGCAGGGGACCGCCTGGATCGAGCCCGCGTCGGGCGCGGTGGTTCGCGTTTCGGCGGCGCTCATGAGTAGCATGGAAGACGTCGGCCTGAAATCTCTCACCGCCGATGTGCGTTACGCGCGCTTCGATTTCAAAGGCGAGCCAATCGCTCACTGGCTGCCCTCGACGGCTGTTATCGAAGTCGAGACTCCGCACCAGCGATGGCGCAATACCCACACCTTCAGCAGTTACAAGCACTTTTCGGTGGACGTGAAGTCCGAAGTTGGGCCATCGAAATGAGCGCGGCAACCGTATCGAGGTACACGCCCGCGCCCGCGGATGCCGCGCGGAAACGCAGGCACCGCCTGTGGATCATGCTTGGCGCCGCCGCGGGCATCGTGGCGGCCATCGCACTTTGTGTGAACGGTCTGAGTTACTACATCCTTTCGGCCGACGCGCGCTTTCTCTCTCCCCAGCACGCCGCGCTCAAGCCCAGCGGAACCATCGGCAACGCCCTGGGCATCGTCGGCGGTGTGTTGTTGGGGCTCATGTACCTCTACCCACTGCGCAAGAAGTGGAAGTGGTTATCGAAGAAAGGCAAGACTAAGAATTGGCTGGACTATCACATTCTGATGGGCCTGGTCGGTCCGGTCCTAATCACCTTCCACTCTTCTTTTAAGCTGCGGGGCGTCGCCGGATTCGCGTATTGGAGCATGATCGCGGTGGTGGCCAGCGGCATCGTGGGCCGTTATCTGTATGGCCGCATTCCGCGGAAATTGGGCGCCGTCGAAATGTCGGTGGAGGAAGCCGGGGAACTCTGCGCGGACCTGGCGCGGCAGATCCGGGCGCAAAACGTGCTGACCGAGGAAGAACTGCGGCCTCTGCTGGCGCTGCCTTCTCTCGACGAAGTGCGGGCGATGCCGCTCGGCAAGGCGCTCGTGGTGATCGTCGCTCTCGACGTGCGGCGCGCGTGGACCATTTGGCGGCTGCGGTGGAAATTGGGCGCGCACGTTGCCGGTCACGCGGACGTGAGGGGGGCGCTGGCGGCCATCCGCAAGCAGGCCGCTCTCTCCAAGGACGCGCTCTTCCTCGGCAAGGTGCAGCAGATGTTTCGTCTGTGGCATGTCATCCACCGGCCCTTCAGCTATTCTCTGGCCATCATGGCGACGCTACATATCCTGGCAGTCGTGTTTTTAGGATACTTTTAGGCAAATTCGATGGAAACCCTACTCTCCTCGGTGATTGCGGCGGCCGTGACGCTATTCTTTGTGCGCCGCCACGTAAAGGCCCTGCCGCCCGCCAAAGCAAGTGCCCGCCCTGCCCGGCGCAAGCCCGGCAGTCCCGGCTAGACGTATTCGAACAGGGCCATGAAGCCGAAATCCATGTGCACCTGCTGATGGCAGTGGAACAGCGTGAGGCCGGGATTATCCGCCACAAAATCGACCTCCATCTCCTGGTAGCCGCCTACCAGTACCACATCCTTGATGACACCGGACGTCGCCTGCCCGGCCACCCGCGTCAGTTCGAAACTGTGGCGGTGAAGGTGGACCGGATGGATGTCGTCGCTGGCGTTGCGCATGCGCAGCCGGTACCGTTTGCCCTGCTTCACGCGAAACATCGGATGCATATGATCTTCCGAAAATGCGACATCGTTGATCGTCCACCGGTTGAAGCCGCCTTCGGCGGCGTTTTGCTTGGCAAAAGTCATTTCGATGACTTGATCCGGCGCTGGCGCTGCCGCCCCCGGATTTCCGAACTGAGTGTAGTCCCAGTGGAACGGCTTGGGAGCGACCCACTGCGGTTTACCCTTCTGGCCGGCATATTCAACCACCGTGCCCATGCCGTGATGCCGGTCGTCGTCCGCCATATCGCCCATGATCCAAATACCAGGGTGATTCATCTCGACAATGGCGGAGACTCGCTCTGCCGTGCCTAGCCAAAGTCCTGGTACGGTCACTGGCTTGGGGATTGGGTTGCCATCCATCGCCACCACCGTGAACGTGTGTCCCGGCAACGCCAGACTGCGGATCTCGGTCGCGCTCCCGTTCAGCACGTGGAAGAGTACACGTTCGCCTGGCTTCACCCGTATCGGTTCACCGCTACCCAGCATCCGTCCGTTGATCGTGAAGGAACCATACCCGACCTCGAATCCATGAGGCATGCCTTTGGCCAGCGAGTCCTTCATGGCGTTCTCGCCGGAATCTTTCAGTTCCTTTACCGTGGTTGCGGGCAACAGAAAGTCCATCGCCATGTCACCGCCGCGGCTGTACACCGGTTCGAATTCCTTCAGCGTCAGGAAAACCTCGCGATCGTAGTTGCCGGGGTTGTTCTTCGGTTCGATATATACCGGACCGACCAGGCCTGTGTACTGTCCCGCGCTCAGGTTTGCCCCCGCGCGGACGTGCGTGTGGTAGAAGCGATACCCGGAAGGCTTCGGGACCAACGTGATGCGCCGGCTGCCGTGAGCGGGAATGAACGGCGTGCCTTCTTCCGCCGCGCCATCGACATCGGTAGACAGAAACTGCCCATGCCAGTGCAGTTGCTCGGGCGTGTCCGTCTGGTTGTTAATGTCGATGGTGACTGGCTGGCCTTCTTTGAAGCGCAGCAGTGGCCCGGGGAATTGGCCGTTGTAGGTAGTGGTGGAGACGATGCGATTCGGAGCCAGCTCCACCGGCTTGACGGCGATGGTCAGGGTGTAATCCGCGGGGCCGCCGGCCGGCACAGCGGCCTCTTTTAGCTGGGACATGGCGGGCGGCTTGCAGCCAACGGTCTCGCAAAGTAAGGGACCTCCCGCCAGCGCGCCCACGGCTTTCACGAGCTTCCGGCGCGAGAAGCGAGAACTTGGCATTGGGCCTCCCGAACAGGGTCGGATGGACACCGGCCTTGTTCTCCGAGGCCAGTATATCGCAGCCCCGCCGCGTCATTATCCGGGTGTGAAAGCGATGGGTGCGAAAGAGAACAGCCTGCTGCTACTTTTCGAGCACCTTCTCAATCTGGCCGACTTTCTTTTGGACTTTGCCGGCGAGTTTTTCGTCTTGGCCGTCGGCCTGCAAGTCAGCGTTGTCCGTGACCTTCCCCGCTTTCTCTTTGACCTTACCTTTCAATTCATGAACCTCGCCTTTGATCTGATCCTTCGTGCTCGTTTTCATCTGTTTACTCCTCACAATATGTTCTGCATGTGGAGGTCCAGTCTGCAAATCAAAGGAGAGAATCCGCTCGCCACGGAGAACGGTTCAGGTAATTTCTGCCCACACTGCAAGTTCTGCGTATTGCCAGCCTGAGACAAGATCGTCATGGATTGGCCTGGCAAGTGCTCCAAACCCTTAAACGTAACGAAGGAGAGCATCGTAATGACGATCACGACTAAAGACGGCACCCAGATCTACTACAAGGATTGGGGCCAAGGACAACCTGTTATCTTCAGCCATGGCTGGCCGCTGACAGCCGACGCATGGGACGACCAAATGGTCTTTCTGGCCTCTCACGGATACCGCTCGATCGCCCACGACCGTCGCGGTCACGGCCGGTCCAGCCAGCCCTGGAGCGGCAACGATATGGACACCTTCGCCGATGACCTCGCGACGCTCGTCGAAACGCTCGACGTGAAGCACGCGATCCACGTCGGCCATTCGATGGGCGGCGGCGAAGTTGCCCGCTATATCGGCCGCCACGGCACGAAGCGCGTGGCCAAGGCTGTGCTGATCGCCGCCGTGCCCCCGCTGATGCTCCAGACGGCGGCCAATCCCGGCGGGCTGCCGATCCAGGTGTTCGACGGTATCCGCGCCAATGTCCTCGCCGACCGATCGCAATTTTTCAAGGATCTCAGCGGGCCGTTCTACGGCGCCAACCGGCCGGGCGCCAAGGTCTCGCAAGGACTGCGGGACGCGTTCTGGCTGCAGGGCATGCAGGCCGGTTTCAAATGCGTCCTCGACTGCATCAAAGCGTTCTCCGAGACGGACTTCACCGAGGATCTCAAGAAGTTCGACGTACCCACTCTCATCATCCATGGCGACGACGACCAGATCGTGCCGATCGGCGCCTCGGCCCTGCTCTCGGCCAAGCTGGTCAAAGGGTCCTCGCTGAAAACCTATCCAGGCGCGTCGCACGGCTTGTGCTCGACCCACAAGGACGAAGTGAACGCCGATCTGCTGGCTTTTTTCTCGACGCGCAAGTGATCGAGCTTCGGCGTGACTGGTACTTCGACCTTAATTATAAAGTTCGCGGCGTCGGCAGCTCCGTTGAGCCGCCTTTCCAAGCGGCCACCTCGGCATTCGTGCCGAGGCGCCTTCCGGCCTGGATATGCCCGCTAGAAAGCGGGCATCTGGAGTTTCTACATTTTCAACCCGCGTCTGCGCCTTGATGCCGAGTTCTTCGCGTCGTGCCAGTCTTGTGCGTGCGCGGTTCGAAGCCC
>Ga0208587_1001801_pt1 | contig 11222 bp, 8 predicted proteins | sample NGESurdeep092012_7_FD_184472 | JGI IMG/M metagenome (GOLD analysis project Ga0208587, IMG submission 184472) | Arctic peat soil microbial communities from Barrow, Alaska - NGEE Surface sample 210 deep-092012 (SPAdes) | ecosystem: Environmental > Terrestrial > Soil > Wetlands > Peat ...
CATGTCGTGTGCCCTCCGGGTCGCGTCCTCGCTATAACACAATCATCCTTGTAAGGCCGTGCGCGGAATCCGTCAAGCAGATGCTGCGCGTACGGCTCATTTCACCTCACGCCGATGCCGAAAAATCAATCGCCGATGGCGGGCTCCGGCAGAGCGCCGTGAGCCTCGTGCTCCGCGGCTGACGTGAGCCTGGAGCTCACCCAGCGCCCGAAATCGTCCAGGAAGGTGTACATGACCGGAACGACGAACAAGGTCAAGAGGGTCGAGGTAATGAGCCCGCCAATCACGGCTCGTGCCATCGGCGCCCGAGCCTCTGCGCCGGCGCCAATCGCCATGGCGAGGGGGCTCATGCCGAAGATCATCGCCACGGTCGTCATGATGATCGGACGGAGCCGAATTCGACCAGCCGCCAGCAGCGATGCCGAACGCTCCTCTCCCTTGGCCCGAAGCTGATTGGTGAAATCCACCAACAGGATGCCGTTCTTCGTCACGAGCCCCATGAGCATGATGATGCCGATCATCGTCATCACGTTGATATTGCCTCGGGTCACGAGCAGTGCCAGGACGACGCCGATGAAGCTCAGGGGCAAGGCGAGCATGATCGCCAATGGCTGCAGGAACGAACCGAAGAGGGACGCCAGGATGAGGTAGATGAACACGACGGCGAGACCGAGCGCGCTCAGCACAAAGCCCTTCGTTTCCTCGAGATTCTGCACATCGCCTGTAAAGACGGCATGGTAGCCAGGCGGGAGGCCAATGCTGTCGATCGCGAGCTGAACCCGGTGCGCCACGTCCCCCATCGCGTTGCCGGGCAGGACGCCGGCCCTGATCGTTACCTGCTGTTCGAGCTGTCGGCGTTCAATCTGCTGCGGACCCACGCCCGCGCGTACCTCCGCCACCTGTGAGAGAGGTACCATCGACGGCAGCCCGCTCCGGGCATCGTTGAATGTGCTCGCCACAGGAAGCTGCGACACGTCCTCGGCGGAGGAGCGAAGCGAATCGGGAAAGACGACCACGACGTCGTGGGAGAAGCCCTGGGGATCTTCCCACGTGGTCGCACGCTGACCGGAGAACAGAGGTTGGAGTGTGGCGGCAACGCTGCCGACGCCAAGGCCCGCGCGCCAGGCCTCCTGCCGGTCCACCCGGACATCGAGCTGCGGGATGTCGCCATCCTCGCTGGAATTCGGTTCAGCCACGCCAGGCACCAGGCGAACCGCCTCCAGCGTCCGTTCGGCGGCGATCTTGAGCCGCGACATCTCCGGCCCCTGCACGTTGACCTGGATGGGCTGCTGGCCGCGGCTGAAGATCGACGACTGTCCCGTGATGGACGGACGCACGCCGGGAATCTGACGCAACTTGCCGCGAAGATCGCCTTGAATGTCGAACAGCGAGCGCTTGTGGCCGGACTTCAGCCGCACGAAAATGTTGCCCTGATTCGGCGTTCCGCGAAAGCCGCCGCCGACCGAGAGATACGTGAAATCCGTTTCAGGCTGCTTCTGGAGGAAGGTCGCGATCTCGCGTCCCTTCAGCAGCGAATAGTCGAGTCTCGAGCCTGGTGGCGTACGGAAGCTGACGGAGAACTCGTCTCCATTCACGTCAGGCATCCAGGTGAAGCCGAGCTTCGGAATGATGTAGAAACTCACCGCCACCGCACTTGCGGCAACCGCGAGCACTGTCAGCCGGTGCGTGAGCGCCCAACCGAGCCAACGCGGATAACGGTCCGCCACCCGCTCGAACCAGTCGTTGAACGCAAAGGCTCCCCGGCGAATGAAGTTCGACTTCTTGCGCTGAGCGGCCTGATGCTCACCGCCGTCGTTCTTCGAGTGTTCGACTTCGGGATCGGCCCACTTGCTCGAGAGCATCGGGTCGAGGGTGAAGCTGACGAACAGCGAAACAAGGACGGCAAAGGCGACCGTGACGCCGAACTGGAAGAAGATCTTGCCGATGATACCGCCCATGAACGCGACCGGGATGAACACGGCGACCACGGCAAAGCTGGTGGCCGTGACGGCGAGCCCGATTTCGCTGGTTCCTTCTCGCGCGGCGGCGTCGTGGTTTTTCCCCATCTCGAGATGACGCACGATGTTCTCTCGCACCACGATCGCGTCGTCGATCAGGAGGCCGATGGCCAGCGACAGGGCGAGCAGGGTCATGGTGTTCACCGTGAAGTTGAACACCCACATCGTGAAGAACGCGCTGATCATGGACACGGGGAGTGTGAGCCCCGTGATCACGGTCGATCGCCACGAGTTGAGGAACAAATAGATGATCATGACGGTGAGTACCGCACCGAGCACGATTGTAATTTCCACGTCGGCGACCGACTCACGAATGCGTCTGGAATCGTCGCGGACGAACGTCATGTGGATGTCTGCCGGGAGCTGCTTCTCGAGCTCACCAACGGCCGCGCGCACCGCATCGGCCACTTCTACCGTGTTCGATCCCGAGATTTTCAGGACGTCGAGTGAGACGGCCGGGGTGTTGTTGATCTCGGCGCCGGTGCGACGATCCTCCGCGCCGTCGATCACGGTCGCGACGTCGCCGATGCGAATCGGAGTACCGTTCCGAACGGCAACCGGGATGTCGGCGAATGCCTTTGGGTCGATAATACGGCCTGTGACACGCACGAGCCGCTCCGTTGCGCCGCGCTCGATACGACCGGCTGGCACTTCCTGATTCTCCAACAGCAGCGCGGCGGTAAGCTGCGCGGGGGAGAGTCCGTACGCGCGCATCGCGTCCGGGTCGACCTGCACGCGGATCTGCCGCGCGTTGCCACCAACGATGTTCACTCCTCCCACACCCGGGATCGCCTCGATGCGGGTCTGCACGACTTCGTTCGCCAGATCGGTGATCTCCCGGATCGGACGCTCCGTGGACTGCAGCGCGATCGACATGATCGGCGAGTCGTTCGGATCGAAGTGCTGGATGATGGGATCCTGAATGTCCGGCGGCAGCGTGCGACGAATGCGCGCCACCTTGGCCTGCACGTCCTGTTGTGCCGCCGCGACATCCACGCCGAGATTGAACTGGACGCGCACGATCGAAACGCCTTCGAGCGAGGTCGATCCGATCTCCTTGATTCCCTGAACGGTGTTGAGTGCCTCCTCGATCGGCTTCGACACATCGCGCATCATCACCTCGGGTGACGCGCCAGGATACGACGTCTGCGCGATGACGACGGGGTAGGTGATGTCCGGGTACTCGTCGATTGCCAGCCGCTGGTAGCTGACGACTCCAAGCACGACGAGCGCCACCATCATCATGGTGGCGAAGACGGGGCGCTTGATCGAGATGTCCGAGAGAAACATGACCGTGACCTTCCGTTCGATGAAATGCCGAGCCGCGTCCGCGGGCTACCGTTTCTTCGTGCCTTGCTCCTCTCCCGCGACCGTTGCCTGCATGCCGCGGCCAAGCGTGCCCACGTTGCCGATGATCACGCGGTCGCCCGCCTGGAGTCCTGCCGTCACCTGCGCGATGCCCTGGCGCTCGTCCACCGCGCCGAGCTGCACGAGCGCGACATTGATCGTCTTGCCGTCGAGGCGATAGACGAACGGCTTGCCATCTTCCTGTGACTGTTTGAGCGCGGCGGTGGGGACGGTCAACACGTTGGTCAGTGTGCGGCTCACGACGCGTCCCGTCGCGAAGGTACCGCCGCGCAGCGTGCCGCCCGGGTTGGGAATCTCCACGTACACCGTGATCGCGCGCGTCGAGGGGTCCACGGTGGGGCTCACGCGCGCCACGCGGCCATCGAAGCGCTTCGCATCCGCCACGAAGTGCACCGTCTGTCCGACGCGCACTTCGCCGGCCTGGCGTGCGGGCACCGCGGCGGCGAGCTCCAGCGTTCCGTTTCTCACGATGGTGAAGAGCGGCGCGCCCTTCGCGACATGCGCGGATCCTTCCACCATGCGTTTGTCGATGATGCCGGTGACGGGAGCCACCACGCGCGTGTCGCGCGCCTGGTTGCCAGTTGCGCGGATCCGCGCTTCTGCTGCCGCGAGTCGAGCGCGAGAGGTTGGCACCGCCTGTTCGGCAATCTTGTAGTCCCGCTCGGCGATCGCGCCCGCCTTGAACAGCGACGCGTCCTGCTCGAAGGTCCACTGTGCGTTGGCGAGATCGGTTCGCGCCGCGGCGAGATCGGCTTCGGCGCTCTTCTGGCTGCTCTCCTGCTCGTCAGCCTCGAAGCGGGCAAGGAGCTGGCCCGCGACCACCTGCTGCCCTTCGCGCACATAGACGTTCGTGAGATCGCCTTCGATACGGGCGCGGACGTCGATTGTTTCGATCGGCCGCAGATCGCCGGTGAGCGCGGCACCCGACTCGATAGTGGAGGGGGCGATCGTCGCGACATCGGTTGCGGCGAGCGTGATGGAGGGCGACGGGCGACCTGCTGCCGCCGCGCCGCTTGCCTGTCCCGTCGCACCAACCGGCGGTAATCCATTCGCGTCCTTTGAGCACGCACCGACGACAGCTGTCGCTGCGATGAGCGCGAGAGTGCGCGCGATACGTGAGGTGGGGTTCACTGGCATTGACTATCTCGGAGTCGCCGGCGATGCGGCCAACGACGGAATCGGGATTGGACGGCCGAGCGCGCGCGCCAGGTCCGCCGAGGCGAGAAAGAGATCGTACGTGGCGCGTGCTTCGGTGCTCTGTGCGGTGAGCAAGGCAACCTGTGCGTCCGACACCTCGAGCTGCGTGCTCAGCCCGCGCGTGAAGCGCAGCGTTGCAAGACGAAAAGCCTCGTCGGCCTCCTGCGAGTTCTGCTGCCGAGCGGCGAACACCGCGCTCGACCGCCGCAGCTCGGCGCGCGCACGCGCAACGTCGACCGACACCGCCTCGCGCTGCTGGCGAAGCTGGATCTCGGCGAGACGAGTCTGGGCCTGCGCGAGATCGAGATTCGACTTGACGCGAAATCCGTCGAACAGTGGCATGCTGACGTTGATGCCGACCTGCTGGTCGGAAAACCATCCACCGTTCTGGCACACGCGGCCCGCGACTGACCCAGCCGGACATGCATCGGTCGTCAGAGCGCCGGTGGAGCGTGGGAAGCCCTGTCCGAGGGCGGGAAAGGCTAGGTAGCCGGACTGATAGAAGACCGATATCGTTGGATAGAAATCCGCTCGCGCCACCGCGACGCCCAGCCGCTTGGCGGCGAGATTAAGCTCGGCGGACCGCACCGAGGCGCGGTCGGTAATGACGTTCGTATCCGCGATTGCCGCGAGGAGTCCGGCGGCACTCGCGGAGTCGACCTTCGTGACCAGGGCGACCGGCTGCTCGACCGGCACGTTGAGCAGACGCTTGAGCTCGAGCAGCGCGAGCTCAAGATCGTTGTGCGCCTGGATCGCCAGCGGCTCGATGTTCGCACGCTCCACGCGCGAGCGGAGCACGTCGTAGCGCGCCGCGCGGCCCGCGCGCTCGAACTGCTCGACCTGTGTCAGCCGGCTCGACGCGAGTGCCAGATTCCGGTCCTGGAGTTCGGCCATGCGATCGGCGAAGAGCACCTGGAGATATGCGCGCTCGACCTGCAGCGTGAGCTGCGAGCGCTGCTCGCGCTCGTCGAACCGCGCAGCCTTGCGAAGCTCGTCCGCCGCGCGCGTCGCCGAGATGAGCCGGCCGCCCTGAAACAGCGTTTGGGAGAGGTTGAGATTGCCGGTGTAGGTGTTCGGCTGATTGAACTGCGTGCCGACCGCCTGGCCTCGCGCGCTCTCGTACACATGCAGGTACGAAGTATTCAGCCGAAGCTGCGGAAGGAGGTTGGCTCGAGCGCCCCCGTACAGTGCGTCGGCGACATCCACCTGCGCGGCGGAAATGCCCACCTCGTCACTCTGCCGCATGGCGATCGACACGGCATCTCCGAGAGACAGTCGAAGCGTGTCGCCGGACCGAAAAGTGAGGGATGACTGTGCGTGGGCGGCGGGGCCAATCAGAAGCACGGCGAACGCGCGCGCGCGCGCGGAGCGCCGTGTGAGACACCGAGGAAATAGCATCGAGGAATATACGTGCACTATAGGTAAATCGTTGCTAATACTGGTGGTTGGGCGCGACTGTCCGGCTTTGGCTACCCAACTTGGCGACGCGCTACGAGTGCCCGCGAAAGCCTCAGTCCACGAACTCCACGTCGACCGGTTTCGTGACCAGCCCGAGCGCCACACCTCGCTCGAGGAAAAGGCGTACCGCCTCTCGGCCGCGGGCGCCGTAATCCAGCGTCCAATCGTTGACATACATCCCGACGAAGGCGTCTGCCTTGGCCCGGTCGAGGCCACGGGCGAACTGCATGGCGTGGTCGAGCGCACTGACGCGGTTATCTAATCCATATGCGATGCTGTCGCGAAGGTGGCGCGAAACCTTGCGCGTAAGTTCGACTCCAAGGTCCTTCCGGATGACATTGCCGCCTAGTGGAAGAGGTAGTCCAGTCTCTTGAAACCACCACTCACCCATATCGGCTACCAAGTGCAGGCCGCGGTCGCCGAACGTGAGCTGGCCTTCGTGGATGAGCAGCCCCATGTCCACGTCACCGTTCACCACCGCGTCTTCGATGAGATCGAACTGGGTGAAGACGGGGATGAAATCCGGCTCGTACATCTGCAGCGCGAGAAAGGCGCTCGTCAGCGGACCGGGAATCGCGATGCGCTTGCCCTTTACCTCGGCGCGCGTCGCCGGCTTGCGCGCGACGAGGCGGGGGCCGTAGCGATCGCCCATTGACGCGCCGTGCGGGAGGAGCGCGTACTGATCGCTCAGATATGCGTACGCGTGGATCGAGACGGCCGTGACCTCGAGCTCGCCGCGCAGGGCGCGCTGGTTGAGGCTCTCGATGTCCTGCAGCTCGTGAACATACGTGAGTCCTTCGGTATCGATCTTTCCCGCGGCGAGCGCGTAAAACATGAATGCGTCGTCCGAGTCGGGACTATGAGCTACGTGGATAGTCGTCATTTGTAGTTACTTCCTGGTTGAGCGCACCGCGTCGATCGCGGCCTTGATGCCGTTGCCGTGGAGCAGGTATTCAGGCAGTGCCGCCGCGAGTTCGGCCGACTCGGCGGCGAGCAACCTGGCGTCGAACTCGCGTGCGCGCGTCTCGTTCTTTTCCATGCGTGCCGCCTGCGCCGCGAGCATCAGTCCGAGCAAGTGTGTGGGCCGAGTCTGTAGAATGGTGTCCGCCTGCGCTCTCGCGAGCGTTGAATCGCCGCCGACCTCGCCGATGTGGCCGAGGTCGTACCGCTGGTCGAGGTTGAGGGGAGCGAGGCGCTGATAGGCCTCGATGGCCATCGGCATGAAAATGCGCACGCTGTCGATCTTTCCCGCTTCGAACTCCCGCATGATGCGATCGAAGAGTCGCTCGGCCTGTTGTTCCGGCGTCATCTGGCTGATGTCGGAAGCGCGCGACATGGCGCCGGTCGCGCCGGCCAAGGGCGCATTAGCCGATGGGGCGTCGTCGGCGTCCGGCTTGGCGCCGAAGCGCTGGCCGACGATGAGGGCGATCACGGAGAGGAGGGCGATGGCGGCCACGGCCCAGGGCAACATGCCAGCGAAACCGCGCGAGGGAACGGACGTCGAGCCGGCGGGGGTGCCACAGCGGTGGCAGAAGCGCGCGCCGGGTGTGAGCGGAGCGGAGCACGTGGAGCAGGTCGCACCGGCGAGCGCGGTTCCGCAGCTCGAGCAGAAGCGACCGGACGCCAGCGTGCCGCAGGATGGGCACGCCTTCGCCGTCGCGTCGGGCGTCGGCGCAGCGGATGGATTGGGGGGCCTGGTCATGAGGGGAAAGTAATAGTCGGGTGGGCGGACAGCCGTCAGACTATCTTTTCACTTATGACTCAATCCCGCGCGTTGCTCCCCGACCTGAAAGGCGCCACGACGAAAGACGTGCTCGATCTGGCTCGCACGCTCAACGTTCGTTTTCTGCGTCTCCAGTTCACCGACATCCTCGGCGTCAACAAGAACGTCGAGATTCCCGCGTCGCAGTTCGAGAAGGCGCTCGCCGGCGATATCATGTTCGACGGCTCGAGCATCGAAGGGTTCGTGCGTATCGAGGAGAGCGACATGCTCCTCGCGCCCGACCTCACCACCTTCCGCATCTTTCCGTGGGGTGATCCGGAACACCGTGTCGGCCGGCTCATCTGCGACGTCAATCTCGCCGATGGATCGCCGTTCGCCGGGGATCCGCGCGGCGCGCTCAAACGCGTGCTTACGGATGCGGCGTCCCTGGGCTACACGATGAACGCGGGCATGGAAGCCGAGTTCTTCATGTTCAAGCGTGGGCCGAATGGCGAGACGACGACGCAGACGCACGACGTCGGCGCGTACTTCGATCTCGCTCCCGTGGACCTCGGCGAAGAGGCGCGGCGTGCCATCGTGCACGACCTGGAACTGATGGGCTTCGAGGTGGAGGCGGCGCACCACGAAGTAGCGCATGGCCAGCACGAAATCGATTTTCGCTATGCGGACGCGCTGACGACGGCCGACAACATCGCGACCTTCCGATTCGTCGTGAAAGTCGTGGCGCAACGGTTCGGACTGGCGGCGTCGTTCATGCCGAAGCCGATCTTCGGGCAGAACGGCAGCGGGATGCACACCCACCAGTCGCTGTTCAAGGGAAAGACGAACTCTTTCTGGGACAAGAACGCCGACTGGGAGCTCAGTCAACCCGCGCTTCACTACATCGGCGGGCTGCTGCGGCATGCGCGCGGCACGTGCGCGATCACGAACCCGCTCGTCAACTCGTACAAGCGGCTCGTGCCGGGTTACGAGGCGCCGGTGAACGTCGCGTGGAGCATGCGGAACCGCTCACCGATGCTGCGCATTCCGGAGCGTCGCGGGCTTGGCACACGCGTGGAGCATCGCGTGCCGGATCCGGCCGCGAATCCGTATCTCGCGCTCGCCGTGATGCTCGCCGCCGGGTTGGATGGCATTCGCACGAACGCCGACCATCGCGAACCGGTGAACGAGAACATCTGGGAGATGAGCCACCGCGAGAAGCGACGCCTTCGCATCGATGACCTGCCGCACGACCTGAACGAAGCGTGCGACGAACTCGAGAAGAACGACGTCATCACCGCGGCACTTGGCGAGCACATCGCGCAGCACTTCCTTGCCGCGAAGCGGCAGGAATGGCGCGAGTACATCTCGCAAGTGTCGCAGTGGGAGTTGGACAACTACCTGGCGAAGTACTAGCCGCGTTCCTACTTCTTGTCGCTTCCCTTCGAATCGCCGACATCGCCGAGTAAGCCGCCCTTCGAGACGAGCTGCGCGGCGAGCACGGTCTGAATCACGCTCATGATCTGATTCGTCGTCCCATTCGCGGCGCCACCGTTTTCGCTCCCCGAAACGGTGACGAGCCGCGCCTCGGCGAGCGCCGCCGCGATCTGCGGCGCGATGATTGGCAGCATTTCGATCTGGCGATAGCGGAAGTAGCTCTCGCCACCGGCCGCGATCGCCTTGTTCACCTTCTCGATGCTTTCGGCCTGTGCCGACGCCACGGTCCTGATGCGAATGGCCTCAGCTTCAGCCGCCGCCTGTGCGGTGATCGTCACGCGCTCCGCATCGGCCCGCGCCTGCGCGATCTGCGTCGCCTCGAGCTCGGCGATACGCTGCAGACCCATTGCTTCCTGACGTTTCGCCTCGGCCTGCGCGATGAGCGCGGCGTTGCCCGCCTTGGTCTGCTCGAGCTCGCGCTGCCGGTCGGAGATGATGCGCTCCGCCTCGATCGTCGCTTCCTTGGCGCGACGCGCCTGCTGTGCCTGAACGATGTCCGCCGTCGCCTGCGCTTCCGCAGCCGACATGCGGCGGCGTGCGTCCGCCACCTCGGACTGGACGACCTTGATATTCAGCGAGTTGAAGATCAGCCCGAGGTCAGTAAGCTCGCGCGAGCACGCCTTGCGGATGATCACGGCGAGCGGATCGTCGTCGTCCTCGAGGCTTTCCGTGCTGCCGTCGGACGTGGTCATGGCGAGTTGGCGCGCTGCCGCAACCGCTATCGAAGCCGACGCTCCGGCTGACAATGCGCGCGACGGACCCTTCGCGGAAAAGAGCTGGTCGTGCGTGAGGAGGTTGATCGCGCGACGCGCGGAGCTCGAAAGCAGATCGGTGAGCGTATTGACCTGATCGGCTTCGGGCTTGGCGAAGAAGCGATTCGCCGCCGTCTTGATGAGGACGTCGGTATCGCCGACCGAGACGATTGCGCTGGCGAGCACGCGCACCTTGATCGGTTGCGGTGTGCCGCCTTCATCGAGGTCGGCCGTCTGATCGGTGATGTCGAGATCGACGTTGATGACCTTGCTCGAGATCGTCGTTCCCGTGGTGAGAAGCGGAATCTCCTTTGATTTGCCGGGCCCGCGATAGATCACCGTGCCCCCGGCGAGCCAGCTTACCAGGCGAATCGTTCCTGCCTCCACGTTGCGAAGAAAGGAGGCGACGATCGCGGGGATGACGACGATCACCCCGACGAGGACCAGGCCTGCCACTACCAGGATATTCATGTGAGTGATTGAGGGAAGAGAGTGGTCAACGTGTGGGCGCTGTTACCGTGCACCGGCCGCGCGCCGCGTCCACCTCGGCGATGCGCACGAGATCACCGGAGTGAATGCGTATGCCGCGCGCGCGTTCGTCCGGTGCAAGCGTTGCGAGGAGTTGAACGACCTGTCCGTCCACGTCGAGCGCAACGAGTCCACACCCGTCGGCATCGAAGCCTGTGACGGCGCGCGCCTCGTCTTCGATTGAACTTTCGAGCGTGGTTGCGGCGCGCGACTCGAATCGGAAGAGGAAGCGCCAGAATGGTCCGACGAGCAGCGTCTCGAAGGCCGCCGCAACAACGATCCCGGCACCAAACTGCCAGGGCTCACCGAGTGGTGTAGCGGCGATTCCCCCAGCGCCAAAGCCAACCATGAGCGAGAAGAAGAGCCGTGGGGAGAGGAGCGATGTCCAGCTCCAGCCGGGCGCCTGGGCACCGGCGCCGTGGTCGTGCCCGTGAGCTGCGTGCCCATGTCCTGCGTGGCCGCCGTGCGAAAAGCCGCCGATGCCCATGATGCCGAGCCCCAAGGCGCCAGTCGCCAGTGAGACCATGTAGAGATCCATGTGGTAAGAAATACTGCAATGTCGGACGGTCGGACAGTATGAGCCGTCGTTCGTCCTCGTGGAATCACCAGTGCCAGGCGCGTTCTGCTGTAAGGGAGAGGGCCAATTGATGCCTCATTCCAATTTTGGAATGAGGCTCCGAAATCGCGCCCACCGCGGCCACG
>Ga0208587_1001802_pt1 | contig 11222 bp, 7 predicted proteins | sample NGESurdeep092012_7_FD_184472 | JGI IMG/M metagenome (GOLD analysis project Ga0208587, IMG submission 184472) | Arctic peat soil microbial communities from Barrow, Alaska - NGEE Surface sample 210 deep-092012 (SPAdes) | ecosystem: Environmental > Terrestrial > Soil > Wetlands > Peat ...
CGGACTATTGCCACTGACATTCCCCGTGGATTTCGCGACGAATGCCGCGCGCGACACCACGCTGTCGGTCAGCCGGCAGGCGCAGGATCTGACCGCGGTCGCTGTCAAGGAACGCGGTAATTCCATGAAACTGATGGAGAGCGGCGGTTTTGAAACGCGGCGGGCGCAAGGCCTGGGAAGGTTCGTCACCGAACAGGATCTTGCCCGGCGTCCATCGACGAACCTCGCCGACGTTCTCGCCAGCGTGTCGGGGATGCACGTCGAATACGGGACGAGCGGATACGCGATGCCACTGCTGAAGGGCATCATTGATACACGGGTGCCGCAGAAGGGCACCATTAATAGCAGCAACAATTATGGCGCGTACTGCGTCCCGAATTTCTTTCTCGACGGGGCGCCGTTCCCGGTCGACGGAGACCTTCGGCCACACGGAGGGTCGAAAGACCAGCCGCAAGCGCCATTCTCCGACTTGGCCGATGCGGCGCGCCCGGAAACCATTCGCGGAATTGAAGTCTACTCGAACCCCGGCACCATCCCCCCACAGTACGACCGGATGTCGTCGACGGGTTGTGGCTCGATCATCATCTGGACGCGCTAGCCGGCGACTGACTCCTCATGCGCGCAAAGTCCGGCGTCTCCCTATGGCGCCGCCGCTGCCGACCCGTCAATGTTCATAGGTCCGGACGACCAGGAGACGCTGTGAGGGGTGCCAAGGGCTCGATCCGTCTTCGCTTCTTACGCCATGCGCTTCGCCGCGTGGCGGGCGTCGTCGTGTTGATGCTCTTCGCGCAGCAGACCATCGCATCGACGTGGATCGCCTGCGCTGAACACGGTTCGGGGCATTCGACAGCCGGCACCGCGGCCATGGCCCATGACCATCACAGCCCAACGCACGGGCGGCAAGCGAACGTGCCGGCGCCGAGCCACCGTTCGGGGTGCGATCATTCCGCGCTCGACCATGGCTGTTGCATGCTCGCCGGCTGCGCGGTCGCCTACGTGAGCTCGCCTCTCCTCGCCGCCGCTCCACGCCCGGTCCGGCTGTTCGCGATCCCGGCCCCGACCGGGACCTTCCTCTCGCTGGATATCGCTCCAGCCGTTCCACCTCCCCGAGCCTGACCTGATCGTTCGCGCGGCCTGAGGGCCGCGCGCCTCGACTCGCATCGGCGCTCGAGCGGCACCGGTTCCTACCGGTCGCCACACCAATCAGGTTCTGGAGGGAGGACTGTGCATCTCGTCAACTTTGGTGACGCACCGCGGCAGCTCGCGCGGTTCGCCACACGTTTCCTCGCCGGCGTCGCCATCATCGCGATCGCGCCGCCCCGCGCGGCGCAGGCGCAGGCGCCGGCACCGGCGCCCCGGGAATCCGTGCTGCTCGGCTCCGTGCTCGCTTCCGTCGAGCGGACGAACCCCCGCCTGGACGCCGCGCGCGCCACGGCACGCGCTGCCCGCGCGCGAATACCGAGCGTCACGCGGCTGCCGGATCCGCAACTTCAGCTCGGCTGGATGAATTACGAATTGCCGAACCTGCGTCCGATGGACGCGATCGGCATGACGCAGCTCCAGCTCATGCAGATGGTTCCCGTGGCCGGCAAGCTTCGGCTCGCCGGGGTCGTTGAAACGGCGCGCGCCGACGCTACGGCGACCCGCGTGGAGGACGTCTCACTCGACCTTCGCCAGCGAGCGTCGATGGTCTTCTACGAGATCTACGCGGCGGATGGCACGCTCGGCGTGGCCCGCGAGACCCGGCGCCTGCTGCAGGACATCAGCGACATCGCGACGAAGATGTATCAGGTGGGCGACGGCCGTCAGGCCGACGTGCTGCGCGCCAACGTCGAGCTCGCGCGGATGCAGGAGGACATCGTCCGCATGGAGTCGATGCGCACGACGATGACCGCCCGGCTGAACGCGCTGCTCGTGCAGTCGCCCGATGCGCCGGTCGGCGAACCGCGGCTGCCGCTCTTCCCGGTCGCGCTGCCGGAGCTCGACTCGCTCGTACGACTCGCGGAACGGAACCGTCCGATGCTTCGCGCCGGCGCGCAGGACTTCGACGCCGCCGCCGCGTCGGCGCAACTGGCGCAGCGCGAGATCTGGCCGGACATCCAGTTGGGCGTGCAGTACGGGCAACAGCCGGGGCCCACCGGCGCCCAGCGCATGGGAAGCCTGATGATCGGGGCGAGCCTGCCCATCTATGCGAAGAACCGCCAGCTCCAGTTGCGCGAGGAGGCGAACGCAATGAGCGCGATGGCCGCGGCAGACCTCGGGGCGATGCGTGCGGAAACACGCGGTGCCGTGGGCGAGGCACACGCGAGCCTCGTACGCGCGCGCCGGCTGGCCGCGCTGTACCGCACCTCCGTGCTGCCGCAGGCCGAAGCGACCGTCACGTCGTCGCTCGCTTCCTATCGCGTGGGCACCGTGAACTTCATGACACTGCTCGAATCGCAGATGACGCTCAATCAATACCGCCAGGAGTTGTTCACGCTCGAGGCCGAGGAAGGCAAGGCCTGGGCCGAACTCGAGATGCTCACCGGACGCGTGCTCGTGGACGCGAACACCGCCCAGCCGGTGCGCCCGGCAGGAGGATCGCCCAAATGATCGACCACACTTCTTCGCCCGCCGGCCAGCAAGCACGCGACGAGCGCTCGCCATTCGAATCCTCGCAGCCGACGGCACTTGGCACCGCACGGCGCGTGGTGCTGTTGACCCTCGTGATCGGTGCCGCGGTTGCCGCCGCTTGGTGGTTTACGCGCGCCGGGAAGCACGCGGAGACGGCGCCGCGTGCGAGCACGGCCGCCGATTCGAGCGGAAGTCCGGTGATGCTGACCCCGGAATCGGCGAACCGCATCGGCGTCACGTACGCCGTCGTCGAGCGCGGATCGCTCGCGGCGGAAGTAAAAGCTGTCGGCCTGGTGACGTACGACGAGACGCGCGTGAAGACGATCGCGCCGAAAGTGGATGGCTACGTCGAACAGCTCTTCGTGGCGTTCACGGGGCAGCCGGTGGAAGTGAACGACTCGCTGCTGCGCATTTACTCGCCGATGCTGGTGACGGCACAGGAAGAGCTGCTGCTCGCGAAGAAACTCGCGGCCGATGTGGCGAACGGCAGCCCGGAGGCGGTGCGGAATGCCGAGTCGCTGCTCTCGAGCGCGCGCCGCCGGCTGAAGTACTGGGACGTTCCCGACGAGGACATCGCGCGCGTCGAGCGCACCGGCGAAGTACAGAAGACGCTCACGCTGCGGTCTCCGCTCCGCGGCGTGGTCGTGCAGAAGAACGTTTCATCGGGCCAGCGCATCATGGCGGGCGACGCCGTCTATCAAGTCGCCGATCTGCGCGAAGTGTGGCTCGAGGGTGAAGTGTTCGAGCGCGATCTCGCCGCGATTCGGCTGGGCGAGATGGTCACCGCCGAGTTTGCCGCGATGCCGGGGCGGCCACGCCAGGGGCGCATCGTGTACGTGTCACCAACCATCTCGGCGGAAACGCGCACGACGAAGATCCGTGTGGCGCTGCCGAACGCCGACCTCGTGCTGAAACCGGGGATGTACGCGACGATCCATATTCGCGAAGAGGCGCGCCGCAACGTGCTGAGCGTGCCTCGCTCCGCGGTTCTCGCGACGGGCACGCGGGTCCTCGTCTTCGTGAAGGGCGCCGACGGGACGCTCACGCCGCGCGAGGTCGAGCTGGGCGGGAACACGGACGACCGCGTGGAAATCCGCCGTGGACTCGCGGCGGGTGAGACGGTCGTGTCCTCGGCCACGTTCCTGATAGATGCGGAGTCGAACCTCGGCTCCGCTCTCGGCGGGATGGCGAACATGCCCGGGATGGATGTGAGCCCGGCGAAACCCGCGGCGCCGATCCGGGCGCCGGCGCCGAAGACGCCGTCGGCAAAGCAGCCCGATCCCATGGCGAACATGCCGGGGATGGTCACTCCCGCGAAGAAACCGTGAGGCCGCCATGCTGAAGAGAATCATCGCGTGGTCGGTCGCCAACCAGCTCATCGTGCTGCTCTTCACCGCCGGAGCGATCGCCGGCGGGGTGTGGGCGCTCAAGCGCACGCCCCTCGAGGCGCTCCCCGACCTCAGCGACGTGCAGGTGATCGTGCAGGCCGAGTACAACGATCAGGCGCCGCGTATCGTCGAGGATCAGGTCACGTACCCGATCGCGGCGGGAATGCTCAAGGTGCCGGGTGCGCGCGCGGTGCGCGGCTACTCGTTCTTCGGCATCTCGTTCGTGTACGTGATCTTCGAGGACGGCACCGACCTCTACTGGGCCCGCAGCCGCGTGCTCGAGTATCTCAACGGCATCGCGGGGCAGCTGCCGCCGTCGGTGGTCCCCACGCTCGGGCCTGATGCGACCGGCCTCGGATGGGTCTATCAATACGCGCTCGAGGACACTACCGGCCGGCTCTCGCTCGCCGAGCTGCGCAGCGTGCAGGACTGGTACGTGCACCACGCGCTCCTCTCGGTCGTTGGCGTCGCCGAAGTCGCGTCGATCGGCGGATACGAGAAGCAGTACCAGGTGGATCTCGATCCCGCGAAGCTGCTCGCGTACCGGGTGCCCGTCACGAAGGTCATGCAGGCAATCCAGAATTCCAACGCGGATGTTGGCGGAATGGTCATGGAGCTCGCCGAGCGCGAGTACATGGTGCGCGGACTCGGGTACATCAAGTCGCTCGCCGACATCGAGAACATCGTCGTTGGCGCGACATCATCCGGCACGCCGATTCGGGTGGCCGAGCTGGGGCGTGTGTATGTGGGGCCCGCGGTGCGTCGCGGCGTGGCCGAGTACGACGGGCGCGGCGACGCCGTGGGCGGCATCGTCGTGATGCGATTCGGGCAGAACGCCCTGACGACCATCAAGAACGTGAAGGCGCGCCTTGCGGAGATCCAGCCCGGGTTGCCGCACGGCGTGGTGCTGCGGCCGGTATACGATCGCTCCAGCCTGATCGAGCGCGCGATCGCGACGCTCAAGAGCAAGCTGGTGGAGGAGGGGATCATCGTCGCGATCGTGTGCATCGTGTTCCTGCTGCACGCGAGTTCCGCCCTGGTGGCGATCCTCACCCTTCCGGTCGGAATACTCATGGCGTTCATCGCCATGCGATTCGTACCGGTGGGAGCCGACATCATGTCGCTGGGCGGCATCGCGATCGCCATCGGCGCGATGATCGACGCGGCGATCGTGATGATCGAGAACATGCACAAGCACCTGGAGCGCGCGATCGTCGCGAAGGAACCGCCGGGCTCACCGCCCTCGGCCCGGATGGACACGTCGGTGCTCTCCACCGCCGAGCGCTGGCGCGTGGTGGTGGAATCGGCGCAGGAAGTGGGGCCGGCGCTGTTCTTCTCGCTGCTGATCATCACCGTCGCATTCCTGCCCGTGTTCACGCTGGAGGGGCAGGAGGGGCGGCTCTTCAAGCCGCTCGCCTTCACGAAGACCTTCTCGATGGCTGCGGCGAGCCTGCTCTCCGTGACGCTCGTGCCGGTGACCATGGGGCTGTTCATTCGCGGGCGGCTGTATCGCGAGCGCGCGAATCCGATCAACCGCGTGCTGCTTCGTCTCTACCGGCCGCTGATCACCTTCGTGCTCCGGCACCGCTGGGGCGCGATCGTCGCCGCACTCGCCGCCGTCGTGCTCACGTGGATTCCCTGGTCGAGCATCGGCAGTGAGTTCATGCCACCGGTCGAGGAGGGGACGATCCTCTTCATGCCGACGACGCTACCCGGCGTGAGCGTGGCGCGCGCCCGGGAGATCCTCCAGACGCAGGACCGGATTCTCAAGTCGTTTCCCGAGGTCGATCACGTGTGGGGAAAGGCGGGACGCGCGACCACCGCCACCGATCCCGCAGGGCTCGACATGTTCGAGACCACCATCACGCTCAAGCCCGAGAGCGCGTGGCGCGCGGGGATGACCTATGATCGGCTGGTGACGCAGATGGATTCTGCAGTCCGACTGCCCGGCGTGACGAACGCCTGGACCATGCCGATCAAGGCGCGCATCGACATGCTCGCGACCGGCATCCGCACGCCGGTGGGCGTCAAGGTATTCGGCCCGGATCTCGCCACGCTCGAGCGCGTGGGACGCGAGATCGAACGCGTGGTGCAGCAGGTGCCGGGAACGCGCAGCGCGTTCGCCGAGCGAGCGGTCTCGGGATACTACCTCGACATCGATATCGACCGGGCCGCGGCCGCGCGGTACGGACTCAACGTGGGAGACGTGCAGGCGGTGATCGCGACGGCGATCGGAGGCATGGTGGTGACGCAAACCATCGAGGGGCGCGAGCGCTACGGTGTGCGCGTGCGCTATCCGCAGGAACTGCGCGACACACCCGAGAAACTCGCGGCGATACTCGTGCCGGTGGCGAATAGTCGTGGATCATCGGGAGCCGCGGCAGGCGAGGCGATGGGGGGTGCCGGCTCCGGCTCAGCGGGCGGCGTGACGCAAGTGCCGCTCGGCCAGCTCGCGACCATCAAGGCCGTGGCCGGCCCGATGGTGGTGCGCACGGAGGCCGCTCAGCCCACGGCCTGGGTGTACGTGGACGTCGTCGGACGCGATATCGGGAGCTATGTGCGAGAGGCGCAGGCAGCGGTCGCGAAGTCGGTCGTCCTGCCGGCGGGATACAGCATCACGTGGAGCGGCCAGTATGAGTACATGCTGCGCGCGAAGGAGACGATGAAGGTCGTCATCCCGACGACGCTGGCGATCATCTTCCTCCTCCTCTACTTCAACTTCAAGCGCGTGGGTGAGACGCTGATCGTGATGCTCTCGCTTCCGTTCGCGGTGGTCGGCGGTCTCTGGTTCATCTGGGCACTCGGCTACAACTGGTCGGTGGCCGTGGCCATCGGATTCATCGCGCTGGCGGGTGTCGCCGCGGAGACGGGTGTGGTGATGCTCATCTATCTCGATCATGCGTGGCAGGCGCGCGCGCGAGAAGGCCATCAGCCGACGCTGCACGATCTGTACGACGCGGTCATGGAAGGCGCGGTGGATCGCGTGCGGCCCAAGATCATGACCGTCACCGCGATCATGGCGGGACTCCTGCCGATCATGTGGTCCACAGGCACCGGCGCGAGCGTGATGAAGCGGATCGCGGCGCCGATGATCGGCGGGATGGTCAGCAGCACGATTCTCACGCTGCTCGTGATTCCGGCGATCTACTCGTTGTGGAAGGGGCGGGAGATCGCGGTCTTACCGGCGCCCGATCGTGGCGCGAGATCTCTCGCGATTCACGGGTGACGTTCCCAAGGAACTACGCCGTCGGTGCGATGGTGCGAGTGATGCACGGTCGGCGATCATTCCCAGGTTGGTCGATCATGGTCTATTTCGCGAAATGGAGGACGTCATGCACAGTCTCACGATTCCGATCGCGGGCATGAGTTGCGGCGGCTGCGTGAACAGCATCCGCAACGCACTCTCGAAGAGTCCCGGCGTGTCGGACGCGCAAGTGAAAGTCGGAGAAGCCACGGTAAAGTACGATCCCGCCATCACGAATCCCGAGGCGCTTCGGGGCGTGATCACCCGAGCCGGCTATACGCCGGCCATCTCCTAAGGCAACAAGATGCAGAACAACATGAATTACGGTTCCGGCATGATGGGCGGATACGGGATCTGGCCGATCGTGGGCGTGCTGCTGGTGGTCTTTCTCGTGATTGCGATCATGAGAATGTCGAACAACAAGAAGTGACGGCGACCGCCATCGATTTGCCGCGAAGCCGTCATTTCCGCGGAGCGATATTCCGCGTCGCTTTCAGCTGCGCGTGCACCGTGATGTTCGCTCCGCGCGCCGCAATTGCACAGAAACCCTCAGTAGATAGCAGTGGCATGCGCGGCATGGTCATGCCCGGGAAGGCGAAACCCGGTACGGAAATGCCTGCCATGGCCATGCCTGACACCGGGATGTCCGGCATGAAGATGCCCGGCACCGTCGGCGTTCCGGCGGACCGCAACGCGTCCGGCACGGCATGGATCCCCGATGCCGTGTCGGAGCCCATGCGTCACTTCGTGGCGGGCAACTGGGATCTGATGCTGCACGGAGCCGCTTTTGCTCAGTACGACAATCAGGGCGGCTCGCGCGGCGGCTCGCAGCTCGGGGTCATCGACTGGGCGATGCTCATGGCGACGCACGATCTGGCTGGTGGCCGCCTGCAGCTGCGCTCGATGTTGAGCCTCGACCGCGTCGGCGTCGGCGGCTCCGGGTATCCGCAGTTGTTGCAGACCGGAGAGCGATTCAACGGCCTTCCACTGCACGACCGGCAGCATCCCCATGATCTTTTCATGGAGGTCGCGGCGCTCTACGACCGTGCGCTCACGAAGGACGTCGGCGTGGAGCTCTATCTCGCGCCGTCAGGGGAGCCGGCTCTCGGACCGCCCGCGAACATGCACCGGCCGTCGGCAATGGACAATCCGATGGTGCCGATCGGGCATCATTGGCAGGACGCGTCGCACGTCAGCTTCGGCGTCGCGACGGCGGGAATCTTCACACGCAATTGGAAGGTCGAAGGGTCGATCTTCAACGGCAGAGATCCGGACGAGAATCGATGGGACTTCGACTTCAATCCCCTCGATTCATACTCGGGCCGCGTCACGTTCAATCCCGACTCCGCGTGGAGTCTTTCCGCTTCATACGGATTCATCAAGAGTCCGGAAACGCTCGACCCGGGTCACTCCATGCATCGCATGGTGCTCTCCATTCAGAACGGAGGGCGCCTCCGATCGGACGGTCAGTGGGCGACCACCCTGCTGTGGGGTGCGAACGGCCACTCCGATCAACCAGGACTCTCGAACAGCGCGCTGGCGGAGGGCGAGGTGATGCTCGACGCGAAGAACACCGTCTTTGCGCGCGCGGAGTTCGTGCAGAAACCGGCGGATGATCTCGCGCTGACGGGCGGGCCGTCCGGATTCGCACCGGGCCGCTCATTCGATGTCGGCGCCTTCTCGCTCGGTTATGTCCGCGAGCTTACCCAGGGTGGCGGCATGACGCTCGGACTCGGCGCGCTCGGCACGCTGAACAGCGTTCCATCGGCACTCGAGGCCGCATACGGCTCGCGCTCGCCGGTGGGCGCGATGGTGTTCCTTCGCGTACGCGCCCTCGGCTCACGCGCAACCGAGATGGCGGCCATGAAAGGCATGAAAGGAATGAACGAGAGGTGACCACCCCGGCTTCGCACGAGCACGCGGGGCACACCATGCCAATAGGTGAGCCTCCACAGCATATGGCTCCGCCGGTGCCGACCGAGAATCACAGCGGCCACGGCGCCCATAACATGTCCGACCCCGCAATGGGTAAGGCCATGGAGCTCGACGTTCGGCGCCGCTTCTGGGTGGCGTTTGTCCTCACCGTGCCGATCGCCGTGCTCGCCGGTCACGTGCCCGGCGTGCCGATGCTCGTGCAGCCGCCGCTCTCCAGTTGGCTCGGGCTCGCGCTCGCGACGCCGGTCGTATGGTGGTGTGGCTGGATGTTCCACGCCGGCACGGTTTCGGCACTTCGGCACCGCAAGCTCGACATGTCGGTGCTCATCACGACGGGAGTCCTCGCCGCGTATCTCAGCAGCGTCTACCTGACGATCATCGGCAACCCGACAGCGTACTACGAAGCCGCGGCCATGCTGGTGACCTTCGTGCTGTTCGGACACTGGATGGAGATGAAGTCGCGGCGCGGCACGTCCGACGCGCTCCGCGCGCTCTTCGACCTCACGCCGCCGATGGCGCGCGTCCTGCGCGACGGTGCGGAGCGGGAAGTTCCGACCGCCGAGGTGAAGGTCGGGGACGTGCTGGTCGTGCGGCCGGGCGAGAAGATTCCGGTCGATGGCCGCGTCGTGGAGGGAACGACCGACGTGGACGAGTCGCTCGTGACCGGCGAAAGCCTGCCGGCGCACAAGAAGCCCGGCGACAATGTGGTCGGCGGCTCGATCAACGCCACCGGACCGATCCGCGCGGAGGCGACGCATGTGGGACGCGACACCGTCCTCGCACAGATCGCAGACCTGGTGGACAAGGCGCAGAAGTCGAAGGCACCCGGGCAGCGGATCGCCGATCGCGCAGCGGCGGTGCTCGTGGTGGTGGCGGTCGGCGCAGGCATCGTGACGTTCCTCTCGTGGTCGCTGATCGCGCACGCGCCCTTCCTGCAATCGCTCACGTTTGCGATTTCCGCCGTCGTGATCGCCTGTCCGGATGCATTGGGTCTCGCGACACCGACGGCTGTGGCGGTGGGCACCGGCCTGGGAGCGCGCCATAACATCCTCATCAAGGACGCGGCGACGCTCGAAGGCGTGAGCCGTATCGACACCATCGTGCTCGACAAGACGGGCACCATCACGCTCGGGGCGCCCCAGGTGACCGACGTGGAGCAGGCGAGTGGCGTGGACCGGGCACGACTTCTCACGGTGGCTGCCGCGGTGTCCGCTTCCTCCACGCATCCGCTGTCGCAGGCGACGGTTCGCTACGTCGCGGCGCAACCCGGAATGGTGGTGCCGGCCGCGAGCGAAGTCAGCAACGCTCCGGGCCTCGGCGTGAAAGGCACCGTGGACGGCGCAATCACGCTCGTCGGGAATGAGGCGTTCCTGCGCGAAGCCGGCATCGACGTTTCGCCGCTTCAGGCGGCAGCAACGCGTTTCACCGATGGCGGAGCCTCGCTCACCTTCGTCGCGCACGGCGGGAAACTACTCGGCGTGCTCGGCATCAAGGATGCGATACGCCCCACGTCCATCGCGGCCGTCAAGGAACTCAAGGCCCTCGGCGTCACGCCGGTGTTGTTGAGCGGAGACGCGAAGGCCACGGCCGAACGAGTCGCGCGCGACGTCGGCATCGAGCGCGTCTTCGCCGAGGTGCGGCCTGAGCAGAAGGCCGATCACATCAAGCGGCTGCAGGCTGAAGGCCACGTCACCGCGATGGTCGGCGACGGTGTGAACGACGCACCCGCGCTCGCGCAGGCCGACATCGGCATTGCGATCGGTGCGGGGACGGACGTGGCGATCCAGGCCGCGCAGGTCGTGCTGATGAAGTCGGATCCGGCGGACATCCCGCGCGCGATCCGGCTGAGCAAGGCGACGGTTCGGAAGATGCGACAGAACCTCGCGTGGGCGAGCGTCTACAATCTGATCGCAATCCCGGTCGCCGCGGGAGCGTTCTACACGAGCTTTGGCTGGTCGCTCCGGCCGGAAGTCTCGGCGCTGCTGATGTCGCTCTCGTCGATCATCGTCGCGCTGAACGCCGTATCCCTGCGCCGCGCGCGG
>Ga0208587_1001807_pt1 | contig 11208 bp, 8 predicted proteins | sample NGESurdeep092012_7_FD_184472 | JGI IMG/M metagenome (GOLD analysis project Ga0208587, IMG submission 184472) | Arctic peat soil microbial communities from Barrow, Alaska - NGEE Surface sample 210 deep-092012 (SPAdes) | ecosystem: Environmental > Terrestrial > Soil > Wetlands > Peat ...
GGCGATGAGCGAGACGGAGCTGGCCGCCGCCGCCAGCGTCACCAGCGTCTTTGCCAGGCTGGTCCCGGCTCACAAGGAGCGCATCATCCGCGCGCTCCAAAGTAAGGGCCACGTGTTGGGGTTCATGGGCGATGGCATCAACGACGCCCCGGCTTTGAAGGCCGCCGATGTGGGCATCTCGGTGGACAGCGCGGTGGACATCGCCAAGGAGTCATCCGACATCATCCTGCTGGAAAACAGCCTGCTGGTACTGGAGCAGGGCGTGCTGGAAGGCCGGCGGGTGTTCGGCAACATCGTCAAGTACATCAAGATGGCGGCGAGCTCGAACTTCGGGAACATGTTCAGCGTCGTGGGGGCGAGCGCGTTCCTGCCTTTCCTTCCGATGTTGCCGATCCAGGTGCTGACCAACAACCTCCTGTACGATTTCTCGCAGACCACCATCCCGACCGACCAGGTGGACGCTGAGTGGTTGATCAAGCCGCGCCAGTGGACGATCAGCAAAATCCTGCGTTTTATTTTGTTCATCGGGCCGATCAGCTCGATCTTCGATTACCTGACGTTCTTCATGATGCTGTACCTGTTCAACTGCTGGCACAACCCGGCTCTGTTCCGCACCGGCTGGTTCGTGGAGTCGCTCTTCACCCAGACGTTGATCATCCATGTCATTCGCACCAACAAGATCCCTTTCATCGAAAGCCGGGCGAGTTGGCCCCTCATCCTCACGTCAGTGATCATCGTCGCGGTCGGCGCCTGGCTGACGGTTTCGCCCTTGGCAAACACGCTCGGGTTTGTCCCGCTCCCGCCGCGGTACTGGCTGTATCTGGCCATCATGCTGCTGGGCTATGCGATTCTGACACAGGTGGTGAAGACCTGGTTCATTCGCAGGTTTGGCGAATGAACCCTCCGTCGGCATAGCGGCTGTCGCTGCCGGAGCGCGAAGCCCCCTCGAAAGGCCTGTATCCTGACGCGGTGTTCCTACGGCATCACGGGGAGGACCACGTGTGACGCGCGATCTGCCGAGTGGAATACGCGCTGCGTCGTGCGATGAAAATCCGCGTCCTTCGCCTGGAAGATGTTCATGAACGTGCCCGGGTTCCGGTCGATCATCGGGAACCAGGTGCTCTGCACCTGTACCATGATACGGTGGCCCGCGCGGAACGTATGGAACGCATCGTTGAGCGTGAACCTGACCGGCGTCGCGGCGCGTGGAACGAACGGCTTGGGGGCGGACATGCTCTCACGGAACTTCCCGCGCAGCACGTCGCCGCGCACCAGCATTTCGTAGCCCCCCAACGGCCGCGCCCAGTTCCCCGGGCCCGACGGCGTGCGCGTGCCCGATGACATGAGGGTGTCGGGGAAGACATCGATCAGCTTGACGATCCAGTCGCAGTCGGTGCCCGACGTGGATACCACGAAGTCCGCGACGATCGGCCCCGCGATGGTCATGTCGCGAGTAAGGGCTGTAGTCTCGTACACCAGCACGTCGGGGCGCTCGGATGCGAAGCGCTGGTCTTCGTCCATGAACGCGGGGTTGTACCAGTGCCTCGTCTCGGCGGTGTAGGGAACCGGCTTGGCCGGATCGCTGACGTACTCGTCGAAGCTTGCGCCGGTAGGGGGCGCGGTGAATGCGAGCCGGCCGTCAGCCTGTAGATAGAGATTGGTGTTGGTCGTGTTGGCTGGCGGCCACTTGTCGAGGAAGAGCCACTGGTTGGTGCCCGTCTCGAACATCGCGGCTTCATAGGCACGGGGAGCGGGTCCGTTCTTGAGATAGTGATTGAAGAACGGCACTTCGATGCTGTCGGTGAAGAAGTCATCCGTCTTCGATCCCCAGCCCAGCACGCCGAGCGTGTCGCCGCTGCCGCGGTTCCACTGGCCGTGGGACCACGGTCCCATCACCAGCCGGTTGACGAGTCCGGGATTCTGCTTTTCAGCCGCGGCGTACGCGTTGAGCGCGCCCCACTGGTTCTCGGTGTCGAACCAGCCGCCGACCCAGAGCATCGCGGCCTTGAGATTCTTCAGATGCGGTCTGGCGCTTCGCGCTGCCCAGAACGAATCCCACTGCGGATGGCTCGACAGTGAATCCCAGAAGGCGACGCGATTGTGGAAGTAGCGCGGATTGACGTTCGAGAGCGCGCCGAGTTTCAGGAAGAACGCGTAACCGTCGGGCGTGCCGTGGTCGAAGCCTGGGTCCGGCGTGCTTTTGGGACTGGGGCGGGGCCAGCCGAAAGAGCTGTAGAAGTCGAACGCGTGCGGGAGAAGCAGCGCGCCGTTGTGAAAGAAGTCGTCGCCGCTCATCCACTCGGTCACCGGCGCCTGCGGAGAAACCGCCTTGATCGCGGGGTGCGCCGAGATCGCGGCCATCGAGGAGTAGAACCCCGGGTACGACGTGCCGCGCACGCCGATGTTGCCGTTGTTGAAGGGCACATTGTGGATCAGCCACTCGGCGGTGTCGTATGTGTCGGTGGACTCATCGATGTCGCGATTCGACTTGCGCGCGACGATGACGGGACGCACGTCGGCGAATTCCCCTTCGGACATGTAGCGTCCGCGCACGTCCTGCCGGACGATGATGTACCCCTGATGCATGTAGGCGCGGACCTGATTGTCGACCGCCTGGGGGACGCTGTCGCGCCCGTACGGCGCCACGCTGTACGGCGTGCGCGTGAGGACGATGGGATGGCGCGTGGATGTGTCGCGGGGCGTGAAGATGGATGTGAACAACCGCACGCCATCGCGCATTGGGATGAGGACTTCGCTCTTGGTGAAATTGGCGCGGATGAAATCGGCGTCCTGAGCGCGCGCGGTGAGCGGCAGCGCGAGCAGGGCGAAGCCGAGGATGATGCGTTTCACAGGGGCTCCGGAAGTTGCGGGGTTGTTGGACTGTATGGCGCGCACTACATCGCGAGGCGCCATGGACATCATACGCCTGGATCTGGACAAGCGCGAGAGACGGCGGAGGGTATCACTACTCTTGCGCCCTGATAGCTAATTAGCTATCATGAAACATGCCGAATAGGGTTGCCGCCGCGGAGCTGCTCGCCTTGGCCCGGGAGCGGGCGGGAATGTCGCAGCGCGAGCTGGCCCGAAAGGCCCGCACCGCTCAGTCCGTCGTCGCGCGCATCGAGCTTGGCGACACCAGCCCATCCTGGGCGACGCTGAGCCGACTCCTCCAGGCGGCCGGGTTCGTCCTGTCCGCGGGTCTCAAAAGAATTCACGTCGATCCCGCTCTCCTCGATGATGTGCCGCGGATACTGCGCCTCACCCCCGAGGAGCGGCTGCGCGAAGCCGGCCAGGTGAGCCGTTTCATCGCCGCCGCCCGGCGTGTCTGACGTCGCGCCGTTCGACCCGGAGAAAATGATTCGCACGCTGAGCCGCCATCGCGTCCGATTCGTACTGATCGGCGCGCTCGCGGCACGGCTCCATGGCTTTCCCCGGCTCACCGCTGACGCTGACATCACGCCCGCCAGCGACAAGAAAAACCTCGAGCATCTGGCGGCCGCACTCAAGGATCTCGACGCCAGAGTCTACACCGAATCAGTTCCCGAGGGACTTCACTTCGATCGCTCCGCCGCCGCCCTCGCGCGCGCGACGATGTGGAACCTGGTGACGAATGCGGGCCGCCTCGACATCGCTTTCATGCCGTCAGGCACCAAAGGCTACGAAGACCTGGCCAGCGACGCCGAGAAATTCGAGGCGTTTGGTGTGCACTTTCTGGCGGCGTCGCTCGACGACATCATCCGGTCCAAGGAAGCCACTGGCCGCGGCAAGGATGAAGACGACGTTGTGATCCTGCGTGCGCTGAAGCGTCTGGCGAAATGATGCTAGCGGGGGCGAAGGCGTCCCCGCGATCGAGCGACGGCATCGAGTGAATCGTAGACCGGGCGCTTGACCAGCGTGCGCGGTCGAATCTCGGGCCCCAGCTCGAGCAACGCATCCGTCCTGGAATCGTAGCGTGGCCAACGCGGCAACTTTCCAGCGGTTGGTGGACCATTGGGATTGCCACTCGTGGCGAACGCGACCCAGTAGTCGCTCATTGCCTCTGCCAGCGTCGAGTCGTATGGCGTCGACCCAGCGCTCGGCTGCAACGGATGCGGTCGTCCGAACACGAAGGTGATTTCCGCGCTGTGGTACGCGCCGCGCGCGCGGTTCGCGCTGTCGTCGCCGACGCGCGAGAACATGTACACGTACGCCGGCGTTCCACGCGCCGAAACGAGACGAGCGAACGTGCGCGTCGGCGCGCCCATCCATTCGTCACCCTCGTCGCGATTCGTGCCGGCGATGACGGGGACGAGGTTCGCCTTGCCGCTCGCCAGGGTTGAATCGACGGCGTGCGGCAGCACCCATCCATCGACGACCGGATAGAACATCGGCGCACCGGGCGGGCCAAGATGCAGTGAGGCGGCGAGCACGGTGTCCGGATTGAGGGCGCGAAGGTGCGCGGCCGCGTCCGCGCGAACTCCGTGCACGCCCAGCGAGTCAGCGAAGCGGAACGCGACGGCTCGCGCGTCGTCTCGCGAAGCGATGCCGGCGCCGACCCCGGTACCGCTCTCCAGAATCGCGCGCTGAAAAAGTCCTTTCGCCAATGGCGACGCGATGAGCGAGCCGACGCTGAATCCTCCGGCCGATTCGCCGAAGATCGTCACGCGCGACGGATCGCCACCGAAGCGGGCGATGTTGCGTTGCACCCACTGCAATGCGGCGATCTGGTCGAGGAGCCCGTAGTTCCCGGCGGCGTGATGTGGGGACTCGGCGGCGAGTGAGGCATGCGCGAGGAAGCCGAAGGGTCCGAGCCGATAGTTGAGCGTGACGACGACCGCGCCCTTTTTCGCGAGGGGCGCCCCGTTGTGGCGTTCTTCGCCGCCGAATCCGGCGAAGAAACCGCCGCCGTGAATCCATACCATCACTGGGCGCCGAGGCGCGTTTGCGTCCAGCGAGCTCGTCCAGACGTTGAGATTGAGGCAGTCCTCAGAGACGCCAGCGGCGAACGGATCGATGTCGCCGTACGGCTGGTGCTGCATGCAGTTGTGACCGAGCTGACTTGAGGGGCGCACACCAGTCCAATGCGTCGGCGGTTGCGGCGGCCTCCAACGCAACTCGCCGACCGGAGGTGCGGCGTAGGGAATGCCGCGAAATACCGTCACTCCGGTGGCGGAATCGATGATTCCTTCCAGAGTACCTGTGTCAATCGTGACGCGTTGTGAAGGAGCGCGATGGGCACCGATGAGGCCCGCGAAAATCGCGCTGACAACTATCGAGAAGAGGCAGAGACGACGCATGGAGGCCTTTTACTGAAGGTCAGGGGGAGGGAAGCCCATCGTCTGCTTTATCCCCGAGGCTCGGATGGTGTCAAGCCGTTTTACCGCCGGGAATCTTCTTCTGAGCCTTAGGCTCGCGTCGGCGACAAGCGCGTTGACCTTGCCAGTGAGGAACGTGACCACTAGGGCCACCACCGCTTGTCCGAGTACGACCGGCCAAACACCGCGTGGAGCGCGGGCCGCGGATCATCGGTTTTGACCACGAGATCGAGCTTATCGGCGACCGGCACTACCTTGGAAAAATCGCTGTACCGGCGGAAGCTGTGAAAGAAACCAGCCGGTCCGCCGTGTGCGACCTTGCCGAGGAGAATGTCGGGAATGAGGAGGAACTCGTAGACGTAAAACGATCGCAAGCTCTTATCCGAGGGCAGGTCCTTCGTGTCGATTCCCCTCGGAAGAGACCCGTGCTTGCCCCACTGAACGTCGATCTCGGGCGGGCCGCGATTCAGCCAGAGCGTGTGCAGCAACGTGCCGTGCCAATAAGTCCATATTTCGGTCGGCGCGTGGGTGTTGGGATCATAGCCCACATACACCACCTCTTCGTCCGAAGGCTTCGCCCACGGCAGCCACTGGCCGTTCACGTCGTGTCGCCAGAGAAGATGATAGGCGATGACCGGCTCGGTTGGATGGACGACAGCAACGACGCGATCGAGCGGAAAGGGCTCATCACGCTGGAGGTAGAGCACCGGGGCCACGGACTTCGCGAGCGCCCAGGTGGCACTGTCCGCGCCGAAAGTTGCCGGATTCGGAACCGGAGGCGCATACGCTCCACGACTGCAAGCGCCGAGTGTTGCCACGGTCGCGACTAACAGGGCACGACGCACCATCCGGTAAAGCTAGCGGTCGAGTAATCCTGAAGTGGGCGGAAGGACGACGTAAATAGATCCGCTCACGTAAGGCGCGTATTGAGGCGCAAGCTTCGGGGTCCTAGATTGAAGGTCCCTGCCACTCACTTCGAAGGTCCGCCGTCATGTTTGAAAATCTGAGCCTTGCGCACCTCCTGATGGTTTTGGTGGTCGTCCTGCTTCTCTTCGGAGCCAAACGGATCCCCGAGATCGCGGGCTCCATGGGCAAGGGCATCCGAGAGTTCAAGAAAAACATCCATGAGGGCGTGAACGAAATCGCCAGCCCACCCCGTGTCGAGCCGAGCGCCTCGCCGCAGAGCCGTGCGTCGGGCACTCGCGTTGACGAGGAGCTGCGCACCGAGCCGAAGCGGCTCCTTTGATGCGACCGCGGAACATCACAGATTCAGCACATTGCGCAGCTTACGGTAGGCTTGCGACGTTGAAGAAAGCCGCGGCATTCCTCGCGCTCGCGATGGTGGCGCACCAGCCTCTAGCGGCGCAGGCAAACGCGACATCGGTTGCCCTCCCACCGGGTGGACTCCTGGCGCAGCAGGCCGCCTACACCTTCCTGGGCAATTCACGCGGGTACGACCGCGTTCCCGGCGGCATCATGATACGCGCCGAACACGGCGCGGTGATGGTCGAAGCGATAGCGGGCATTGGGGCGCGAATTCGCGTGCGCTTTTCCGACGGGACTCCCTCGTTCCCGACGCCACACTCCCTGGCGACGGGCGACTCCGCACCCAGACTGGGTACCGCTGTCGTTCGCGAGGCTGGTGATTCTGTCCTCGTTTACGCCGAAGGAGTGGTCGTGCGTGCGGCGCAGCATCCGGTGCGCCTCACCGTCACCGACACCGCGGGGCACGAGCTTCTCGCCGAATCGTTTGGCGCGGGCATGTGGCAGGGCAGGCTCGCTCATGTTCTCCGCGATCCGCCAGCCACTCGTTACTACGGACTGGGCGAGCAGCCGATGCCACTGCTTCGCAACGGCTCGGTGTTCCCGCTATGGAATACGGATCGCTTCGGCTACCGCCCCGGCGACATGCCGATTTACTCCTCGATTCCGTTCTACCTCGGCGTTCGCGACGGCGTCGCGCATGGGATCCTGTACGACAATCCGTTCCGGGCCGAATTCGATTTCTCCGCCAGAATGCGGTCGTCGGTTTCCTACATGGCCGAGGGCGGCATCGATGGTGGGGAGCTTCGTTACTATATAATTCCGGGACCGGCACTCGATAGCACGATCGCACGTTATACCCGACTCACCGGCAGAACGTCGCTGCCTCCACGCTGGTCGTTGGGCTACCATCAGAGCCGGTACAGCTACTACCCCGACACGATGGTCGAGAACCTCGCGCGCGAATTCCGCCGGCGCGACATTCCAGCCGATGTGATCCATCTCGACATCCACTACATGAACGGATATCGGGATTTCACTTTCGACCCCGAGCGTTTCCCGCAGCCAAAGCGCTTGCTCGACACACTGGCCGCGAAGGGTTTCAAGGTGGTGACGATCGTCGACCCCGGGCTCAAGGTCGACAGCGCTTGGTCCGTCTATCGTGACGGTCTATCGCGCGGAGCCTACGTCACACTGCCCGACGGATCGCCGTACATAGCCATCGTCTGGCCGGGTCGAAGTGTCTTGCCGGATTTTTCCCGAGCTTCAGTGCGTGACTGGTGGGGCGCACAGCATAAGGCGCTCGTCGATGTCGGCGTTCGCGGCGTGTGGAACGACATGAACGAGCCGGCATCGTTTGGTGGTCAGACCATCCCGGACATCGTGCAGTTCCAGGGCGACGGTCATCCGGGAACCCATCTCGAGTACCACAACCAGTATGGCACGCTGATGGCGCGCGCGGCGTTCGATGGATTTCGGCGGCTCCGCCCGGAACGCCGCCCCTTCATCATCACGCGTGCCGCGTACGCCGGCGTGCAACGCTACGCGACCGTCTGGACTGGCGACAACAACTCGACCTGGGACCACCTCCGGATATCGATCCCGATGATCCTCGGGCTTGGGCTCTCGGGGATTCCGTTCGCCGGCAGCGATATCGGCGGGTTTAATGGATCCCCCAACGCCGAACTGTATTCGCGGTGGCTGCAATCGGCGACGCTCGTACCGTTCATGCGCACTCACGCGATGATCGGAACTCCGAGGCGCGAGCCGTGGAGCTACGGCCCCCAGTACGAGCGTGCGAATCGGGCGACGATCCGGCTCCGCTACCAGATGATGCCAGCGCTGTACACCGCGTACTTCCAGCACACCCAGAAAGGCAGTCCGGTCGTGAGGCCGGTCTTCTGGAACGCGCTCACCGATTCAGCCGCACTCGGCACGGATGACGAATACATCCTCGGCGATCACCTGCTCGTGGCCCCAGTCGTTGATTCGGGCGTACAGAGTCGACGGGTCTACATGCCCGCGGGTCGCTGGTATCGAATGGGAAGTGGCGAGGCGTACGACGGGGGTCGTTTCGCCACGGTCCAGGCACCAGACGTCCTCAGCGATGGCGGCGACACCACCGGTCTACGTGGCTTGCCGGTATTCGCTCGCGCAGGCGCCGTGATACCGTCGAGTGCGGTGGTCTCCTACGAAGGTCAGCGGCAGCTCGACACCGTGAGCATCGATATCTATCCGGGGTCGGCCACGAGCGAGCTGTACGAGGATGCGGGGGACGGATACGCGTATCAGCGGGGAGAGTATCGGCGGACGACATTTACAACTTCCGGCGCTCCGCTGTTGTCGATGACGTTGGCGCAGACAGGATCTTACGCTGGTGCAGGATCATTCAAGGTCACGGTGCATGATGTCTCCCGCCCTCAGCGAGCATTGATCGACGGTCGCCCGGTGCGAACCGACTACGACAGCGCGCGACGCGAGCTCCGCTTCGTAATGCCTGGCCGCGCCCGACTCCTGCAAATCGAGTAAGACTCATTCGCCTCGGCACAGTCCTTCCCGCGATCCTGCTGTATCTGATCTCGCGGGGTGTCGATTCTGCGGCGCCCGCGCAACCGCCGCCGCCGAGAGCGCACGTCGATGGAGGTGTGGTCGAAGGGAGCTATTACGACGCTCGATCGACCGATGCGGTCTTCAAGGGAATCCCGTTCGCCGCACCGCCGCGAGTAAGACCAAGTGCTGAAAGCCGCGTCAACTCCAACTCGCACAAAACCATGATCCAGGAAAACCTCGAGATTCCCGCCGCCGACGGAGTCACCGAAGCACTCCTCGTACGCCCGGAATCCAACGACCCGCTCCCCGCCATCATCAACCTCACCGATGGACTCGGCTTCCGTCCCGCGTTCGCCGAGCAGTCGAAGCGCATCGCCGAGCGCGGCTACGTCGTGCTCACTCCCAACATTTTCTACCGGGTGTCGAAGCCGCCGGTCTTTCCGTTCGAGCCAGATTTCGGGAGCGACCGCACCCGCAAGCGATTCCGCGAGCTGACGGGCCCGCTCACGCCGGCCGCCATGGAGCGCGACGGCTCGGCGTACGTCGATTTCCTGGCGTCGCAGCCGTTCGTCGGCAGCGGACCAATGGGTGTCGTCGGCTTCTGCTTCGCCGGCAAGTTCGCGCTGCTCGTTGCGGCGGCGCGCCCTGATCGGATCGCCGCTGCCGCTTCATTCCACGGCGGTGGATTGTTCACCGACACCATCGACAGCCCGCATCTCGTCCTGCCACGCGTGAAAGCGCGGCTTTACTTCGGCCACGCCACCAACGACCAGAGCATGCCCGCCGAGGCGATCGAGAAATTCGAGTGGGCGCTACGCTCGAGGGGCGGCGAGTACGCGAGCGAGATGTACGATGCCAAGCACGGCTGGATGATTCGTGGCGGCCGCGTCTATGACCGGAAAAACGCGGAACGAGGATTCGAAAAGTTGATGCAGCTCTTCGACGACACTCTTCAGGCGGCTGCGTTACCCGGTCTCTGAACTGAAGACTATCGGTCGGGATAACTACGAACTGATGACTACCGGCCGAGGGCTGATGGCGGGTCGGCGGTGGGCTCCGGGCGGGCTGTCTGGTGCGCGCGGGCCGGCGCAGTGGGTGTGCGATCATTAAACGCAGACCACTTGACTAGTGTCCCACAGAGGAACAGCCCGCCCGTAGCCGAGAGCCGACCCGCCGAAAGCCCCCGGCCGGTAGTCATACATTGCAGTTAGACTCGCGCCGCTAGCTTTCCCATCCAATGACTGCGCGACTCGGGCTCGGGCTTGCCGCGCTTGGGCGGCCGGGATACGTGACGTTGAATCATGCGAGCGATCTCGGCGGAAGTTACGACCCGTCGAGCATGGAGTTGCACACGCACCACGTGCTTGATGCGGCGTTCGAGGCTGGAATCCGCTATATCGATGCGGCGCGGTCATACGGCCGGGCGGAAGATTTTGTAGCGTCATGGCTGCGGAAGCGAGCGATCGAGCCCGGTGACGTTTCGGTAGCGTCGAAGTGGGGATATACCTACACGGCCGGCTGGTCGACGAGCGCCACGCAGCACGAGGTCAAGGATCACTCCCTGGCAGCCTTCAAGCGCCAGCTGGCCGAAAGCGTTGAACGGCTGGGGCGACATCTATCGGTCTATCAGATCCACTCGGTGACCGCCGAGAGTAAGACACTGGAGGACGACGCGCTCATCGATGCAATTGCGGGATTGCGAGAGAGAGACATCAGGGCCGGACTGAGTGTCAGCGGGGCGGGGCAGGACGTCGCCATTCGACGGTCGCTCCAAGTGCGTCGCGATGGCGAACGGGTATTCGATTCAGTGCAGGCGACCTGGAACCTTCTCGAGCGGGGCGCCGAGTCGGCGCTCGAGGGCGCGCACGGTGCGGGCATGAAGGTCGTCGTGAAGGAGGCGCTGGCTAACGGTCGCTTGAGTCATGAAAATCGGGATCAGGCCGATTTGCTCTTCCCCGCCGTCGCGCGAATTCGCGAGTTGGCCAAGAGTCGGGGCTTGACCGTGGAAACGCTTGCGCTAGCTGCCGCGCTCGCGCGTCCATGGGCCGATATCGTATTGACCGGGGCAGCGACGGTCGGGCAGATCCAATCGAATGTCGCC
>Ga0208587_1001808_pt1 | contig 11206 bp, 7 predicted proteins | sample NGESurdeep092012_7_FD_184472 | JGI IMG/M metagenome (GOLD analysis project Ga0208587, IMG submission 184472) | Arctic peat soil microbial communities from Barrow, Alaska - NGEE Surface sample 210 deep-092012 (SPAdes) | ecosystem: Environmental > Terrestrial > Soil > Wetlands > Peat ...
CGATGTGCTTGGTCAGATCCGGCGTCATCGTGTAGGTGTTGCCGCGATCGCGCGAGATGAACAGCCGGTCGCCTCCCACGTAGAGCGTCCGGGGGTTGTGCGGCGACAGCAGGATCGGCGTATTCCAGTAGAACCGTGGACGCACGTCCGGACCTGGCGTCGGCACGATGTTCGGACCCGTCTGGCCTCCGAAGCCGAACTGGCTGGCGAGCGCCGCGATCTGTTCCGGCGTCATCCCTTCCACCATCGCCGCGACCTGCGGCGGCGTCCCTGGCGGCAGCGCCGCCGCTGCGCCCGCGCCGCGGCCTCCCGCTTGCCCTGAGCCTGTCGAAGGACCTGCGCCGCGCCCCTGCGGCACGCCGCGCGGCTTGACGCTGGACGTGCGTCCGGTCCGCAGATCGAGACGCTGCGTCGCGCCGTCCTGCGACTCGGCGTAGATGGTCGTCCAGTCGCTCGGATCGTTCTGCGTGTAGAAGCCGTCGCCGCCGCCCACGCGGAACCAATCCTCGTTGATGATCCCGTTGTTGCTGCGCGTGGCGCTCGGCCCGCACCACGATCCGTTGTCCTGCAGGCCGCCGCACACGTAGTACGGCTTCCGCATGTCGGCGCTCACGGCGTAGAAGAGGCCCGCGGCGAAGTTGTTCACGTACTCCCACGTCGCGCCCTGGTCGTAGGTGACGTCGAGGCCGCCGTCGTTGCCGATGATCACGTGGTTGGTGTTCTTCGGATCGATCCAGATGGCGTGATGGTCGCTGTGCGCGACGCCCTGAACGTTCTGGAACGTCTTCCCGCCGTCGATCGATCGATAGAACGGCGCGCCGCCCTGATAGACGATCTGATCGTTGCTCGGATCGACCCGCACCTGGCTGTAATACATCGGACGATCGACCGTGTTGCTCGTCAGATGCCACGTCTTGCCTTTGTCGTCGGACCGCCAGATGCCGGTCTTGTTCGGATTGAGCGGCGCGGGCGCCGCCGCGCCGCCGCGCCCGCCGCCAGCGGCCGCGCCGCCTTCGGGCGCCGGCGCCCCGCCGGTGCCTTCACCGCCGGCGGCCGCGCCGCCGCGCCCCGGCATCACCGCGCCGTTTTCCGCCAGTTGTCCTTCGTCGTTCACGCCGGCGCCGGTGCCGCCGGTCGCGCCCACTTCAATCTGCGCGACGACGACGCCAGGTTTGCCGCGGCCGACGTCGAGGCCGATGCGGCCGATGTACTGATTATCGGGCAGCCCGTTGCCCGAGAGCTTCGTCCACGACTTGCCGGCATCGGTCGTTTTCCAGATGGCGCTTCCGGGGCCCGATCCGTTGAAGCCCCACGCGGTGCGGCGGCGCTGATACGACGCGGCATACAGGGTGTTGGGATCGTGGGCATCCATCACGACATCGGTGAAGCCGGTATCGTTGTCGATGAACTTCGACTTGGTCCACGTCTTCCCGCCGTCGGTCGTCTTGAACAGCCCGCGCTCGTCGTTGGGTCCGAAGAGATGCCCGATCACCGCCACGTACACCGTATCGTCGTTGCGCGGATCGATGACGATGCGCGCGATCGATTGCGAGTCCTTGAGGCCGACGTTCGCGAACGTCTTGCCTCCGTCGGTCGACTTGTGGATACCGTCGCCGAACGTCGAGCTCTGGCGGTTGTTCGCCTCGCCGGTGCCGACCCAGACGATATCGGGATTCTTCTGGCTCACGGCGACGTCGCCGATCGACGCCGACGAATAGGTTTCGAAGATCGGCGTCCACGTCGTGCCGTTGTTCACGGTCTTCAAGACGCCGCCCGTCGCCAGGCCGATGTACATCGTGGCCGGGTTGCTCTCGACCACGGCGATGTCGTCCACGCGGCCGCCGATGTTGGCGGGGCCGATCGAACGGAACCGGAAGTTGTTCAGCAGCGGGTCGCTGGACTGGTTGATCGGCGGCGCCTGCGGCGGGGCCTGACCGCCGCGGCCTTGCGCGTAGCCGTGGAGTCCGAATGCCGCCGCGATCGTCACGGCGAAGAGGAGGACGGAGCGTCTATGATTCACAAGAAAGCCTTTCTGAGTAAGAATCTGAAGATCTGAGGATTTCGTGGCGGGACGATATTACATCCTTCTGATTCGTGTACAATGCGTCGTTTCAGCCGTGGAATACCGCATCACGCAGTACGATCTCGAGCAGGGCGCGCTCGAGATTCAATACATCGAGGAGTTTTTCGGCGAATTTCCGCGCAAGAAGACCGCCGCGGAGATTGTGCGCCGCCTGACCGGGCGCGCGCACCTGATTCTCCTCGCCAACGCCCCGCTGCCAGACGACGCCGGCTCGGTCGTGCCGGTGTCGTTCAAGGTGGCGCACGAAGTCACCATCAACGAAGCCGAACCCAAGCTGCACGACCTCGTCAACCGGCTGCGCGACTACGTCCGGTTCGACGGCCGCCGCATCCTCTACACCTGGATCGGCGGCACGCGCCGCGACTGGCGCGGCCAGGGGCATTTCCGCGCGCTCACCGAGCAGCAGGAAGTGTGGGCGATCGAGCAGGGGTTCGACGAGATCGTCGTCAAGACGAAGAACTGTTTCTACGACATGCGCGGCACGCTCGATTCCCTGCGCTTCGAGGTGGTGAAGTACGAGCGCAACCCGGCGGACAACGCCGAATCGAAAGTCTATTTGAGCAAGAAGCTTCTGCCGCACCTCATCGAGCAGCACCGCAGCGCCAAGACCGTCGTCCAGGTTACGATCTAGTACGAATTAGGAATGAGGACAGAGCAAGGCAAACACACGTTTCTCTGCGAACTCTGCGGTCTCCGCGTTGATCGTCTTGTTAATTCTGCAAGGTGCTCTTAGTGTTAAATCCCTAATGTCATGATTCCGGATACTCCGTACAGCAAACACCTCGGCGACCGCGAGCCGATCGCGTCGATGCGCGAGACCTCCGAGCGCATCCGCGCGCTGACCGACGGCTGGTCGCCGCAGCAGTTCGAACGCACGTATGCGCCGGGGAAGTGGACCGCGCGCCAGATCCTCACGCACCTGGCCGAAACCGAGATGGCGCTGGGCTACCGGGTGCGTATGGCGCTCTGCTCGCCTGGCTACGTGGCGCAGCCCTTCGATCAGGATGCGTGGATCGTGAAGGAATCGCGGACGACCGGCGCCGAGGCCGCCGCCGCGCGCTTCGCGTTACGGCAGATGAATCTGTCGCTCTTTGCCGCCTTGCCGGCCGCCGAGCGCCAGACGAGGTTCACGCACCCCGAGTACGGCGCGCTCACCGTCGACTGGGTCATCCATCAGATGGCCGGCCACGACCTCAATCACCTGCTGCAACTCGAGACAATTCTTACTTTTTAACTTCCGCGAGTGTCTCCTTCAGCGTGTCGAAAAACACCCGGGCCGCTTCGGTGACCGCATCGAGCGGCACGTGCTCGGCGTCGCCGTGCATCGACGCCACCGCGTCGGCGGACACGGACGCGGGGAAGATGCCGTAGCTCGTCACGCCGCGCGGCCGGAAGGCGTTCGAATCGGTGCCGTACGGCACCAGGATCGGCGTGATCACGGCGTCGGGGTGGCGCCGGTGAATCGCCGCCTCGAGATTCCGATAGAGCGGCGTGTCCTGAGGCGACACGACGGGGTCGTCCGACTCGCTGATCACCTCGATCTCGAGCCCGGGATCGCCGAGCCGGCGCCGGATCTCGGCGAGCCATTGGTCGCGCGTGGTGCCCGGCAGCACGCGGCAGTCGAGCGTCGCCTCGGCGACCGACGGGATCACGTTGACCTTCGGCGGATCGCCGACGCCCGAGCGGAGCGTCGTCACCGCGATCGTCGAGTGCTGGACGGCGTTGGTGAACTTGTTGATCGCGAAGACGCCGACCCGCTCGTGCATGGTGCGCATCAGCCCCGACGCGATAGAGGAGGCCGACGGCCCCGGCAGTGGTTCAGCGAGGAGGCGCGCGAGCGCGCGAACCAGCCGATCGTTCGGGTTCTGATCGTTTGGCTGGCTGCCGTGTCCCGCGACGCCCGTCGCGCGCACCTTGAGCCAGAGGAGTTTCTTTTCGGCGACCGAGATGCCGTACACCAGCTTGCCGGCCGTGAAGAGATCCGGGCTGCCGAAGCCGCCTTCGTCCAGCACGAACTCGGGATCGAGCTCGGCGTAATGATTCGCGATCATCCAGAGCGCGCCCATCGCGCCGCCGACTTCCTCGTCCGGCTCGGCCAGGAGAATCACGTCGCGCGCGAGCGGCACGTGCTGCCGCTTGAGCATGAGGAACGCCATGACGTGCGCGACGCCGAGGCCTTTCATGTCGAACGCGCCGCGCGCGCGCATCTCGCCGCCGACGATCGTGGCGGCGAAGGGGTCGACTTTCCATTGCGAGCGGTCGGCCGGCACCACGTCCATGTGATGAAGCAGCAGGATCGCCTTGCCCGCCGCCGGCGTCATCGTCGCCTTGAGGCGCGCGTAGATGATCGCCTTGCCCGGCGCCGATTCGTACCGCGTTACCGGGATGCCCTCGCGCTCGAACACCGACGCGAGAAGGTCGGCCGTCTTGCGCGTATCGCCGGGCGGGTTCGATGTGTCGATGCGGACGTACTGCTGGAGGAGCCGAGTGGCCTCGGCACCCGCAGCGTTCCAATCGGGTGCCTGTGCAGATATCGCACGCTGGGCAACCACGAAGGACACCAAGGACACCAAGACAAAAGCCAACCAGTATTTTCTTTGTGTCCGTCGTGTCCTTTGTGGTGAATCAGTATTCATATCGACTCAAACACTCCCGTCTCGCGATTCTTGCGCACCCGGTCCCACGGAAAGTAACGGCCGTTCATCGCGACATACACGCCGGGCGGCAGCACCTGCACGAACGACAGCGCGCTCCCCAGATTGAAGAGTCCGTCAGAGCTCCCAAACGCGTACGGAATCATCGCGCCCGTCAGCACGATCGTTCGGCCGGCGGCCTCGTAAAACGCGGCGGTCAGCGCCCGCGCCGTGTCCACCATCGTGTCGGTGCCGTGCGTGATGAGCACGCGCGACTCGGCCGCTTGCCTGCACCGATCGACGATCAGCGCGCGGCCGGCGTCGGTCATGTCGAGGCTGTCGATCATCATCAGCGTGGTGACCGAGACGTCGAGCCGGCAGCGTCCGAGCCGCAGCATTTCAGACAGATGCGTCTCGTTGAACGCCAGCGAGCCGGTCAGCTCGTTGTACTCCTTGTCGAACGTCCCGCCGGTCACGAAGATGCGAATCACGGCTGGGTGGTTGAAAGATACAGCGCGTTGAAGAGCAATGGAAACGTCGCGTGCGTCTGCGCGCGGTGCTGCGGGCGCAGGCCGAACAGCACGACGCGGCCGGGGCTCATGTCGATCGAGACCACCGCCGCGCGCCCCGCCATCAATTCTTCGCCCTTCAGCCAGCCCGACGCGAGCACATTCGTGTTCGGGTATCTCGCGACGACGGTCGTCTTCTGCGAGGCGAAGCCTTCGACGAGCGTGAAGAACGGGCTGTTGATGTAGAAGCCGTAGGTCTCCGGCGCGACGCCGTAGCCGAACGGACTCGCCGTGTCGACTTCGAGCCGCAGAATCGCGCCTGGCGCGAAATGCTGATCGCGCGACAGGCCGCGCTTGAGGTTACGCACGGGAATGGGCAGCCGGTCGATCGCCAGATCGCACGCGTTCCCCATCGTGATGAGCGTGCCGCCGTCGGCGATGAACTGCTTCAGGTTGTCGACGCCGGTCTCGCCGATGCCGCCGCGATATTCCGGCCGAATGGCGGGAGCGTCGAAGCCGTCCACGATGTCGCGCGGGTTCTGATCGGCCAGGATGATCGCGTCGAACTTCTGGCGGAGCTTGCCGCCGCGGATGTCGTCGTTGTGAATGGAGGTGAGGTTGAACTCGTATTGTTCGAGCAACCAGCGCGTCCACCCCTCGTCCATGTTCCCGCCGGTCCACGGCTGATACATCGCGACGCGCGGCGCGCGCACGCTCACCGCTCGACGCGAGGGGTTCACGGCTCGGGGTTCGCCGGCCGCCTTCACCGACAGCCCGAAGTCTTTCGCGATCTGGTCGATCTTCGATCGCGGCACACCGGTCACGGCCACGCGCGAAGGCGCCTCGAACGCGACGTGCGCGCCGTCCTTGAGCAGCCGGTTGATTGCGATCGCGGTGTCCGGCCCCTTGTCGTCGAAGGTGAACCGCGTGCCGTTGCCGTCAACTGCGCACGGCGCGCCCGGCGTGGCCGGCAGGCTGGCCATCGGCGTCAGCTTCAGCGAATCGGGCAGCGCGCTCTTCACGAACACCGTATCGACGCCAAGCAGCATGCCGAGCGACCAGGCGGTGACGTCATACGGCGCCTCGGGCGGCGCCGAGGGTGCGCGCCGCACTTCCGGATACGTCTGCTTCTCGAGCATGTCCTTCGCGTAGCGCGCGAACACCTGCGTCATCGGAATCACAAACGTGCCGGCGGCATATGTCTTCCCGTCGGCTTCGAATGCCGCGCCGGCGCGATAGACGTCGACGCCGCCCATGTGCAGCCGATCCACCAGGTGCACCGCTTCGCGCGCGTCGTGCTGCGGCTCGATCGGCACGAGAATCGCCGACGGGTTGCTCTTCTTGCCGTCCTCGATCGTCGCGCGATTCACCTCGTAGATCTGCCGCACGATGGTTTCCCGTCGATCCGCCGCCGTCTCGAGCAGCGCCATCGTCGCAATCATCTCGTAGTCGACGATGTCGCGGAGGGTCCAGTGGCCGCCCATCCAGGGTCTGGGATATTCGGTGCGCGGGTTGACGTCGGTCGGTGGCGGCAGCGGATTCAGGTTGAAGCGGCCGACGCCATTACCGCGTCCGCCGTCGCCCCCACCAGGCGCGCCGCGTCCGCCGCCGCCGGCGGCAGCGGCGTCGGCAGGCGCCTGCCCTGAGCGTGTCGAAGCGCGCTGCTGATCGATCGGCGCCGCGATGCGCGCGCTCGCGACTTCCGTGAGCAGACCAATCTGGTTGTGCCACCAGCCGCTCCACGCCATCGCGCCTTCCCAGAAGTTCGTGTACGTCGCGTTATAGATGATGCCTTCCTTGCCGGCCGCCTCGAGCGCGGCCGCCTGCGACTGTCCGAGGATGCCGTTCCAGCGATAGATCAGCGGGTGCACGTTCACGTTGATCGGATCGGTCGCCGGCATGACAAAAATGCGCGCGCCGTTGCTGCCCTGCTGGTGCTCGTCGAGCCAGACGGAAGGGAACCAGTCGTGCCACAGCAACTGCGCCGTGTACTCGCTCTCTTTCTGCGTGAACATGTACATGTCGCGGTTGTTGTCGTGGCCGACGTAGGGGTGGTAGAGGTACGGGATCGGGCTCGCTTCGTACGGCGTGCCGACGTTCTTGTTGAACCAGTCGGTCACCAGGATCTCGCCGTCGGGGTTGAGGCTCGGCACGAGCACGAAGATCACGTTGTCGAGGATCTTCTTCACCGCCGGCGAATCCTCGGTGGCGAGCCGGTGCACGAGCTCGACCGACATCTGCGTCGCGCCGATCTCGGTCGCGTGAATGCTGCAGGTGATGAGCAGCACGACTTTGCCCTGCTTGAAGATCTCGTCGCGTTCGCTGTCGGACGGCGCACCGCCCTGGAAGTACAGCTTGCGCTCCATCTGCTTGTAGCGGTCGAGATTCTTCAGCGTGTCGGGCGCGCTGATTTCGAGCGCGATGAACGGATTGCCGCTCGACGTCTTGCCGAGCTCGCGATAGCGCACGCGGTCGGATCCGGCCGCTGCCAGCTTCATGTACTCGACGACTTTGTCCCAGCGTATGAGCTTGTTGTCGGCGCCGACCTTGAAGCCGAGGAACTGCTCGGGCGATTGGAGCGAGCCCGAGGCCCCGGACACCATCACGCGCGCGGCAAGGATCAGAGCGGCGGCGAGGACACCGGCGCGGCATAGATGGCGTTTCATGGCTGGTAGTATAAGACGTTGAGAAGCGCCGTAGCGCGAGCCCCGGTTTGCGCCGCGGCGCTCGGGGGCGGCAGAATACGTCAGGATGCCGCCTGACGTTCCGCCGCCGCCGCGCTTTGACCGGGCGACCTGGCTCTCGCTGCTCGTCGTCGCCACCGCCGCCTTCTTCACGTATTTCTATTACTTCGACTATCCCGCCGTTCCCTTCTGGGACGAGCGCTACTACATCGTCGACGCGCAGAAATACATCCACGGCGTCTATTTCGTCGACCTGCACCCGCCGCTCGGCAAGCTGCTCGTCGCCCTCGGCGAGCGGCTGTTTGGCGCAAACGCGGACACGACGCAATTTCTGAACGTCACCTACTGGGCGACGACCGTCCCGGAAGGATTTTCGTTCGCTGGCTTTCGCTTCTTTCCCGTCCTGCTCGCGTGGCTGACGGCGCCGCTGCTGTTCCTGCTGTTCTTCACGATCGCGCGCAGCCGCGTGCTCGCGATGCTGCTCTGCGGGCTCTACATCTTCGACAACGCGCTCGTCGTGCATCTGCGCGGCGCGATGCTCGAGGGGCCACTGCTGTTCTTCACGGTGCTGCTGCTCGTCGCCGCGGTCTGGCTGCTCGGCACGCCGCCGGCCGCGCGCCGGCGCCTCCGCACGCTGGCGCTCGTGATGGGAATCGCGCTCGGCTGCGTGCTGACCACGAAATCGATCGGCGTCGCGATGGTGTGGGTGCCGATTGCCGCCGCGTGGGGTCTGCGGCGCGAGCGGCGCCGCGCGCTCGAGTGTCTGGCGATCGCGGCGCTCGTCAGCGTCGTCGTCGTCCTGGCGGTCTGGGAGATTCACTTCACCCTCGCGCGGCATCTGAATCCCGCGCTGCAAGAGCAGGGCTTTTACCAGACGCCATCGCCCGCCGCGCGCGCCTTTCTCCAGAGCAGCCAGCGCGTGCCCATCGCCGCGTTTCCCGCGCTCCTTGGCGAAGCGTTTCGCTACGCGCGGTGGTACGACTCGGCGCGGCCGCAGATCGATTTCTGCCGTACCGACGAAAAGGCGAGCCCGTTCTGGATGTGGCCGATCGGCGCCCGATCGGTCGCGTACTGGTGGGACACCGACGATGGGGGCAAGTCGTTTCGCTATCTCTATCTACAAGTGAATCCCGTCGTCTGGTGGACCGCGCTCGCGGGACTTATCGCCGCCGTCTCGCTCCTCGTGGGATCGGCGATCGCGCCGCCGGCGAAACCGCTGAAGCACAGATTTCTGCTGACGATGTTCACGGGGCTGTACGTCGCGTATTTCGTGCCGTTCCGGTGGATCCACGGCGTGATGTTCCTCTATCACTACTTCATCCCGTTGATTCTCAGCTTCGTGCTCCTCGCCCTCGTCATCGACGAGATCACGCAGCTCGGGAGCCGCACCATCACGATGGGGCACAAGCAGACGGCGCTGGCGCTCTGGCTCGCCGCCGCGGTCACGTGCTTCTGGTTCTACAAGCCCATGACGTATTACGAGCGGCCGCTCACGCCCGAAGCGCTGCAGCGCCGCGCCATCGTGGCGCTGTGGGATCTGCGGTGCATCACGTGCCCGCATGCGGACGGGCTCTGCACGTCAGCCCAGAAATGATCGTGGCGATTGTCGGCTGGCTCGATCGGCACACGCGAGCGTGCGTGTGGACCCTCGCGATTGTCGCTATCGCGCTGCGGGCGCTCCTGGCCGCGTGCAGCCCGTGGTCGTTCGGCTACGTGTGGGACCTCTATCACGAGGCGATTCAGCGTCTGTATGCGACGGGGCACCTGCCGGCGTCCACCGACTGCTGGGAGTGCTGGCAGCCGCCGCTGCTGTTTCTCGCGTCGTGGCCGTTGTACGCGATCGGCCGCGTCGTGTATCCCACGTCGCCGTGGCCCGACGACTACGCGCTGCGGTTTGTCGGCGCGATTCCGCTGGCGGCCGGCTTCGCCTGCCTGTATTACATATACCAGTTGCTGCGTCTGACCGGCCAGCGCGGCGCGTGGCTCGTGCTCGGCTTCGGCCTTGCCGCCATCTTCCCGTGTCTCTTTTTCAGCAGCTACAGCATCGAGCCGGACATCCTGCTCGCGGGGCTGCTCGCGGCGTTCATCTACTACCTCACGCGCTGGCACCTCCACGCGCGCGCGGCATCGCGGCTCGACATCGTCCGCCTCGGCGTCCTCGCGGGGCTTGCCTCTGAAACGAAATACAACGGCCTGGGCGCCGTGGTCGTCGGCACGCTGGTGCTGCTATCGCACGTGTCCTTGCGTATGTCGGTACGTGGTGCAACGCGGCGCGGTCTCAGCGCCCTCGTCTCGTTTCTCGTGGTGGCGATGCTCGTCGGTGGGTGGAAATACGTGGACAACGAGCGCCGCTACGGCACGCCGTTGTTCGCCAACGGCGATGCGGGCGCCGGCTTCAGTCTCTCGCAGCGCATGCTGCACACGCGGTACGAGTTCACAACGTTCCGCTTGCCGTCGCTCCTGGCGTTGACCAGGCCCGATGCGCCACACGGCATGCTCACGGACCTGCCGGTCTACCGCAGCTTCTGGACGACGCTCCATGGACTGGCGTGGGGCGACATGGGATTTTTCACGAATCCGACGCGCCACGGCACGCGGTATCCGTTCTACAACGATCGCCACATTCCACCGTGGCTCGCGTCCGTCGTGCTCGTCCTCGGCATCATGCCGAGCCTGCTGGCGATCGGGGGGCTGCTGATCACGGTTCGGCGCCGCGCGTATCTGCCGATCACCATCATGTGCGGGGTCGGATGGGCGATCTATCTGCAGTACGTGCTGTCGCAGGAGATCTGGGCGATCAAGGCGAAGTATCTGCTGTTCCTGCTGCCCGCGTACGTGCTCTACGCGACGATCGGCCTGCGGTGGGTACGGGCGAAGCTGCCTGACGCGATTACCGCGGCCGTCGTTTCGGCGATGGCCGCGCTGATTGTGGCGGCGCATCTGTATCTGCTGCGATTCGCGCTCGGCTGACCGCGGTCCCTTTGTCCTGATACATGCGCTCGTCGGCTTCGCGCACGAGCGGGTTGATGTCGGTGGTCCCCTGCGGCACCTCGGTCCAGCCGACGCTCAGCCCGATGCCCGGCGGCAGCTCCACCGCTTCCGGCGCCGCGTCGAAGGCGGCTTTGAGGACCGCCCCCTTGCGCTGCGCCTCGTCGCCGGGGCAGGTGATCAAGACCAGAAACTCGTCGCCGCCCCAGCGGAAGATGTAGTCGGCTTCGCGGATGTGGCGCTTGAGAAACCGCGCGACATATTGCAGCACGCGGTCGCCGGCCTCGTGCCCGAGCGAGTCGTTGATCG
>Ga0208587_1001809_pt1 | contig 11204 bp, 6 predicted proteins | sample NGESurdeep092012_7_FD_184472 | JGI IMG/M metagenome (GOLD analysis project Ga0208587, IMG submission 184472) | Arctic peat soil microbial communities from Barrow, Alaska - NGEE Surface sample 210 deep-092012 (SPAdes) | ecosystem: Environmental > Terrestrial > Soil > Wetlands > Peat ...
CCTGGAACCACCGCACCACCAGCTCGTGGAAGGCCGGGTCGTCGGTGCGAGCGCCCCAGAACCCGCCGATGTCGGTGGTGAACCACGGGATGCCGGCGACGCCGAGGTGCACGCCGGCGGTCAGCTGGCGGCGCAGGCTCTCGAACGTCGAGGCGATGTCGCCGGACCACATCAGGGCGCCGTAGCGCTGCGAGCCGGCCCACGCGCACCTAACCAGGTTGACGACGTCCTCGACGCCGTCGGCGCGCAGTCCTTCGTAGAACGCGCGGGAGAAGTGCTGCGGGTAGAGGTTGGCGACCTCGTCGCCCTGGCCCGCGTGGAAGCGCCACGCGTCCCAGTCCTGCTTGCCGAACTCCGGCTCGGCCTCGTCGAGCCAGAACAGCCGGATCCCGTACCTGCCGTAGCCCTGCCGGCATTGCTCCCACAGGAACTGGCGCGCCTCCGGGTTGGTGGCGTCGACGAACCGGCTGGGCCCGCCAAACCACATCTGGACGTCGATGCCGCGGTTGGTCGCCACGAGCAGGTTGCGGCGGTCCATCGCGGGGAAGTTCACCGAGTCGAGTGCGACCTGCGGCCACACCGACACCATCAGCTCGACACCCATCTCGCGGAGCTCGTCGACCATCGCCTGCGGGTCGGGCCAGAACTCCTCCTCGAAGCGGTAGTCGCCCATGTGCGGCCAGTGGAAGAAGTCCGCGACGACGACGTCCAGCGGCAGGCCGCGCCGCCGGTGCTCGCGGGCGACCTCGAGCAGCTCCTCCTGGCTGGCGTAGCGCATCTTGCACTGCCAGTAGCCCAGGCCGAGCTCCGGCATCATCGGGACGTGGCCGGTCGCGTCGGCGTAGTGGCGCGCAATGGCGGCCGGTGTGTCGCCTGCCGTGACCCAGTAGTCGATCTGCCTGGTGGCGTTGGACTCCCACTCGGTGCGGTTCGCCCCGAAGGTGACGCGCCCCACCGACGGGTCGTGCCAGAGGAAGCCGTAACCGGCCGTCGACGTGACGAACGGAACGCTCGCCTGGCAGTTGCGCTGGGCGAGCTCGAACGTCGACCCCTTCAGGTCGGGGGTCCGCTGCTGGTACACGCCGAGGCCCGCGAGGTGCTCATCGGCCGCGGCCAGCGACAGCGTCGTGCGGTAGGCCCCGCCGGGCAGTGCGTGGTACCGACGCGGGTGCGGCTTCGCGGCGCCGTCGTCCGGCACCTCCTGCAGCAGCAGTCGCCCGTCGGCGTCGTAGAACGCCAGGCGGCAGTCGTGGCGCAGCCCGCCGGCCTGCCAGTCCTTGCCGGACGAGGCGCGGGCGACCACGGTGAGGCCGCCGTTGACCAGGGTGGCGACGTCGCCGTCGACGTCGATGCGCACCGCGTCGGGGTCGCTCGCGGCGGGCAGCAGCGCCCAGTCGGTGTCCTCGATCCGGCCCATGCTGCACCGGACGCGTACCGAGTCCGGTCCCCAGGGCTGGATCGCGGCGGTCTCACCGCCACCCGTCCACGTCAGGCGACCATCGGCCACGCGGAACGGGGTCGGTGCGTGGGGCATGGTGTCTGCGGGCATCGCGTCTGCTGGCATGGCGTCTGCGGTCATCTCGGCTCGTCCTTCGTCGGGTCTCGTGGTCAGGCGTGCTGGATCGTCGCGGAGACGGTCGCGAACGAGTGCGGCGGCAGCGTCAGGCGCAGGCCGGCTGGCGTCTGCTCCAGGTGCTCGAGCCTCACCGGGCTCACGGTGTCCGCGGCGCCGGGCCGGTTGTAGGCGTTCGCGGAGTCCGCCCAGAGCAGGCGACCGGTGGCGCCGGACAGGGTGGCGCCGCGGACCTGCAGCTCGACCTCGAGGGGCGCGTCGAGGTCGACGTTGGTCACCGAGACGAGCGCCGTGCCGTCCCTGGTGCTCGCGGACGCGGAGACCACGGGCACGTCGCGCCCGGCCACGGTGCGCGACGGGCCGGACACGTGGGTCGGCAGGGACGTGGCGTCGTGGTGGCCCTTGTTCATCTCGAACACATGGAACGTGGGCGTGCGCACCATCGGGCCGCCGTCCGGGTCGGTGAGCAGCATCGCCTGGAGCACGTTGACGGTCTGGGCGATGTTGGCCATCGTCAGCCGGTCGGCGAAGCGGTGGAAGACGTCGAAGTGCCAGGCGGCGACCATCGCGTCGCGCAGGGTGTTCTGCTGGAAGAGGAAGCCGGGGTTGGTGCCGGGCTCGACGTCCCACCACGTGCCCCACTCGTCCAGCACCATCCCGTACTGCTTGTCCGGGTCGTAGACGTCCATCACGGCCGCGTGCGAGCGCAGCAGCTCCTCGACACCCTGCGCCGCGACGATCGTGCGCCAGTACTCCTCCGGTACGAACCGGGTCGCGCTGCCCTTGTCCGTCCAGGTGCCGCCGATCGTGTAGTAGTGCACCGACACCGCTTCCCACGGCACCGCCGCGAAGGGGTGGCCGCCGATCTCGGGGATGACCTTCATCAAGGTCTTGGTCCAGGCGACGTCGGCGCCGTCGGCGCCGGCCGCAACCCGGTAGAGCGGCGTCTCGTTGCCGCTGCGGCAGAAGGTGCCGTACTGGCGGGCGAGGTCGGCGTAGGCCTCGGCGCGCATGTTGCCGCCGCACCCCCAGGTCTCGTTCCCCAGGCCCCAGAAGCGGACCGTCCACGGCTCGTCGCGACCGTGCGCGCGTCGCAGGTCCGCCATCGGCGATCGCCCCGCTCCGGTGAGGTACTCCACCCAGTCGGACATCTCCTGGACCGTGCCGGAGCCGATGTTCCCCGAGACGTAGGCATCGGCGCCCAGCAGCTCGCACAGGGCCATGAACTCGTGCGTGCCGAAGGCGTTGTCCTCGAGCGTCCCGCCCCACAGCGTGTTGATGAGAGCGGGGCGGTCCTGCCGGGGCCCGACGCCGTCCCTCCAGTGGTACCGGTCAGCGAAGCACCCGCCGGGCCAGCGCAGGTTCGGGATGTCGAGCTCGCGCAGCGCCTCGACGACGTCGAGCCGGATGCCCCGGACGTTGGGCACGGGGGAGTCGTCCCCCACCCACAGGCCGTCGTAGATCCCGCGGCCCAGGTGCTCGGCGAAGTGGCCGTAGAGGTGGCGGCTGATCGTGGGCCCGGGGCGTTCGGCGTCGATGGTGATGACAGCGGTCACGGCCTACTCCTTCATCGGTTGACGCTCTGCAGATCGGGGTGCTGGTGCTGGGGGGTCTCATCCGGCCACTGCCACCGCGCGGACGATCACGACGGTCTCGGGGTGGAAGGTCGGCAGGTCGAGCCCCGCGCGCGTGAGCAGGTCGCCGGCGAGCACGGGTGAGCCCGGTGAGTCGGGCGACCCCTCGCCGAGCGCCGGCGCGGTGCGCAGCCACTGCGGGACCAGCCACCAGGGATCGACCGACGCCGGCTGGGCGGCCTCGATGCGGTAGCGGCGGTCGGGCTGCAGGCCCGGCAGCGTCACGCGTCGACGCGAGTCGGTCGACAGGGCGGGCGTGACGATCGTGTACAGGGCCTCGCTGGCGTCGGCCGCCACGACTCCGCGCACCGACGGTGCGTCGGCGTCGAAGTCCCCTCCCGCCACGACCCGGCCCGTGCCGATGAGCTCGCGGTGGTCCTTGTAGGTCGCCACCCAGCGCGCGAGCACGGCGCGGTCGGCGTCGCCGAGCTCGCGCACGTCCCACTCGATGCCGAAGTGTCCGAGGAACGCGATCGCGCATCGCGTGTGCAGGTCGTGGGTGCGGCCGGTGGCCGACGACGTGGCCGAGGCGACGTGCGAGCCCAGCATCTCCGGCGGGACCAGCAGGCCCGTCCAGCGCAGCATGCGTGACCTGTCGAGCGGGTCGTGGTTGTCGGAGGTGTGGACCCGGTCGGTGCGCTGCAGGATGCCGAGGTCGACCCGCCCGCCGCCGGACGCACAGCTCTCGATCTCGAGCAGGGGGTGGCGCGCCCGGAGCTCGTCGATCAGCCGGTAGGCCGCGAGGGTCTGCTCGTGCACCGCGGCGGCGCCCGAGCCCGGATGGCCGGCGTCGACGAGATCGCGGTTGTGGTCCCACTTCAGGTACGCCAGGTCCAGGTCGGTGACGAGCCGGTCGAGGGCGTCGAGGATGTGCGCGAAGGCCTCCGGGTTGGTGAGGTCCAGAACCTGCTGGTGGCGCAGCCGCAGCGGCAGCTGCGGGCGCGCGCGCAGGATCCACTCGGGGTGCGCGCGGGCCAGGTCGGAGTCCTCGTTGATCATCTCGGGCTCGACCCACAGCCCGAGCTCCATGCCGAGGGAACGGACGTGCCGGGCGAGCGGGCCGAGGCCGTCGGGCCACACGTCGGGGTCGGGCGTCCAGTCGCCGAGGCCCGCGCGGTCGTCGCGCCGACCGCAGAACCAGCCGTCGTCGACCACGTAGCGTTCGACGCCCAGGTCGGCCGCCTGGGAGGCGAGCTCGGCGAGGGTGTCGTGGTCCTGGTCGAAGAGGACGGCCTCCCAGACGTTCAGGGTCACCGGGCGTGGTCGTCCGGCGGCGCGGGACACCTCGCGCAGGAAGCGGTGGAACCGGTGCGAGGCGGCGTCCAGCCCGTTGCCGTGACTGCCGTACACCCACGGCGAGGAGTACTCCTGGCCGCGTTCGACCCGGACCTCGCCGGGCAGCAGCAGCTCTCCGCCGCGGAACGCGAGGTAGCCGTCGGTGCGCTCGACGGCGTGCTCGTGGTTGCCTCCGAACCCGACGTGGCACAGCCACACCTCGCCGGACCCGGCGTCGAACCCGGGGGTTCCGATGGCCATCGTGGCCGTGGCGTCGAGCCCGGTGCGTCCACGGCGGGACTCTCGAGTGTGCATGCCGACGACGACCGGGTGGCGCCGCGGCACCTTCTCCGTCGCCCACCGCCCCGCGAAGTCCATGACCTCACGGGCGTAGGTCGGCACCGTCAGGGCCAGGGACACCGCCGAGACGTCCAGGGGGCCGGGGGCGTCGCTCTCGTTGCGGACGACCGCTCGGGTGCGCAGCAGGCCGGCAGGGGTGAGAGCGATCTCCAGGAGAACCGCGATCTGTGCCACGTCGTCGCGCGCCACGACGCTCACGGTCGCCGCTCCTCGCTGGACCACCTGCCCGGCCGCGACCGGCTCGCCGTCCACCTCGACCGTCTGCACGCCGAGCCGAGGTGACCACGAGGTCCCGCTGCGGTGCAGCGAGAGCCCCGGCCGCCCGCCCCAGCCGTGCGTGTGCTCCGGCAGAAGGCTCGGGTCGTACGGGACGTCGGACTCGCCGTCGATCCCCGTGCGGAGGGTCGAGTCGGCGAACGCGAGCAGGTCGCCGTCCGGTGCCGCGAGGCGGCGTCCCCAGTGTGCGATCGTCGGCAGCAGCTCACCTCTGAGGACGAGGAGGACCGAGACGTCCTCAGAGGTGAGGTGGATCACGTGAGCGGCGTTCATGGTCCCGTTTCGTCGAGCGGGCCGCAGGGTGTCGATCCTGCGGCGGATGCTCCTAGACTACAGGGAGATCGATCTCCGAGAAGAAGGGCCGGGCATGACGTGGACGCACCTGGGGCACTCCCAGGTCCGGCTGGCCCCAGGGGTGTTCGACGACCGTCGCCGGCTCAACCGGGAGTACCTCGCCTCGCTGCGGGGGACGGCCCTGCTCCAGAACCACCTCATCGAGGCCGGCATCGGCGAGCAGGCCTGGCACCTGCGTCCCTCGGGCGACACCCCCGCTGATCGCGGGCTCGACAGGCACTGGGGCTGGGAGACGCCCGGGTCGCTGCTGCGGGGCCACTTCGTCGGGCACTGGATGTCGGCCGCAGCGCGGGAGATCGCGGTCACTGGCGACGCCCACCTGCGCGCCGGGCTCGACGCGGTCGTCGAAGGGCTGGAGCGCTGCCAGCGCGAGGGCGACGGGGAGTGGGCCTTCGCCATCCCCCCGACCTTCCTGCGCCGCCTCGAGCAGGGGCGCGACGTCTGGGCGCCGCAGTACGACCTGCACAAGACGCTCATGGGCCTGGTCGACGTGTACCTGGACCTCGGCGACGAGCGTGCGCTGCGTGTCGCTCACCGTGCCGCTCAGCCCCTGGCGCGCTGGGCGCGCGGCGTCGGGACGGACGAGTTCCAGACCGTCCTCGAGGTCGAGACCGGAGGGATGCTGGAGGTCTGGGCCGACCTGCTCGCCGCGACCGGTGACGCGACGTACCGCGAGCTCCTCGACCTCTACTACCACCGCTCACTGTTCGACGGCCTGCTCGAGGGCCGCGACGTGCTGACCAACAGGCATGCGAACACGACGATCCCCGAGGTCCTCGGGGCCGCCCGCGCCTACGAGGTGAGCGGTGAGGAGAGATGGCGCCGGATCGTCGAGGCGTACTGGGAGTCGGCGGTCGTGCGTCGCGGCACGTTCTGCACCGGGGGCCAGACCTCGGGCGAGATCTGGACCCCGCCGTTCGCCTTCGCCGCGCGGCGCGGCGCGAAGACCCAGGAGCACTGCACCGTCTACAACATGATCCGCCTGGCCGACGTCCTGTTCCGCTGGACGGGGCAGGTGGCCTACCTCGACTACATCGAGCGCAACCTGGTCAACGGCATCCTCGCCCAGCAGAACCCCGTGTCCGGGATGGTCACCTACTTCCTGCCGCTCGAGGGCGGCGCGCGCAAGGTGTGGGGGAGCCCCACCGAGGACTTCTGGTGCTGTCACGGCACGCTCGTCCAGGCGCACACCCGCCACTCGTCGCTCGTGTTCTACGACGGCGACGACGGGAGCCTGACGATCGCCCAGCACATCGCTGCGCAGGCGCACGTGCCGACGCCCGCCGGGGAGGTGCTGGTGGACGTCGGGCTGCTCGACGACGCGAGGGTCGTGGGGCCCGACTCGAACGCGGGCGACGCCGGCGACACGCACCGCCCGCACGCCTCGCGGGTGCGCGTGACGATCGACTCGGACGACGGCGTGCCGCTGCGGGTCCGCCTGCGCGTCCCCGGATGGACCGACGGTGAGCCCGTCGTGGCCGCGGACGGCGCCGTGCCGGTGGTCGACGGCTTCCTCACGTTCGACCACGCGGGTGGCCGGACCCGCGCCGACGTCGCCTTCCCGTTCGCGCTGCGAGCGATCCCGATCCCCGACGAGCCCGCCACCGTGGCGTTCGTCGAGGGTCCCGTGGTGCTCGCCGGCATCGTCGACGGGGAGGTCGCGCTGCACGGCGACGCGCAGGCGCCGATCTCGCTGCTCGTGGCCGATGACGAGCGGCAGTGGTCGCAGTGGCTCACCCGCTACCGCAGCGTCGGGCGGCCGACGATCATCCGGCTGCGTCCCCTGCACGAGGTCGTCGACGAGAGGTACTCGGTCTACTTCCCGATCATCCCCGCGACGGCACCGTGACCCCCTCGACGTAGCCCCCCACCACGAACGTCCCCGGTCGTGGCGACCAGGATCGACCCGCACCACAACGGCAGCGCTGCCAGGAAGGACGACACGCGTGGCGAACCCCCTGCGGATAGCCCTCATCGGAACCGGCTTCATGGGGCGGATGCACGCGCAGGCGTGGCGTACCGCGTACCGGTTCTTCGACCTCCCCCTCGAGCCCGAGCTGACGGTCGTCGTCGGTCTCGACGCGGATCGGACCGCGCGGGCCGCCCGGACGCTCGGCGCCGCCGAGCAGTCCACCGACTGGTCCGAGGTGATCGGGCGGGCCGACGTCGACCTCGTGGACATCTGCACACCCGGCGACACGCATGCGGCGATCGCGGTGGCCGCCCTCGAGGCGGGCCTTCACGTGCTGTGCGAGAAGCCGCTCGCCAACGACGTCGCCGAGGCCGAGCGCATGGCACAGGCGGCGGGCCGTGCCCTCGACCGCGGTGTCGTCAGCATGTGCGGCTTCAGCTATCGCCGGACCCCTGCGTTGGCGCTCGCCCGCCGGCTCGTTGCGGAGGGCCGCATCGGCCAGGTCCGGCACGTCCGCGCGCAGTACCTGCAGGACTGGCTGAGCGACCCCGACGCGCCGTTCACCTGGCGGCTGGACAGCAACCGCGCCGGCTCGGGCGCTCTGGGCGACATCGGTGCGCACAGCATCGACACCGCGCAGTGGCTGACCGGCGACCACATCGAGGGCGTGTCGGCCACGATGCGGACGTTCGTCGACACCCGGCCCCTGCTGGGCGAGCAGGTCGGCCTCGGCTGCCGCGCCGAGCACGACGGGCCCCGCGAGCAGGTCACCGTCGATGACGCCGTGGCGTTCACGGCGCAGTTCGCCATGGGGGCGCTCGGCGTCTTCGAGGCGACCCGGATGGCGACCGGCCGCCGCAACGCGAACCGCATCGAGCTCAACGGGGACCGTGGGTCCCTGGCCTTCGACTTCGAGCGCATGAACGAGCTCGAGCTCTACGACGCGGCCGATCCCGCCGGCGGGCAGGGCTTCCGCCGCATCCAGGCCACCGAGCCGACCCATCCCTACGCGGGGGCGTGGTGGCCGGCCGGGCACGGTCTGGGCTACGAGCACCTGTTCACGCACCAGGTCGTCGACCTCGTGCGCGCCATCGCGGGCGACGGCGTCGCAGCACCGAGCTTCGCCGAGGCCGCCCAGGTCCAGCGGGTGCTCGCGTCGGTCGAGGCGAGCGCCCACGCGGACAGCACCTACGTCACCGTGGAAGGAAGCCCCTCATGACGGCTCGCACCGCTCTCGTCGTTCGCGGTGGTTGGGACGGGCACCGTCCCGTCGACGCGACGAACCTCTTCGTGCCGTTCCTTGAGGAGCACGGTTTCGAGGTCCGGATCGAGGAGTCCAACGAGGTCTACGCCGACGAGCCGCTGATGCGGTGCACCGACCTGGTCGTGCAGAGCGTGACCATGTCGGAGATCTCGCGTGAGGCCTTCGGGGGGCTGGCCGCGGCCGTCCGCCGGGGCACGGGCCTGGCGGGGTGGCACGGCGGGATCGCCGACTCCTACCGCGCCAGCTCCGACTACCTGCAGCTGATCGGTGGGCAGTTCGCGACGCATCCGTCGAAGGACCCGGCGCAGTGCGTTGGCGACGAGACGGACAACTTCCTGCCCTACACCGTGCACGTCACGGACCTCGGCCGGGTCCACGAGATCACGGCTGGCGTCGAGGACTTCACCCTCACCACCGAGCAGTACTGGGTGCTGCACGACGACCTCATCGACGTGCTGGCGACCACGATGCACCCGGTTCAGCCGTACCACCCGTGGCACCGCCCGATCATCTCCCCGGTCGTGTGGACCCGGCTGTGGGGTGACGGCCGCATCGTCGTCGCCACCCCGGGGCACAGCCTCGACGTGCTGCGCGACACGAACGTCCGGACGATCGTCGAGAGGGGGATGCTGTGGGCGAGCCGCACGGCATCGGAGTAGTCGGGCTCGGCGTCATCGCGGCGCGCTACCTGGGGACCCTGGTCGGGCACCTCGACGTCGCCGTCAGGGCCGTCGCCGACCTCGACCAAGGACGGGCGGCCGACGTGGCGTCGGGCATCCGCGGGTGCCGCGCGCTGCCGGTCGCCGACCTGGTCGCCGACCGAGCCGTCGACACGGTGCTGAACCTCACGACCCCCGACGCCCACGCCGAGATCGCGCTGGCGGCGCTGGCCCACGGCAAGAACGTCTACGGCGAGAAGCCGCTCGCGGCCACGTTCCTCGACGCTCTGTCGGTGATCCGCGCGCGTGGGGACGCGTGGGTCGGCGGCGCGCCCGACACGGTGCTCGGCACCGGCATCCAGACAGCGCGCGCGGCAGTGGACTCCGGGAGCATCGGCCGGCCGATCGCGGCGTTCGCCACGTGGGTCGCGCCGGGTCACGAGCGCTGGCACCCCAACCCGGACTTCTACTACCGGGCCGGAGGCGGCCCGCTGCTCGACATGGGCCCCTACTACCTGACCGCGCTCGTCCAGCTGCTCGGCCCCGTCACGCGGGTCACCGGTGCCTCGTCGCGCGGCCGCGACACGCGGACGATCGGCTCGGGCCCGCGGGCCGGCGAGCGGATCTCCGTCAAGGTCGACACCCATGTCACCGGCATCCTCGAGCACGCCGGTGGCGCGCTGTCGACAGTGGTGTTGAGCTTCGACGCCGTCGCCACCGGGGCAGCGCCGATCGAGGTCCACGGCGAGCGGGGCAGCCTGTCGGTGCCGGACCCCAACACATTCGACGGCACGGTGCGGTTGCGCCTGCTGGGCGAGCAGGACTGGACCGCGGTGGCGCCGTCCGCCGGCTACCAGGGTGCCGAACGGGGCATCGGGCTCCTGGACTTCGTGCACGGCGGACGCCGAGCCGGCGGTGACCTGGCTCTGCACGTGCTCGAGATCATGACGGCTCTGCTCGCGTCCGCGAGCGACGGGGTGCGGGTACCGCTCAGCACGAGCGTGGAACGTCCGTCGCTCGTCCCCCTGACCACCGAGGCGCAATGGCGGCAGCCATGACCGGGACAGCTCACGGCGTCGTCGATCTTGACGTCGACCAGCCAGCACACCGAGAGGAAGCAGGACCGATGGCAGCACAGGACCTCCCGAGGCTCGACGTCTCGGCTCTGCCGGCGCCCGTCGACGTCAGCGACAACCGGGAGGCGCTCGCCGAGGTCGCCGCCGTGGTCGCGGCAGGGCCGTACTCGGCCGACTGGGGCTCGCTCCGGCGGTACACCCCGCCCCTGTGGTACCGGGACGCGAAACTCGGCATCTTCGTGCACTGGGGCATCTACTCGGTGCCGGCGTTCGACAATGAGTGGTACTCGCGCTCGATGTACCTGGGGGCCTCGCCCTCCTTCGCGCACCACGTCGCGGCGTACGGCCCGCAGAGCGAGTTCGGGTACAAGGACTTCATCCCCAGCTTCCGGATGGAGCGGTTCGACCCGCACGAGTGGACGGCGCTCTTCCGCCGAGCCGGGGCGCAGTTCGTGGTCCCGGTCGCAGAGCACCACGACGGCTTCGCGATGTACGACAGCGACCGCTCGCGCTGGATCGCGGCGAAGCTGGGTCCGGGCCGGGACGTGCTGGGGGACCTGCTCGACGCCGTCGACGAGGCGTGGATGGTGCGCGGAGCCTCTACACACCGCGCCGAGCACTGGTTCTTCATGAACGGAGGCATGCGCTTCGACTCCGACGTGCGCGAGCCGGAGCTACAGGACTTCTACGGCCCGGCGCAGCGCGAGGAGACGGCGCCGAACGAGCGGTTCCTAGAGGACATCGTCGCGGAGCTCGCGGACGTCGTCGCGCGCAACGGGGTCCTGCAGCTGAACGTGGGTCCCAAGCCGGACGGCACCATC
>Ga0208587_1001810_pt1 | contig 11203 bp, 10 predicted proteins | sample NGESurdeep092012_7_FD_184472 | JGI IMG/M metagenome (GOLD analysis project Ga0208587, IMG submission 184472) | Arctic peat soil microbial communities from Barrow, Alaska - NGEE Surface sample 210 deep-092012 (SPAdes) | ecosystem: Environmental > Terrestrial > Soil > Wetlands > Peat ...
CTGGCTGGCAGCACTCACCAGCACCAACTCCCGGCTATGCCCGCAGTGTGGGAAAGCGATCCTCATCCGACTGCAATTCTTCCCACCCTCTCACGGCCCCGTTCCGCTCCGCCTGGACAGCTCATGATGACTTCCAGACCGAATCCGCTTCCACTCCGGCCCTGCCTCCCCGGCAGAGCATACTCTACGTGTGCCCACGCCCCATCCGACGCCGCTGCGCTACCCATTTGTCCGCCAAATTGCCTGTCGGAATCACTACTCTTGCGCCTATTGACCACGCTTCGCCTCCCGGCCCATCCCCTCGGCAACACCGCCATACCAACCCACCGCTTTCCTGAGCCCCAAACCACAACCACCGAAACCGAACAAAACCCATTAAAGATCGACCCTCGCCCCAAGGTTTAGTTCACTGCACGGTTTCATCACTTTCGCGGCCTCCAAGCTCCTCTTCCTCCCTCAAGCTTTTTCGGCCGCGAATCTGATGAAACCTTTATCAGTCACACAAACATTTTATTTGTTTTTCTGCCCTTAACCTACTCCACCCCAAACACTTACCGTCCCCACACCCCTTCCGCCACCCCCTAATTCCATCCATCCCGGTCGTACGATGAAATCAGGGGGGCAACCCTCTCACCGGGCTGGAAGGGCGAACCGGACATGTTTGTCCGGTTTTTTCGCGTTCCGTGCCACTTAACTTTCTTAGTATCAACAAACCGTATCACCCTGGACCGGACAAATCTGTCCGGTTTCGAGGCCCTGGAGTTTCTATGAACGAACCGCAAATCCCCACCGATCCCCGCGCGGGCCTCGACATGGGCCAACGCTGCGCCTTCGCCGCCATCACCCCGAAAACCGGTTAATAAGCACCCGTATCCACGCCGCATCGTTCGTGTGGCGGCCCGTCTGATAGGATGAAAGTTCCCCCTTTCTTTATGGCGCTGCGCTTCTACAACACGTTGTCTCAGCAGGTGGAGGAATTCACCCCGGCGAGCGATAATACCGTCCGCATGTATACCTGCGGACCCACGGTCTACGATTTTGCCCACATCGGCAACTTCCGCACCTTCACGTTCGTGGATCTGCTGCGCAAGTGTCTGCGCGCCAACGGCTTCCAGTTAAACCACGTGATGAACATCACCGACGTCGATGACAAGATCATTCGCAACGCCGTGGCCGCCCGCCAGTCGCTCGCCGAGTACACGAAGGTCTATACGGAAGCCTTCCTGGAAGATTGCGCCGCGCTGCGCCTGGAGCGCCCGGAACGGCTGGCGCCGGCCACCGAACACATCCCCGATATGGTGGCGGCGATCCAGCAATTGGGCGATGGCCAACACACGTACGCCACCGAGGGTTCGGTCTACTTCAAGATCGCCAGCTTTCCGGGGTACGGCAAGCTTTCGCACAACGATTTCAGCGGCAATCTGACCGGCGCCCGAGTGGATGTCGACGAGTATGAGAAGGCCGACGCGCGCGATTTCGCGCTTTGGAAGACGCCCAAGGAGGGCGAGCTCTTCTGGGACTCCGCGATCGGTCCGGGGCGCCCCGGCTGGCACATCGAGTGCTCCGTGATGGCGATCAAGTATCTGGGGGAGACCCTGGATATCCACGCGGGCGGCGTCGACCTGATCTTCCCGCACCACGAAAACGAGATCGCGCAATCGGAATCGCTGACCGGCAAACCGTTTTCGCGCTTCTGGCTCCACGCCGAGTTCCTCATGGTGGAGGGGCAGAAAATGTCCAAGTCGCTGGGCAACTACTTTACGTTGCGCGACCTGGTGGCCAAGGGGCATGCACCCGAATCCATCCGCTACCTGCTGGCCTCGGTGCCGTACCGCAAGGCGCTCAACTTCACGATGGACGGTTTGCGATCCGCCGCGATTTCGATCGACCGCCTACGGAATTTCAAACTGCGCCTGGAGACCGACCGCTGCGCCGAAGGGCTCAACCAGCAACTGTTGGCGCGCACCGCGCAGGCGTCCCAGGCGTTCACCGAGAGTCTCAACGACGATCTCAATACCGCCGAAGCCCTGGCGGCTGTCTTCGAGTTTGTGCGCGATGCCAACAGCGCCATGGATGCGGGCGAGTTCCGCGCCGCCAACGCGCCGGCCGCCCTCGAGTTTCTCGGACTGTTCGATTCCATCTTCGACGTGCTCCAGCCCAGCGCCAAAGCCGGCGGCCTTTCCGATGCCGATATCGAAGCGCGCGTGGCCGAGCGCACCGCCGCCAAGAAGGCCCGCGACTTCGCGCTCTCCGACCGGATTCGGGACCAGCTTCTGGAGCAGGGCATCATCCTCGAAGACACCAAGAGCGGCGTGCGCTGGAAGAGGAAGTAGCTCTTGAAGATTCACACCAAGGCGGTGCACGCCGGCGATCGCAAGCGCGCCGGCACGCACGTTCCCGTTACCACCCCGATTCACACCGCGACCAGCTACTTCTACGAGTCCATGGAGCAACTCGACCGTGTCTTCGGCGACGCGGAAAAGGGCTATTGCTACGCGCGCTACGACAATCCGTCGGCGGCCGCGCTGGAAGAACTCATGTGCGCGCTGGAATCTGGCGATGCGGCCCTGGCGTGCGCGTCCGGCATGGCGGCGCTGCACACCGCCATCCTCAGCGCGCTCACCGACCGCCGGCGCTCCATCGTGGCGGCCAATGCCATGTACGGCACTACCGTGGGCCTGCTGATGAACGTGTTCGAGCCCTCGGGCGTCAGCGTCCGCTTCGCCGACGTCTGCGATCTCGCTTCCTTGCGCGCGGTGGTGGCCGAGGCCCAGCCGGGCTGCATCGTGATGGAGAGCATTTCCAATCCGCTGCTGCGCGTCGCGGAAATCGATTCTGTCGCCGCCATCGCGAACCAGGCGGGGGCGGCGCTGGTGGTGGACAACACCTTCGCCACGCCGCTGCTCGCTCGGCCGCTGGAATTGGGCGCGCACTTCAGCGTCCACAGCGTGACCAAATATCTGGCCGGCCACGGCGACGTGCTGGGTGGCGTGGTGGTGACCCTCCGCCAGCACGCCGATTCACTGCGCGCGCTGGGCCGCACCATCGGAGGGGTGCTGGGCCCATTTGAATGTTACCTGACGATGCGCGGCATCAAGACGTTCCCGCTGCGCATGGAGCGGCAGTGCGCCAACGCCTGCCACCTGGCGTCCTGGCTGGCCGCGCATCCGCGCGTGGAGCGGGTCTACTTCACCGGCGATCCGCGCCATCCCGATCAGGCCACCATCCGGCGGTTGTTCCCGCCGAACCTGTACGGCGCCATGGTCAGCTTCGAGATCCGGGACGCGGGGCGGGAAGAGGTCTTCCGGTTCATGGACGCGTTGCGGATGATTGTGCGCGCCACCTCCCTGGGAGACGTGCACACCATGATGCTCTATCCGGTGATGAGCTCCCACCGCGAACTCTCCCCGAAGCACCGCCAACGCATGGGCATTCGCGACAACCTGGTGCGGCTCTCGGTGGGTATCGAGGCGCCCGAAGACATCCTCGCCGACCTGGAACAGGCGCTGGCGTTAGGGTAACGGGATCAGCTTCGTCGAGTGGCGCGCCACCAGTTGCCAGCCGTTGGGGCCTTTCAGCCACACCTGAAGCACGCTGAGATTGAGCGTCGTAGTCGCGCCGTTGGCGGCGTTGTTGACGAATTCGACCGGTCCCTTCACCAGCGCCGTATTCCCGTAGACGCGGACGCTGCTCTCGCCAAACGTGATCGATTGCGTGTTGGGGAGCGCCTTCAGGATGTCGGCCTTGGTCTGGGTTTTGCCGTCCGAATGGCTGTAGGTGAGGTCCGGATGGAGCAGACGGTCGAGCGCCGCCGCGTCCTTCTTCAAAATCGCCTGTTTCCAGGATTCCATTGCCGAAAGCACATCGGCCTTCGGGTCGGCTGCGGAGATCGACACGGCGGCCGCGAATAAGAGAAGCCATTTAACCATAGGCTTCCAGCTTACCCTACCGCACCGTAGCGTAGCCTTTTAGGCTGCCATGACCCCATTCCTGGGGGCATTCTTCTTCCCCCCGCTGCTACAATTTCCCCATGCGGCTCGCCCTTGCCCTCTTCACTCTTCCCCTCTTCGCGCAGACCTACGATCTCGCCATCGCCAACGGGCGCGTGCTCGATCCGGCCACCAACCTCGATGCCGTGCGCCACATCGGTATCCGCGGCGGCAAGATCGCGGCCGTCTCTCTCACGCCGCTGGCCGCGCGCACCACCATCGACGCCAAGGGCCTGGTGGTGGCCCCGGGCTTCATCGACCTGCATTCCCACGGGCAGACTCCGGAGAACTACCGTTTCAAGGCGCGCGACGGCGTCACCACGGCGCTGGAACTCGAAGTCGGCGTCCACCCCGCCGCGGCCTGGTACGCGCAGCGCGAGGGGCGTTCGCTGATCAATTACGGCGCGGCCAGCGGCGAGATCCCGGCGCGCATCGCCGTGATGCACGATAGCGGCACGCTGCTGCCCCGCGACCGCGCGGTGGAGCGCGCCGCCACGCCGGAGGAGTTTCGCCAGATCCTGGACCGCGTCGCCCGCGGCCTCGACGAAGGCGCCCCCGGCATCGGACTCGGCATCGCCTATCTGCCGTATGAATCGCGCGCCGAAGTCCTCAGCCTGTTCCGCCTGGCGGCCGCCCGCAAGGTCCCGCTCTTCGTTCACATGCGCAATGGCGGGCCTCTGGAACCCGGGGTCATCGACGCCCTTCAGGAGATGATCGCCGATGCCGCCGCCACCGGCGCTTCGGTCCACGTGGTACACATCACCAGCATGGGGTTGCGCGAGACGGCGCTCTGCCTGGAGATGATCCAGGGAGCGCGCCAGCGCGGCCTGGACATCACGACCGAGGCCTACCCCTATACCGCGGGCATGACGGATCTGGCGAGCGCCATCTTCGCCGAGGGCTGGCAGGCGCGGCAGGGCGGCATCGGGTTCGGCGACCTGCAATGGGCGTTGACCGGCGAGCGCCTCACCGCCGAGAGTTTCGCGCGCTACCGCCAGCAGGGCGGGTTCGTCGCCATACACTCCATCCCGGAGGAAATCGTCCGGCTCGCCCTTTCCAATCCGCTCGTCATGGTGGCCAGCGACGGCTTGCTGGACGAAGGCAAGGGCCACCCGCGCGCCGCCGGTACGTTCGCCCGCGTGCTGGGCCGCTACGTGCGGGAACAGCACTCTCTCAGCCTGATGGACGCAGTCCGCAAGATGACCGCGATGCCCGCCGGCCGCCTGGGGCTCCAGAGCAAGGGACGCATCGCCGTCGGCGCCGACGCGGATCTGGCCATCTTCGACCCCGAACGGGTCACCGACCGCGCCACCTTCGAGAAGCCGGCGCAGTACTCCGATGGCATCCCGTATGTGATGGTCAACGGCACGCTGGTGGTCAACCGCGGCGAACTGGTTCCCGGCGTGGCGCCCGGCCGCGGCGTGCGGCGCTGACCAGGTGGGTTCTCTCCGCGATCTCCGCTCCCTCAGGTTTTGACTTTCTTGTGTGTTCTCCGCGTCTTTCTCAGCGTCTCCGCGGCTCCGCGTCAAATTGACCCCCTCCCTCGCGAAGCCCCCTCCGCCCCCGCGCTATCATGAAGCAGTCCATGACCACCCTCCGGGCCCTGCTGCGCCAGAACCATAATTACCGCTACACGTGGATGGCCCAGGTCGTCAGCGAGATCGGCGACTACTTCAACAACATCGCCGTGTTCGCGCTGGTCATGGAAAAATCCGGCTCGGGCCTGGTGGTCACGGGCGTGATGCTGGCGCGGGCGATTCCGGCGGTGCTGGCCGGCCCGGTGGCCGGCGTGCTGCTGGACCGGCTCGACCGCAAGCGGATCATGATCGCGAGCGACCTCGTGCGCGCGTTGATCGCGCTCGGCTTCGTGCTGACGATTCACCAGCCGCGGCCCTGGCTGCTCTACTTGCTCAGCGCCGGGCTGATGTTCGCGTCGCCGTTTTTCACCGCCGGGCGCGCCGCGATTCTGCCCACCATCGCGACCCAGGACGAGTTGCACTCCGCCAACTCGCTGACCCAGACCACGCAGTGGGCCACGCTCACGGCGGGCACGCTGCTGGCCGGGTACAGCGCGGCCTGGCTCGGCTACCACTGGGCGTTCGTGCTCAATTCGCTGTCGTTTGCGTTCTCGGCGTGGGCCATCTGGCAGATCTCCGTGCCCGGCGGCTTCCGCGTCAAGCGCGCGGCCACGGCCCCCGCCACGCGCCCGTGGCACGAGTACCGCGCGGGCCTTGTGTACATGCGCGGCGTCCCGCTCATGATGGGCATGGCGATGATCTCGGTGGGCTGGAGCCTGGGCGGAGGCGCCGCGCAGATTCTGTTCGCCCTGTTCGGCGAGCAGGTGTTCCACCGCGGCGCGAGCGGCATCGGTTCCCTCTGGGGGTTCGCCGGCATCGGCCTGTTGATCGGTGGCGCCATCGGCCACATCACCGGCCGCTCGGTGAGTTTCGCCGGCTACAAGCGCACGGTGACGCTGTCGTACCTGTTGCACGGCGCGGCATACATGCTGTTCAGCCAGGCGGAATCCTACGCCGCGGCGCTCGTGTTCATGATGTTCTCGCGCGTGGGGATGGCGGTGACCAGCGTGCTCAACAACGCGCAACTGCTGCGCCATACGCCGGACCAGTTCCGCGGGCGCGTGTTCAGCACCATGGAATCCATCCGCTGGAGCGTCATGATTGTGTCGATGTCGGCGGCGGGGATCGCGTCGCAGTACGTGGGACCGCGCACCATCGGGCTGGTGGCGGGGGCTTTCGGATCGCTGACCGCAGTCGTGTGGGCGTGGATGGATTGGCGCGGGCGCCTGCCGGAGCCTTCAGCGCCCCCCGGCACGCGCTTTCCTGGCGCCCCGAATCCGGTAGAGACCCAATAAGCCCAAAACCAGCACGACCGCATACCCGAGTGCCTGTGCCACGAGGATATAGGCAAGTGCGGCGTTGCGGTCGATTCCAAACGGCGGCAGAATGGTTACCGCCGCAAACTGGTAAATTCCGACATAACCCGGAGTCGCGGGCAGAGCGCTCCCCAATCCCATGCCGGCCAGCAGCAACAACGCCACGGGAAAAGTCATGTGAATTTCGAACCCGCGCGACGCCACCATGGTGCTCACAGCGTCCATCACCCAGATCAGCACCGTGAGCAGCGTAAAACTCAACAAGCGTCCCGCATGGTGGAAGACGCGCAGACCCAACAGGATCTGCCCGGCGAACCCCAACAGACGATCCCGCATCCCGCCGGGCAGAGGCGTCCGCCGGAGCACCTTCTGAATCAGACCTTCGGCATGGGGCAACACCACCACCATCAACGCTCCCAGGGCGGCGATCACCGCCGTGGAGCGCCCAACCTGATCCATCCACGCCGGCTTCGGGCTCACCTGTAGCAGCACCACCGAACCGCAGAGCACCAGCGCGATGGCATCCATCAGCCGCTCGGTCAGCGCGGTGGTCAGTACGTAGGTTTTGCTCAGGGCCGATTGATCGCTGATGATGAAGCTGCGCACCACTTCCCCGGCCCGGGCGGGCAGAAAACTGTTGCCCATGTAACCCGCCATGGTGGCCCAAAATACCGTGCCCACGCGGAAATGCCCGCGCGCGTTGAGCAGCACGCGCCAGCGTATCGACCGCACGAAATAGTTGATTACCGACATGGCAGCGCCCGCCGCCAGGTATTGCCACCGCGCGCCCAGGACGATCTGCCATACGCGCCGCCATTCCACGCCCCGCAGCGCGTAGTAGAGCAGAACCGCAGCCAGGCCGCCGGCCAGAATCCAGTACCAGGGGCTGGGCCGTGTTCCGCCCTCCGCCGCGTTGACTTCGACGGTTTGCGCCTCCGGCGCGCCGGGAATCAGAAGAACCTCCGGTAGTGCGCTTGCGCCGCAATCAGGTCCGGCGGACAACCTGTATGCCAGGCCCATTGGTCCCGCCGCGGTTCGCCTTGCACGTAGCGGAGGGCGGGGTTGGGCGGCCCCAGCAAGCGGCAGCGGTACACCAAAGAAATGAAATGGCCGCGTTCCCGGCGATCGGGGTCGATGGCCGGCTCGACGGCAATCGGCTGCGGATCGAATGCCACTTCCGCCCCGAGTTCCTGGCGGGCGGTGGCGCGGATACGGTCCTCAGCGGTTTCTTTGTAGCGAATGATGCCACCGGGAACGTGCCAGCCGGCCCCGTAGGTCTCATCCTGCCGCCAGGTGAGCAGCGTGCGGCGGCGATCGTCCTGGATCAGGAGATCCACGTTCACTATCGGCGTGAAGCGGCTGAGGAACAGGAAGAACTCCAGCGGCAACCCGTCGACGGGCTCCCCCACCCAGGCGTCCAGCGCCGCAAAGGCTTGCTGATGAATCTCTTTCACCACTCTGATTGGCTGCCCCACTTGCGCGCGCTCCTACGCCAGTCCGGAGCGCACCAGCAGCGCGTTGGGGTCGGGGTCGCGGCCCATGAAGCGGCGATAGAGTTCGGCGGGGTCTTCGCTGTCGCCCTGGGAGAGAATTTCGCCGCGGAAGGCCGCGCCGATCTCGCGGCTGAAGATGCCGCCATCGCGGAAGCGGGTGAAGGCGTCGGCCTCCAACACCTCGGCCCACTTATAGGAGTAATAGCCTGCGCCGTAACCCACCGGCGCGGCGAACAGGTGCGTGAAGGCGGCGATCATGGCGTGTTCGGCGGGCAGCGGGGCGGGGCTGAATTCCTGCAACAGGCGGCGCGTGTAGGCCACCGGGTCGCCATCGCGCCCGGCCTCGTAGGCCACGTGCAGCAGCAGATCGATGAAGCCGAAACCCACCTGCCGCATCTGCGCGTTGGCGGCGCGAAACGTGCGCGCGCGCTTCATCTTCTGGAACAGGTCGTCCGCAATCGGCGCGCCGGTCTCGTAATGGCGCGCGAACAGGTCCAGGGCCTCGCGCTCCCAGCACCAGTTCTCCATGATCTGGCTGGGCAGTTCGACGAAATCCCAGGCCACGTTGGTGCCCGCCAGCGAGCGGATTTCCACGCGGCTCAACAGGTGGTGCAACAGGTGGCCGAACTCGTGGAAGATGGTCTCCACTTCGCGGTGCGTCAGCAGCGCGGGCTTGCCTCCTACCGGGGGTGTGAGGTTGCCGCAGATCAATCCCAGATGTGGGTGGAAGCCATCGGCGGCGGGACCGCCGGTGATCAGACCGTCCATCCACGCGCCGCCGCGCTTGTTTTCGCGCGGGTGCCAGTCGGCATAGAAGCTGCCCAGAAAGGTTCCTTCCTCGTCGCGGACATTGTAATAGTGCACATCGGCGTCCCAGGCGGGGACGCCGGATTCCTCTTCCACCCGGATGCCGTAGAGGCGCTGCACCAGTTCGAAGAGTCCGCCCACCACGCGCTCCATGGGGAAGTAGGGGCGGAGCGCCTCCTCGTCGAAATCGTAGAGCGCGCTGCGTTGCTTCTCGGCGTAGTAGGCGACGTCCCACGGGGCCAACTGGGGCGCGTCCGGGCCTTCCAGGGAGCGGCGGAATTCCAACAGCTCCCGGTTCTCTTCGCGGAAGCGGTGCTCGGTCTTGGTCTTGAGGTCTTCCAGAAAGGCCAGGGCGCGGCCGCCGGTATGCGCCATGCGATCTTCCAGCACCAGGTCGGCGAAGTTGGCGAAACCGAGCAGCGCCGCTCTCTCGCGGCGCAGTTCGACGATGCGCACCAGGATTGGGCGGTTATCGCGATCGCCGGTTGCCCCGCGCACCGCGAAGGCCTCGTAGACCCGGCGGCGGATGGCGCTCTGCTCGAGGTACGTCATCACCGCGAAGTAGTCCGGCGCATGCAGCGTGAAGCGCCAGCCTTCCAGGCCCTTGCGCTGCGCGCTCTCGCGCGCGCTGGCGATGGCCGTGGGCGGCAGCCCGGCCAGGTCGGCTTGGTTGGTAAGCACGAGTTCGAACGCGTTGGTGGCGTCGAGAACGTTCTCGGCGAACTTGGTGGTGATCTGCGTCAGTTCGACGTCGATCCCCTCCAGGCGCTTTTTGCCGGCGGGTTCCAGATCGGCGCCGTGGCGGCGGAAGGTGTCGATGGTTTTGTGCAGGAAGCGGCGGCGCGCGCCGCTGAGTTGCCCAGCTTCGGGCGTTGCGGCGTAGGCTTTGATGTTCTTCCACAGGCCGGCGTCCAGCGGAATGCCCGTGTAAAAGGCGCTGACCTCGGGTTGCGCGGCGTTGAAGGCGGCGCGCAGTGCGGGATACGTGGCCACGCTTTCCAGGTGGCGTACTACGCCCATGGCCCAGTCGAGCGGCTCGGTCATCGTGTCCAGCGCGCGCAACGTGTTGTCGAAGGTGCGTTCCCCATCGGGGGCGGCGAGAGAGGCGAGGCGGGTGCGGGCCGCACGCAGCAACTCGATGGCGGCGGGTTGCACGTGCTCCGCGCGGATGCGGTCGAACGGAATACGGAATTCCACGTCAAGAAGCGGGTTGGTGTCGCTGCTGCTCTGCATGACCTTCAAGCGTAACAGGTGGCTGGTACCCGGTACGGGAGCGGCCTAACAAAAACCACAAAACGGTTACCATGGAGAGAGCATGGATTTTAATCCGCACGGGGTGCTGTCCCGGATTCCCGCCGAGCAGCGACTGAATGTATTTGCCCTGGTAATTTACATACCCGATCCGTTGGGGCGTTTTCTCGACGATCTGCGCAGGGACCTGGTGCCAGGGTGTAACCCGCACGCACATGTCAGTGTGCTGCCGCCGCGCCCGCTGGCCGTGGATTGGCAGGCGGCCGGCGAGCAGGTGCGGGTGTGCGCCGGGAACTGGGCGCCGTTCGATATCGTGCTCCAGCGGATTCGCATCTTCCCGGTGACCAACGTGATCTACCTCGAGTTGGGCCAGGGTGAGACGGAGATGTTCCGCATCCACGCGGCCATGAATTCGCAGGCGCTGGAATTCGACGAGCCCTTCGAATACCATCCGCACATCACGCTGGCGCAGGAGATTCCGCCGGGCCAGGCCGCCGCCGTGAACCGCCGGGCACAAGAGCTCTGGGACGGTTACCCCGGGCCGCGCAGCTTCCGCGCCGAACGTACGGCGTTCGTGCAAAATACGCTCGGCAACTGCTGGATCGACCTCGCGGAGTTTTCCCTCGGTGCGGTTACCGTCTAGTACATCAACCGACTGATAAACCTCGCCACGTCAGCGCCCCCGCCGCTTCCTGTGCCGGCGGCAACTTCAATGCCTTCAACCGACTGATAAACCTCGCCACGTCAGCGCCCCCGCCGCTTCCTGTGCC
>Ga0208587_1001814_pt1 | contig 11195 bp, 10 predicted proteins | sample NGESurdeep092012_7_FD_184472 | JGI IMG/M metagenome (GOLD analysis project Ga0208587, IMG submission 184472) | Arctic peat soil microbial communities from Barrow, Alaska - NGEE Surface sample 210 deep-092012 (SPAdes) | ecosystem: Environmental > Terrestrial > Soil > Wetlands > Peat ...
CCGGCTCGGAGGTGAAGGATCAGCGGGAACGCGGCGCTGAAGCGCCGCTCTACCCGTGCTCGCTCGACTACAGTAATTCTTAAACTGCTCTAAAGCGCATGATTGCAGTCGAGCTTTTCCCAGAGCGCTGAAGCGCTCCTTCCCCCGCATAAATGCGGGGGCTCCCACCGGCGGAAAAAGCATGCTGATTCGCGAACACGTTGCTCTGGCTCCGTTCACTACGCTCGGCGTCGGTGGTCCGGCTCGCTATTTTGCCGAGGCAAGGAATGAGGCCGAGGTGATTGAGGCGGTGAAGTTCGCCCGTTCGGGTAAGTTGCCGCTGTTCGTTTTGGGCGGCGGCAGCAACCTGCTGGTCGCGGATGCAGGCTTCGCCGGCTTGGTGCTCAAGGTCGCGATCGCCGGCTCGTCGAATTTCACGACGCCCCACGAAAACGTGCTTTTCACTGCCGGTGCGGGCGTGGATTGGGACACCCTGGTGGCTCGCACCGTGGAGGCAAACTGCGCGGGTCTCGAGTGCCTGAGCGGTATCCCTGGCACGGTCGGCGGCACGCCAGTGCAGAACGTGGGCGCATATGGCCAGGAAGTCTCGGAGACCATTCGCGAGGTGAGGGCCCTCGACCTGAAGTCTCTGCAAGTCCGGAGCCTCTCCAACGCGGAGTGCGGTTTCGCCTACCGCTCCAGCATCTTCAATACCACGGAGCGCGACCGTTACATCATCCTGCAGGTATCGTTCGCGTTGCGTCACGGTGGAAAACCGAGTTTTCGCTACGCCGACCTCCAGAAGTTCTTTGCCCAGACTGCAAGCGGTCCGACTCTGGCGGAGGTCAGAGCAGCCGTGCGCGAAATCCGCCATCGCAAGGCCATGCTCATCGTTCCCGGCGATGAGGATGCGCGCAGCGCAGGCTCGTTCTTCAAGAATCCCATGGTGCCGCAGGCGTTCTTCGAAGAGCTATCGGCGCGTCTGGAGTCGCGCGGATTGCAGCTGCCCAGCTATCCAGCCGCTGACGGTTTTCGCAAGCTGCCCGCCGCCTGGCTGGTCGAGCAGGCCGGATTCGCCAAGGGCTACCGCAAGGGTGCGGCGGGCATCTCGCGGCGGCACGCTCTGGCAATCGTCAATCGTGGCGGCGCAACCGCCGCCGACATCCTTGCGCTGAAAGACGAAATTCAGGCCAGTGTGCTGAATGAATTTGGAATTGAGTTGCAACCCGAACCGGTGTTTGTGGGGTTTTGAGCGGCCCACTCATTTGAGCGGCCCACTCATAGGACTGAAAATCTACCACGGAGATCACGGAGTTTTTGAATCGAGTCTTCTCCGTGTTCGCCGTGTCTCCGTGGTGAATGTCTCATCATCTGAGCGTTGCCATCCTAAGTCTTGTCATCCTGAGCGTAGACGGCCTGCTGTTGGCCGCCGGAGTCGAAGGAATCCTATCCCCGGAAAGATCCGTGGATTCCTACCAGGATAGAGGTTCTTCGCTTCGCTCAGAATGACAGCGATAAAACAGGCTCGTTCGTTAACTCACTCACTCGCTCGGCACGCGCTTGTGCCACTGCGTCGCCTGCTCGTAGGCGTGAGCGAGGCGCAACACGGTCGCATCGGCTCCGGGCTTGCCGGAAATTTGTAATCCCACCGGCAATCCTTCCCGCTGGAATCCGCATGGAACCGAGACGCTGGGCCAATAGAGCACGCTGAACGGCGAAGTGTTGCGCAGCAGGTATTTCGTCTCGAATGGCCGCAGGTCATTAATTCCCAGCGCTTCGAGTTCCGAAATTCGGGGCGCGGCCACCGGAACCGTTGGCGTGACCACCACATCCACTCGCTGGAATAGCTCTTCAGCCTTGTTTCTCTCGCTGGCCAGGCTTCGCCAATCGCGAATGTAATCGGCGGCGCTGATGCCCGCGCACTTCAGAATCCGAGGCAGGGTGTGCGGCTGGTAGAGCTCTGGCGTTTTGGTCACCATGGCTTCGTGGTACTCGTAAATCTCGGCGTTAAAAATGGCGCGGTATCCACCGGCTTCGAGCTCCACATCGGCAACTTCCGCAACCAGCGTCTTGATGACGGCGATGGCCTCTTCCATGCAAGCGGCGATCTCGGGCTGGAGGTCGTCGAAGAAACTCTTGCGTGCAACCCCGACTCTTAGCCCGGGCACGCTGTCGTCGAGCCCAGCCCAATCGTTAGGCGCGCTAGACCCCGTATCGGCTACGAGCGCCCCGAGCAGAAGCACCGCATCTCGCACCGTGCGCGTCATCGGCCCAACCGTATCGAACGATGTGGAGAGCGGGACAACTCCTTTGCAACTTAGCAAGCCCGCACTCGGACGATGTCCGACGATCCCGCATAGCGCCGACGGACACCGAATCGAGCCCGCCGTGTCGGTTCCAATGGCTGCAATGCAAAGCCCCGCTGCAACTGCGGCCGCCGGGCCGGACGAAGATCCTCCGGTGATGCGTTGCAAATCCCACGGATTTTTCACCGGACCAAAAGCGCTCACGATGCCGCTGCCGCCAAACGCGAACTCGTGCAGATTTAGCTTGCCAACGAGCACCGCACCCGCCTGCTTCAACTGGCGAACCAAGGCAGCATCTTCGCTCGGAACCCGGTCTGGAAATTGATTGCTGGCCGCCGTCGTGAGAACGCCCGCCGTATCGAGAAGATCTTTCAGCCCGATTGGAATGCCGTGCAGAGGCCCTCGCCAGTGGCCCGCCATGACCTCCGCTTCAGCCCGTTGCGCCTGCTCCAGCGCAGGCTCCGCCGTAATGGTGATGAAAGCATTCAGGACCGGATTCAGCCGCTCGATGCGCGCGAGGCATGCGCGCGTGAGCTCCAGCGGAGAAAGTTGGCCGGTGCGAATTTGTTCCGCGGCTTGGGTGAGCGTGAGCATGGGATTCGGGACCCCGAGCAGGCGGGCTCGGGATGCAAGCATACACGCAATTTCAGGGCTAGGGCAGATTCTGAGTTGGTGTATCCGGGTGGAGCACCGCTTCATCGGAACTTATGAATGTGAGGTGTCATCCTGAGCGGCGCGCCCGCAAGGATTTTCCGACCCGCTTTTTTTTGGCGGATCAGGCGGGCGCGAAGTCGAAGGCCCCCTATAGTTGCGAGAAATCAAGGTTTGGACACCTGGCACAGCAACAACTCCGAAATTGCTTGGCGGCCAAAGGGTTCCTTCGACTCCTCGGTCGCCACGGCGACCTCGTCGCTCAGGATGACACTCCAACAAATTACGTGCGGTCATGAATAATCCCCGTGAAGCGTTGGGCTCAGCTCTTTCGTCCCGCATGCGCGGGACTAGTGACCTGCCGGTTCCAGCGCGAGCAGCGACATACGCATTTGCACGCCGGGCAGCCTATTCCGCTTGGCCCAGTTGCGGATTAAACTGTTACCGTCCCGATAATTGAGCGGAGAATCTGCTGGATGCCGCGCGATACGACTGAAGCCGTTGTTATCTCCTCCCTGCGCGTTCGCCTTGCCGCATCCGAGCCCAAAACCCTCAAGCTCATCGGCGAAGAATCAAAACGCAACCGCACCGATGTCCTCACCTCAAGAAAGATCGACCAGATCATCAAAACCGCGCGCTCGAAAGAACCGACTCGCTGATGTTCCGCTGCGACCGGCGGCTGCTTCTTTTCGTTACCACCCCCCAGAAACTCCCCGCCCCCCATTGCGATATACTTTGGGGTTTGCCCATCGAATGTTTGCGAGCCGTAGCACGCAAGCCGATCCATCTCTGGAAGGAGAACTTTTCCCTATGTCATCCGCAGCCGTTTCCTACGCACGCGAGAACCAGCAACGCTTTCTCGACGAGTTGAAAGATTTGCTTCGCATCCCCAGCGTCAGCACCGCCGAAGAACACAAAGACGATGTCCGCAAAGCGGCCGAGGTGGTGGCCACCGATCTGAAGCTCATCGGCTTCGAGCATGTCGAGATCATTCCTACCCAAGGCCACCCGTTGGTTTATGCCGACTGGCTACACGCCTCGGGCAAGCCGACGGCGCTTTGCTATGCGCATTACGACGTGCAGCCCGCCGAGCCGCTGGACGAGTGGAACACTCCGCCGTTCGAGCCCACCGAGCGCAATCAAAACATCTACGCGCGCGGCGCCGTGGATGACAAGGGCCAGCTCTGGATGCAGCTCAAGGCATTCGAGTCGCTGTTCAAGGGTGGCAACGGCAAGCTACCCATCAACGTCCGCGTGCTGATCGAAGGCGAAGAAGAAGTGGGTGGCGAGAGCATCGAAGAGTTCGTGAAAAAGAACGCAAGCTCGGGCAGGCTGAAGGCAGACTTCGCTCTGGTCACCGACACGGAGCTGTTCGCTCCCGATCTTCCTACGCTGTGCGTCGGCCTGCGCGGCCTGCTCTACACCGAGCTTCAAGCGCAGGGAGCGAAGACCGATCTGCACTCTGGCGTATACGGTGGCGCGGCGCCCAATCCGCTGTTCGCGCTGGTCGAGATCATCAGCAAGCTGAAGGATGCGGACGGAAAAATCCTGATCCCCGGCTTCTACGACGACGTACAAAAGCCTACGGACGACGAACTGAAAGCCTGGGAGCGTCTGCCCTTCAATGAAGAGGACTATCGCAAGGCCGAAGTCGGATCGAGCGTGCTGACCGGCGAGCCGGGATATTCCGTGCTCTATCGCACCTGGGCGCGCCCGACGCTGGAGGTACACGGCATGCCGGGCGGGTTCGTCGCCGCGGGCGCGAAGACGGTGATTCCGGCGCGCGCGTCGGCCAAAGTCTCGATGCGGCTGGTGCCCAAGCAGGACCCGGACGACATCCTGAAGAAGTACACCGAGTTCGTGAAGAAGCTTACGCCCAAGGGCATCCAGATCAACATCAAGGTACACAGCAAGGGCCCGGCGTGCGTAGTGAACACCGACAACAAGTTCGCGCGCGCCTCGGTGGAAGCCATGCACGAGATCTTCGGGAAGGACACCGTGTACATTCGCTCCGGCGGTTCCATTCCGATCGTGACCCAGTTCGAGGAAGACCTGAAGATTCCCAGCATCATGATGGGCATGGGTCTGCCCGACGACAACCTGCACGCTCCCAACGAGAAGTTCCACATCCCCAACTTCTATCGCGGGATCGAGTCGATCATTCGGTTCTTCCAGATATTGGGGCAGGAGTCAGTAGCCAGTAGGCAGTAGTCAGTGGCCAGTGAGAAATAGGGTGCCCCACCCAAGCTGCTTTTGCTTGGGTGGGGATTTTAGTTTCGCGCCATCGCGGTTGATTTCCCGGCATCGCCACCCTACGGTGCGAAGTAGCTAGAGAAGGTCTGATTAAGTCAGTTGGGTGCCTCAGGGGCTATTGAGTGCTGCATAAGTTATGTCCGGTTCTTGCTATCTCTGAGTTGTCATCACGAACGGCCTTTAGGCCGTGAGGGATCTGCTGTTTTCCCCATCCGTCGTTCCAGGCGCAAACAACAGCAGATCCTTCGCGGGCTGAAGCCCGCTCGTGATGACAAAAATAAAGAGCTTAACGGCGCACCCTTCGGCAGGCTCAGGGCAGGCTCTAAAGGTACGCCCCTTCAAAACACCCGCTGAAACCGACTTTTTCCGCAGCCTGTAAAGCCGCGCCCCGTCAAAGTTTGCTCTCTTCCGCTGCCGGAACAGATGAATAATCCAGGTTAAGGTGAGGGTCACCCGCATTCGAGGACTGGTTTGAACATCCGCGATCACGCAGGGCGAAATACCCCAGTGTTCCTGCCAACAGTGAAGCCGCCAGCACTGCTGTCTTCGCTTCCACTAGCTGAGATGCATCGTCGAACGCCAGCGAGCCGATAAAAATGGAGACGGTAAAGCCGATGCCCGCGAGAATTCCGACCGCGCTCAACTGGCGCCATGTGACCCCGTTAGGAACTTGAGCAAAGCCCGAGCGAACCGCCAGCCTGGCAAATCCTATGATTCCCAGCGGCTTTCCCACGACGAGCCCGAGCAGAATTCCCCAAGCAATCCGGCTGGTCAGCAAGCCGCGCCACGTTCCTCCGGAAAACGTTACTCCGGCGTTGGCTAGAGCGAACAAGGGCAAGACAAGAAACGAAACCCAGTCATTCAACTTACGAGTCAAAAGGTCGGACGGCGATTCCGTGCCGTGTACCAACTGCTCAATGGAGCCCAGTAAATTTTTCGCTGTTTTCTCGTCGCCTTGGGCCAGTGCCCTGCGGAACTGCTCCACGATTCCCGCCCCGATCTCCTGAAACTCGCGCAACGACAAGGTTGCGGTGGTGGGGACCATGAATCCCAGTACCACGCCCGCGATAGTGGCGTGAATGCCGGATCGCAGAATCGCCACCCAGAAACCCGCACCCAGCACGAAGTACAAGACCGGCTGCGCGATGCCCACCTTGCGCAACAGGAAGATGACCGCAAGCAGAAGCAGGCTTATGACCAGGGATTCCAAGTTCAACGAGTGGTTATAGAAAATGGCAATCACGGCGATGGCGCCGATGTCGTCGGCAATCGCCAGGGTCAGGAGAAAGATTTTCAGGTCCTGGGGAACTCCTTTGACCATACCCAGCACGCCCAGCGAAAACGCGATGTCGGTGGCCATGGGAACGCCCCAGCCGTGCTGGCCAGCATGCCCAACGTTGAGGACCGTAAATAATAGTGCGGGAACAACCATCCCGCCGAGGGCGCCGAAAATCGGCAGCGCGGCCCGGCGCATGTCGGCGAGTTCACCGTGTACGATCTCGTGCTTGATCTCCATGCCGACCAGGAAGAAAAAGATGGCCATCAAGGCATCGTTGATCCAGGCGTGCACGGGCAAGCGCAGACGGGAGAGCGTCAACTCCATCTCCCAAACATGGTGGTAGGATTCCTGCCACGGCGAATTGGCCCACACCAGAGCGGCGATCGCCGCGCCCAGCAAAAGCACGCTGCTGATGCCTTGAATGTGGATAAATTGCTGGACGGGCAGGACTAGGGCGCGGGTCACCAGCGATTCACGCAGCCTGACTTGAAGCGCACCGTATGTGCGGGGCGGGATTCCCATAAGTTGTGACCGCACGCGCACGTTTCGCGCGCATTAACATTCAACCCTTAAAATGTAATGCGGTCAATCCAGGAAGGCCTGGCAAGCGCCGGGCGATGCGTTGCGCTATGCTGTGTGTCTCAGCATGAACGCCATCATCCGAAACGTGCTGCTGGTTTTTGCCGCGCTGCTTCCCATCGTGAACCCGCTGGGCATGGCGCCCATCTTTGCGGAAATGACCCTGGGCTACAACATTGGCATTCGTCGCACCGTGGCGATGCGGGTCGCGGTCAACGGCGTGGTGCTACTGGTCTCGTCGCTGTTCATCGGCTCGTACATTCTGCAGTTTTTCGGCATAAGTTTAGCGGCGGTACAACTGGGCGGCGGCCTGGTGGTGACGGTGGCAGGCTGGCAGATATTGAACCGCAAGAGCAATGTGAACGATCGCCGACTGGAATCAACGCCCAGCACAGAAGCCATTCTTTCGCAGGCGTTTTATCCCCTCACCATGCCGCTTACCGTCGGTCCAGGTTCCATCGCCGTGGCGCTCACCTTGGGCAGCAACATCCATGAGGAGACCCACCTGCAGCTCATCGTCAGCGCACTGGCCGCAGTGATTGGAATCCTGCTGATTGGGGTAACGATTTTCTTGTGCTATCGCTTTTCGGACGAATTGGAGCGGCTGCTGGGCCCGTCAGGTACCGGCATCCTGATCCGGTTGTCGGCGTTCATCCTGGTCTGTATCGGCATACAAATCATGTTCAACGGCCTGAAGGACTTCTACGACCTGCTTCATGCGGTTGCGAAGTAGACGTGGCTTGCATTTGAAGGGGTGCACCTTCAGGTGCGCCGCTATAAAGTCCTTATATTTTTGTCATGCCGAACCGACTTTAGTCGGTGAGGGATCTGCTTTTTGAGACTTTTTCGACAGCCTCTTTAGCCGCTGATGGAACTCGAATCTTGCAGCTTCCCTCGGTGGCTAAAGCCAACGGCTTGCGGCAGGTTTACGGCGCGCCGAAAGGCGCGCCCCTTCAAAGCCACCAAGGAAGAGAGTTCTGGGCAGCGGTGGCTCCTTCAAAGCGGAATATCAACAGAGCAACTCAGTCTCCGAGGCCGGCTCTACGCAGGCCTAGTTTTGTTCAGTGGCTCCCTGGCGCGGCCATGCGCACACGTTGCGCCTTCCGTACAATGAAGTCGGCATGAATTTTCCTGTGGACTCCAACCATCTCGCTTACGGCAGAAGTGTGTTCGCTCTACTTTTACTGCTCTCCCTGACCGTCTGCTCCAATGCTCCCGCGGCCAAACGCTACGAGCTGGAAGGCCGTGTGGTGGCAGTCGATCCCGCCGCTCGCCAGTTGACCATCGCTCACCAGGACGTTCCCGGCCTGATGAAAGCCATGACCATGCCGTTCACCGTGGGCAAGGCAAATAACTGGATTTTCAAGTCAATTGCGCCCGGCGATCACATCCACGCGACCCTGGTGCTCAGCGATCATGCCGAATTGCAGGACATCAGCTTCACTCGGCTCAGCAACACGGAAAGCGACGGCACCTCAGCGCTGCACGTTCCGCAACCCGGCGAGGAAGTGCCGGACTTCACGCTGGTCAACCAGAGTGGCAAGACCATCCACTTCCATCAATTCCGCGGCAAGCCGCTGTTGCTCACGTTCATCTACACACGTTGTCCCTTACCCGACTATTGCATCCGTATGAGCAATAACTTCGGCCAGGTCATGCAGCAACTGCAAAAAGATCCGAAGGCGTTCAACCAAGCGCAATTGCTCAGCGTCAGTATCGATCCGGAGAACGACAAGCCCGCGGTCCTGCGCAGTTATGGCGAACATTATGTGGGACGCGTCGATCCCAGCTTCACCCACTGGGAGTTCGCCTCCGGTTCGCCGGAACAGGTGCGCCAGGCCGCCGACTTCTTCGGACTGGCTTACAACCAGAAGGACGGGCAGATCGTCCACAGTTTGCGCACGGTCCTGATCGGCAAGGATGGAAAAGTAGCCAAGGTATACTCTGGAAACGATTGGAAGCCCGACGACGTGGCCGCTGATTTCATCGCCGCGTCGGGCGCGTAGGCGCTGCATTGGCAGCCAGCCAGACAGAGGACTCCCTACGGCCTCCAGCCGCATAGTTATTGAGGATTGCGAATTATAGTGACACGTCGGCAACAAAAATGAGCCGCTCATCACTTAAGAATTGTCACTACGAGCGCCCTGGGTTTGGGCGCGAGGAATCTGCTGTTCGGTGGAAAAGGCAAGAAGCAGATCCCTCGCTGCGCTCGCGATGACAAACGTTACAAAATGTCACTACATTGTGCGAGCCTCAATAGACCAACAACTAAGGAGCTTACATGGCGCAGACCTACGACCCAGTGGCCAAGCTAAACGAATTGATCAGGGACATCGATTTTGCGATGCTGACTACCATCCGGACTAACGGCAGTTTACATAGCTGCCCGATGGCAACCAAGGAAGTGGACGCTGACGGCGTGATCTGGTTTTTTAGCCATATCAATACTGAGAAAGTGGAAGCCATACGCACCGACCCCCGTGTCAATCTGGCTTATTCCGATGCCGATAGCCAGCGATATGTCTCGATCGCTGGCCGGTGTGAACTGGTGCGCGATCATGTCAAAGCAAAGCAGCTATGGAAGCCAGTCTACGAGACCTGGTTCCCCAGGGGCATCGAGGATCCCAACCTCATCCTGTTGAAGGTACACGTACAGGAGGCAGACTACTGGCATACGGACGAAAGCCGCATGGTGAAGCTGCTCGGTTTTGCAAACACAAGCATCAGCGGCTAGCGCGGTGGAAGAGGGTGCCTGAAAGAGTCGTTGCAAGGGGAAGGAACGGCAGATTCCTCGCGGGCTGAAGAGCGTGTGTAGGACGTCTGTCGTCCCTACGGGACTGGGATATATTCTCCACTTAACCCAGCACTTCGCCTACGGCTCCGTGCTGGGTTAAGCTGTTTCGCGCTTACGGCGCTGGATTTTTTTCCGTGAACGCTGCCGACGATGCCACACTTGATTCTCACACGGACTCTGTAGCGAACCCGGAACCTTTCCGGCTGACCCGCATCCAACCAAGTCTGCATTGCTCCCTTGGATCCCATGACTGAGATGCTCGAATTCGTAGTTCATTACGGTTATGCCCTGCTCTTCGTGTGGGTCTTGCTCGAGCAGGCTGGACTGCCTATTCCGGCAACCCCTCTGTTGCTGGCTGCGGGGGCCCTGGCGGGGCAAGGCCGCATGCATCTCGCGTTGGCGATGCTCGTTCCGGCGTTGGCTTCGCTGTGTAGCGATACCTTCTGGTACTTCTTTGGCAAGCGACGCGGCGCGATGGTGTTGAACCTACTCTGCCGCATTGCGCTCGAACCCGACTCCTGCGTACGCAAGACGGAAACGACTTTCACCCGGTTCGGACCGCGCACCCTGCTTATCTGCAAGTTCGTTCCTGGTCTCAACACCGCGGCTCCGACCCTTTCTGGAATGGTGGGCGTAGATTTCCCCCGCTTCGTCCTCTTCGATTTCCTGGGAGCGCTGCTGTGGACCGGCGCTTATGCCGGACTTGGTTTCCTGTTCAGCAAGCAGCTTGACGTTATTGCCGCCGGGGCCTCGCGCTTCGGGGGCTCGCTCATCCTACTGTTCATCGCAGCGGTGATCGCGTACGTTTTCTACCGCTGGAACGAGCGGCGACGCTTTATTGAACAGGTCAAGGGCGACCGCATTACTCCCGACGAGTTGAAGCACAAGCTGGAATCGGGCGAGTCGCTGACCATCATTGATTTGCGGCATCCGCTCGATCGGCTCACGGATCCCAGGACATTGCCTCATGCTCTACAGATCTCGCCAGAGGAACTGGAAGCGCGGCACGGTGAGATCGCTCGCGATGGGGAGATCGTGCTGTTCTGTACTTGACCCAACGAAGCGACCAGCGCCCGGGTGGCGCTGCAATTACGCAAGCACGGCATCCGCCCCGTGCGTCCGCTGCTGGGGGGATTTTACGAGTGGAAGCGCCTGGGGTTCCCGCTCACCGAGCCGATGGAGAGCGCTGAGGACATTGCTCCCAAAGCAGGTTCTTCGTGGGCTGAAGCCCGCGAGGGATGAGAAAAAGAAAACGGTTCTAGAGCGGTTCCGGGGTAGCTGTATCCGATAATAAATACCCACAGTGGCGAAACCAAGCGGTGGCGTTGTGAGGCGTAACGGCGGCGATCGCTGT